>Ga0210385_10001625_pt1 | contig 13866 bp, 13 predicted proteins | sample IncBWH26OmetaG_FD_160107 | JGI IMG/M metagenome (GOLD analysis project Ga0210385, IMG submission 160107) | Forest soil microbial communities from Barre Woods Harvard Forest LTER site, Petersham, Massachusetts, United States - Inc-BW-H-26-O ... | reverse complement strand
TTCGACGCATCCACCAGATCGGCAGGCACTCCGTTTTTCAAGTCGTCCGCCAGCACCTGGCGAACCTGATCCACCAATCCCTTGCCGTCTCCACCCTGCGGAAACACGGCCACGGCATACGCAAGCCCGGCCTGCGGCAGCGGGCTGTATTCAAATCCCGCGTCCAACGCCTTGCCTGCCGGCACCAACGCATACAGCGAACCGCGCTGGCTACTGAGCACGTCGCCAAGAATCGTCATCGCCGCGAAATCCGGACTGTCCGTTCCCGGCGCCCGGTACGAAATCACCGACAGCCCGTACGGAAGGTCGGTATCGAGATTCATCGTCTGAGACGAAACCGGGCTGAGCTTCACCTGCGCCCGCGCGGGAATTTTCTTCGTCGGAATCTCTTCGAAGAGCGACTTCACTTCGCCGAGCGTCTTTTGCGGATCGACGTCTCCGGCTACCACCATGACTGCGTTGTTGGGCGCATACCAGGTGTTATAAAACTCAGCCAGATTTGCGCCGGTCGTTTTATCAAACGATGGCCGCGTGCCTAGCGCGTCATGCTCGTAGGGCGTACCGCCAAACATGGCCGTCAGCAGCTTCGTGTAGAACACGTACTGAGGATTCGAGAGGTCCTGCGCGACTTCCTGCTCGATGGCTCCGCGTTCCTTGGCCCACAGCGCATCGGTGTCCAAGGCGCCGCGCATGCGCTCGGACTCGATATGCAGCGCCACGTCAGTGTCCTCAGATGGCACCGTGAAGTAGTACTGCGTCACGCTCTGCTGCGTGTCCGCGTCAAAGTTGCCGCCCATCGCCGCTGAAATCTTCGCCAGCTGGTCCGCTGAAAGCCCTGGGCTGCCGCGGAACATCATGTGCTCCTCGGCGTGCGCCATGCCTGGAAAACCATCCGGCGCTTCGTCCGACCCGACCAGATAATTGACGACCGTGGTTGTTACCGGAGCCAGATCGTTGGGCACAATCACCACGCGAAGGCCGTTCTTTAGCGTGGCGCGCAATACGGCCTCGCCAGCCTGCGCCTTCCCGGCAGGAGTCGCTACCCGCGTCGTCGCTTGCGCCGAAGACGCACTCGCAGCCACTGCGCGAGGCGCGGCCAGTGGGTTCATCTGTGCTGCTGATTGATTGGCTTGCCCAGCATGAATCGCGAATACTGCGAAGATAATGGCAAAAGGTATTGCAATACCAAGTCGGCTGCGAACGCTCATCCGGCTCTCCAATTGGCTCTCCATTGGCCCCCCATCGGCCCTCTATAAATATCGACCTGAAACTAGACTACACCTTTGACGCGCCGCCGGGAGAAGGGAAAGTCTTGGTAAAGGTTTCTCTTGCGAAGGTTTAGCGAAGGATTGCAACGCCAGCCTGGCCCGCAGCGGCACGAAGCTTCTGATCAAGCGTCGCTAAAGCGAATCCCTCCCGCTGCGCCAAGCCGAGATAAACGGCGTCGTACGCCGCAAGACGAAACGAGCGCCCCATCTCCGTACTCTGTCGCACAGGCGCAAGGTCGTTCCGGGTCTCAATCACTGAAGACAGCAGTTGCTCGATATCTCCAATGCTTTGGTGTACGTCTTGCGCGCTCAGTACTCCGCGGCGCTCCGCCACCAAAAATGCATTCGCCATCTCCAGATGCCAAAGCGCGGGAACAATCGCTCGTTGGCCGCCGGCGAGCGACTGCCTCACGCGAATCGCCAGTGCGGGCGTCGGCTGGTCCACGAACCAAGCAACCGACACCGAAGCATCGAGCACAAAGCGGTTCACATGCGCCCTTCCTCGATCATTTTGCGGCTCGTCAAACCCTGCTTGGGCCGCGCGCGCTTCCGGATCTTCTCGATGTCCTCAAACACCGCCCGGACGTCGACCTCAGGCCGCGCCGCCACGATGTACGCCGCAAGCTTCCCGCGTCGCGTGATGCCAACCTTTTCGCCGCTCGCGGCCCGCTCCACAAGCTCCGAAAGCTTTTGTTTCGCCTCGAACAGACCGACGGTGCGCATAGACTCCTCCCACTAAGAATCTAGGTGAATAGTCTAGATGATTTATGACCGCCAAATCAACCATCAGGCCCAGTAGCTGCGATCCAGCGTCCGGTACTGAATCGCCTCGCGCAGATGCCGCGGATCGATGGACTCCACTCCCTCCAGGTCCGCAATCGTCCGCGATACTTTCAGCACCCGGTCGTGTGCGCGCGCCGAAAGCCCCAGCCGCGCGATCGCGTTCTCGAGCAAGGTCTCGCCTTCGTCCGAAATCGCGCAGTATTTGCGAATCGCCTTCGGGGGCATCTGCGCGTTCGCGTAAACGCTCTTCTCGCCGCGAAATCGCGCCACTTGCAGCGACCGCGCCCGCAACACGCGCTCGCGCACGCACGCCGAACTTTCCGCTTCCGCGGTCCCGCGCAGTTCCTTGTATTTCACGGCCGGGACTTCAATATGAATGTCGATCCGGTCCAGCAACGGCCCGGAAATCTTCGCCACGTACCGCTGAATCAGCGGGGGCGAACAGGTGCAGTTGCGCGTGGGATCGCCGAAAAACCCGCACGGACAGGGATTCATCGCCGCCGCCAGCATAAACCGCGAAGGAAAACTTACGGATAGCGCGGCGCGCGCAATCGTGACGCATCCATCTTCCAGCGGCTGACGCATCACCTCCAGCACGTTGCGTTGAAATTCCGGCAGCTCGTCAAGAAAGAGCACTCCGTTGTGCCCCAGCGATACTTCGCCCGGCCGCGGAATCGCTCCGCCGCCGATCAGCCCCGCATCGCTGATCGTGTGATGCGGCGAACGAAACGGCCGCGTGCCCACCAGGCCGCGCGAATCTTCCAGCACGCCCGCCACGCTATGAATCCGTGTGGTCTCGATCGATTCCTCGACCGTCATCGCCGGCAAAATCGTGGGAATGCGCTTGGCGAGCATCGTCTTGCCCGCGCCCGGCGGCCCGATCAGCAAAATGTTGTGGCTCCCCGCGCACGCCACCTCCAGCGCTCGCTTCGCGGCCATCTGCCCGCGAACGTCTCGCATATCGACCGCGTACTGGCTGGCTTCCGCGAGCATCTGCGAAGTATCCACGGCGACCGGCTCAAAAGATTCCGGCGCGTTCATCAAATCGACGGCTTGCGGAAGGCTCTTGATCGCGAAGACGCGCATCCCTTCCACTACCGCTGCCTCGCGCGCGTTCCCTTCCGCCACGACCAGATTGTGAATGCCGCGCTCGCGCGCAGCCAGTGCTGCCGAGAGCGCACCGCGCACCGGACGCACGCTCCCGTCCAGCGACAGCTCGCCCAGAAAAACGTACGAGTCCAGCACCTTGCCGAAAAACGCGCCGGTACATCCAAGAATTCCCAAGGCAATCGGCAAATCGAACGCGGAGCCCTCCTTGCGCACGTCGGCCGGCGCCAGGTTCACGGTGATCGTCTGAACGAACGGATAGTCGAAGCCGCAGTTGCGCAACGCGGCACGGACGCGCTCACGGCTTTCGCGCACAGCGTTGTCCGGCAGCCCCACTACGTTGAAGATCGCCTGCGAACCGGGGCCGATATCCACCTCGACCTCGACCAGATACGCGTCGATTCCGAAGACTGCCGCGCTGAAGGTTTTAAAGAGCATCCAACATACCTGTGACTTTGTGGCGCAGAGCGTACCTCAAATTGCACGTGCAATCCAGCGAAAGCCCCGGGGCTGAGAGATTGACTAAACCGTGTTATGATGCGCCGGTAACGCCACGAAGCCAGCGAGAATCCGAAGGAGCTACATGTTGCATCGCGCTGCCCTCGCCGTATCGGTTTATCTCCTCGCCGCACGAACGCTCTTGCCGGCGCAAACAGTTCCCCCCGCCCAGCCGGGCGCGCATTCTAAAGCAGATGACGCAGTCCCCGCGCAGGCCACTCACCTATACAATCAAGCGCTCGACCTGCAAGACAACGGCAAAATTAACGAGGCCATCGCTATCTATCGCCAGGCGCTCGCAGTTTACCCGCAGTTTCCCGGCGCGCTCACCAACCTCGGCTATATCCTCGGCGTCCAGGGACAATTCGATGAAGCCATCGCCGATCTGAATCGCTCGGCCGCCATCGATCCCACGGATGCGACCACGCAAATCGACCTCGGCTTCACGCTTTTCCACGCCAAACAACTCGACCAGGCGCTCGCCGCCTATCAGAGGGCCGTCGCGCTGAAGCCGGATTCCGCCGAAGCGCAGAATGGGCTGGGTGCCGTCCTATTCACGATGGGTCGCCAGGCGGAGGCCGTTGCAGCCTTTAACAAAGGCTTATCGCTTGCGGGAAACAATCCCGATCTGCTGAACAATCTCGCTAATGCACTGGTCGCCGAAAATGAGTTCGATCAGGCGATCGTCCTTTTCGAACGAGCGCTGCGCTTCAAGCCAAACGCGTTCGATATCCGAGCAGGGTACGCCGCGGCCTTGCAACACGCGGGGCGCACGGACGACGCAATCGCCGCCTATGGCCAGGTTGTGGCGGCAGTGCCTACGGACGCATCTTCGTGGCTCCAACTCGGCCGTTTGCAATACGATCAGAAAAATCTGGACGATGCCATCGCAAGTTACCAAAAAGCGCTGGCCATCAATCCCAGTCAGCCGGACGCTCTCATCGCGCTCGGCCGCGCCTATGCGGACAATAAGCAGCTTCCTGACGCCATCGCGCAATATCAAAAGGCCCTGACGCTGCGCCCGGACGACGCCTCAACTCTCGCGGCGCTGGGCCAAGTGCAAATGCAACGGGGCGCATTCAAAGATGCGGAGGCCACATTCACCAAGCTCGCCGCGCTCACACCGGATGACGCCAACGCCCCCTTCAATCTGGGCAACATCTATTTCAACGAGCATCGCTACGCGGATGCAGCAAAAAGCTTTCGCGCATCGATTCAACTCAGCCCCAATTTTGTCCAGGCGCACTTTAATCTGGGCAGCACGCTCTCGCATTTAGGCGACATCGCCGGCGCCATAGCCGAATTCCACGAAGTCCATCGCCTCGACCCGAGCATCCCCGTCCCGATCGATACCTCTCACTAAAATCGACGCTGAAAACGAAGCGGCGACTCCCGGCTTGCGGCCTGAAAGTTTCTTTGGTCTGTATGCGTAATAAGGAGTGAGCACAGCATTCGGCCCACCGCCTTTACACGCGGGCGGGCGAACCGTATGCTATGGCTCGGAAGCACAGTCAATCCGCCCCGATCCTGGGGACGGCGTCTGCAAGCGGAGGAATTTCATGCTCATCGCACTCGTCGTCATCGGCGCGCTGTTCGTCATCGTCATCGCCATGTACAACGGCTTGGTGCGTCTGAAGGTCCAGTGCGACAACGCCTGGTCCGACATCGACGTTCAGCTGAAGCGCCGCTACGATCTGGTACCCAACCTCGTCGAGACCGTGAAAGGCTACGCAGGGCACGAGAAGGACACGCTCGAAGGCGTGATCACTGCGCGCAACAGCGCCATCAGCGCCACGGGACCGGCCGCCAAGGCGGGAGCGGAATCGGTGCTCACCGGAGCGCTGCGCCAGGTCTTTGCGCTCGCCGAAGCCTATCCGCAATTGCGAGCCGTCGAGAGCTTCAATCAGCTTCAGCAGACGCTCAATCAGCTTGAGGACAATATCCAAAACGCGCGCCGCTATTACAACGCCGTGGTTCGCGACTTCAATACCAAGATCGCGGTTTTTCCGTCCAACATCCTGGCTGGCATGTTCAATTTCAAGCCGCGCGAATTTTTCGAAATCGCCGCACCGGCCGAGCGTGAAGTGCCGAAAGTCAGCTTCGGCAATGCCGCTTCCTGACGCTGACGCCCCGATGCGCCCGCGCCGATTTTCCCTGCTTCGCGCCGTTGCATTGTCAATCGCGGCTCTCTTTTTAGCCGCAGCGGCGCACGCGCGCACGCTCACCATCCAGAGTTTCAATGAACACGTGGAAGTCGCCGCGAATGGCACCATCGACGTCACGGAAAGCATTGATGTTCACTTCACCGGCTCGTGGAACGGCATCTATCGCAAGATTCCCGTTCAATACACCACGCCGGCCGGCTTCAGCTACACGCTCTTGCTCGAACCGATCAGCGTCACGGACGATTCCGGCAACTCTCTGAAATACGAGCAGACAACTCAGGGCCCCTACACGCAATTCAAGATTTGGGTGCCAAACGCGGAAGACGTAACGCGCACAGTCGTCCTGCATTACAAAATTCTCGACGCGATCAATTTTTCGTTCGGAGATCACGACGAGCTTTATTGGAACATCACCGGCGAAGAGTGGGACTACCCCATCGAGTCCGCGTCTGCGCACATCGAGCTGCCGGCCAACGTCACAGGCTTGCACGCCATCGCCTATAGCGGCGTATTCGGCTCACGCACGGAAGACGCGCAAGTCACCGTCAACGGCAATCAAGTGGACATCCAGACCGCGCACGCGCTCGGATTTCACGAGGGCCTCACCGCTGTGGTCGGCTTCGACAAGGGATTCGTCAGCCCGCCGACCGCGCTTTCCAAGGTCTGGCTTTTCCTGCGCAGCAATTGGCCGCTCTTTCTGCCCATATTCGCTTTCGTGACCATGGTCGGGCTCTGGTGGACGCGAGGCCGCGATCCCCGCCGCAATCCGATCACCGTGCAATACGATCCGCCGGACAAGTTGACTCCCGGCGAATGCGGGGCGCTCGTCGACATGGAAGTCAACATGCGCGACATCACAGCAACGCTCGTTGACCTCGCCGTGAAAGGATACATGACGATCGAGCTGCGCCCGCACGAGGGCCTTCTTCACCTTTCGCATCACAACGACTACATTTTCCATCTGAAAAAGCCGCCCGCAGAATGGAGCGATCTGCGTCCACATGAGCTTGCGATGATGGGAGGGATATTCTCCGGCAGCGTTTTGGATGGAGGAACCTTCGGCGGCAACGCGGCCGGTTTGCAGGCACTGGAGGCGATCGCCGCAGCGACACGGTCGAGAGGGATAAACGCGACGCCCGAGACCTTCGACGAATCCGCTCCAGCTCCATCGGCCGATTCCGGTATTTCCGTGTCGCTCTCTGAATTACAAAATCGCTTTTACACGCATCTGCCGGGCATTCGCAGCTCGATTACCAACGCGCTGGTTTCAGACGGCTATTACACCCACGCGCCGGAGAGCGTGCGGCAGGGCTACATCTTCACCGGAGGCATCATCGGTTTTCTACTAGTGGCTGGCTCCAATGTCCTGTCCGGAGCCACCTCTTCATCGAAGCTTGCCTGGATCATCGCGGGCATTGCCGTCGGCGTAATCGTCTGCGCGTTTGGCTGGTTCATGCCGGTGCATACCGAGACGGGCGAGCGTGCTTTGGAAAAAGTTCTGGGATTCGAGGACTTCCTCGGCCGAGTCGAAGGCGACAAGATCGAGCGCATCGTAAAAACTCCGGAGATGTTCGAGAAGTACCTGCCCTACGCTATGGCTCTGCGCGTGGACAAAAAATGGGTGCAAGCCTTCTCCGGCATCGCGATCCAGCCGCCACAATGGTTCCAAGGCGGATACGGCGCAGGCTTCGCGCCGTATCTTCTGCTCAACGACCTCAACATGATGTCCATGCAGGCAAGCTCCGCGATGGTCTCCGCGCCTCGCAGCAGTTCAGGCGGACTGGGAGGCTCAGGCTTCGGTGGAGGCGGCGGAGCAGGAGGCGGCTTCGGAGGCGGCGGAGGAGGCGGTTTCTAAAGCAAACCGGGAATAACCGCGGGCACGCGCCGGGCGTAATCATCAAACTGCGCTCCAAACTGCTCGCGCAGTACTTTTTCTTCTTCGCGAATACGAATCCAGGTCCCGAAAAGAAACAACACCACCGCGGCCGCAATCACCCACCAAAAAGACACCACGATCCCGGCCTGTAAGAGCAGTCCAAACATCGCCAAATAAATTGGATTCCGCACGACGGCAAACGGCCCTTGCTGCACCAGCTCGTGCCCCGAAATCACACGCGCCACCAGAGCCCACTGTTTTCCCAGCGTGCGCATGGCTGAGTAACAGAACCAGATCGACCCAATCCCAATCGCGCTCGCCACAAGCAGCACGATCGCCTCAGCAAGTTTGGACATAGGAACGAGAGGCGTGAAGTAAGGCCTCTCAAAGGAATACACGAGCCCGTAAGAAACCATCTGCAGCACGAAACCGATCCAAGATTTATTTTCGCGCGCGGTCGTTTTGGTATTGGGAGCGGCCCCGCGCCGTCCCAGAAAGAAGATCACACCGAAGAGAATCCAGAGAAACGTCAGCCCAAAGAGCGCAGCCTCTTCCATCGCGTCCGGACCAACGTAGCGGGCACCCATCGCGCATCGAGCATGCGCCGCCCTTTGAAGATTTTCAAGCTCGCCGTGAAAGCGAGATCTTCAAATTCCGTGCAGCCGGCCGCGAAGGTCGGCGAGGTTATCGAGCATCAGGTCAGGAGGGTCCGCGCGCATGCTTTCAAAGCCAAGTCCGTAGCTCACTCCGCACGCCCAGATTCCGGCGTTCCGCGCCGTCCGTACATCCACCGCCGAGTCCCCCACCATCATCGCCTGCCCGGGCGAAGCCGAAAGATCGCGCAGCAGCGTATGCACGCCGATCGGATCGGGCTTCTTGTTCTCGAAGCTGTTGCCGCCGTAGACAAAGCTGAAGTACTGCGCAATCCCCAGGCCTTCCAGAATTCCCTCGCTGAAGCGGACGGGCTTGTTCGTCAGTACGGCCATGTCGAGCCCATCGAGAGACTCCAGAGCCTCGCTCACTCCAGGATAAAGCACCGTGTTGTCCAGCATGTGCATGCGATAGTAGGAGAGAAAAAATACCTGGGCGCGTTGAAGCTCTTCTTCATCGACTGGCTCTCCGAGCGCGCGGCGCATCAGCATCGCCACTCCGTTGCCCACGTAGCTCTCGATCGTCTCGTGAGGCAGCTGACGCCGCCCCAGATGGTCGAGCGTCGCGTTGACCGAATGAACCAAGTCGAGGCTCGAGTCGATCAGCGTTCCATCCAGATCGAAAATCAGCAGGCGAACATCGGCAAATCGAGAGTCGCTGGTGTGGTTGGATTCGTGATGGGAAGACATGGGCACCTGGGAACGAACTTTTATTCTAGCTTACGTTTCTGGCGCACGTCTCGGCGCTCGTCTCGGCGCACTTCGCCCCGGCCGTGTCGATTCGGCGCTTTGGACGCGGCCGTTTCTCGGCGATAATAAACGGCTACGGAGCGTGAAATTCTCCGCTAAAGGAGCAATCAATTGCGAGCAGTCGTGACGGGTGGTGCAGGTTTCCTCGGTTCTCATCTTTGCGATCTGCTCATTGAGCGCGGATGGGACGTTCTCTGCCTCGACAACCTCGTCACCGGCACGGACTCGAACATTTCTCATCTCCTCGCGCATCCGCGATTCCGTTTCGGCCGCCAGGACGTTTCGCGCTTCATAGAAGTGCCCGGCCCGGTTGACGCGGTGCTGCACTTCGCCTCACCAGCGAGCCCGCCCGACTACCTGAAGCTCCCGATTCAGACCATGAAAGTGGGGGCGCTGGGCACGCACAATGCGCTCGGCCTTGCGCTGGCGAAAAAGGCGAAATTTTTGTTGGCTTCCACTTCTGAGTGCTACGGCGATCCCGAAGTGAGCCCCCAGCCCGAAACCTACTGGGGCCGCGTGAATCCGGTCGGCCCGCGCGGCGTCTACGACGAAGCCAAGCGCTTCGCCGAGGCGCTCACCATGGCGTATCACCGCTACCATGGTGTGGATACGCGCATCGTGCGCATCTTTAACACATATGGCCCGCGCATGCGCCTCAACGACGGCCGCGCCTTGCCCAACTTTCTTTACCAGGCGCTCGTCGGCGAACCGATCACGGTCTATGGCGACGGCTCGCAGACTCGCAGCTTCTGCTACGTTTCCGATCTCCTGGAGGGTATCTACCGCCTGCTGGAATCCGATGAGCATCTGCCGACCAATATCGGCAATCCGCACGAAATCACGATTCTCGAGTTCGCCGAGAGAATCCGGAAACTGGTCGGGCGCGAAACGTCTCTGGTTTTCCGCGAGCTGCCGCAAGACGATCCGAAGCAGCGCTGCCCTGACATCACAAAGGCCAAGCGAGTTTTGAAGTGGGAACCGAAAGTAAACCTGGAAGACGGCCTGAAGCGCACCTACGAATATTTCAAAGAGCGCGTAACAGCCGGGAACGCCGCTCGCTAAAAAATCCTAATGAAATAAAAAAGGGGCACCCGGCTGGACGGGGCGCCCCCTCTTCACCTGCGGAGATGCGTGAAAGCTTAGTTCGAACCGCCTGCAGCCGGTGGTGCGCCACGCGTTGCGGTCCAGTCTCTGGAGTTCTGCCCCATCATGACGGTGCCCTTCATCGAGTCGCCGCTCACCGTGCCGGTGTAGTCGATCTTCATATCGCCGTTCTGGGTCGTGCGTGTAACGGTGAAGGTGATGTTGTTGCCGGAGATCGTGCCGGTGACCGGCGAATCACCGCGACCGCCATGCAGAGTGCCGGTCAGCTTCTGGCCGTCCTGCGTGAATGTAAGAGTCTGCGGACCTCCGCGAAAGCCGCCTCCGCCACCTTGTCCACCACCGCCACCTTGTCCGCCGCCACCGCCGCCGGGTGCACCGCCAGGTGCGCCGCCAGCCGGAGGCGCCATGGCGAAGGTCCAAGCTCCGGCAACCTGCGCGTCCTGCGCGGAGGTGATCCGCGTCATGCCGAAAATCGCCAGACACAATACTGCGAGTAATGCGAGATTTCTCTTCATCGATACGCTCCTTGAAGTCACTCCGAAATTTGAAAAGGAAGGTTCAGTCTATGCTCGGCGTTCCCGGGCCGATCGGAGCCGCCGCCTCCCTGCTTCCTATGAAGACGTTCAAAGCGCGATCTGCGTTACATCCGTATCCGAGCGGGCGGGATTCTACCATGAAGCGCCAAGAAGGGTCTTGCTTACAAAGAGATTAGTAGTAGAATCCGCCCTAATTTCGGGCCAACGCATCGCGTCGGGCGCAATCGGAGAACCACAGGAATGGACATCCTCTGGCCGGCAATGGGGATTTCAGTGATCGTCGGCTTCGTTTTTTACGTGCTGGCGGGGCACTGGGGACGCGTGCTGCGGCAGCAGGCGGGCGTGATCCGGCATCTTTCCGATCGGGTGCAGATGATCGAAGAGGTCGATAGCCCCCGTTTTCGGGAACGCCTCAACGAATCGGCCCCGGCGCCGCTCGAACAGGTCTTCACATTCACGTTTCGCTTCGGCGAGCAATTCTGGCGCCACACGCTCGGCCTAACGAAAGACGATTGGGATTTCGTTCGCGGCTTCGGAGCGTTCGTCGGATCGGTGAAGCTGGAGCGCTGGCGCAGCCACACCGCGGCGATCATTACTGAAGTTTTGCCCAACCGGAAGACCGCAGCCTGGCAGACTCGTTCGCTCTACTCGTATCCCGGCCCTTCCGGGCGCAGCGACCGCCTCACGCTGTGGGAATTGCCACTCGCTCGTCCGGCCTTTGGCCAAAAGCCGCAGACGCTGGAACTCGCGATGGACGGCGACGCAATCGAGCTTTCCGCAAAATTCGCCGCCGCGTCAGATCTTCTGTCCGATCAATTGACCGGCAAAGGTTTCGAAAGCGTCGAGGAGACTTTCTTCCGCGTGCCTCTCGATACTCAAGCGCTCTCTGAGTTTCGCGGCGAAGATCCGGCGGAGACGACTGACGGGAACGGATCCTCGAACGGCCATGGCGCCACCGCCGGTTCGTGGCGCGCTTTTTATGCCAGGGAAGACGCGGAGCGCGGCATCGAATGGCAGCTCCGCGTGATCGACCTTAACCGCAAGACCGATTGGGATCGCTGGAAAATTTTGGAATCCACCGCACCGCAGGTAAGTTCGCGCTCCTAGCCAGGAAGCCCCAGAAGCAGACTCAATTCGCTTTCGGCCGGATCGGCAGCCCAGCCCATGCATTCAGCAGGCCCATATATTCGCGAAGTACGTAGAGCGCGTCTCGCGTATTGCGCCACCAATGGTCCGCGTCGAACGGATCTTCGGGCGCGCCATGCACGATCAGCCTCGGGCTCGACCCGAAGAGCGTCCGCCACAACGTCGCGACGCGCCGAGTGTGTTCTAGCGAAGTGACGACGATAATCGTCGACTTCCCTTCTCGTTTCATTTCCTGTTGCGCCTCTTCCAACTCCTGTTCGGTGTCCACAATCTCCTGCGGCAGCACACGAATCGCATTCGCGGGAACGCCGCTCCGCGTGAGCACGGCTACGTCGTACTCCTCGTCCGGCTCAAAATGAATACCCATAGATTGCAATTCGTCGGCAGGACTGACGGGATGCGTCAGCCAAATCTCGGGAGCGTAGCCCGCCGTGTACACCTTCGCGGCTTCCTCGGCCCGATAGGGCATGCTGCCGCTCAAAACAAGAATTGCGTCAGCGTGGGAGAGAGCGTCTTCGCGGATCAGCCAGCGGCCGGCGTTGCGAAACGCAACCACGGCGCAAACCGCAAGTACAATCAGCACGATCGCCGCAGCCGGCCGGAGCATCGAGTGATTGCGCGTTGCCATCGGCAGTCCTACGGGCGCGGCGGAGCGATGGGACGCCGCTGCATGATGAGTCCGCGCAAACCAAGCCAAAGAAACATCGGCTGCTGGAGGCAAACGCGCCAGAGAACTTTCCAGGCTTCGTCACGCGAATATTCCGCGAGCGACCGCCGCGTCGGATCGTTGAGTAGGTCGACGAGCCGACTGTAATCGGCCTGTTTGAATTCGTGCATCGTCCGGCGGAGCAGGAGATGCAAATCAAGTTCACGCCGCAGCGCGCGGAGTTCGCGGCTCGGCCCGCCATTCAAAATCGCCTCGGCGACGCCCATCGCACCGCGCAGCCCGGTGACAATTCCGCCGACCGTCGTGACCTTCACTTGTCCAGCCGCGTCTCCTACGAGATAGACAGACCCTTGGCCCATTTGGCGATGCACGGGAATCCAGCGCGAATAAACTGGAATGCGCGCACCCTGAAACTCGATCGGTTCAAATCCCTTTTTCTCGAGAAACGCCTCAAACGCCCGCCGCATCTCCGGCCCCGACTCACCGATCACGCCCAGAGCGCCTTGCGTAGCCGATTCCGGCACGAGCCAATAAAAGTAAGGCGTGTCCTGCGGAACGAACCAAACGCGCGACGTATCCTGCGCCATACCCTTCGGCAGCTTCACAATCGCTTGCATCAAGGGCACGGTGCGCACCGGCTCCCAACCTGCGGCGCGTCCCACGCGACTCGCGGCACCGTCGCCCCCGATCACCGTGTCCGCATGAACCTCTTCGCGCGAGCCGTCGGAACATCGCTCCACTTCGAGCATAAGCCCGCGGCTATTCGGCTGCAGCGAATGGAAACGCTTGCCAAACTCAAGATCAGCGCCGGCTTGTTTCGCCTGCCCGGCCAAGCTGCGAATCAGCGTGTTGCGCTCGATGATCAGATCGGGATTCTTCAGCGGCACCGTGGCAAAGCGGCCATCGGTGAAAATCTCAAATCGACGGATTTCGTTGACGATGCTTGCTTCGCCCGCCGCGCCGAGAATCTGGCGCATGTGGTGAGTCACGATCAGCGTGCGCGGCAGCGGGTCGAGGGTTTCATTCCGTTCGAAGACGCGCACCGCTGCGCCCTTCTGGGCCAGCAGTGACGCGGCATAATATCCGGCGGCGGAACCGCCAATCACAGCAATCTTCTGGCCTGCGCCGGCAGGCTTGGATTTGCCGGAGGCTGTGGGTTGCGAGTCTTGTGGCGCCATCTTGGTCGGTTATGCCAGTCCTGTATATAAGTTTGAGTGCAGAGACCTGAATTCAGCCTGAAATTATGAATCTACGAACAACTTACGGGAGCGAACCAACGGCGAAGTCTTGTCTATTTCGCGCCGCTAACGGAAGAG
>Ga0210385_10001622_pt1 | contig 13885 bp, 12 predicted proteins | sample IncBWH26OmetaG_FD_160107 | JGI IMG/M metagenome (GOLD analysis project Ga0210385, IMG submission 160107) | Forest soil microbial communities from Barre Woods Harvard Forest LTER site, Petersham, Massachusetts, United States - Inc-BW-H-26-O ... | reverse complement strand
AATCGGGATTCTTGCGGGATGGCTTGCGGGCAAGATCGTGAAGGGCCGCGGCATGGGCGTCGGCATCGACCTGTTGGTAGGAATTGTCGGATCGATGCTGGGAAGCTTCGTGTTTGGTCTTCTGGGCCTGGCCGCTTACGGCCTAATCGGCCGCCTGGTGATGGCAACGGTCGGCGCTGTGCTCTTACTCCTGCTCGTGCGAGCCATAAAACGCGCCTAAGCTTTGATTTTGCTGTTGCCTTCGTAGCATAAGCAATCGGCACCGTTCTACGGCTCAGGATTGCCATTCGAATCGACCACCGTAACCGGACCATATTTCTTCAGCACATCCTGAATCGCTTTGCGGTCGCCCACGGCTACCCATTGGATGTGCGAGAGGTCCACATACTTCTTCGCAGCCGTTTGCACCGCAGCGGCATCAATCGCCGCGATGCGATCGGGATAGGTGTCCCAGTAATCCATCGGTAGGCCGTAATATTGCACGGTCATCCAGCCGCCGAGGACCTGCGCAGGCGACTCCAGGGACAGCGCAAATCCCGCAATGATCGAATGCCGCGCATCGTCCAACTCACTCTCCGGCACGGGTTCGTTGGCGATGCGCTTGTACTCGTAGACGAACCGCTCCATCGATTGATCGGTCACCGGCGTCCGCACCGCTGCCGTGCCAACCCAATCGCCCGGATAAAGATTCGTGACCACGCTGCTGTACGCGCCATACGTGTAGCTGTGCTCTTCGCGCAAATCGATAAAGAGCCGCGCTTGCGGACCGCCACCCAGCACATTATTCATAACCGTCAACGCGAAAAAATCTGGATCGGTGCGGCGAATCGTGCGCGTGCCCGCCATCAGGTAGGTCTGCACGGAATCCGAACGGTCCACTAGAATAATTCTTGAACCTGGCCCCGCACCTTGCGTCGGCATCTCCAGTGCCGGCTCGGCTGCGCCGGTCCACGCGCCAAAATATTTTTCGATCAGCGCGCGCATGTCGTCCGTCTTGAAATCGCCGGAAACTCCAAAGAGCGTGTTGCCGGGACGAAAATGCTGGTCGTGAAACTTCTTCATGTCCGCGGCCGCGATCTTGTCGATCGACTCCTTCGTGGCCGACACGACCGAAAGCGGCGGCTCGACGAACAGCGCCTTGTGCATCGCTTCGTTTCCCAGGAACGCCGGGCTGGAGCGCCGTTGCTCAAGCCCCGCCTGCTCGCGCCGCTTGAATTGCTCTACTTCGGCGTCCGGAAAATTCGGATGCAGCACCACGTCGCTCATCAGGTCGAGAATGTGATCGGCATCGCCGGACATTCCTGAAGCGTTCACGGACGTGTATCCGGCGCCGAACGCGGAAGACGCCCCAAGCGAAGCGCCCATTGAATCGACTTCGTTCGCAATCTGAGCGCTCGTCCGCTTGTCTGTCCCTTCGCGCAGCATATCCGCCGTGGCGGACGCCAGGCCCGGCAGATCGTCGGGATCGGCAAGCTGGCCCGGGCGAATCATCATGTTGAACGACACCGTCGGCAGCTTGTGATCTTCCAGCAGTAAGAGCGTCATGCCGTTCGGCAGCTTCACAATCGTCGGCCGCGGCAGCTTCACGCGAAGAATTTCCTTGCTCACCGGCGCCCGGTTCAGACGCACTACTTTGCTCACGTCGCTTCCTTTATTGTTGTCCTGCGCGCTAACGACAGCTCCGGCGGCAATCACAATTCCCGCAGTCATCAAGAGCGCACTTCGGAAAAGCGTCTTCTTCATCTTCTCGCTCATTGTGCACCTCCGGCCGCCGTGGACTTCTTATCGGCGGGTAGCGTGATCACCACGGCCCGCTGGTCGCGCACGAAATATTTCACAGCCGCCGCGTGAATGGCGTCTGCCGTCACAGCCGCTTCCTTATCCGTCAGCGTGTTGATCAGGTCCGGATCGTTGTAGAGCACCGCGTCCTCGCCAATCTCGTTCGCCGTGTTCAGCGCCGACCGCCTCAGGTCGATAAACTGCCTCAACTGCTGCGCGCGCGCCTTCGCAAGCTCTTCGGGCGTCACGCCGTCTTTCACCACCGCTGCGATTTCGTCGTCGATGCCTTTTTCCAGGTCTTCCACCTTCACTCCGGGCCGCGGCGTCCCAATGATGTAAAACAAACTCGGCCCGATTCTCGCGTCCGGCTCAGCACTCACGCCCGTGGCCAGCTGCTTTTCCTTCACTAGATGCTGATAAAAACGCGAGCTCTGCCCCGCGCTCAGAATCGTGGCCAGGGTCTGCATGGCAAAGTTGTCAGGCGTATCGCCGGCGGGAATGTGATACGCCTCGATAATCTGCGGCAGCCTGGCCAATGGATCGTAAATTGTCTCGCGCCGCTCGCCGTAGTGATCTTCTTCCGAAAGATCGACCTTCGGCGGCGCGGGCTGTGACGGGATCTCGCCAAAATATTTCTGCACCTTTGTCATCGCGTCCGCCGGATCGAAATCGCCTACCAGAACAAGTACGGCATTGTCCGGCGCATAGTAAGTCTTGAAGAAATTCGTCACGTCCTGCAGCGACGCCTGATTCAAATCGGACATCGACCCGATGGTCGAATGTTTGTACGCAAAATTGTCAAACGAAAGGTTGTCGATATCGAGATCGGCATGCGCGTAGGGCTGATTGTCGTAACTCTGCCGCCGCTCCTCCTGCACCACCGCGCGCTGGTTGTCCAAATTCGGCTGCGTGATCGCCAGAGACTTCATCCTGTCCGATTCGAGAAATAAACCGAGGTCGAGTTGGTTCTTCGGCAGCTCCTCGAAATAAACCGTGCGATCTTCCGTGGTATTTCCGTTCATGCCGCCGCCGTTGTTCAATACCAGCAAAAAATGCTCGCCCTTCCCCACATTCTCGGAACCCTGAAACATCATGTGTTCGAAAAGGTGCGCGTAGCCGGTATGGCCGGGCGGTTCGTTGCGACTGCCCACGTTGTAGCTCACGTTGATGGCAAACACAGGCGCGCTGTGATCGGGCACCAGAATCACGCGCAAGCCGTTCGCAAGCTTCGAATCGTGCAAGTCAAGATTGGGGACTTTCACCGTCGCGTCGGCCGCCAGTAGCCGCGATCCAATCGCCAGCGCGCACAATGCTGATAGCACCGACACAATTGCTTTACGAGAATTCCTGCGCATTCCCATACCTCCGGTGGCGACATTGTCTATCAATCGGTCCGCCCTTTCAATTAGGGCCAACCTGGCGCCGCCCAACTCGCCTTGACTTTGTCGAAACCCGCTCAATAAACTTGATGATTCGACTCAACCCAATGGCGAAATCTGAAGGCCCGAAACACCCGAAGGGCAAAACAATCACGATCGGTGTTACCGGCGCGAGCGGCGCCGTGTACGCGCGCGCAGTCCTGCGCCTGCTGGACGCCGACCCTGCTGTGGAGCGCGTCTATCTCGTGGCAAGTGACGCGGGCTTGCGCCTGATCGCCGCCGAACTCGGCGCGGTCGCTGCCGATCCGAAAAAACTCCCCACGCTGATCGCAGGCTCGGCGGCGCACAAAGTCGAATACCTTCCCAACAAAGACATCGGCGCCAGCATCGCCTCCGGCAGCGCCATCGTGGACGCGATGGCGATCGTTCCATGTTCGGCGGGCGCGCTGGGGGCCATCGCCGCCGGCACCGCCAGCGACCTGCTCACTCGCGCGGCAGATGTTTGCCTGAAAGAGCGCCGTCCCCTCGTGCTTTGCCTTCGCGAGACGCCGCTGAATCGCATCCACCTCGAAAATATGTTGCGCGTGCACGACGCGGGCGCCACGATCATGCCTGCCATGCCCGCGTTCTATTACGAGCCGAAGACGATTGACGATCTTGTCGAACAGTTCGCCTTTCGCGTGATGGCGCAACTCGGCTTGCCGCAGGAAAAGCAGTATCGCTGGACGGGCAGCAAGAGCGCGAGGTCGAAACCATGACGCGTTCGCGCCTTCTCACCGTACTAGAGATGATCAAATTCGAGCACTCCGTCTTTGCGCTGCCGTTTGCCTTGGTGGGCGCGCTGCTCGCAGCTCGATCGACCGGACATTTACCTTCCTGGCAGCAGATTCTTTGGATCGTAGTCGCCATGGTTGGCGCGCGATCCGCCGCCATGACGATCAACCGCATTGCTGACCTCCGGTATGACGCGCGTAATCCGCGCACCGCCAATCGCGCTCTGCCCGCCGGACAACTTTCCGTTGCCTTCGCGTGGGCGTTCACGCTAGCGGCTTCAGCTCTCCTGGTAATCGCCGCGTGGCGATTGAATCGCCTCGCGCTGGAATTGTCCCCGGTCGCGCTCGTGGTGCTTTTTTTCTATTCGTACACGAAGCGGTTCACATCACTTTCGCATTTCGTGCTGGGCTTTTGCCTCGGCATGTCTCCTGCAGCAGCATGGATTGCCATTCGCGGCTCGCTCGATCCGCGCATTCTGATCTTGTGCGCTGCCGTCACGCTCTGGGTCGGCGGCTTCGACGTCCTCTACGCTTGCCAGGACATTGAGTTCGATAAGTCCGCCGGATTACATTCCATCCCGAAAAAGTTCGGCGTTCGCGGCGCGCTGGCAATCGCGCGCGTGATGCACGTACTCATGGTCGCCCTGCTCGCGTGGCTCGCATGGAGTTTCCACTTGCCCTGGCCCGCGTGGGCGGGAATCGGCGTAGTTGCCGCGCTCCTCGGCTACGAACATTCGCTCGTAAAGCCCAATGATCTGAGCAAAATTAACGCCGCTTTTTTCACGGTAAACGGTTATATTAGTTTATTGTTTCTTCTTTTCTGGGGCGCGGCCGCTTTTGTGATGGGACGGTAGCGGACGAGACGAAACAAACCGAAGACGAAGCGCAGTCAGCTGGGCCTGAGAATCCTGAGATTTATGACCGGAACCCTTCAAATTACGGACGCGCGGATCGAGCCGATCTCCGCCAAAATCCTCGCCGGCGAACGCCTTTCCGCAGAAGATGGCCTCGCGCTCTTCGAATCGCATGACATGCTCGCGCTCGGCTGGCTCGCCAACCACGTGCGCGAGAAGCGCCACGGCAATATTTGCTATTTCAACGTCAATCGGCACATCAATCCGACCAACGTCTGCGTCGCGCATTGCAAACTCTGCGCGTTCGGACGTTCGCCAGACGCTCCCGGCGCTTACACATTTGCACTGGAAGAGATTTTCCAGCGCGCAGCGCAAGGCGTGGCCGAAGGCGCCACCGAATTTCACATCGTCGGTGGCCTTCATCCCGATCTCCCGTTCGACTATTACCTCGACCTGATTCGCGGCCTCAAGCAGCGCTTTCCGCACGTCCATCTCAAGGCGTTCACGGCGGTTGAAGTTCACTACTATTCGCGCTTGGCAAAAATCTCGCTGCGCGACGTGCTTCTTCGCATGAAGGAAGCCGGCGTGGATTCGCTGCCCGGTGGCGGCGCGGAAATCTTCCACCCGCGCGTCCGCAAAATTATTTGCGATCACAAAGTAAGCGGTCAGATGTGGCTGCAAATCGCGCGCACCGCGCACGAAATCGGCATGCGCTCCAACGCCACAATGCTCTATGGGCATGTGGAGACGCACGAAGAGCGAGTCGATCATCTGCTTCGCCTGCGCGAGTTGCAGGACAAGACGCACGGCTTCCAGACGTTCATCCCGCTGGCTTTCCATCCGGCAAACACGCCGCTCGATCATCTGCCCGGGCCGACCGGCCTCGACGACCTAAAGACGATCGCGGTCGCACGCTTGCTGCTCGATAATTTCGATCACATCAAGGCGTATTGGATCATGCTCACGCCGCGCATCGCGCAAGTGGCCTTGCGCTTCGGTGCGGACGATCTGGATGGCACGGTGGTGGAAGAAAAGATCTATCACGACGCCGGCGCGACAACGCCCGAATTCATGAGCCGCCACGACCTGGAAAATCTGATTCGCGCTGCCGGACGCGTTCCGGTCGAGCGCGACACGCTCTACAACCACGTCGACCGCTCCGGAGCCGTGCCGGTTTCCAAACCCGCCACGCGGCCTCCGGATGGTCTTATTCCTGAAACTTCTCTGACGCTCAACGTCTAGCGAGCGTTAGTCTTCGTCCTCCGAAACTCCAATCAGCTGCACGTGCACGTCTCGATCGCGCGGCCCGTCGAGTTCCGCCAACAAGACCGATTGCCAGTAGCCTAGCGCAAGCGCTCCGTTGCAAACCGGTAGCGAAAGTGTGTGCCCCAGCATCATTGCCCGAAGATGTGCGTCGGCGTTGTGGCGGTCGCAATCGGAGTGACGCGGATCGTTGTGCCGCCAATAATCGAATCGGCCCACAACTTTTTCAAGAAATGACTTCACGTCCTCCAGCAGCGCCTGTTGAAACTCGTTGATGAAAATCGCCGTGGTGGTATGTAGCGTCTGTATCAGCGCAATGCCGGATCGCAGTCCCTGCTTGCGGATCGTTTCATTGATGTCGCTCGTGATATTCAGCAGCTCGAGCCGCTCTTGTGTTTTGTAGGACAGCGTATCCAGGTTCATGCGCAGCCCGCCTGCGGGCCGCGCCGCGGACGCCAACTTGTTGGAAGTATGTGTTGTGGCCATAGCTTTGTATGAGTTCCCCCTGATATTGGGATAACAAACCCCTGCGTCAGCTTGGATGCCCCGAATACAGGGGGAGTTTGCACAGCAGATCGCGGCGGGCCTGAGCTTTGGCCAATTTCAGGCGTAACGGAAGAGCGTCATAAAACCAAAATCCATGTGCGACTGATTGTGGCAGTGGAAGAGAGTGGCGCCGGGATTGTTCGCAGTAAAATCCACGTCGGCGGTCGTGTTCGCAGCAACCATCACCACGTCCTTATTCAATCCCGAAAGCGACTTCCCAGCCAGACTGGCCACTTCGAACGTATGCCGATGCAAATGGATCGGGTGATCGTCCGAGTTGTGATTGATCATGCGCAGCCTGTATCTCCGTCCTTCACGCAGCATGATCATGTCCATGTCGGGATACGCCTTCCCGTTGATCGTCCACGAATCGAATCCGCCCTGGCCGTGAAATTTTGATTCGAAGCGCAGCGGAATAATCTCGTCCACCGCGCGGCTCACTGCCTGGTCAATTGCAAACGGCGCGTAATCCCAAAGAGCTTCCGGCGGATCGGCCCATTTCGGCTTGCCCTGCTGATTCGCATATTCAACGACGATTCCCATTCCCTGCTTGCGCAGCGGTTCGCGCGTCTCGCCGAGAATCCACACGCCCGGCTGATTCATCGTGACCGCGGCATCGATCCGTTCCGCCGCGCCAAGGCGAATCGCACGCACGGACACAGGCTTCGGCACAGGGTTGCCGTCCATCGCCACCACGGTCATCTCGTGTCCCGCGAGCGCCAGCCAATGGACCATGCTCGCGCTGGCATTCACCACGTGCAGCAGCACCCGCTGGCCTTCGCGCACTCTTATCGGATCGCCGAAACCCAGCATGCGATCGTTGATGGTCGCGTAATCGTACGCAGCCTCCATCGACGAATCGCCGCTGGCGGACATGTACGCGTTCCAATCGTGCAGCGTGAGAAATATTTCCTGGTCGTAGGCGCCCGGCTCGCTTTTCGGCTCCACGTAAAAGCAGCCGAACTGCCCGGTATAGCCGCCGCGCTTCAGGTCGTGCCCGGCAAAACTGTGCGTGTGATACCAGCGAAATCCCGCGGGCTGCGGCGTGAACGCGTAGCGAAACTGCGCGCCCGGCGCGATCATCGCGCCGCCTTCTTCGGCTGAGCCATCCATTTCGGAAGAAATCCACTGTCCGTGCCAATGCACGATTTCCGGGATCTCCGTCTTGTTCACCACATCGATCGCGATCGGCTTGCCCTCCGGCCACCGGATGAGCGGACCGGGCACGCGGCTGTTGTAGGCGACCGTGTGAACGATTTTCCCCGGGGCAACCTCTAGCGCCAGCGGCGCAATCTCGATTTTCACGTCCGCTACGGATTGCGCCCGCGCCGAAGCCTCGGGAAGCGCGGCGGCTAGAGCTGCACTCGCTACAGTGCTACCTATTTGGGAAAGAAATGCACGGCGGTCTAGAGGAAGATTCATCGTGAATTCATCGGGGAAATCGCCGGCGTCTATTGCATGCTGCCGGAGCTGCCGGCTTGCTTGTGCGACCAGTCAAAGTAACGCCCGATCACACATTTCACGATCAGGTGGTCGGTTCCTGCCGTCGCGCCCCAGCCTGCGCCGATATTGATTTCCCATTTCGGTGAAACGAAGAGGTTCACCGCCGGGAAAATCTGTTGCTGCTGGTAATGCAGCCCCACGAGGTTTCCAACCTGGCCGTAGTAGGAATAATACTCCACCCCGAAATTATAATATTTTGACGGCGCATAGGTCAGCGTCGCCGCAGGACCGAACGTCAGCCCCTTCGGCGCAACATTCTTGTAGTAAGCCTGCTTCTGCGAAGTTGTGGAATCCGCAGGCGGCGGAACCACGTGCAGATCCCACACCATCGTCGTATTCACCGACCAATACCAGCGCCCGAGAGTCTGATCCACAATGGGCATGATTTGCCACGACCAAGTGGGATTCGAATAGGCAGCCCTCGCGTATCCAACCTCGCTCGAAAGGCTCACGCCAACGGGCCAGTGCCAGCGGGGCGGAACGCGGACGCGCGGACGTATGTGATCTCCCACCCACTGCACGCCGCTGCCGTTCTTCTCGGATGTAAAAACGTAGAAGCCCACCTCGGACCAGTCGTTCACGCCTTCGGTGAACTCCACCGTCTCGTGCTCTTGCCCTTGCGTGGGCAACATTCCAAATTGGGTAGAAGTGCTGCCTTGCACCGTGAAGTTGCTGTGCAGCTCCGTCAGCAGCGTGCGCGGAGTCATCGTCTCGGAGGGATACACCTGGATTTCGTAATTGTCCTGCGCGCGAGCGGCGCGGGAACAAAGCAACACGAAGCACACCAAACAAAATAGTGTGGCGCGCAACCGGGCCCCAGCCACGACTCGGTTTGGAGTCTGCCTGCTCACGTCTCGAACAACGCGCGCGCCCAGCATCAGTTGCCCCCGTGCGAATCGCCGCGCATTGTACATCGCTTCGTTTCGCCGAACCTGAAGATCGGCCAATTTTTTTGCAGGAAGTGAAAAAGGCCTGGAAAACCGGTCAGGCGTGCGGGTGCGCCTTATCGTATACGTCCATCAATTGCTCGATGGTCGCCTGGGTGTACCGCTGCGTGGTGGAAAGCAGAGCGTGCCCCAAAAGCTCCTGAATCGCCCTCAGGTCCGCGCCGTCTGCGAGTAGATGTGTGGCAAACGCGTGCCGCAACGAATGTGGATGCAGGTTCCAATCGATATTCGCGAGCCGCCCGTACTTGGCCACGATGGTGTGAACCGTCCGCGCCGTCAGCCGCCCCCCGCGGTGACTCAAGAACACGGCATTGTAGTTCGGACTTTTGTGCCGCTGTTGCAGGAGCCCGCTGCGTACCGGCCAGTAAGCCTCCAGGGCTTCGTGCGCCTTCGTACCATAGGGGACCACTCGTTCCTTCAGACCTTTGCCCAGCACGCGCAGCATTCGTCCTCTGCGGTCGATGCTCTCCAGGTCAAGGCTGACCGTTTCCGTCACGCGCAATCCTGACGCGTACATCAGCTCCAGAACCGCGCGATCGCGCTTGAGGATCAGCCGCGCCTCTTCTTCCAGCCGCGGCGTGACCCGCTTCTTGCGCGCGTTCGGCTGCAGGGGCGCTCCCGTCAACAACAAATCAAGCATTGCGCCCATTTCGTCTACGGAGATGATCCGCGGCACGCGCCTCGGCACCTTTGGGCTGCTGACCAGCCGCGCCGGATTCACCTTCAGCAGGTCCTCGCGGATGCAGTATTTGAAAAACGTCCGCAGCGTGACCAGCTTTCGCGCCACGGACACCTTCGCCAGCCCGCGATCGTACTGATGACTCACGAATTCGCGCACCACCCGGTGGTCTATCTGCTCGAGCGGCAGGGTTTTTTCGCCGGGCGGCGTTACGAATGCGAAGAATTGCTCTAGATCGAGTTCGTAGTGATCAATAGTGAGGGGCGAGCAGTGACGCTCGAAATGCAGGTATTCCAAAAATCTTTGCGCCAGCTTCGGCAGCTCAAATCGTTCGCGCTTCTTGCTCAACGCCGTTTCAAGGGAACAGGCCGCGGACCAACGTGGCATCCGCCACGCGGCCAACCGCCAGCACGTACGTTCCCGTCCTCAAATACGAGCGGTGCTTCCGCATCGTCTCGTAGGCTTCCATAAACGCGCGGCGCATCACGGCTTCCACGCGTTCGTTCACTTCAGACGCCGTCCAGAACAGGCTTTGCAAGTCCTGCACCCATTCGAAATAGCTCGCGGTCACACCACCCGCGTTCGTCAGCACGTCTGGCAGGACGGTAATCCCGCGCCGCGCCAGCACTTCATCGGCGTGCGGAGTTGTGGGCCCGTTGGCGATTTCCGCAAAAATCTTGGCTTTGATCTGTTCGGCGTTGTTCAGTGTGATTACAGCCTCCAGGGCCGCCGGAACCAGAATGTCGCACTTCATCGTAAGCAAGTCGTCGTTCGAAATCCGCGAAGTCCCCGGCATTCCCACCACCGTGCCCGAGCGCTCCTTGTAACGCATTGCCTTCAGCGGATCGATCCCGCGCGAATTGAACACGCCGCCGCGCGAATCGCTGATCGCTACGACGCGCGCCTTCTTTTCCGTAAACAGCCGCGCCGCCGAAGCACCGCTGTGGCCGAATCCCTGAATGGCCACGCTCGCCCCGCGCAACGACATCTTCTTTACCTTGCAGGCCTCTTCCACGACCACCACGCAGCCGCGCGCCGTCGCATCGTTGCGACCCTCGCTGCCGCCGATCGAAATCGGCTTTCCCGTCACCACGCCCAGCGACGAATATCCCTTGGTCATGGAATAGGTATCCATGATCCATGCCATCGTCTGCGAATCGGTATAAACGTCCGGCGCGAGAATGTCCTTCTCCGGCCCGATCAACGGCAAAATTTCAGACGCATAGCGCCGCGTCATCCGCTCCAGCTCGGGCTTGCTCATCCGCTTTGGATCGCAGATCACCCCGCCCTTGCCGCCGCCGTAGGGAATGTTCACCGCGGCAGTCTTCCAGGTCATCCACGCCGCCAACGCGCGCACCTCATCCACCGTCACATTCGGATGGTAGCGGAGGCCGCCCTTGGCCGGGCCACGCGCCACGTTGTGTTGCACGCGAAAGCCGGTGAAAACCTTCACCTGCCCGTTGTCCATCTTCGTGGGGATGGACACCTCGAGTACGCGCTTAGGCGTACGAAGGATTTGCCGCAGCCCCTGATCCAGCTTCAGGTACTCAGCCGCCATATCAAATTGAATCTGTGCGATCCGAAAAGGGTTCAGGTCCTCGCGCGGAGCAATCCGCGGGATCGGTTGCGGGGCAGCCGCCTTGGCGACCGTGGCCATCACTTCCTCCTGGGTTACGTTCAAGGGGCCTGAATACGCGTCGGACCGGCAAAATCGGTGTAAGTCCGTCGAAAGTCGAAGTTTATTCGAGATGCACGGGAAGTCAATCGAAACCAGTTTCCCGTCTTTGTACACCTGCGCCAAAGCGCAAACACGAGAGCGCCCCGATCCGGCTATCCAGCACCCCGTAATCCACTGACTAACATACACTTAGCGCATTGCACGCCTGTCCCGCAGCGCTATTGACCTTCTGTGTCCATTGCTCCATCTCATTGCAAAATATGGACGTTGACGGAGCCGCCACGCCCGAGCTAGCCTCTCCCAACCGCTCGCGCTGAATCCAAGCGCCTCCAAAGCGCGTACCTATCATGAGGGAGCCTCCATCGCAGTGAGTGAAGGGACCGCAGCGCAAGCGAGGGCTTCGGACGCTGCTCTCATGGAACGCGTCTGCCAACGCGACGAGTCGGCGCTCTCCGAACTATACGACCGCTACGCCGGTATGCTGACATCCGTGCTCACCCGGATCGTGCGCGACGACCAGGCCGCGGAGGAAATTTTGCAGGACGTCTTCTACCAGCTCTGGCGCGCGCCCGAACGCTTCGACGGGTCTCGTGGTTCGCTGCCGGGCTGGCTGATGGTGATCTCGCGCAACCGCGCGATCTCTCGGCTGCGCAAAAAGAATCCCGCTGCCGGTGGGGAAGAGCTCAACGAAGGCGCGGTAGCGCTGCCTTTTAATCTGGAAAGCGAAGTTTCGCAGAAGCAGTTGCTCGGCCTGGTGCGCGGCGCGCTTGAGACTCTTCCCGGCGAACAGCGCGCGGCCGTCGAGCTGGCCTATTTCGAGGGAATGACCCATTCGGAAATCGCCGCGCGCACTGGCGACCCGCTTGGCACCGTGAAGACGCGCCTGCGCACAGCCATGGAAACTTTGAGGCGGAATTTGCAATCATGAGCGCCCATCTGACACACGACGATCTCGACCTCTACGCCCTCGGCGTGATGGAGGGCCAGGAGCGCCACGACATCGAGGCGCATTTGGCCGCGTGCCCTGAATGCACGCAAGCCCTCGCGCAGGCCCGAGGACGAGTCACGCTCCTTGCCATGAGCCTGCCGCCCGAAGCGCCTCCGGCCCACGTGAAGACCCGGCTGATGGCTCAGATTCGCCAAGAGACGGCTCCAGCCCCCCAAAGAAACCGCAGTTCTACGGACGAGCGCAGCGCTGTGAGGGGCAGCGGACTACCGCGCTGGTGGTCCACAATCCTCGTGCCGGCCTTCGGCGCGCTCGCCGTCGTTACATTTGTCCTATGGCAGCAGAACGAACGTCTCGATCAGCAGCTCGCCGCTCTTCACGACGCAGCCACCAACCAGCAGGCCCAGCTCGACACAGCCACGAAGCTCGCGGACCTGATCGGCTCGTCCGACACAGTAACAGTGAATCTCGCGCAGCAACCGGGCCAGCCGCAGGGCGCGGCGCATGTGATGTACAACATGAAAATGGGAATGTTGATGTACGACGGTCAACTCGACGCGGCACCCGCAGGAAAGAGCTACCAGCTATGGGTTGTGCCGACGCAAGGCAATCCCATCAGCGCCGGAGTCTTCCAGCCCGTCCCCGGCCAACCCGATCACTGGATGATGGACATGCCAAAAGGCCTGGTCCCCAAAGCCTTCGCCATCACCCTGGAGCCCGCCGGCGGCATGCCACAACCCACGGGCCCCAAAGTCCTGGTCGGCGTAGCCTAAGCTTTATTGTTCGGTTTTGCCTTACGCCGCCGGGATCCGGTCGACGCCCATATAAGGCCGCAGCACTTCCGGAATCACAATCGACCCATCCGGCTGCTGATAATTCTCCATAATCGCGATCCACGTCCGGCCCACGGCCAGCCCCGATCCATTCAGCGTGTGGACGAACTCACTCTTCCCGCCCTTCTGCTTGAACCGAATCCCCGACCGCCGCGCCTGAAACGCCTCCGTATTCGAGCACGACGAAATCTCCATAAACTCACCGCTCGACGGCAGCCACACTTCAATGTCATACGTCTTCGCCGCCGCGAATCCTATGTCCGCCGTGCAAAGCTTCATCGTCCGGTGATGCAGCCCAAGCTTCTGCAGCACAGCCTCGGCGTTGCTCACCAACGATTCGAGCTCCTCGTAACTCTTTTCCGGCCGCGTGAACTTGAACATCTCAACCTTCTGAAACTGATGCTGCCGCTTGATCCCGCGCGTATCTTTCCCCGCCGCACCCGCTTCCGAGCGGAAGCACGCCGTCCACGCGCAAACTTTAATCGGCAATGAATCCGCGTCGAGCGTTTCGTCGCGATGCAGGCTCGTCAACTCCACTTCCGAAGTCGGCGTCAGCCACAGGTCCGTCCCTTCGAGATGAAACATGTCGGCCGCATACTTTGGCAGCTGGCCCACGCCCGTCAGCGAAGCGGTATTCACCAGGAACGGCGGCAGAATTTCCAGATAGCCGTGTTCGCGCGTGTGCACATCGAGGAAAAAATTCGC
>Ga0210385_10001621_pt1 | contig 13888 bp, 9 predicted proteins | sample IncBWH26OmetaG_FD_160107 | JGI IMG/M metagenome (GOLD analysis project Ga0210385, IMG submission 160107) | Forest soil microbial communities from Barre Woods Harvard Forest LTER site, Petersham, Massachusetts, United States - Inc-BW-H-26-O ... | reverse complement strand
TCGTCTTTCAAGCGCGTGCGTCACCGAAGCCCAGCAATATCCGCTGAGCACATATCAGGAAATGCGCTGGCGTATGATCGGACCGTTCCGCGGAGGAAGAACTCGCGCCGCCACCGGCGTGCCGAACCAGCCCAGCGTCTTTTACATCGGACAAGGTGACGGCGGCGTTTGGAAATCCGACGATTACGGGCGCACTTGGACGCCGATCTTCGAAGACCAACCCTCGCAATCCATCGGCGCCATCGCCGTGGCTCCCTCCGATCCAAGTATTATTTACGCCGCCAGCGGCGAAGGCTTGCAACGCCCCGACCTTTCTGTCGGCGACGGGATTTACAAGTCCACAGACGCCGGAAAAACGTGGACGCACCTCGGCTTGCGCGACGGCCAGCAAATTCCCGCCTTGGCCGTCGATCCGCGCGATCCAAATCACCTGTTCGCTGCCGTGCTGGGCCATCCCTACGGCCCCAACGAAGAGCGCGGAATCTTCTCCTCCACCGACGGCGGCAAGACCTGGAAGAAATCTCTCTACAGGGATCAAGACACCGGCGGCTCGGATGTTCAGATCGATCCCACGAATCCCGACGTGATGTACGCCTCTATGTGGAAAGTGCGCCAAGGCCCCTGGGAAGACGGCAACGAATACAGCAAGACCGGCGGCGGCCTTTTCAAATCCACCGACGGAGGAAATACCTGGCATCCGCTCACGAACGGCCTGCCCAAGGACCTGGTACAGATCTACGTCGCCATCGCGCCCAGCCAGCCCAGCCGCTTGTATGCGACGGTGGGCACCACAAAACCGGGAGATTATTCTTCCGGCGCGGGTCTGGGCTTCTACCGTTCTGATGACGCTGGTGAAACCTGGCATAGCGCTACCACCGACGGCCGCCCAGCCTACCGCATCGGGGGCGGCGACTTGCCGATCCCCAAAGTGGACCCGAAAAATCCTGACGTCGTTTACAGCGCCAGCATCGTCACTATGCGCTCGACCGACGGCGGAAAAACATGGGTCAGTTTTCGCGGCGCCCCCGGCGGCGATGATTACCAAAACCTCTGGATCAATCCCAACGACCCTAAAACGATTCTGCTGGTCAGCGATCAAGGCGCGCTCGTCACTGTCAACGGTGGAGACACTTGGAGTTCCTGGTACAACCAGCCGACCGCGCAGCTTTACCACGTTGGTGTAACAAACGAATTTCCTTACCGCGTTTGCAGCGGCCAGCAAGAAAGCGGCTCAGTCTGCATTTCAAGCCGCGGCAACGATGGCGAAATCAATATACGGGACTGGCACCCGGTCGCCACCATTGAGTACGGTTACGTTGCGCCCGATCCGCTCAATCCGGAGCTTGTTTACGGCGCCGGCAGAAAAGAAGTCACGCGGTTTTACTGGAGCACCGGCCAAGTAAAAAACGTCACGCCCATTCCCGACAGCGGTCCGAAATACCGCGCCGATCGCACTCAGCCAGTCATGTTCTCGCCGGTTGACCCGCACGTTCTCTACTACGCCACCAACGTTTTGTTCAAGACCTCCGATGGCGGCGAGTCCTGGCAGACGATCAGCCCCGATCTTTCGCGTGAGAAGTCCGGCATTCCCGCGAGCCTGGGCAGCCTGGCCGCCGAAGACGCCAAGGCCGAAAAGCAACGCGGAGTGATCTATGCGCTTGCGCCATCCTTCAAAGACCTGAACACACTTTGGGCTGGAACCGACGACGGCTTATTCTGGATCACTCGCGACGGCGGGAAAAATTGGTCGAATATCACACCTACAGAAATCATTCCGTGGAGCAAAGTAACGCAGATGACTGCGTCGCATTTCGACGAACGGTCTGCCTACGCTTCCGTCAGCCGTTTCCGCATCGACGATCTGCATCCCTACATTTATCGCACGCACGACGGCGGAAAAACCTGGCAGGCAATCACCAACGGTCTGCCCGACAACGCCCCCGTCGATACTGTGCGCGAAGATTCCATCCGCAAAGGCCTTCTGTTTGCCGGCACAGAAAATAGCGTTTGGGTTTCGTTCGACGACGGCGACCACTGGCAGTCCTTGCAACTGAATCTCCCGCATACTTCCATGCGTGATCTGTGGATCCACGACGACGACCTGATCGTCGCCACGCATGGCCGCTCTTTCTGGATTCTCGACGACATCTCGCCGTTGCGCCAAATCGACCAATCAACGGCGAACGCCGATGCGTTCCTTTTTAAGCCAGCTGCCTCCTACCGCGTGAAGCGCAGCACCTATTCCGACACTCCAATTCCTCCCGATGAGCCGTCGGGCGAAAATCCGCCGGATGGCGCTATCGTCGATTATCTCCTGGGCGCTTCGGCTCGCGGTCCTGTGACTCTGGAAATCTTGAATGCGCACGGCGATGTAGTTCGCCGTTACACGGACACGGACAAACCGGAAATGACCCAGGAGCAACTGGAAAAACAATTGATCCCTATTTATTGGGTACGGCCATTCAAGGCTCTTTCCACCGACGCCGGTATGCACAGGTGGGTTTGGGATCTCCACTATCCGGCGCCGGATTCCTTGCGCCACGAATACCCCATCTCAGCCGTTCCTCACGCCACGCCGCGTGTGCCGCTCGGCCCGCCAGCTGTGCCCGGAGAATATTCAGTTAAGTTCACCGCGGGTGGCCGCACCTTTAACGCGCCTCTCACTATAAAATTGGACCCGCGCGTGAAAGCAACCGCGGCGGACCTGGAACAACAATTCAAAACACAAAGCCGTCTTGCCTCCGTGATTACCAACAGCACGTACGCCGTACAGGAAGCGCGGTCGCTTCACGATCAACTCGAAAAATTGTCTGCCGACCCAAATGATTCGCTCCTCCCATCCTTCAAAGACCTCGACAAGAAGGTCTCGGCCATCTTGCAAGGACCCCCCGCATCGCAAGGGCCCGCTGCAAATGATGCGACGCAGCCCGCCCTCACGGGCGTGAATGGTTCAGCCACCGCTGTTTACGCGGAATTGGATCGAGCCGACGCCAAGCCCACCTCCGCTCAGGACGACGCCGTATCGAAAATCGAAAGAGATTTCGCCGCCGTGAAAAAACAATGGGACGAGCTGAAGTCTCAGGACTTAGCGGCACTCAACGCTAAGCTTCGCGGCGCAAACCGCGCCGAAATTCATCTCGAACCTCACGCAGATGCGGACGAAGGCGAAGGCCAAGATATCGATTGAAGGTAGATGACTGTCGGCAGGATCTTACTTGGAAACGCGGGCTTTTAGCTTTACGCGCCCGCCTTCTACGCTGACCGTGTATTCCACTTCTTCGCTTCCCTTACTCTTCAGTTCTTTTGTCTTCTGCCGCACGAAGCGCTCGAAATCTCTCAAATTGGGCGCTCCCGCCTTTTCCCCTGTCTCCGTTCGCGCCTCGATCAGCTTCTGATAAAGCTGCTGCACCTTTTCCGTTTCGCGTTCGGGATCGGCGAAAGACGCCGTATACGCCTCCGCCGCTTTTCTTTCTGCTACTGCGACACTGCGCGCGCCTGAGGATGTAGCCGGCGTACTGGCTGGCGCGTTCGCTGCTGGCCCGCGACTGGCAGCTTGTCGCGCTCGTTCCGCCTCGATCGCCTTCGCCGCTGCGCCGAAATGCCGCTGCTGCGTGCCGCTCTCCTTTTGCATCGTCTTCTTGCGCCACATCTCCACATACTTTGCGTACATCTGCGCAAGCCCGTTATATCGAAAGCGCTGCGCGTAACTTAATTCCGCAGTGCGTTCGCTATATCGCCGCAGAAGCGATTCCACGCGCCATTGCGTGTCCGAAGGAGGTCGCGAACGCCCGCCGCCGAAGAATTGTTCGTACTCAATCTTCAGCGTGCGCACGTCGCGCTCGATCTGATTCAGTTCGTCGTCAATGGAAGCAGCCATAATTGTCGGTAAACAATTCCAGCGTAGGGGCTGTGCCAGCGTGCGTCAATGCGCTCGTGCGCCGCTATGTCGCAAGAGAAATCATTCGCACGCGCCGCAATTGCCAGCCTGTTTTTGGTATGTTCCAATGGTTCAGCAATGACTTCCCGAGCCCATCCCGTGCCGAAGCCTCAAAACGGCTCGCCCAAAATGAGGGGAATTCCTTCCGTGGACGAGCTTCTCGGCCGCCCGCGGCTGCTCGCTCTCGCCGAAAAAGCAGGCCGTGCCCTGGTCACGCAATCCGCGCGCAGCGTCCTGGCGAATTTGCGAGCGCAGATGAAAGACGAAGCAGCCGGAGCAGGCCAAGCTATCGAACCCGAAAATATTGAAGCGCTCATAGTCGCCGACGTAAAAGCGCTCCTGGCGCCTTCGTTGCGTCGCGTGATCAACGCCACCGGCGTAATCCTGCACACAAATCTTGGCCGCGCTCCTCTTTCCGCGGAAGCGGCCGCGAACATGGTGCAAGCGGCTACCAGCTATTCGAATCTCGAGTTCGACCTTGAAACGGGCGAGCGCGGGAAGCGTGACGTCCACACTTCGCGCATGCTCGCAAATCTGGTGGGCGCCGAGTCGGCTATCGTCGTCAACAACAACGCCGCCGCCGTATTTCTCGTTCTCAATACTCTTTCCAAGGACACCGAAACCGTCATCTCCCGCGGCGAACTAATCGAAATTGGCGACGGGTTTCGTATCCCTGACATCATGGCCGAAAGCGGCGCGGTCCTGCACGAAGTGGGAACCACGAATCGCACGAGCATTCGCGATTACGAACGCGCCATCAACGAGCGCACCCGCTTGCTCCTTCGCGTTCACCCATCCAATTTTCGCATCAGCGGATTTACCGAGCGTCCATCGCTCGAAGATTTGGTCGCGCTCGGCCGCCGCTCGCAAATACCCGTGTTCGAGGATCTCGGCTCTGGATGCCTCGCGGATCTTTCTGCCAATGGCGTTTCTGAGCCCGTAGTGGCGGCGAGTTGTTCCGCGGGCGCGTCGATCGTTTCATTCAGCGGAGATAAATTACTCGGAGGCCCGCAGGCCGGAATCATCGCGGGGAAAAAAGAAATCGTGGAACGCATCAGGCGCAATCCGCTTTTTCGCGCGCTGCGTGTGGATAAACTCACCATCGCCACGCTCGAAGTTACCCTGCGAGCTTATCTGCGCGGAGCCTTGGACGAAATCCCCGCGCTTCGCATGATTCGCCTCTCCGCCGGCGATATCAGCAAACGCGCAGAAAACTTTGTCGCGCAGTTGCAATCCTTAGTATCGAATCCGAACGATGCGACATTCCGTTTGAGGTCAGGATTTTCGGTAATCGGAGGAGGTTCCACACCGGATCAGCAGCTACCCACCACGCTGATCACAGTGGCCAGCTCGCGCCGCTCTGCTTCAGAACTGGAAGAGCGTTTGCGCAAGCCGGCCAACGCAACCGCCGTAATCGCTCGCATCGAAGACGACCGCCTAATTCTCGATCTCCGCACGGTATCGCCGGGGGAAGACTCAGTACTCGCGAGCGCTCTCGCTGCCGCAATCAATTGAGCGGCGTTACAGCCGGTTGATCACGCTAGCCACGCAGCCCGCTCCAAAACCGTTGTCGATGTTCACCACGCTTACATTTGAAGCGCAACTATTCAGCATTCCCAACAGCGCCGTCAGCCCTCCAAAGCTCGATCCGTACCCGACGCTCGTCGGCACCGCAATCACCGGCACACCCACTAAGCCCGCCACCACGCTTGGCAACGCGCCCTCCATCCCGGCCACGCATATGATCACTCGCGCTTCGGCCAGTTTCGTCCGGTGTTCCAGCAGCCTATGCAGCCCCGCCACACCCACGTCATACACCGCTTCCACGCGATTTCCCATCGTCTCCGCGGTCACCAGCGCTTCTTCCGCCACCGGAATATCGCTTGTCCCGGCAGTGACCACCAGGATCAAGCCTTTGCCGTGAACAGCACCCGAACGCTCGATCGTAATCGCTCCGGAAAGCGGATGAAACCGCGCCGCGCGAGCAATCTTTTTCACGCCCGCAAAAGTTTTCTTGTCAGCGCGCGTAATTAAAATGTTATGCGACGCCTTCGCCCGCAACATCCGCCGCGCAATTTCGGCCACTTGTTTGGCAGTCTTGCCTCTGCCGAAAATCACTTCGGGATAACCCTGCCGCAGCGCGCGATGATGATCGATTTTCGCAAAACCCATATCTTCGTACGGCAGCCCGCGCAGCCGCTCCACAGCGGCCTCCAAGCCAAGCTTGCCGCTTCGAACTTCAGCCAGAAATTTCCGGACGTCGCGCTCATCCATAAAGTTTTTGTTCGCCTGCGCTCGATAATTGTGAGCTCGCAGCCCTTGCATTCTAGCATCTCTCCAATATTTGCTCGGCAGCGCAGTGCATCCGCCCGGACGTGCATTCTTCCGCGCCCGGCTTCCACTTGTGCTAAAGTTGCGCCCAGTCAGGCGTCCACACCCCACCGTTGGAAGACGCCTTGTAAGTCATCCCCGAAAATTTGGAGGCAACACTATGTGGCTGCTCTGGGAAATTTTGATCGGTATCCTTGTCGGTTTTCTTGCAGGACAAATCGTAAAAGGCCACGGCATGGGCGTGCTGGTTGACTTGATCGTGGGAATTATCGGCTCGCTCCTCGGCGGCTGGATTTTCGGACTGTTGGGCCTCGCCGCTTATGGATTGATCGGACAACTGGTGATGGGAGTCGTCGGCGCGGTAATCCTTCTCTTGCTGGTCCGCCTGATCAAGCGAGCCTAGCCGAAAAAATAAAGGGCATGCACGTTTCCAGTGCATGCCCGAAGATCATCTGCTTCTTAGAAAACAGAAGAGGCAGAATTTCTACTCTGCCGAGCGCCGCTGGCCGCAAGAGCCACTCTTCTTTTTGGCACTCATTTCCGGCAGTTCTTTCTGGCACTTACTGGACTGGGTTACCGTCCGCATCAATCTTGTGCACTTCGCCGACGTTCAGTTCCCGTATACCCGCTTCGACTTTGCTCATATCTCCCACCACCACCCAAATAAGATGGCCAGGCTGGATGTACTTATCTGCGGTCTCGTTGGCCGTGGCCGGTGTAACCGCCAGCACTTTTTGCGTGTAAGTGTTGTAGTAGTCCTCCGGCAATCCGTACTGCAGAATGCTGCCGTAGGCTCCGGAAAGTTGTTGCACCGTTTCGAATGAACCGGGAAGCGCGAGCGTCGCGTTGGACTGCTCGTCCTCGAGTTCTGCCGGCGTAATCGGCTTGCTGCCCACGATGTTCTTGTACTCCATCACCAGTTCGGCAAAGGCCTCTTTTGTTTTGTCCGTCTGCACCGGCGAGACGCTGAAGTAGGGACGCTGGCCCACGGCCGGCTGCAAAACGCTGCGCACGCCATAAGACCAGTGCTTGTCCTCGCGCAGGTTCATGTTGATACGCGAAGCGAAATTTCCTCCGAAGATGTCATTCACCAGTTCAAGCGGAATGGAATTCGGATCGTTTGACGGCGGCGCCAGTTGCAGCCCTACAATCACGCTTTGTCCTGAGCCGGGCCGGTCAACGAGATACACCACATCTTTTTCCGGCTCTGCAACCTGCGGGATCGTTCGTTTCGTCACATCGCCGGATTTCCACGAAGCAAACAGGCTTTCCAACTTCGGCGTGATCTCCGCCAGCGTCGTGTCTCCCACGATAAGCAACGTGGCGTTGTTCGGCTTGAACCACGTCTCGTGGAATTTCACCAGATCTTCGCGGGTCATCTTGCTCACGCTGGCTTCGGTACCGGTGCCGGTGAGAGGCACCGCATAAGGATGGCCTTTTCCGTACAGCAGCGCGGGCGCCACACGCAAAGCCGTCGCTTGAGGTATCACCTTCTCGCGCTGAATTCCCGCAAGGCGGTCCTTCTGCAATCTAGCAAACTCCTTTTCGGGAAATGCCGGATGCAGTATCAGGTCGGCATAAATGTCGAGGGACTTATCCATATTGACTTTGAGAGTGTTGAGGTTGACGCTCGCCCAGTCCAGATTCGCGCCGGCGTTAAAGTTGGCGCTCAGCGATTCCAGCTCTTCTCCGATCTTCAGCGAATCGCGCGTGGGCGTTCCTTCTTCCAGCATGCGCTGCTCCAGGCTGGCGGTTCCCGGAGCATTAACCGGATCGGCGGAGTAACCGCTGTTCACCAGGAGCGAAAAGTTCACCACTGGCGCGGAGTGGCGCTCCGCCAGCACGATCTTCAAGCCGTTCGATAGCGTGGCCTTCTGCATTGGCGGAAGGTTTAGCGACATAGCCGAACCAAACGCTGGCGGCTTCGAGCGGTCCGCCGGCGCGTCCGCTTTCAGAGTGGTGGGATACGGGTGGACTTCCAGAATGTAGTCGCCGTCGCTGAGCCATTCATCAGCGGCCTTCTTCACCGAGGCGGGCGTAGCCTCCTGGACCCGCCTGAGACGTTCCTTGTAACAATCGGGATTCCCAGTGAAGGTCTGGCAGCGCGCCAGAATGTCACTCTTGCCGCCGAAACCGCCGATGCGTTCCATGATCCTTACGTAGTTACCCAGGATCTGGGTCTTGGCCAGTTCCAGCTCGGCTTCGGTCGGCCCGTTCTTCAGAAAATTTTGTAATTCCTCATTCGCGCTCGTCTCCACCTTTTTCAGGTCCACGCCCGGTTTCGCGGTGAGCGTCAAATCAAACTGCCCGGCAATCTCGTTGGTGTCATTGCTTGCTGTGGCGCTGGTCGCCGTCTGGTCTTTGTAAACCAACCGTTTATAGAGGCGCGAGGTCTTGCCTTGCCCAAGTACTTGTGCGGCCAGATCCAGCAAAGGCTCCTCTGGTGAAGCCGCTTGCGGCACGTTCCATACCCGGTACAAGCGCGCCTGCGGAACGCGGTCCTGCACTGAGTCTCGATGCGTGCCAGTCCGCTTGGCTACCCATGCTCCGCGTTTGGTAACCGGCGGGCCTGGAGGAATCCCGCCATAATATTTTTCAACTTTCTCCCGGGCTACTTCAGGAGTGATGTCGCCGGCGATAACCACCGTAACGTTGTTTGGGCCGTAATAAGTCTTGAACCACTCCTGCACGTCGCTCAAGGAAGCAGCGTCGAGGTCCTTCATCGAGCCGATAACTGTCCAGGAGTAAGGATGTCCCACCGGATAAGTGTTCTCCACCAAAAGTTGTTGGGCCACGCCGTAGGGCTGGTTTTCGCCTTGGCGCTTTTCGTTCTGCACCACGCCGCGCTGCAGGTCGAGTTTTTTCTGGTCCAGCACGCCCAGTAAATGGCCCATGCGGTCGCTTTCCGCGAACAGCACGTAGTCCAGCATCGAGGTCGGCACATTCTCAAAATAGTTCGTGCGGTCATTGTTCGTGGTGCCGTTCAGGTTCGTGGCGCCGATGCGTTCCATCGCATTGATGTAGGTGAAATTGAAATTGTCGCTCCCGCTGAACATCAGGTGCTCGAACAAGTGGGCAAAGCCGGTTTTGCCCGGCTTCTCATTCTTCGATCCCACGTGGTACCAGGTGTTCACCGCCACGATCGGAACCTTGTGGTCTTCGTGCACCAGGACGGTCAGGCCGTTGTCCAGCACAAACTTGGTATATGGAATGTCCGGGATGGGGATCTTCCCGCTCTTCGCAACGGGCGCAGTCGTCTGAGCTTTCGGCGCAGGATTGGACTGCGCGTGGGCCGGAGTAAAACTGAACAAACCTGCCACCATTACGACGAGCAAACTCGCGAGACTGCTCAAGCACCTATTTCTCAAAGTTTTTCTCCATGTGAGTGTCTAAGATCGCGCGGTTGCGACTCGAATCCGGGGTTTCATTGTCCACATTTCCGCCAGCTCTGGCAAACCACACTTTTTCTTACAGAATTAGACGCAGTTCTATGCCGGACGATAGCCAGCCGAACCCCAATCCTCGCTGGCCTCTGAAATCGCACACTCGGAAAATTTGTGTTTGGCTTGCGCGCCGTAAATTCGTAGCTCTGGTTTACGTTTTGTGGGTCGGGCTCACGGTTTGTGGGTCGTGGCTTTAGCCACGACATCAGGTCGCCGAAGCGAGCGGGCTTTAGCCCCTGAAGTTCCGGTTCAGAAGTTTCCGCTTACACCCCGATCGCAGTGCGAAGTCATCACAAAAAAAAAGCCGGTCGCTTTGATAGCCGACCGGCGCACTGCTCGAAAGCAGGGTTATTTAGTTTTCGTATTGCACTTGCAACGTCTCGCCCGCCAGCCGAGGCATTCGCCCGTTCCTGGCACGCATTGCTATTTCCATGCGTCCAATTGGGGCTGGTTTACGGTTGAGTTGAGCCGGCTCATCGGCCAGCTGTATTCGCTCCATGCGAAGACCAAGCGTGCGCTCGAGTTGCTGCAACTCCAGGCGTTGTTCGCGCCCAAAAAGAGTCGAAGCAATTCCGCGTTCGCCCGCGCGTCCTGTACGGCCCACGCGATGAATGAAATTCTCCGCGATGTCCGGCAGATCGTAGTTAATCACGTGCGCGATATCCTGCACGTGAATGCCGCGCGAAGCCAAATCCGTCGCGATCAACACGCGGATGCGTCCCTGCTGGAATCCAGCTAGAGCCGCCGAGCGCTGCGATTGCGAACGCCCGCCGTGAATCATCGCCGCAGCGATTCCTTCGCGGTTCAAGCTTTTGGTCAACCGCTCAGTCCCGTGCTTGGTCCGCACGAAAACCAGGCATCGCCCTTTTTCTTTGGCCAGTAAGCGGTGCAGCACTCCGAATTTCCGATCGCTCGAAACTTCGAACGCCTGCAACTGCACGTTTTCTGACGGCTTCAGTATCGACCCAAACGCCAGCCTCACCGGATTGCGCATGTAGTCGTGGACCAAATGCGCCACCGACGCTTCCAGCGTTGCTGAAAAACACATGGTCTGGCGTTCTTTCGGCAGCACTCCTGCAATTCTGCGAATCGCCGGAAGAAAACCCATGTCCAACATGCGGTCCGCTTCGTCCAGCACCAGCACGCGTAGTGAACGAAAGTTCACCAGCTTGCGGCTGAGAAAATCTTCGAGCCGTCCGGGAGTCGCAACTACCACACGCGCCCCTCGGCGCAACGCGTTCAGTTGCGTCCCTTCTGCCAATCCACCAACAACCAACGCCGCCGGTGAAAGTTGTTTGCCGCGCAAGGCGTCGTACTGCGCCACTACCTGCATCGCAAGCTCGCGCGTGGGAACTAGCACGAGTGCTGCGATCCCCGGCGTGACCTGCTGCAATAGCTGCTCGATCATCGGAATCAAAAACGCAAGAGTCTTGCCGGTCCCCGTTTGCGCGGTGGCCAGCACGTCTTTGCCTTCTAATGCCTTTGGAATGGCTGCTGCCTGCACCGGAGTCGGTATCGAAAATCCGGCCGCTGCCAGACGCTCCTTGGTGTAGGCGGAAATCGCCATGTTTGAAAATACTTCTACTTCTGAAATCACTTCTGTGGAACTTTGCATCATTTACCTTTTTTGTCTGGCAGGCTGTCGCCGCGCACACACACCATTTAGGCGGGGCACGACGATCAGCTCATTTCCAGTTCTTTTGTTTTAAATTACGCTGAAGACTTACGGAGAAGACTGATGGCGGGTGTTCTCAGATCAACTACTACCAGAGGAACCGCACAACACAACCGCGGTATTAAGCGCAAACGCAGTATAACACAGTTCGCTGCAGCGTGCCGCCTATTTTCACCAAGTTCGCAATACGCACATCCGCCATGCGGGGTCGCGAAAGAGCTTTGGTGGTGGGTGAGGGTGCTGCCCCCTCCCGGCACGCTGATCTAGCGTTTACCGGGGTTTATAAGACCCCGCTGCACGGCTGGTGCTACCCACCGTTTCGCAGAGTCGTATTATGGGGTCAAGGTTCATAGTCCTAAGATACCCTGCCACAGCTTTCTTGTCACCAATTCCTAACCAAACCAATCCGTGCGGTACGCAAACCACCAACTCGCAACTCCAATCGGAATCGTAGCCGCAAGCGCCCACCACAACGGCAATGCCATATCCGCGATCAGGCCCAACACGGTGAACGTAGCCCAAAAGATCTTCTTCTGCACCCCTCCATTCTAGACCTCGATCCGACGTCCAATTCGCAAACGTCTAAACAAGTTCCATCGAAGCGTACGCCGTTGAATTAGTTACCTTCCGTCTCGTGTTTCCGATGAAGGCTTTCGCCCCGGGCTAACCATTGGGCTAGAATTTACGTATGAAGATACTACTTCCTTTTATTTTCACTTTGCTAATCCCTCTCTCCGGTGCACCCCAAGAACGAAAAACTCCAGTGTCCGTAGGTCACACTGGCAAAGACCAAGTCGGCATGCTCTTCGTCGAGGCTTTCAATCGGGAACTCTCGCATTCGACTCGTTACGCGCCCATGAGCGAGAGTGACAAAGGTTTACGGTTTTTTGTGGACTTCATCTCGGTTGATGCCGCCGATTCGGCAGCCGAAGAAGGCAAGAAGTCGGTCATATCCGTAGTCATCGAAGATATGGGACTCCCAAACAGTTTTCCGGTTCCTGATATGTGGTACCACAAAGTAATCGTCGTGAATCGGCGATCAGCGGACGAAACTGCTAAAAGACTGTTAGAAGATATGGACGCACGATGGTGCACTTACATTCACAATTTTATTAGCGGTTGCCCTAAGGAAAAATTAGAACCGCATCTTTCTCCTGATTGATCTTCTCTTTTCTCGAGAGCCGTCCCACCCCGCTCTATCTTCGCCCTGCTTAGCTCTTAGAGGGTTCAGACGGTTTGATACGAAATAGTATTAATCCAATCCCTCTAACGAGGGTGATGACGAATCTGGACCAAAATGAAGCCCACAGGAACATCCACTCGGCTACGAGCGGTACTACTACTCCCAACGAAGGGCTGACTTTCAAATCCTTATGCGAATAATAAGAAATCGTCTTGCCATCCCAACTCATGGAAAAGGCTGGGTGATATCGCAGTGTTGAAAGGCGAGGCATGATCAGGCCTAATGGCCAGCTTAGCGGTTCAAGCAAGAACGTTTTGCCGTCCTTTTGGAACGTTATCCACGCATGGCCCTCGCCATATCGACCTGCGGTTCCTACCACCATCCGGGTGGGATAATTCATTTCTATTAACTGTCTCCAGCACCACAATGCAAAATCCTCGCAATCTCCTTTCCTGCTCACCTCGAATTGTTCCGGCGGTTGCCAATAATCTTTTTTCCCAAATTGCTTTTCGTCGGATACGTAGCTGCACTTTGCAAGAAACTGCCTCAGCGCGACAAAATCCGGACACCAATGTGTCAGAGGCTGGCTTAGAAAGCGTCCCGCGGGGAAAGTGGGCCGAAACCCGCTGTGTCGCCGAGAGTCGGGACGGAAAACCTTTCTACCTTCAACGTCATAAAATTCCGGAAGTACTTCGGCAATCAAAAGTTCACCAGTGTGTGACAGGACTAAGGCCTATTCTACTGACAAGGGCGTCAGCACTGAACTGAGATCCCGGAGTATTCTTGTCCTCGCCTTGACTTTGCAGAAACCGCCCACCTAGACTCGTTGATTCGGCTATACCCATGGCGAAAACTAGAGGCACCCACATCACAGTCGGCGTCACCGGCGCAAGCGGCGCTATCTATGCGCAAACCGTCCTTCGTCTGCTTGATGCCGACCCGCGCGTCGAGCGTGTCTACCTAGTCGTCACCGAAGCCGGCCTGCGCCTAATCGCCACCGAGCTCGACATCGTCTCGACCGACGCGAAAAAACTAGCCTCGCTCCTGACCAGCACGCCCGCAAAAAAAATCGAATACCTGCCCAACAAAGACATCGGCGCCACCATCGCCTCCGGCAGCGCCCCCGTTGACGCCATGGCCGTGGTCCCTTGCTCCGCCGGCGCCCTCGCTTCCATCGCCACCGGCATCGCCAACGATTTGCTCTCCCGCGCCGCCGACGTTTGCTTGAAAGAGCGCCGCCCCCTCGTGCTCTGCCTCCGCGAAACGCCGCTCAACCGCATCCATCTCGAAAATATGCTCCGCGTCCACGACGCCGGCGC
>Ga0210385_10001619_pt1 | contig 13894 bp, 9 predicted proteins | sample IncBWH26OmetaG_FD_160107 | JGI IMG/M metagenome (GOLD analysis project Ga0210385, IMG submission 160107) | Forest soil microbial communities from Barre Woods Harvard Forest LTER site, Petersham, Massachusetts, United States - Inc-BW-H-26-O ... | reverse complement strand
CCGTCCGTGGCCGCTGACGCGCAGCGTTCCCGCGGCCTTGCGTCGCACGACGACCCCCTCCTCGCCTGCGGCCGTGCGCTCCGCAGCCTCGAAGCACAGGCACGCGTCGTAGCCCTGGAAACGACCCACGTGGGAGAAGCGCTCCGAGCGCCACTCCTCGTCGACCACCATTAGCACTCCGAGCTCGGCGAACGAATCGGGGCGCTCTGCCAGCCAGCGAGCCAAACCAAGCGCCAGGGCGACGCCACCCTTCATGTCAACGGCCCCGGAGCCTGTCCACCTGTCTCCATCGCGGTGCAGCGGGAGATGCTCGGCGTGTGCGACGACTGTGTCCACATGGCCCAGCAGCAGCACGCGGCCGGTACCCGTGCCGGGCACGCGTGCCAGCAGGTCGGGAACGTGGCCGGGGGAAGAGCACGGGACTCGCTCGACGGCAGCCGCGGCGGGGAGTCGCTCGATACAAAGCCCCAGGGCGCCCTCGGCGCCCTCGCCGTCGCCCGAGGGGCTGGAGATCGCGACGAGCGCCTCGAGATCGGCCGCTGCCTCCGCGGCCATCGCAGAGGTGGCCGGCAGGGTCGACGCGCTCATACGTCGAGATTATGCCGGTGTGTCGCCCAAGAGCCGGCAGTAGGTCCTGCGCATCGGTGCTTGCACGCCATCCGAGAGGTTCTCTAGCGTGACGAACAGATGTTCGATGCGCACAATTCAGAGCTGTGGCTGGAGGGGCTGAACGCCGATCAGCGCGCGGCCGCCACCTTTCCAGGTGATGGTCCACTGCTGATCCTCGCGGGAGCGGGCACCGGCAAGACGACGACGCTATGCGCTCGCGTGGCGTGGCTGTTGGGAAAGGGTGTCCCCGCCGATCGCATCCTGCTGCTCACGTTCACCCGGCGGGCCGCGCGCGAGATGCTCGAGCGCGCCCGCGGCCTGGCCGAGCATGTTGCCGCGGACGCCGGCCGCGTGATGGGCGGGACTTTTCACTCGCTCGCCCACAGGATGGTTCGCCTGCACGCCTCTTCGCTGGGGCTGGCCCCGGGCTTTGGGGTGCTCGACGGCGGCGACGCGGCTGACCTGCTCGACTTCGTGCGCCAGGAGCACGGACAGGCCAAGAGCACTCGCCGCTTCCCGCGGGCGCAGACGATGCTCGACATCTACTCACGCACAGTCAACTCGCAGAGCCCGCTGCAAGATGTGCTGGCGGAGTCGTTTCCGTGGTGCGCCGAGCATCGCGACGCGCTGGCGGAGATATTCCGCGCCTACGGTGCGCGTAAGCGCGATCTGGGTGTGATCGATCTCGACGACCTGCTGCTCTACTGGCGCGCGCTGGCCCTCGACGCGGTGATCGGGCCGAAGATGGCTGACTCGTTCGACCACGTACTCGTCGACGAGTACCAGGATGTCAACGCGTTGCAGGTGGACGTCGTGCGTGGCCTGCGCCAGGATCGTCCCGGACTGACGGTCGTCGGCGACGACTTCCAGGCGATCTATGGCTTTCGTGCTGCGAGCGCGCGTCACATCCTCGACTTCGCCGACGAGTTCCCGGGCACGCACACGGTGACGCTCGAGCGCAACTATCGCTCCACCACACCGATCCTCGCGATCGCGAATGCCGTCTCCGCACAGGACCGCCTCGGTTTCCCCAAGCAGCTGTGGACCGAGCGCGAAGGCGGCCAGCCACCCGAGCTTGTGTTCCCGCGCGATGAATCGCGGCAGGCGGTAGAGGTGTGTGACCGGGTGCTGGCCGCGCGCGAGGAGGGGATGGAGCTGCGCAACCAGGCGGTACTGGCTCGCACCGGCCATGACTCCGATCTGCTGGAGCTCGAGCTGACCCGACGGGGAATACCGTTCGTGAAGTACGGGGGATTGCGCTATCTGGACGCGGCCCACGTCAAGGACTTCATCGCGCTGCTGCGCCTGACCGACAACCCGGCCGACGAGGTCAGCTGGTTTCGCCTGTTGCAGCTATTGGACGGTGTCGGTCCGATCCGCGCGCGGCGCGTGCTCGACGCACTGCGGGCACCCGACGGCGGTGTACCGGAGCTGGAGCGCTGGCCGCTGGCGGTCCGGCACGTTCCCGACAGCTCGCTCGAACACGCGACGTCGGTGTTCGAGGCACTAACACAGACCGGCGCCGACGCGAGCGTCTCGACCGGGGCCCAGGTCGAGCGACTCTGCACAGCGCTCGCGCCACTGATTCGCCTGCGTTATCCAGATGGGGCCATTCGCGTGGGAGACCTCGACCAGCTGGTCGAAGCTGCCCGTGGTGCCCAGGACGTTCGTCACTTCGTCTCGGAGCTGGTGCTCGATCCGCCGGCGTCAAGCTCGGACCTGGCTGGGCCACCGCACCTGGACGAGGATTACCTGGTGCTCAGCACCGTGCACTCGGCCAAGGGCCTCGAATGGGACGCCGTCCACGTGATTGCCGTCTACGACGGCAACTTCCCGGCAGACATGAGCACCGCGACCGAGGAGGGCATCGCCGAGGAGCGGCGCCTTTTGTACGTGGCGCTCACGCGTGCGCGGCGGCGCTTGCATGTGTATGTGCCCTCCCGCTACTACCACCGCCCGCACCGTAACGACGACGCCCATGGCTACGGCCAGGCTTCGCGTTTCTTGACCGATGCCGTCCAGCAGCTGTTCAGTGTCACGCGCACCGTCGATCCGAGCGCGCCCGTGGGCCGGGAGACGGTTCCTCAGCGCCGGATCGAGGTGTCCGTCGATGCTCTGTTCGCCTGAGGCGAGTCCGGGCGGGCGAGCGCTCGCTATCGACCTGAGTCGGATCCCTCCGCCGTCAGCGCCGTCAGCTCCCGCAACAGCCCGTCCATCCCCGCGATCTCATATGCCGCGCGCTGACGCCCGGCTCCTCCGCCGCGGGTAAGCATCGAAGGCAGCCCGACCAGCTCGGTGACGCAGCCCAACTCTCGCGCATGGCCGCCCACGACTGTGAGCGTGTCGTGGAGCAGCTCGGCAACAGGGCGCAAGTGCCCCTGCGCATCGGGCAGCCGCGCCTGCACGCCAAAGCGCGCCGCCCGGAACCCACCCTCGTCGAGCACCTCCGTCGGTGGGTCGGGCTCGGGATCCGCCTCAGCGGCATGGCGGGCCAGGCAGTGCGCGAGCGCCACGAGGGCGGCGGTGTCCTCGAGCGTGCTCTGGGCATCCAGGGCGCGGATCTCAACCGTGCCCAAACGGGGATGCGGGCGCAGCTTCCACCAGAACCAGGTGTAGTCGGGAACATCGGCAGCGCGCGCCAACAGCTGCGCCATCGCGCAGAAGTCCGCGTAGTCGCGCATCGCGCGCGGCACGCCCGAGCGCGGCCAGCCCCGGATCGTCACCTCGCGTGCCGAGGCCAGTCCGGTGTCGCGCCCGTGACGATACGGCGAGTTGGCGGCGAGCGCCTGCAGCAGCGGCAGGTGTCGGCGCAGCCCGTTGAACGCGCGGATCGCAGTCTCCGGGTCGGGCATGCCGATGTGGATGTGCAAGCCGCCGACAGGCGTCGCCACCGCGTCCCCGAGCAGGTCGCGGATGCGCTCGTAGCGCTCCTTGTCGGTGATCTCCGCCTCGCCCTCGCCGGCCGAGGGATGCGTGCCCGAGCCGAGCAAGCCCGCACCCGTGGCCACGACCGCACGGCGCAGGCCACCGAGCGTGCCGGCCGCCTCCCCGGCGCTCTGGCAGACGTCGGTGATCAACTCGACCTGGCAGGCATGCAACTCGCGCTCGACGGTTCCATCGACCGGGCCGAGCCGTCGCTGCACGGCGGTGGAGGCGTTCGTCTGGCGCCCTGTAATGGGATCGACGAGGAACAGCTCCTCCTCGACGCCGACCGTGAACGGCTCCCGCGAGCCGAAGGCGTCCTCGACATCGGCGCCAGGGCTCATCCTTCGAGTGTTCCCGCCACGGCGCTCGCGGAAACTCGCTCCCGCGGATTTTCAGCCGCTGGTTCAGCCTACGCGCTCTGGGCCGGTGTAGACGTTGACCCTTCCGCGGCGAGCGAAGCCGCACAGCGTCAGCTGACGATCGGCGGCGAGCGCGACCGCGAGCGAGGTCGGTGCGCCCACGCCCACGAGGATCGGGCAGCCGGCTACGGCAGCCTTCTGCACCAGCTCGAACGACAGTCGCCCGCTGACGCACAGCAGCGCATCGTGTAGCGGCATGCGGGCGCGGGCGAGCGCCCAGCCCAGCACCTTGTCCATCGCGTTGTGGCGTCCCACGTCCTCGCGCACGCACAAGAGCTGGCTTGTCACGTCGAACAGCCCCGTCGCATGCAACCCGCCGGTGCGCGCGAAGCCAGGCTGTACGAGCCTGTCGGGTAGCCCTGCCAGCAGCTCCCGCGCCACGCGCGGGCCTGGCGGTAGCGGCGGGGAGTGCACGGCGACCTCCTCCAGCGCTCCCTTACCGCAGACGCCGCACGAGGAAGTCGTGTAAAAGCGCCGCGCGCCAGGCTCGTTGGTCAGCGGACCCGCCACTTCGATCGTGTTCGCGGCGAGATCGTCGGTCAAGCCCACCGCAGGCAGGTGCTCGAGCAGCCCCTCGCCGTAGAGGAACCCCACCGCCAGCTCCTCATCGTGACCAGGAGTACGCATCGTCACCGCGATCGGCTCACCGTCGACGCGGATCTCCAGCGGCTCCTCGATCGCAACGAGGTCGCTCTCGCCGTCACGCACGATGCGCTTGAGCGCACTCGCGCTCACATCCTTGCCTGCAACGCCAGGCATGCCCGACCCGTTGCTCACTGCGCCTCGGCTCATTTACGCTCGCGCTGGGTTGTGACCGTGTACTTTGGGTCGCGGCTGGAGGCAAGGCCGGCCTCGAAGATCCCGAAGCGAGCGCACGCGGAGGCAGCCAGCAATGCCGCCCCTGAGACTGCCGCGCCGAAGCGGCTGCGGTGCCCTGACTTCAGCGCGCCTGCGACGCCCACGAGCGTCAGTGCCTCGGCGGCGCGCATCAGCGTTCCGGCCCGTCCGCGATGGTAGGTCTCGGCGACGATCCCCACGCGGCGCTCGAGCAGCCTCACGGCGGTGATCTCCGTCAGCGCGCCGATCACCGCCAGGCGGCGTGCGGGGGCGTTCTCCTGAAGCGGCGCGCCCAACAGGCCGAGACCCGCGGCGGCGCTGGCGGCGGACGCCACGAACACGAACGGCATCTCGCGGTGGCCCTCGTGCCACGCGGGCGTGGCGGTGTTGGAGATGAGAACGCCGGTGTAGGAGGCGACCGCGGGGCCGAGCAGCGCCGCGCCCGCCGTTCCCAGCTTGCCAAGCGGGGTGAGCCGACCCAACGGCACCAGCTCGACGAGCGCCGCTGCGCCGGCGGCGGGCGCGTAGGCAGACAGGATCCACACGCCAACACTCATCGGCGAGGTTGGCTTGAAGACTCGCAACATGTTCAGGAAGCGCGCCGGGCGGCCGAGGTCGTGGACGAGCGCCACGAGCGACAGCGAGATCGCGCCGAGCGCCCCCAGCTTCAGCGGTCGCGCGAGACCTGGTCGGCCGCTCAGCTGCGCGCCGGCGGCGAGCGCGGAGGAGGCCCCGGCGAGGCCGCCGAGGAACAGGTAGCCGGCGATGTCGAGCGCCGCCCAAGTCGGTTCCTTGACGATCGGGCGGCCGTAGTAGCTGGAGAACTCCGCCTCGGGAACCATCGAGCCATCGCGCCGCCGCCGCCGGCTCACCTGCGCCCCACGAAGCTCGCGCCGACCGCGCCAAGCAGGCCCGCCGCGGCGATTGCCGCATTACGCCACATGCGGGGCAGATCGCGCGTCGTGGCGAGGGGGTGTGGCGGCAACCCATAGACCTCGGGCTCGTCCAGCAGCAAGAAGAACGCGCCGTCGCCGCCCACGCCGTCGTTTGGGTCGTGGCCATACAGCCGAACACCGAGCACGCCGGCTTGCTGGAGCTGCTCAACGCGTCCGGCCGCGTGCTCGCGCAGCTGGTCAACCTCGCCGAACTGGATCGAGTTGGTGGGGCACGCCTTTGCGCACGCTGGTTCCATGCCCTCGCCGAGGCGGTCATAGCAGAGCGTGCACTTCCACACCCGTCCGTCGCCCTCGCGTTTGCCGATCACCCCATAGGGGCAGGCGGGCACGCAGTAGCCGCAGCCGTTGCAGATGTCCTGCTGCACGACGACGCTGCCGAACTCGGTGCGGAACAGGGAGCCGGTGGGGCACACGTCAAGGCAGGCGGCGTCGGTACAGTGCTTACAGACGTCAGAGGACATCAGCCAGCGGAACTCGCTGTCCACCTCATCCGTGGCGGGCTGCTCGATGAAGGCGACGTGGCGCCAGGTGTCGGCGCTGAGCCCTTCGCTGTTGTCGAACGACATGCCGGTGAAGTTGAGCCCGTCCTCGGGCACCTGGTTCCACTCCTTGCACGCCACCTCGCAGGCCTTACAGCCGATGCACAGCGAGGTGTCGGTGAAGAACCCCATCCGTGGCGGGTGCTCGCCATAGACGTCCGCGGCGGGGTCGCCGTGTCCGCGCACGGAGCTGAGCAGGCTGAGCTCGCTCACGGTGCGACCCCGGTGCCGGCAGTGACACCTGCACGCCGCTTGTACTCCTCGACGAGCTCCTGGCGGCCGGGTCCGCGGGGGCGCCGGCCGGGCCTGATGTCGGCAGTAAACGCCTTGTCCTCCTGGATGCGGGCGTTGGGCTCGAGCGACATCGGCGAGAGCTCGTTGGCGGAGTCGCCTTTGGCGTAGCCGTTGGGGCCCCAATGGAAGGGCATGCCGATCTGATGGACGGTGCGGCCGTGGACCTGCAGCGGGGTCATGCGCTCGGTGACGAGCACGCGTGCCTCGATCACGCCGCGGGCGGTGGCGATCGTCGCCCACCCGCCGTGCTCGAGCGCGCGCTCAGCGGCGAGCTCGGGGGAGACCTCGCAGAAGAACTCCGGCTGCAGCTCTGCCAGATACGGTGACCAGCGGGTCATGCCGCCGGCGGTGAAGTGCTCGGTGAGGCGGTAGGTGGTGACGATAAATGGAAACACATCAGCGCCTTGTTCATCTCCGCTCGGGTGGTAGCGGTTGTTGGGGTGGGGGAAGGTCTGGCGGGCGGGGTTGGCGCGCTGGCCGTAGAGGGCGTTCTCGAACGGCGAGTCCTGGGGCTCGTAGTGCGTGGGCAGCGGCCCGTCGGCGAGACCCGCAGGCGCATACAGCCAGCCGCGCCCGTCGCCCTGCATGATGAAAGGCTCACTGCCAGTGAGCGCCTCGGGTCCTTGGGCATCGTCGGGCGGCACATAGTCAGGCGCCTTGTCGGCCTTGAAGTCGGGTGTGTCGTGCCCGACCCACTTGCCCTGCTCGGAGTCCCACCAGACGAGCGCCTTGCGCTCGCTCCACGGCTTGCCGTGGGGGTCGGCGGAGGCGCGGTTGTAGAGCACGCGGCGGTTTGCGGGCCACGCCCAGCCCCACTCGCTGCCGGTCCAGTTCTGCTGCTCGCGGGGCGTGCGCCGGGCAGATTGGTTGACGCCGTCGGCGAACACGCCGCAGTAGATCCAGCAGCCACAGGTCGTGGAGCCGTCGTCGTGCAGCTGCTCGTAGCTCGACAGCGGCTGCCCGTCGGGCCCGTGGCCGTTGATCTCGCGCAGCACCGCCTCGGCGCTCGGCTCCCGTAGCGGGCCGTGGGTGGGGTAATCCCATGTGAGATCGAGGATCGGACGATCCATCTCCTCGGCGGAGCCTGCGAGCTTCTCGCGGATCAGTCTCCCGAGGTGGTACATGAACCACAGGTCTGAGCGCGCGTCGCCGTCGGGCTCCTTGGCGGCATGGTGCCACTGCAGCAGCCGCTGCGTGTTGGTGAAGGTCCCGTCCTTCTCGATGTGGGCGGCGGCGGGGAAGAAGAACACCTCGGTTGCGATCTCCTCGGTGTGCATCTCGCCGGTGTCGATCTCCGGTCCGTCCTTCCACCAGGTGGCGGTCTCGATCAGCGAGAAGTCGCGTACGACGAGCCACTCGAGGTTCGCCATGGCGGTGCGCTGCATGCGGTTGTTGGCGGAGCCGACGGCGGGGTTCTGGCCCATCAGGAAGTAGCCCTTGCACTTGCCCTCGAGTTGGGCCATGACGGTGTCGTAGGTGCCGTGGGAGCCGGTGATGCGGGGCATGTAGTCGAAGCAGTAGTCGTTCTCGGCGGTGGCGGCGTCGCCCCACCAGGCCTTCAGCAGGCTGACCACATAGCTGCTCATGTTGCCCCAGTAGCCCTTCTCGGCGGAGTCGGACTCGATGTACTCGTGCAGGCTCTCGTACTCGTGGGCGTGGGGCATCGGCAGGTAGCCGGGCAGCAGGTCGAACAGCGTGGGGATGTCGCTCGAGCCCTGGATGCTCGCGTGGCCGCGCATCGCCATGATGCCGCCGCCGGGGCGTCCGACGTTGCCGAGCAAGAGCTGCAGGATGCAGGCGGTGCGGATGTACTGAGAGCCGACCGTGTGCTGGGTCCAGCCGACGGCGTACACGAAGGCGGTGGTGCGCTCGCGCCCGGAGCTCTCACAGATCGTCTCGCACAGCCCCAGGAACACGTCCTCGGGAACGCCGCATGTGTGGGCGACCAACTCGGGCGTGTAGCGCGAGTAGTGGTGTTTGAGGATCTGAAAGACGCAGCGGGGGTCCTCGAGCGTCTCGTCGCGGCGCGGCTCGCCCTTGACGCTCTGGCCGCCGGACCCGGCGCTCTCACCGTGCGAGGACTCACGCATTGCCTGGCCATCGCCATGGACTTCGCTGTAGCGGTCGCGGTTGCCGGACGCGGCGGCCACGGGGGCGCCCTCGTACTGCCAGCTCTCGTAGTCGTAGTGCCCGCTGATGGGATCGAAGCCGGAGAAGACGCCGTCGAGGTCCTCGGTGTCGCGGAAGTCCTCGTCGATGATGGTGGATGCGTTGGTGTAGGCGAGCACGTAGTCGCGGAACCAGCGTTCGTGCTGGAGCACGTAGTTGACGATCCCGCCGAGGAAGGCGATGTCGGTGCCGGCGCGCAGCGCCACGTACTGATCGGCAAAGGCGCTGGTGCGGCTGAAGTGGGGGTCGACGTGGATGACCTTCGCTCCGCGCGCTTTGGCCTCCGCCACCCACTGGAAGGCCACGGGGTGGGCCTCGGCCATGTTCGATCCCTCGATGACGATGCAGTCGGAGTTCTGCAGGTCGCCGGGGAAGGTGGTGGCGCCGCCGCGGCCGAAGGAGGTGCCGAGGCCGACGACGGTGGAGCTGTGGCAGACGCGCGCCTGGTTCTCCACCTGGACGACGCCGAGCGCGGTCCACAGCTTCTTGATCAGGTAGTTCTCCTCGTTGTCGAGCGTCGCGCCACCGAGGCTCGCGATCCCCAGGCTGCGGCGCACGCGGGCGCCCTCGCTCTCCCATTCCCAGCTGTCGCGACGCGTCTGGACGACTTTCTCGGCGACCATCTCCATCGCCGTCTCCAGGTCGAGCCGCTCCCAGTCGGTGGCGTAGGGGCGGCGGTAGAGGACGCTGTGCTCGCGAGCATCGCCGGTCGTCAGCTGCAACGTGGCGGAGCCCTTCGGGCACAGTCGCCCACGGCTGACGGGGGAGTCGGGGTCGCCCTCGATTTGCACGACCTTGCCGTCCTTGACGTACACGTTCTGCGCGCACCCCACAGCGCAGTACGGGCACACCGACTTGACCACCTGGTCGGCTTCGGCGAGACGGTTGCCGAGGTGCTCGGTGCGGGCGGACTTCACAGCGGCCCCACGCGCGAGCGAATCGCTGCCTTGCAGCTGTCGCAACAGCGGCCAATCACGCACGGGGTTTCGCATCGCTCGCTCGGACCTTACCCCCTCGGTGAGCACGTCAAAACGGCGCCCGGCGTGCAGGCGGCTGCAGTCCCTGGGGCAGCAACCTCAAGGCTCTTGCCGGCGGCTATGCTGCCTAGGCATTGCCCAGGCAAAAACCAGCCGACCTCTCGCTCGGTGACGCGGCCGCTGCGCTCGGCGTGAGCGTCGACACGCTGCGACGCTGGGATCGGGCGGGGAAGCTGCACACCAATCGCGACGAGCTGGGTCGCCGTCGCGTCCCCGCTGCCGAGGTGCAGCGCCTGGGTAACAGACCGCAGCGGCACCGGACCGGCACCCGGCACTCTGCTCGCAACCGTTTTGGGGGGGTCGTGCGCTCGGTTGAGGTCGACGGCGTGATGGCGCTCGTGGAGATCGAGGCGGGCCCGTTCCTGGTCACCGCGGCGATCACGAGGGATTCGGTGGAGGAGTTGGGGCTCGCTCCCGGAGTGCAAGCGACGGCGACGGTGAAGGCGACGTCGGTAATGGTGGAACGAACTCCCTGACAAGGAGAGAAGGAGTACGCATGGCGAAAGTCGGGAGCACCTACAAGCACCGGGGCGTGGCAGCCCTCGCGGTAATTGCTGGGGTCGCGGGTGCGCTCAGCCTGGTCGTGGTTGGGTCAAGCGCCGTTGCGCTATCGAGCGCAGCCGTGCCGGTGGCGGGCACGGCTGCTGCCCAGGGCAAAGTCTCGGCGATCTTCGCCGGCTCGCTGGTGGACATCATGGAAAAATCGCTCGGCCCGGCGTTCACGCAAACAACGGGGTATCCGTTCGAAGGCTTCGGTGGTGGATCCAACGAAGACGCGGCGGCGATCAAGGGCAAGGTGCGCCAAGCGGAAGTGTTCCTGAGTGCGTCGGCGTCGGCTGACAAAGAACTCGAAGGGGCGGCCAACGGTAACTGGGTGTCGTGGTACTCGACGTTCGCTTCCTCCGATCTCGTTCTCGGCTATGACCCGAAAACCAAGTTCGGCAAAGAACTGGCGCACGGAAAGCCCTGGTATGAGGTCATCACCGAGCCGGGCATCCTGGTGGGGCGCACAGAACCGAAGGCGGACCCCAAGGGCAAGCTGACGGTCGAAGCGGTTGACGCCGCCGCCAAGAAGCTGCACGATCAGGCGCTGACGAAGGCGCTGAAGAGCTTCCCGATCTTCGAAGAGACGGCGATGCTCGCGCGCCTGCAGGCGGGGCAGCTCGACGCTGGCTTCTTCTACGTGGTGGAAGCAAAGGAAGCACACGTGCCAACCGTTGCGCTGACGCCGGTGTACAAGTATGCGGACTACACGATCACGATCCTCAACAACGCCGAAAACCCCGCCGGGGCGCAAGCGCTGGTGTCGTTCCTGTTGAGCCCCAAGCGCAAGGCGGTGGAGGGCGACTACGGTCTGCTACCGCTGAAGCCGACGTTCACCGGCAACGCTTCGGCGGTGCCCAAGGGACTGCGCAGCATCGTGGGCGCGGGCTAGCAGATGTGCGCCCGGGTGAGCAGCCCGCTGCCCTGGTTGGGCGGGCTGCTCGCCCTCTACCTGCTGGTCCCGATCGTCGCCTTCGTGGTGCGCTTGGCGGGCGGGGCGCCGGCCTCGCCTGGGCTCGGCTCGGCGCTCGCGACGTCGCTATTCACGGCGACGATCGCGACGGTGGTGATCGTCGTGCTGGGTACGCCGTTGGCGTACCTGCTGGCTCGTGGGCGCGGGGTGATCGGTCGCGTGGTACTGGCGCTGGTGGCGCTGCCGCTGGCGCTGCCGACGTTGATGAGCGGCATCCTGCTGCTGTATGTGGTGGGTCCGTTCACGATCCCCGGTGAACTGTTCTCCGGCAAGCTGACGGACACGCGGGCGGGGATCGTCCTCGCGCAGATATTCGTGGCGGCTCCCTTTCTGATCATCGCCGCACGCGCCGCGTTCGTCGCGGTTGACCCCGCCTTGGAGGAGGTGGCAGCCACGCTCGGGCACGGGCGCGTGGCGCGCTTCGCGCGGGTGGCTGTTCCCGCGGCGCTGCCGGGCATCGCAGCAGGGATCTTGTTGACGTGGCTGCGCGCGTTCGCGGAGTTCGGCGCGACGGTGATCCTCGCCTACCATCCGTTCTCGCTGCCGGTGTTCACGTTTGTGCAGTTCGACGAGACGGGTCTGCCGGGGACGATGTGGCCGATCGCGGCCGCTCTGGTCGCCGCACTGGTGGTCCTGCTGCTTGCCCAGATGCCGCTCCCGAGGCGGCGCAGGGGGACAGTCGCTGCTGTGCCGTCAGTGCCGGCGATCCCCGGTGTGCCGTCCGTGCTGGACTTCGCGCTGAAGAAGCGCCTGGGCTCGTTCACGCTGGAGATCGCCCACCATGCGCATACACCGAGGCTGGCGCTGCTGGGGCCCTCAGGCGCGGGCAAGACACTTTCCTTGCGTCTGCTCGCCGGTCTGAGCACCGTTGAAGCTGGGCACGTTCGCGCTGGATCCAGCGCGCTCGATCGGCTCCCCAGCGAGCGCCGCCAGATCGCATACGTGCCCCAGCAACCCGCGCTTCAGCCGCGTCGAACGGTCTGGCAGCAGGTTACGTTCGGCGTGGGTGCGCGGCCCGAGTTGGCTGCGTGGTGGCTCGAGCAACTGGGGCTCGAGGGACTCGAGAACCGCTATCCGCAGGAGCTCTCCGGTGGGCAGCAGCGGCGGGTGACGCTAGCGCGTGCGCTGGCGGTGGAGCCGCAGGTGCTGCTGCTGGACGAGCCGTTCACCGGCCTCGACGCACCGGTGGCCGATCGCCTGCGCAGGGAGCTGCGGCGCTTGCAGCGCGAGGCGGGGCTGTGCACGGTGATCGTCACCCACGACCCCGAGGAGGCAGCGCTGCTGGCTGATGAGATCGTCGTCATCGATCACGGTCGCGTGCTGCAAGCGGGCACGCGACAGGAGGTCTTTCGCACGCCGCGCTCACCGCAGGTAGCAGGACTGTTGGGCATTGCCAATACGCGCCGTGGCGTGGCAGGAGCTGGCGGTGTGATCTCGAGCGATGGTGTGGAGATACGCACAGCCGATCACGACTTGGCGGTGGGCAGCGAGGTGATCTGGGGCGTGCGCCCGGAACGCATCGTGGTGGACCCAAACGGGGTCTATGAGGCGGTTCTACGTGATGACATCGATCTAGGGTCAACACGGGAGCTGACGATTGTCCTTGGGGACACTCTGGAGCTGACTGTGCGCACGAGTAAGACGCTCGAGCTGACGGTCGGGTCGTCCTTGCCAATCGAGATCAAGCCCGAGGACGTGGCCGTGTGGCCGCTACAGAGCTCGCGGCATGAGGACGATGGCTCAGCCAGGGATGTGTCGCTACCTAGTACTGCGTAGCACTGCTCGGATCCATGCGCTTCTCGCCCGACGCCGACTTCACGGCTTCCGTTGTGGTCACTGTGGGGCCGTGTCGTTGTCGCGAACGTCCCGGGAGCTGCTCGCTTGCTTTGGGGCCAAGGCCCAAGCAGCCTTGGCCCCCACGCGATCGCGGATCTACCAAACAGATCAACTCGAATGGATCTGGTGAGTCCGCGGCGTGTCAGCCACTACGAGATTCCTTTCGCCCGCATCGCCGCCTCGACCTCGGAGGCGTCCGCTTCCATGCCCCGTTCGTTGGGGTGCACGGAGAACGCGTCCGATTCCGGCAGCACCGGTTCGACGTAGCGCACGCTCAGCGACTTGCACGCGTCGTGACCGATGCTCGGCGTGTACGTGTTCACGTACGTGTCGCCGTTGGCGCTTGCCTCGCTGCTGAGCATCGCGTTCAGTTCCTCCTCCACGCCGTTGAGGTAGGCCGTGTCACCGGTCGTCAGCGGCACCGTCGGCCAGCAGTTGCCGCTCTGGGGCAGGATGTCGGGGTAGCCGACGACGAACACCTTCGCGGACGGCGAGATCGTGTGGACCTGTTTGAGCATCGCTCCCACTACCGGCCCGTCTTCGACGATCTCTTCGGCCAGTTTGTGGCCATATGTGTCTTTGCACGGCGTCCCGAACGGGAACACCAGGTCCTCCGCTCCGCACGTGATCAGCGTGTTCAGGAACAGGCCTTTGTCGTTACCGCCGATCCCCACCGATACCACCTGGGTGGAGGAGCTGAGCGCATCGATCTGCGGCGGCTGGCCTGAGTACTGGGCGGTCGTGGTGATGTTTTCCG
>Ga0210385_10001618_pt1 | contig 13896 bp, 10 predicted proteins | sample IncBWH26OmetaG_FD_160107 | JGI IMG/M metagenome (GOLD analysis project Ga0210385, IMG submission 160107) | Forest soil microbial communities from Barre Woods Harvard Forest LTER site, Petersham, Massachusetts, United States - Inc-BW-H-26-O ... | reverse complement strand
GAAGTGCCACCAAAATAAACGATCCGCAAATCGCGACGCCTCCCACGCGAGGTACCGGCCTCTTATGGATGTGCCGATCGGAGGTCGGCTCGGACACCCAGCTGCGCGAATTCGCATATTCGCGAACACAAGGGGTCAGGATCAGCGAAAGGACAAAGCTGACCAAAAAGGACAGGATGTACGCGAGCGCGATCATTGGTCTTATGTGTGCAGCTAGTGCTTGTGCGAAATCTCTTGGGAATGAAAGCGTGGAGCCATTCGCACCGGGAGTCTTTTTTGGCCGCGCACGGCGGGCAATTTCAGCGCATTCAGATGAGTGAACAACTGGCTCACCGCGCTCTCGACTGAAAACCGTTTCTCGAGCAGCCTGCGCGCATTGGCGCTCATCGCAGCGGCCAGCTTGCGGTCGTCCGCCAGCCGCAGCGCTGCTCGCGCCAATTGGTTGTCGTCTCCGTTGGCGACGCAGAATCCGGCGCCGTTTTCCTCCAGGATTCCAAAAAGATCATTGCCCGGATTCACGCTCGCCAGCACGGGCAATCCCCAATAGAGGTAGCTCAGCAGTTTTCCTGGCACGTTATGCGTCGTCAGCCGAGCGTCTAGCGAGATCAATCCAAAATCAAATTCCGAAACCATCGCAAGGTAATCCCGCTGGGGAATCCCGGAGATGATTTGAACGTTCGCGAGTTGCCGCGCTGCGATAGCAGCTTTCAATCGAGGGACTTCCGTTCCATCGCCCACCAGAAGTATGTGAATATCCGACCGCGGAGCAAGCTGAGTCGCCAGTCGCAGGACGTTGTCCATATCCTGCGCCACTCCGATATTCCCGCCGTAGAGAAACACAGTTTTATCTTCCAGACCGAGAGCGCTTCGATAGTTCGTCAGCGGCAAATGCGGTTCGTTGAGCGAAGTCCAATTGAACAAAACCCGCACGAAAAAATTGTTCCAGGGAAACGACCGCGCAAAATATCCGAGACTAGCCGGGGACTGGACGCCGATCACGTCCGCGACTTTGTATTGCCGCAGAGCGGCTCGCCGAAAGAACGCGTAAATCATTCCTTTCTTGATCACCCCTGCATCGGCCGCCCAATCCGGGAAAATATCCCTCAAAATTAGATATGCTGGGCAACCCCAGAGCTTTTTCAGCCTGCCGACGAGCTTCCCGAAGAAAATCGTCGGCGAATAAAACATAATCAGCTCGCAGGGATTCTTCCGCAGAAAGCTCTTCGCTGCACGCCATAGGTTTGCCGAAAGCCGCGCTTCCCGAATGGCCCGCTGCATTTTGTTCGCGCCTTTGATCCGCCCGTTCTTCACCCGCACTACAGTGATTCCCTCCTCGGTCGCGATTTCAGCCGTTTGCGTGAGGCAGTCGCTCGGCGTCAGGATCACGGCTTGGTCGCCACGGCGGCAGAGCTCCACGGCAAGATCGTGCACGAGCTTCGCGCTCGACTTCGTGCTCGGATAATAGCAATCGACCAGGATCAAGATTCGCAAGGTAGGCCCTGCCTGACGAACGTCGTTGGGGCGAGACTCAAATTCGCTTCCTGAAAGCGTCGCGATTGCGATTGCGGCGGCCGGCGACCATCGCTTGGTGCGACGCGCGCGACGGGCTCCACATCGGCAGCATCCACTTCAATCGTGGCGCACTGCCGGATCAGCTCGATCGAGATCAGCAGCCGAAGGCGGCCCTTCTTGCGCACCAGCACGCCCTCTAGACCGGCCAGCAATCCCCGAGAGATTCGCACATTCTGCCCCACGGCCAGATAGCGGTGCGGTTCCGCAGTCGCCCCCTGGCTCAGAATCCTGCGCAGGTTCTCGATTTCATCGTCGCCAATCGGCGCCGGCCGGTCCCCGAAACCGACGATTTGAACCACGCCCGGAATAACCAAAACGCTTCGCCGCTGATCGAACGAAATCCGTACGAAAACGTAGCCGGGAAAGAGCGGCAACGATAGACGCCTTGGCCGATCTTTCCAGCGACGAACGGCTTCGTATGTCGGAAAAAAATGGTCGATCGACCGCCGGCTCATCTGGTTTGCGCAGGTTCTCTCGTGATGCGATCGCGTGTAAACCGCGAACCATCGCTGAATCGAGCTGTCGACGTTGAGGATCTGCTCGGCCATGCTCACCTACGGCTTCGCCCCGTCACTTACAGGGCGCTTGTGACCTAACCCGCTTACAATGATATTGTTACGACCACTCTTGTTACTGATCGGTTTCCTTCGGCGTACCGTTCTCCGAGTGACCGCTCCCGTTAGTTCCCGAGCCATTGCCGGAATCCTTGGTCGGAAACTTTGCTCGAATGGTCCCCATCACGTCGTTCACGAAAATCATCCCCGGTGTGCCGCGATCAAGTTCGTCCCACCGCGAGCGGCCCACAATCCAGACTCCCGCCAACATCACCGAGCACAAAGTTCCGCCGATCATAATCAGCATGCGGGGAGGAGATGATCGGCGTTCGGGAATTTCAGGAGCGTCCAGAACCTTGACGGACGGGAGTTCCTTGGCTTCCTCGACTTTTGCCAGCTCGTACTGCTTGGTGAGTGTTTCAAAAATCACTTCGTTTACCTTCAGTTGGCGATACTTGTCCGCGTAAGGCACTCCGAGGATTGGCAACTGCCTTAGCGTCGGATAGGAATTCTCTGTCGCCGCGGCAGGATCGCTGGTATTGGGATTTTCCTCATACTTCCCCCCCAGCTTCGCGATTTGCGAACGAAGTTCATTAATCCGCGCTTGGGTCGAGCGCACCCGCACGTTGTTGTCGGAATAAATCTGGCGCAGCCCTTCCAGTTCGGACTCCGCGGCGATCAGCTCGCCCTGTAGCTGCGCCGATCCTTCGACCATCGCTTTGCCCTGCGCCGTGATGTCGATCGCGGCGCTCTTGCTGGCGAACTGGCTAAAGTTTTTCTCCGCGTTTTCGAGGTCTGCGTTCACGTGCTGCAGGCGATCCTCCAAGAACACGCGCTCCCGATGGGCCGCCGTGGTATTCAGCTCCGCCATCAGCGCGTTCAGTTGGTCGATGTAGGCGCCGGCGATGGCCGCGGCTCGCTTCGGATCGTGGTCGGACACATGGATCGTGATCACGCCGCTCTTTCGGTCTTCCGTGAGATCCGTGTTGTTCCCCAGTCGCTTCCGGGCCCCCTCTTGCGTACCTTTCCAATAGACCGATTTCAGGTTGAACGCATTCACGATGCGGTCCTGCACGGTCCGGCTTCGCAGCACCGAAATGAAAAGCGACCCACTGGTTTTTACCCCGAGAAGATCGCTGGCCATCGACGTTAGACCTCCCCCGCCGTTCTGCCCTCCGGTGATCGTCGCCAGCAACGCAAGCCCCGCTCCGGTCTGCGGATCAGGCGGCATCAGCTGTGCGCTCGTCGTGTAACCGGCCGGAATCAGGAACGCGATCAAAGCAGACGCAAATAGACCAATGAGCAACCAGCGCCACAAGAACTCCCTCTTGGCCCAAAGTAGCCGCAGCTTTTCCAGAGTGACGTTCCGCCTCGCGCTCTCGTCCCAGTCCGGAATGATGAGGTTGGGCGAGTCCGGTGAAGTCAGGATCACGTTTCTCGCGTTTCGTGTCGACGTCTGCATGTGTGCGTCCGTATTCTTCAGCTGCCTATTTTTCCCTGTAGTCCGGCGAGAAGCCGAACTCCACGATGGCCGCCACGTTGTTCTGCGGCCCGTTGAACAAGATCGGATAGTGCGAAATATGCTCGTACTGAACCTGCGTCTTGAGATAGACTCCGGATTTCCAATACAGTTGGTTATTCACGGCATAGTCTTGCCATGCGCCGCCGCCGGGAATAAACGCGCTGCCCACTTGGCTGTCCTTGTAGGTAAACTGAAGCGCGTTACGCGGCGAAAGCGAGTAGGTTAGCCATACTTGGTAGTCTTCTCCCAAGCGCCCCACGACGTTTCCGAGCAAGATTCCGTTGTTCGTAAAGCCTTCTCGGTAACCGAAGTTCCAGTAATCCAAGTCCCCGATGTTGGGTACCCCTGGATCAATGACCGCGCTGGTCGTGTTTGCAGTTTCGAAATGCAGATCAAGCTTTGGTAGGCCTGGGAAGTGCGGGATGTACAGTCCGGTGCGGAATGACGAGCGCGTCGGCGCTTGCAACGCTATCGGATTGTCTTTCGCGTACCATTCGCCGTAGAGCACCAAATAGTTTCTGACGTGCGGAACGTTGAAAGTCCACTCCATTTCATTTTCGCTGGTGCCGGGAACCGAATGCGGCGGTGCGCCCGCCCCCAGGCCAAAAAAACTCTCGAGGAAGTTACCCGGAGTAAGGGGATTCGCGCCGGGGCCTTTCCCTCCGATCATAGTCGTGCGATCAAAGCCGAATTCGAAATTCGGGAACGGCTTCAGGCTGACTTGCTGGCCGTAGAGGAACGGATTGTGTATGTATCGGTTGCTTTCTAACCGTCCGAAAAACTGATCGAAGGTCACCGGTCCCAGATACTTCAGGAAGCCCGGCAGTCTTTCGGGCTCCGAATTGACAATGCGGACCATGTCAATCGGCGGTGCGTTGTTACTCAATAGGAGCGATCCGCCCGGCCCTGGTCCCCATTCAAGGCTCTGTCTGCCCGCGAGAATCTGAAAGTTCCCGACGTTCACTCCGATATAGGCATCCAGCAGTTCCGGCCGGTTGATCGGACGGACGGGGACATCCGGAGGCGCTGGGATCATGTCTCGCGTCGAAATGATGTTCAGCACGGCCTCAGACGGAGCCGGGGCGCCCGGCGCATGCTGATATTCTGCCCGGACGTAAATCGAGATCGGCCCGGCTTCCGCGCGAAACGATCCGCCCTCCTGCAAATTCGTTCCTTCTTCGAAAGGGCGGCCGAAGTCGTACGAAATGGTCTGTCCAAAATGCAATCCGTCCGTGAGCGCGGGTCCACTGATAGAGACGGCCCTGGTGTACGCAGACTCGATTCCCGCGGACATGTTTCGTCCGCCGTCCAGCAGCCCGAGCTCATAGGCAAATTCGCCGCGCAACCGCATCACCAGCCCGGCCGCGCCGTCTCCCCTAATCTCGTGCTCCTGCAAATTCTCGGTTGCTTCTTCCACCAGCATCGCAACCTGCATGCGCGTCCACGGGCGTGCACCCTGCATCGCCGTGTGTACATAGCCGAGCCCGGCCAGCCGGTCCATCGCCGGATACACCCAGCTGTCCAGTTCCACGAACGCGGTGCCCAAATTCCGGCGCGGCCGCTGCTCTTCGATGTACGAACGCCCCTGCGAAAAAGTAGGCCAGCTCGAACCTCCCAGCTCATCGTCGTGATGCGTGCGGTACGCCACTTCTCCTGAAAGCCATCCGATCCCGGCGCCGATCAGCACGTCGGACGGAAAGTGTTGCTTGGCATCGATGCGCGCCGCGCTGATCGCCGAGGCCGCTCCGTAGGCCAGCACCTGAGAAAGCACACCGGGATACTCGTGCGCCACCACCGTCGCAATCGACCACGCCAAAGCAGCGTGTTCGGAAGGAAACGAATCGCCGCCGCTGAAAAACTTCCCCTGGTAGTCGTCCAGCAAGGGACGCTCGCGCCCGAGCGAATACTTCAGCGCATAGACGACTCCCAGGCTGTCAATCGCTGCTTCACCGGCCAGCAATCCCGTTTCTCGCTTGTGATCGTCGTGACTTATTTCACCGAGGAGCCACAACCCTCCCGCCACTCCGCCCATCGCGCCCAGGCCGAAGTTTGAAAAGTCATTTCCGTACTTAATCCGACTCGGAGAATTCGAGAGGTGCTTGCTGAATTCCGTATCTGTTGCGAACAACCCTGCCGTCGTCAGCGCAAACGGCATCAGCCACTCTGCGTCCGCAGGTCGAATCCGCATGGGAAACGTCCAAATCTGAAATTGATCCTGTGCCAGATGTTCTATGAATCGCGGCCCAAGCGAAGTGTCGTAGGCCGCCGAATCATCCGCCTGGCTATCGGAGGGTCTCACGGCGCTGGAGGAAACATGGGGCGTGGGCTGATCGGGCAATCCAGTGTGATCGCTGGAAGCTGAATCAACCGCCTGCTCCTGCGGCGTCGCCCAACAAATCGCCCCGGTTGCTCCGTTCGCCGCGATGAAAACGACGCCTAGCACAACCACCCTCCAAGTAAGTCTCATTCCGAAATCTCAGTAATGCGCCGCAATAAATGCGGCGCTTGCCACCGATGACGCTACCTGTGCCGCCAGGAATATCGTCTGCCATTGCGGCCCGCCGCCAACCGATCTCTCCGGAACCACCACTGAATCTCCAGGCTTCAGCTCGCCTCCAAGCGAATCTCCACTCCACAACCCCGCCTTCGTTCCGTCGACCGATCCATCCGCCCGGATCACGAAAATCGCCTTGCGGTTGGCCAGCTGCGTCGGTCCGCCCGATTGGCTCAAGTACCACCGTGCGCTCTTGCCGGGCCGCCACGAAACCGCCGTAGGGTTATAGACTTGTCCCGTAACGGTCACGTATCCGGGCCTTTTCGGAATCTCGATTGAATCGCCCGCCCGTACCTCGAGGTCTTCGGCCGTGCCCTTCCACCGGTTGACGCTGGTCGAGATGTGAATCGCCAACCGCCCCGAAGGAGGATTCGCGCTCAGCTCCTCTACAGCCGTCTGCCACTGTTCCAACGCCAGATCTTTCGCGCGTTTCTTGTCCGGATCGGCTTCCGGCAGCATCTGCAGATCCGATTGTTCGCTCTTGAGCCGAATCAGCATTTCGTTTTGGTCTTTGCTCTCGAGGTCTCGCACCTGTACGCGCCGGAAAATTGCCGCGTAAGGATATGCGCTCGGCTGGAACCCACCGGCTCGCTCAATCACGGAACTCAGCCGCTCTCCCGGCCGTATCCCGTACGTGCCCGGGTTTCCTACTTCGCCCTTCACCGTGATGGACGCGCCTAGATCGGTCCATCCCGGTTTCTCTCGGATCGTCAGCACGTCGCCGTTGTGAATCACCGCCGCCGTATCCGCGTTTCCAGTCAGCGCCGCGTGAATGGAGACCGATTCGTGCTGCCCGGTCAGTTGGCCGTTGTCCGCGTACGCGAAATGCGTCAAATCCGCCGTTTCGGTGTCCGCGCTCGGCTTCAAGCCACCCCCGATTCGAATCAGATCGCCCAGCGTCATATTCGTCGTCAGCGGATAGCGTCCGGGCCGCGCCACATCTCCCTGCACGTAAACCGTGGCCGGATCGGCAGCCTCGGCGTTCCGGTGAATCAACAGCCGGTCGCGTGACTGCAGCACGATGTCCTCGGTCGGATCGCCCGCCAGCGCCTGGTTCAAATTGACGCTGAAAATCTTGAACTTGCCGTCCGGCAAATATCGGAACACCTGCGCATCTTCTTTCTGCGCGTCCGGCGAAAATCCTCCGGCCATATGAACCGCATCGCTCAGCCGAATCTGCCCCGAAGTTCGGTAGGTCCCCGGTTTTCGCACGTCTCCCCACACCGATACACTCGGCGGATCCTCGAAATCGAACCGACTGAAGATTCGGACCGTGTCCATCGCATGCAGCACGGGAGCGTCCGCGGGATTCGCCAGCGCATCCGCCAAATCGAAGCTTTCAACCGTCGGATGGAAATCCGGCGCGTTCAGGCGGATGATCTCGGCATAGTGCGAATCCGGCTCCGGCAACAAATCTTTGTACGAGCCGATCACGTCCGTCACCCGCATGTTCTCTTGATAGGAGTACCGCCCCGGCCGCGTCACATGGCCGTCGAGATAAATCGCATCCTGGTTGTAAGCCGAGATCGGAAAGACGCGAATCAAATCGCCGTCCTGTATCTCGAACGACTCGAGTTTGTTCGTTACCTCTGCCGGCGCAGTCCCATCGGGAATATCCAGGCTCAACATCGTCTCTTTCTCGTGCGCCACCAGTCGCTGCACTTCGATGTGTCGCAGCGCGGCCGAAGGCAGCAGGCCCCCCGCCAGCTCCAGCACCGACGCCAAATCTTTCTCGTTCTTCAACTCATAAATCGAAGGCCGCCGCACCATCCCTTCGACCGTTATCTGCGGCCCCACTGGCGGCACCATCACCGTGTCGCCGTTGTCCAGACGCAGGATGTCGCCCTTTACCCCGTGCAACAGCAGGTCGTATAGATCAACCGTCTGCACCAGCTGATTTCCCCTGTAGTGCTTGACGATGCGCAGCGAGCCTTTCGGCGTCGGTCCTCCGGCGGCAAACAGCGCGTTCAGCGGCGTTGAAAGCGAGCTGATGTCGTACGCGCCGGGATTCGCGACATCGCCGACCTCGTACACACGAATCGTCCGCAGCCGTGCCAGCGAAACCTCCGCGGACACATCGCGAAATTCCGTTCGCAGCAGCCGCTGCAGCTCCTGCTGCAAATCCGCCAGGCTTTTCCCGCTTACCAGCACCGGACCAACTTCCGGAATGCTCACTTGCCCCGCTCGGTCCACCGTCCGAAAAATCCGCTGCGACACGCCGCCCCACACATCGATCGCCAAGCCATCACCCGGCCCCACCACGTAGTCCGGCCCCACGGGCAGATCCATCGGAATCATCTGCGGATCGCGCGTCCCGTTCTGAAAAACCTCCGAGCCGAATCGCCGAGGGGTCGCCGGCCGTGGCACCGCTTGCAGATACATGTCATATAGCGAGGGGATGTCTTCGTAAGGCGTATTCTTCCGCACCAATTCCGCCGGCTGCAGCATCGCGTTCTGCCGCGCGCGCAGGCTGGCCGACCCGACCGGCGCCACCGGGGTTAGTCCGTACGATGGATTCAGATTCGATTGACCGGCGGATCCCCCCCCGGCTCCCAGCGCCGCCTGCTCGGACGCCATCTCCTCCAGCCCCAGCCCGTTCGCTGCGCCGCCCAACCCTTCCGGTCTATTCGACATCGCAAATTCCGCATTCAATTGTGCGAGCGGATCGGAGACCATCTTCTGCTTCATCCCATTTTCGTCGTTTTCGCCGCCAGAACTGCTTGCCAGGCCACTTCCTGCTTCACTACTCAACTCATCCGACGACTTGCCCTCGTCCTGCCCAAGCCCGTTGACGTTGATGCCGATCGGAAAATTGTTCTGTCCATCGCTGCTCGCCTGCAGCAATTGACCGCCGCGCAACGCGGGCGGCGCCAGTTCATTCGGAGGGTTCGCCGGATTCAGCGGCAGCGGCGCACCCGGGGCGATCGCAGGCGTTCCGCCGTTTCCTGTTCCCGCGGGCTGCGCCGGTCCGGAAGCGGGATTCTCTTCGCAATCCGTTCCCGCTCGCGGATCGCAAGCGCTCGCTTTCTGCATCTTCTGCAGGTCGCGCTGCCGGGAAGCCGCCAGTTCCTCTTGCTCGCTCTGCGCGATCCACTTCGACCGCTCCTGAATCAACAGCGCCTGCTGTTTGCCCAGCGCCGACTCCGGATTGATTTCGGGTTGCAGATATCCGTATCGCTGCACGATCTCGGTAGCCAGCGATCGAAATTTGCTGTCGGTTTCCAATCGATCGAAGATGGCGTTGTCAGTAAGATCCGAATCGCTCACCACCTGCCCGTGATCGGTCGCGTCTTTTGCCACCCACTTCTTAAGCTCGACCATCAGCCCTGCATCCTGCGCCAACACTGCTTTCAGCTCGGCGGAGGACGCCGACACGTGGCTCATGTTCTCCCGCGCGAGATCGGATGAAGAGACCGACGCGGGGCGGTTCGACTGCGCCATCAATGGCCCAGCACCAATCGAAACTGCCAGCGCCAGCACCGCGAATCCTCGCGGGCGGGTTCGCGTCGTGGCGTTCGCCCCGTTCGGTTTCGATACTGTTTCCGCGGCAGTTTTCGTCATGGCAAACTTTCGGCCGGGGAAGCCTCGGACCGAATGGCACCAAGCACTCCGGCTTCGGATGTTTCGATCGCCTGCTTCTCGATGTGCACAGACGTCCAATAGAGCATCGAGCTGTTTCGATCGGTGGCGATCGCGATTACCCGCATCTGAGGGTGCCCGTCCAAAATTGCCCGGCATACCCTCGGAAGCCCGTTCGTTCGATCCAGCGCCACAATTAAAACGTCCGGCTGTTTGCTTTCCACCAGACTCTCGAGCTCGCTGTCCTGTTGAACCTCACCCACCACTTCAATGTCGGGTTGGTCGGAAATCGTTGCCGTCACCAGCTCGCGAATCAACCTTGGTTGATTCGCCACCAGCACTCGAATGAGATTCACGGAGGCCCTCCTCCGGCGTTTCACATCTCGCGCAGGAGTTTAGGCGCGCTGGTTCGCCGGCCCCAGATTCAATGGCGATTCTCAGTGGCGACCAAAACGCGGCTCGGCAGATTCCTGTAGTACGGCTAATTTCGGGCTATGACGCGGCGAGAAAAGTACCAATTTCGATCTATGGATCGGATGCGGGTTCCCCGCTCAGATTCGTCGTTTCTGGTATTTCAGGAATCGAGAACTGCAAAGGCTAAACCGCCTACGCTGCGCGTGGTAATGCCCTATGAAGGAGTCAATATCTCGACGCAAGAGGACATACCTTTCGACTTCCAGAGAAAATGATCGATTCCCCATGAAGTCTCGGTCGAACGACTGCAGAGAGTTTCTCGCTCGGTTCGAAAGCCGCTAGTTCAGAGCCGGAATCGGGACGTTTCGGCCGCGATCGGTCAGGTGACACCGGGTCCGGTCTTCACGACAGCCACATTTATTGGGTATCTCCTCCAGGGGCTCACAGGAGCAGCGGCCGCGACGACTGGCATATTTCTTCCAGCCCTGCTCGGCGGTGTGATCGTCGCATCACTCCCTCTGATGGCCGTCGTTGCTTGGCAACTCGGGCGAGCATCCGTCACGGATTTGACGACCGCGCTGCTGGCGACCGGATCTCTCATCCTGTTGCTACGATTTCGGCTAAACTCCGCTTGGCTCGTGCTGATCGGGGCCGTGGCTGGACTTGTGGCTTACACATTGCGCGGCTACTGAGTGGGTCTTGGAAGGTAGGCGATAGAGATGAACTCGATCATTCAGTTCTTCTTCGGGCCCCCGCGAGGGCTGGCGAGTATTGTGCTCATCCGCGTTCCTGTGGGGCTGATCTTCTTGACCCAGGGCATTCTCAAGTACATCGATAGCAATATGGGCGTGGTTCGTTTTGCGAGGATTGGATTCCCACATCCCTATTTTATAGCGCACTTTGTAGGCACGTTTGAGATCGTGTGCGGCTTCCTCGTGCTGCTCGGCCTCTGGACGAGGGCCGCCGCAGCTCCCCTGTTCATTGTGATCGTAACTGCGATCGCGACCACAAAGATTCCAGAGTTATTCCGGGTGAATCAAGGGTTCTGGTACATGGTGAGTGATGCGCGCACGGATTTTGCGATGTTCTGTTCGCTCATCTTCCTGATTTGCGTGGGTGGCGGAGCGTGGTCCCTGGACGCGCGACACGACCCACTTTGATTCACGAGCGAAATTGGGTGCGGCTGTGCCGTTTGCCTCGCGCTGCCATGCCTTCATCGGGCTATGTATACTGCTCAGCATGCCGAATCAAACCATTCACGAATCCGGGATCAAAGATCCCGTCACGTGGCTCTATCCTCCGCTGGAACCCTACAACGTGGGTCGGATGCGGGTTTCGCCCCTCCACGAGATCTACTTCGAGGAAAGCGGCAATCCCTCCGGCAAGCCGGTGGTGTTTCTACACGGTGGTCCCGGCGGTGGCTCCGAGCCTAAACAGCGGCGCTTCTTTCACCCGGCGAAATATCGCATCGTCAACTTCGACCAGCGCGGCTGCGGAAAGAGCAAACCTTACGCATCCCTGGAAGCCAACACCACCTGGGACCTCGTCGGCGACATCGAGAAAATCCGCGAGCACCTCGACATCGAGCGCTGGCAGGTGTTCGGCGGATCCTGGGGCTCGACTCTGGCGCTCGCATATTCGGAAACGCATCCCCATCGCGTGACCGAACTCATCCTTCGCGGAATCTTTCTGCTGCGCAAGCAGGAGATCGATTGGTTCTATCAGCGCGGCGCATCGGCCCTATATCCGGATGCCTGGGAGCCATACATCTCTCACATTCCTAAGCAGGAACGCGGAGATCTACTCTCGGCTTACTATCGCCGCTTAACGAGCGACGATCCGGCCGTCCGCCTCGCGGCGGCAAAGATCTGGAGCGGATGGGAGGGTGCCACTTCCAAGCTTCTGCCGGACGCTGACTTCACCGCACACTACGAAGAAGACGAGTTCGCCTTGGCCTTTGCGCGCATCGAGGCCCACTATTTCGTCAACAAAGGTTTCATGAAAGCCGATGCCCAGCTGCTTGATGATACTTCGCTCATTCGTCAGATTCCGGGAGTGATCGTACAGGGTCGTTACGATGTCGTCTGCCCAATGGAAAGTGCCTGGGCGCTTCATCGTGCCTGGCCTGAGGCCGAGCTCATCATTACGCCCGATAGCGGCCACAGCGCCAACGATCCGCCGAACAGTCGCGCCCTCGTCGCGGCGACTGACAAATTCGCGCGCTGACTTCGCTCGCCGCCCTGCCACAATTTATTCCGAGTCCTGCAAGTGTTTGAATTCCGCCACGGTTTCCGCAATCCGATTGATTGGATCAGCCGCCAGAAGCTGCCCTCGCCCGGTCAAGCCCACGCTGGTAAATCGAAAGGCACACAAACGCAGCTTGCAGTATTGGCGTCGTCAGGCCGTGCTTCTGCCCGCGTTCCAGAAGATCGCCCAGAATGGTGTCTACCTCGACGGGGGCGGCCTTCTTGAAATCGCGATACATCGAGGAAGCCAACTGCGAACCTTGGGTCGTTAGCTGAACAGTCTGCTGCTCGAGGAACGCGTCGGATTGCGGGTAGCCGCAGGCGCTTGCAATCCCGGAGCACTCGCGAAGCGCTGCAACGGAAATGTCGGCGCCTCCTGGAACCGCGGCAACCTCCCCGATATTGCCGCGCAGGAGGCAGGTAACGCTTCCCAGGGTCGCGAGCTGCACCCATTTCCTCCACATGTCCTGCATGATCTGGTTCGAGCTGGAAGCATTGAAGCCCGCACCTCCGAGCGTCTCATCAACTCTTCGTAGGCGTTCCGTGCTCTGGCCGTCGAGCTCGCCATAGCGGATGCTCTGAAAACCAGAAAGCTGCTGGATCCGGCCTTCCGGATCAATCTCCGTGGCGACCAGACACACGCCTCCTAGAACAGCCTTCTTCCCAAAGCGCGCGATCAGGAGGTCGATATGACGCATGCCGTTCAGCGCGGGAAGAATCATCGTTTCCGGGCCGACGGCAGAAGCGAAATCATTCATCGCGCCGGAAAGCGTGTAGCTCTTGACGGCGAGCAGGATCAAGTCGTACGGCTTGGTGAGTTTCTCGGAAGTGAGAGTTTCCGGATATAGCGTCAGATCCCCGTGCGGGCTAAGGATTTGAAGTCCCTTTGACTTGATCTCTTCGGCCCGCCGGGCGCGCACCAGAAACGTGACATCGCGGCCGGCCTGGGCCAGGCGAGCACCAAAGTAACCGCCAACGGCGCCTGCACCAACGACTAGAGTGTGCATGCTTAAAGACCTCTGATTCTCTGACGCTAGCTTGCCGTCGCGAGATTCACCAGTTTCTACTGCTCGTAGTTCTCGACAATCTTGGCGGGTCGCACTTTGGCTTCATCAGGGTCTTTGCCGAACTCGCGGAGTGCCCGGCGTTGCCGCAACAAGTCCCAGCACTGGTCGAGATGCACCTTCAGGTCGGCCAGGCGGGCGCGGTCTTCACTGGTGATTTCGGTCTTCCCGTAGAGATGCTCTTCTTCCTTCACCAAACGATCGATGTTGCTGAGTACGGATTCGTCGTTTTTATCGAGGGCCATGTAGGTCGCCTGTAAGTCCCGCACGGCCTGGTTCCCTGCGAAGGGCCGCGCGTCCCCGCCAACCGACTATAACAAAACGATTCGTCACCCGCAGAATCGGGAGGCACGGGCGGCAAACCCTGTCCGGCGTTGGCAACTGCCACCAG
>Ga0210385_10001617_pt1 | contig 13897 bp, 15 predicted proteins | sample IncBWH26OmetaG_FD_160107 | JGI IMG/M metagenome (GOLD analysis project Ga0210385, IMG submission 160107) | Forest soil microbial communities from Barre Woods Harvard Forest LTER site, Petersham, Massachusetts, United States - Inc-BW-H-26-O ... | reverse complement strand
GTCCATCCTGATGTTGCTGGGCGCCTGCGCGACCCTTCCACCCGGTGGCGGCAAGGATCCACGCGACCCCTGGGAGCGGTTGAATCGCACCACCTTCAAGGTCGATGACGTGCTGGCCCACGATTTTGCCCTGCCCGTCGGGCGTGGTTACCGCGCCGTGACGCCCGCGCCGTTGCGGCGGGGAATTGCCAATTTCTTCGAAAACATCCATACCCCGGTCGTCATGTTCAACGACCTGCTGCAGGGCAAGTTCAGCGGCCTGGGGCAGGAGACTGCGCGCCTCGTGCTCAACAGCACCGTCGGGGTCGGCGGACTGTTCGACCCCGCGAGCGCGGTCGGGCTGCCCAAGGACGACAATGATTTCGGCCGAACGCTGGGGACCTGGGGCCTGCACTCCGGTCCCTACCTGGTGCTGCCACTGTTTGGCCCGTCCGACGTTCGCGACGGCCTGGGCAAGATCCCCGACAGCTTCCTGGCGCCGCAGAACTACATCGGCAACAAGAACTGGTTCTACACCGTCTACGGCCTCAACCTGCTGAACCTCTCGAGCGAGACGCTGATCCCCACCTACGAGCTGCTCGATCAGCAAAACGCCTTCGACCGTTACGCCTTCGCGCGCAATGCCTACCTGCAACAGCGCGAATTCCTGGTCCATGGCGACACCGGCGCCGATTCGGACGAGCGGGAGCTGCAAAAATCCCTGGAAGACGATTCGGGACCGGCGCCCACGAACCCTCCGGGCAAGTAAGCAGACGCTGCCACTCATGCCAGTTCAGCGGGATCAAGGGCTGGTGCGTGCCCTGGGCCCGTGGAGCATGGCCTCGAGCATCTTCAGCATGATCGTCGGCGCGGGCATCTTTGCGACGCCCGCGGAATTGGCCCACGCGCTCGGCGCCTGGGCACCGCTCGCGATCCTCGGTTGTGCGGTCGCCGTCGGTGCCGTCGGCATCTGCTGCGCCGAGGCCTGCAGCCGCATCCCCACCAGCGGCGGCATCTACGGCTGCGTGGAGGCCGCCTATGGGCCGCTGCCGGGCTTCGTCTGCGGCATGGTGTTGGCGGTCAGCGACGTACTCGCCTGTGGCGGCGTGGCCGCGGCGTTGGCGAGCGTGGTGGCGACGCTGGCGCCGGTCGGCTGGGCTACGGCATTGCGTGTGGCGACCATCCTCGGCGTGCTGAGCATCATCGCGCTGGTCAATTTCCGCGGGGTCGCGCGCGGCGGCCTGTTCGTCACGGTCCTGACCGGCGTGAAACTGCTGCCGCTGCTGGTGCTGGTGGCCCTGGGTGCGGGTGCGATTCACGGCGCCAACCTGACGCTCGCTCCGGTCGGATCGCCGGCCATCGGCCACGCCGTGCTGCTGTCGTTGTTCACCTTCATGGGCATGGAGAGCGCACTGGTGGTCAGTGGCGAGGTGGCGCGGCCGAATCGAACCATACCGCGCGCGCTGCTGCTGGCGATCGGCGCCGCGACCGGGCTGTACATCGCCATCCAGATCGTCGCGCAGGGTGTTCTGGGCAGCGCCCTGGCCTCCTCGACCACCCCGCTGGCAGATGCCATGTCGCGCATCCATCCCAGTCTGCGCGGGCTGCTGCTCGCCGGCGCCGCGGTGTCGATGCTGGGCTGGCTCGGCGCGGACGTGCTGGCGAGTCCCCGCATCCTGTTCGCCATCGCACGCGATGGCCGGCTACCCGGAGTGCTGGGCCGTTTGAGCGGAAAAACCCACACCCCGGACATCGCGATTCTGATCTATGTAGCGGTCGGGGCACTCCTGGCCCTGACGGGCACCTTTGGCGAACTGGCGGTGCTGTCCGCACTCGCGAGCGCAGTGCTGTACGTCTACATCTGTCTCGCGGCATGGCGCCTGCAGAGGCGCGGTGTCGCCCTGGCCGGCACACCGTTGAACTTCCGCTGGTTGAAGCCCGCCGTCGGGATCGGCATCGGCAGCATGATCCTGATGATCGCGCTCGCCTCGGGCGTGGAGATTCTGGGGCTCGCGCTGCTGGTTGGACTGGCGGTCGTCCTGTATCTGATTCAGGGGCGGGGCTGGCTGCGCAGCCGCGCCTGACCTTAAGTCCTTTCAGGCGACCGAGTCCGCCAGGACTTCGGATACCTCGCTCAAGTGCGCGATCGCGCTGACCTGTGCGGGCAGGTTGACGAACTTCAAATGCCGTCCCTGCTGGTGTGCCCAGCGCCGCCATTCGATCAGCACCGCAAGTCCGGAGCTGTCGGCCTGGGTGACTCCCGCGCAGTCCACCACCATCAGCGGGCTGCCATCGCGAATGAAACACGCTATTCCGGCTGCGCACAGCCGCGGCGCGTCCTGGAAAGTCATGGGCGAATTCACCGCAATCTTGCCGGGCGCCGTCACCTCGACCTTTACGTCAGGGCGTTTCACGGATCTTATTTGGCAGCCGGCAGACCCGCGGGACGCTCACCGGACTGCAGCCGTGCAATCACCGCATCCAGACCCTTCTGGTCGATCTGCGCCCCAAAGTCGTCTTTGAAGCTCTTCACGTAGCTGATGCCTTCGATCTTCACGTCCCAGGCCTTCCAGCCTTCCGGAGTCTTGTGCAGCACGTACATCACCGGCACCGTCGTGCCATTGTCCCGGGCGATCGTGGTGCTGACCGTGGCCAGATCCGATCCCGGATCGACGTGTCCGGGCTGCACCTTGAGGCGATTGGCCGTGAAATTGACCAGCGCATTGCCGTAGTTCTGCAACATCGAATTCTTGAACGCCTCGATGAACTTCGTGCGCTGATCCTCGGTGGCCGTGCGCCAGTAACGTCCGAGCACCAGCTGCGCGGAGTAGCGGCTGTCGAAATAGGGGTCCAGGTACTGGTCGGCCAGTTCCCGCACCTTCTGCGGATTGTTGAGGTATGCACTGCGGTTGGCGTCCAGCGCCTTGAGGATGTTGTTCGCCACATCCTGCACCAGCTGCGTGGGATCCTGGGTGTTGACGGTCGCGCCGGCGGCCGGCGCCGATGCAGTGGCCGCAGCCGCGGGGGTCAGGACTGCCGCACCCGCGAGCGCCACCAAACCGATCGCTCCTGCTGTGAGCTTCGTACGCAGATTCACGTTCACTTTGAGGTCTCCTTCTTGCGGGGCGCCGAAGCGTCACTGGCGCTAACGGGACCGCTTGAGCCGGCAGCATCCGGCGGCTTGCTGGCCTGATTGGAGAAGAACTTGTTGATCAGGTTCTCCAGCACCAGCGCTGATTGCGTCAAAGCTATCTGACTCCCCTGCTTGAGATAGGTTTCCGAACCGCCGGCTCCCAGACCGATGTATTTGCCGCCGAGCAGGCCCTGGGTCTGAATGCTGGCATCACTGTCATCCGGGATCTTATTGTACTGCGAATCGATCCGCATGCTGACGATGGCCTTGTAGGTGGTCCAATCAATCTTGATGCTTTCAACTTCTCCGAGGTTGACGCCGGCCATGGTGACGGGTGAGCCCACCTTCAGGTCGCCCACATCGTCGAATGCGGCGGTGATGTGGTATCCCGCCTTCGCATGGGTGAGCTTCAGTCCGCTTGACGGCAGCTGAGTTGTCAGAAACAGCAACGCGACAAACCCCAGCGCCACAAACAGTCCGGTGCCGATTTCAATTCCGCGATTCGAGCGCATGTAAATCCTTCAGATGAATGCCGCGGTCAGCATGTAGTCGAGCAACAGGATCAGAACGGACGAAGCCACGACCGTACGGGTCGTCGCCAGCCCCACGCCTTCGGCCGTGGGATCCGAGTAGTAGCCCTCGTAAACGGCAATCAGGCTGCAGATGAAGCCAAACACCAGGCTCTTGGTGATGCCCTCGTGGACATCGTGCAGGCTCACGGAGCTTTGCATCTCCGACCAGAACGAACCGTTATCGACGCCCATCACCCGCACGCCTATCGTATGCGCTCCGAACAGGCCGACGGCGTCAAATACCGCCGTCAGGAGCGGCATCGAAATCAATCCGCCGAGAAAGCGCGGCGCGACCACGTAGCGCAGAGGATCCACGGCCATCATCTGCATTGCCGTCAGTTGGTCGGTGGCGCGCATCAGTCCGATTTCCGAGGTCAGCGCAGTGCCGGCCCGGCCGGCGAACAGCAGCGCCGTGAGCACCGGACCGAGCTCCTTGAGCAGCGTGAGCGCGGTCGCGAATCCCAGCGCGTCCTGGGACCCGAAGCGCTGCAGCACATTGAAACCCAGCAGCGCCAACACCATCCCGGTGAACAGGCCCGACAGCATGATGATCACCAGCGAGCGCGCGCCGGCGTTGAAGATCTGGTTGGTGACCAGCATGGGCCGGGCCACCAGCTGCCCGCATTGCACCAGCATCTGGGCAAAGAAAATGGCGATCCGGCCGATCCGCGCGATGGATCGCAATACCACTCCGTCCTGGACCACATCCGCACTCATGACCACACTTCCGACAGCAGCTGGGCCGTCAGATCGGGCGCCGGATAGTGGAACGGCGAAGGGCCATCCGGGTCGCCACTCATGAACTGGTGCACGATGGGCGACTGGCTGCCGGCCAGCTCTGCGGGCGTTCCGGAGGCGGCCATCGTACCGCCCGCCATCAGATAGCTGCGATCCGCGATGCTGGCCAGTTCGTTCACATCGTGGGAGACGATGATGCTGGTGATCCCCAGCGCCTTGTTCAATTGCTGGATCAGCCGCAGGATCACACCCAGCGCTATTGGATCGAGGCCGACGAACGGCTCGTCATAGATCAGCAGTTCCGGATCCATCACCACCGCTCGGGCCAGCGCCACGCGGCGCGCCATGCCGCCGGAGAGTTCTTCGGGCATCAGCTCCGCCGCGCCCCGCAAGCCCACGGCGTTGAGCTTGGTGAGGACCAGATTTCGGATCAGCGGGTCTGTCATGTTGGTATGTTCACGCAGCGGGAAGGCGACGTTTTCGAACACATCCATGTCACTGAGCAGCGCACTGTCCTGAAACAGCATGCCCATGCGCCGGCGCAGCGCGAACACCTGCCGCGAACTCAAATCGGCGAGGCTTTCCCCGAACACCTTGACCTCGCCGCGGTCGGCATAGATCTGCGCGGTGATCAGCCGCAGCAGGGTGGTCTTACCGGTGCCGCTCGGGCCCATGACAGCCGTGATCTGGCCCTTCATGGCCTGCAATGACATCCCGGAGAAAATTTCCCGGCCGCCCACCGAATAGTGGACGTCGCGGACGTCGACGATGGCTTGATCTGTCACGTTCGGGTGGGTGCCTCAGGCGGCCTTGTTTTCCAGGTCGGCCGTGTAGCGGCCGGTGGTGGCGAGGCTGTTCAGCCGTGCCCGCTTCAGGTATTCCTTCTGCCCGACCGCGTAGCCGGCCGTCGTGCCGCCCCAGCCCTTCAGCGCGGCATCCTGCAACGCACGGCCGTAACTGAAGGTCAGATTCCAGGGCAGACCACCGATCTGATTCATCAGCGACAGATGCAGCGTCGCCTGCTGTGAGGATTGACCCCCCGAGAGGAACGCAATCCCGGGCACGGCGCTCGGCACATGACGCTTCAAACAACGCACGGTCGCCTGCGCGACCTGCTCGGGCGGGGCTTGATTGGCGCTCTTCTTGCCCGAGATGACCATATTGGGCTTGAGCACCATGCCTTCCAGATAAATTCGATGTTTGTGCAGCTGGTCGAACACCACCTGCAGGGTCTCATCGGTGACCGCCTCGCAGCGTTCGATGGAGTGGTCGCCGTCCATGAGCACCTCGGGTTCGACAATCGGCACGATCTGTTGTTCCTGACACAACGCGGCATAGCGGGCCAGCGCCTGGGCATTTGCCTCGATCGCGTATGCCGTCGGAATGTCCTTGGCGATGTCGATCACCGCGCGCCACTTGGCGAAGCGCGCCCCGAGCTGGTAGTACTCCTGCAGACGCTCGCGCAGACCATCCAGACCCTCGGTGATGGTCTCGCCGGGGAAGCCGGCAAAGGGCTTGGCGCCCAGGTCCACCTTGATGCCCGGAATGACGCCGATCTGGGTCAGGTGGGCGGCGAAATTCACACCGGCAGAGGTCTTCTGGCGGATGGTCTCGTCATACAGGATGACGCCGCTCACCCACTCCTGAGCCCCGGGGGCCGTCAACAGCATGTCGCGGTAGGTGCGGCGATGTTCTTCAGTGGAATCGAGCTTGATGCTGTCGAAGCGTTTCTTGATGGTGCTCGAGCTTTCATCCGCGGCCAGCAGACCCTTGCCCTTCACCACCATGCCGCGGGCAACTTTCTCCAGATCGCTGAGGTTCATGGTCGCGTACCCCCTTAGGTACTGGTTGAGGAGCCGGATTGGGCCCGGAAGGATACCAAATCGCCATCCGGCCGCTGCCCTGCCGCAACGCGGCGTTGGATTTGGCCCCTAAAGAGTACTAAAATGGTCCTACTTAATCCGCACCGTAGCCACACTACCTTACCTATGTTACGCATCAGCAAGTTGACGGATTACGCCACGGTGGTCCTGGCCGCCCTGGCCGAGCAGCCGGAGCAGCTGCGCACGGCGACCGCACTGGCCGGGCGCACCCGCATTGCCGCACCGACCGTGAGCAAACTGCTCAAGCAGCTGCATCGGGCGGGTCTGGTCAGCTCGACCCGCGGCCTGCATGGGGGCTACCAGCTGGCCCGTCCCCCGGCGCAGATCACCGTCGCTGCCATTCTGGATGCCCTCGAGGGACCCATGAACCTCACCGATTGCTCCGGTGGCCATGGGCAATGCGGTATCGAACACCACTGCCGGGTCGCCCCGGTGTGGCAGCGATTGAATGTCGCCATCCGTCGCGCCCTGAGCGATGTGACGCTGGCCGAGCTCGCGGGCCTCGAGTCGGTCCAGCCGCGGTTGCCCATCCTGGAACACGAAATCAAATTTGCAGCGCGTCATGACTGAAACCACCGAACTGGAACAGCTGGTCGGCCGCCAGTACCAACACGGCTTCGTCACCGACATCGAGTCCGAGACGGTCCCACCGGGTCTCGACGAGGATGTGGTACGGCTGATCTCGCGCAAGAAGGGCGAGCCGGAATTCCTGCTGCAGTGGCGGCTGAAGGCGCTGCGCCACTGGTTCACCCTGCGCGAACCGCACTGGGCACACGCCCGCTATCCCGCGATCGATTATCAATCCATTTCGTACTACTCGGCGCCGAAGGCCAAGACGGACGGTCCGAAGAGTCTCGAGGATGTCGACCCGAAGCTGCTCGAGACCTATGCCAAACTCGGGGTGCCGCTGCACGAGCGGGCGCGCCTGGCGGGGGTTGCAGTCGATGCGGTCTTCGACAGCGTGTCGGTCGCGACGACCTTCAAGGAGCGCCTGTCTGCCGCGGGGGTCATCTTCTGCTCCTTCTCCGAGGCGGTGCGCAATCATCCCGCGCTCATCGAGCAGTATCTGGGCAGCGTGGTCCCGGTGGCCGACAACTTCTACGCGGCGCTGAATTCGGCCGTGTTCTCTGACGGTTCGTTCGTCTACGTGCCGAAGGGGGTGCGCTGCCCCATGGAGCTGTCGACGTATTTCCGCATCAACGCGGCCAATACCGGCCAGTTCGAGCGCACCCTGATCATCGCGGACGCGGATTCGCACGTCAGCTACCTCGAGGGGTGCACGGCCCCGATGCGGGATGAAAACCAGCTGCACGCCGCGGTGGTCGAACTGGTCGCGCTCGACAACGCCTTCATCAAGTATTCGACGGTGCAGAACTGGTATCCCGGCGATGAACGCGGGGTCGGCGGCATCTACAATTTCGTGACCAAGCGCGGTGAGTGCCGCGGTCACAACTCGCATATCTCCTGGACCCAGGTGGAGACCGGCTCGGCCATCACCTGGAAGTATCCGAGCTGCGTACTGCGCGGCGACGGCTCCATCGGTGAGTTCTACTCGGTGGCGACCGTCAACAACTACCAGCAGGCCGACACCGGCACCAAGATGATTCACATCGGCAGGGACACCCGCAGCACCATCGTCTCCAAGGGCATCTCGGCCGGACACGGCCAGAATTCCTACCGCGGCCTGGTGAAGATCCTGCCCAGCGCCCACGGCGCCCGCAATTTCACCCAGTGCGACTCGCTGCTGATGGGCGGTCAGTGCGGCGCGCACACCTTTCCCTATGTGGAGGTCAGGAATCCGACCGCCAGGGTCGAGCACGAGGCGAGCACCTCGAAGATCAGTGAGGATCAGTTGTTCTACTGCCAGCAGCGGGGCGTCGCCACCGAGGATGCGGTGAACATGATCGTCAGCGGCTTCTGCAAATCCGTCTTCAAGGAGCTGCCGATGGAATTTGCGGTCGAGGCCCAGAACCTGCTCGCCGTCAGCCTCGAAGGCGCCGTCGGATAACGCATCATGCTAATCGTCGAAGATCTGCACGTCGCGGTGGGCACCACCACCGTACTCAAGGGCCTGAACCTCACCGTGCCAACCGGTGAGGTGCACGCCATCATGGGCCCCAACGGTTCCGGCAAGAGCACGCTCTCCTACGTGCTCGCCGGTCGTCCCGGCTACTCCGTAACATCCGGCAAGGTGACCTATGACGGCCAGGACCTGCTGGCCCTCGCCCCGGAAGAGCGGGCGCGCAGCGGCCTGTTCCTGGGGTTTCAGTATCCGGTTGAGATTCCCGGCGTGAACAATGTCTACCTGCTCAAGGCCGCGCTCAACGCGGCCCGCAAGCAGCGCGGCCTTGCCGAAGTGGATGCCTTCGAATTCCTCGGCCTGGTGCGCGAGAAGATGAAGCTCATGCAGATGCCGGAGACGTTCCTGTCGCGCGGCGTCAACGAAGGGTTCTCGGGCGGTGAGAAGAAGCGCAACGAAATCCTGCAGATGCTGGTGCTGGAGCCGCGCCTGGCCATTCTGGATGAGACCGACTCGGGCCTCGATATCGATGCCCTGAAGGTCGTCGCGACCGGCGTCAACAGCCTGCGCGGCCCGACCCGCTCGCTGGTGCTGGTGACCCACTATCAGCGACTGCTCGATCACATCGTGCCGGATCAGGTGCATGTGCTGGCACGCGGTCGCATTCTGCGCAGCGGCGATCACTCCCTCGCGCACGAGCTCGAACGACGCGGCTATGACTGGGTGATCGGCGAGGCGGCCTGAGCATCACCATGAGCAGCCCCCTCCTCTCGCGCATCGCCGCCGAGCATGCCGCGACCCTCGACGCCCAGGCCGTGACGCCCGCGGCGCGCGCGCACCGGCACGATGCGCTCAGCAGCCTGATGGCCCGGGGCCTGCCGACGCAGCGCGATGAAAACTGGCGCTACGCCAACCTGCGTGCCCTCGAGAAAACGAATTTCACGCCCGCCGCCGCGGCGGTTGGCCTCGGCAGCGCCGAGTTACCGGCCATCATCGCGGGCTTCACGCGCCTGGTCTTCATCGACGGGCAGTTCTCACCGCAGCTCTCGAGCACGCTCGGCGCGGCCGGCAGCGCGACCCTCACCCGTCTGACAGGCGAACTGCCGACCAATGACCAGGCCTTCGCGCTCCTGAACGAGGCCTTCGCCACCGACGGCGTTGACATCCAGGTCGCGGCGAGCGCGCCGGTGGACATTGAGGTGCTGTTCTACAGCGCCTCACCGACGGCCGCGTATCCACGCCTGAACGTGCGGGTCGCGCCCAATGCGCGCCTGCGCCTGATCGAGCGCCACATCGGCTGCGTCGCCACGCCCCATTTCATCAACTCGGTCATCCGGATCGACGTGGGCGCGGGGGCCGCGTTCCATCATTTCCGACTGCAGGAGGCCGGTGTTGCGGCCACCTGGACCGACACGCTGCGCGCCGTGGTCGCGGCCGACGCCCGCTACCACCAGCACCTGCTGCAGGTCGGCGCGCTCGCGGCGCGCACCACGGCCGACATCCAGCTTGCCGGTCCGGCGGCGCAGACGCGGATCGACACGGTCTCGCTCGCGGATGGCCAACAGGTCCACGACAACATGTTCGTCGTCGAGCATCAGGCCGCGCATACCCAAACGGCCGAGGATTTCCGCGGCATCGCCGGTGGCCGCGCCCGCATCGCCTTCAACGGTCTGATCATTGTGCGCGATGGCGCGCGCCACGCCGACTCGGCACAGTCCCTGAAGGGGCTGCTCGCCGGCAGCGATGCGGAAATCGACCTGCGGCCGCAGTTGGAAATCCACACCGATGAAGTGCGCTGCAGCCACGGCGCGACGACCGGAAAGCTGGATGACACCATGCTGTTCTATCTGCTGACTCGCGGCATCGAGCGGGAAGTCGCACAGCGCCTGCTCAAGTGGGCGTTCATCACGGATGTCGTCGCGAGGATCGATGTTCCCGCGCTGCGCACCCACGTCCAACGCAGCCTCGCGAGCCACATGCAGGATGCCCAGAGCCTGGAGGAACTATTGTCATGAACGTCACGCCCCTCAGAGCCGCCGTCAGCGCCGGATACGATGTCGAACGGGTGCGCCGTGACTTTCCGATATTGACCCGCACGGTCCATGGCAAGCCGCTGGTCTATCTGGACAGCGCGGCCTCCTCGCAGCGGCCGCTGCCGGTGATCCGGGCCGTCGACGACTATGAGTCCCGCTCACACGCCAACGTGCATCGCGGTGTGCACGCGCTCAGTCAGGAGGCCACCGCTGCCTTCGAGGGCGCGCGCGAGCGCGTGCGGCGCTTCATCAATGCGCGCTCCACGCGCGAGATCATCTTTACCCGCGGCACCACCGAGGCCATCAACCTGGTGGCGAACTCCTTCGGCCGCGCGCGGCTGGGGCCCGGTGATGAGATCCTGATCACCGCCCTGGAACACCACGCCAATATCGTTCCCTGGCAGATGGTGCGCGATGCCACCGGCTGCGCCCTGGTCGTGGCGCCGATCGATCGATCCGGCGAACTCATCATGGAGGAGTTTCACCGGCGCCTGACGCCGCGCACCCGCATCGTGGCGGTCGCGCACGTCTCGAATGCGCTGGGGACGATTCTGCCCCTCGCGGAGATCATCGCCGCGGCGCATGCGCGCCGGGTCCCGGTATTGGTCGATGGCGCTCAAGCCGTTCCGCACACGCCCGTGGACGTGCAGGCCCTGGGGGCGGACTTCTATGCCTTCTCGGCCCACAAGCTCTACGGACCCACGGGTATCGGCGTGCTTTATGGCCGCGAGGAACTGCTCGCCGCCATGCCGCCGTGGCAGGGCGGCGGTGACATGATCCTGAACGTGACCTTCGAGCGAACCACCTACAACGAGCTGCCCTACAAGTTCGAGGCGGGCACGCCGAACATGTCCGGCGCCGTGGGGCTGGCGGCAGCCATCGACTATGTGGAGTCCCTGGGGCTCGGGGCCATCGCCGCCCATGAGCACAGCCTGCTCGAGGCCGCGACCGCGGCGCTGTCGGACATTCCGGGACTGACGCTGATTGGCACCGCCAAACACAAGGCGGCCGTCGTGTCCTTCGTGCTGGAGGGCATCCATCCCCATGATCTTGGAACCATTCTGGACGCCGAAGGGGTCGCGGTGCGCACCGGTCATCACTGTGCTCAGCCGGTGATGGACTTCTTCTGCATCCCCGCCACTGCGCGGGCCTCGTTTGCCTGTTACAACACGCTCGGCGAGGTGCAGCAGCTCGCGGCCGCGCTGCGGCGGGCGCAAGAGGTTTTCGGCTGATGGAGTTGAAGGACCTGTATCGCGACGTGATCCTGGATCACAACCGCAAGCCGCGTAACTTCGGACGGCTCGATCCGGCCGACGCCAGCGCCGATGGCCACAATCCCCTGTGCGGGGATCGGCTCAATGTCTCGCTGCGCCTGGCGGGCGACACGATTGCGGATATCCGCTTCGAGGGCAAGGGCTGCGCCATCTCCACGGCATCCGCCTCGCTCATGACTGAAGCGGTGAAGGGTCACGATCGCAGGACGGTGCACGAGCTGTTCACGCGGATCCACGCCCTGCTGACCCAGCCCACGGCGCCGCTGGATGAATCGCTGGGGAAGCTCGCTGCCCTCTCCGGGGTGCGCGAATTTCCCTCGCGCGTGAAGTGTGCCAGCCTGTGCTGGCATACGCTCAACGCGGCCCTCGAGCATGGCGGTACGATTTCGACTGAAGCGGGCAATGAGTCCACTTCGGAAGGTGCGCCATGAGATCGCACGAAAACGAGCCGGTCGTCATCTACCGCGAAGTGAAGGCAGTGGTCGTGCCGGCCGGGCAGGAAGTGACGCTGAAGCCGGGACAGGCCGGCTACATCACCCAGGCGCTGGGTGGCAGCTTCACCGTCTACATCGACGGCAACCTGTACCGCCTGGCCGGGGCCGACGCCGACGCGATCGGCAAAGAGGTGCTGAAGATTCCCGAACTGCCCCCGAACGCCACCGAAAGCGACGTGCTCGAGGCCGTCTGGGCGCAGCTGCGCACCTGCTTCGATCCGGAGATTCCGATCAACATCGTGGAGCTCGGGCTGGTCTATGACTGCGCGGTGCTTCCGAAGGCCGACGGCACCCGACTGGTCGACATCAAGATGACACTCACCGCGCCGGGGTGTGGCATGGGCGATATCCTGGTCGACGATGCCACCGACAAGATCAAACTGATCCCGACCGTCAGCGAAGCCAAGGTCGAACTGGTGTTCGATCCGCCCTGGAATCAATCGATGATGACCGAGGCGGCGCGGCTGCAGACCGGAATGTTCTGACGTGGCGGTGAAATGGATCGATGTCGGCGCGGCCGACCAGGTGCGCGAGGATCGCGCCTTCAGCGCCGAGGTCGATGGCTACCCGGTGGTCATCGCGCGCTGCGGCAATGAGTTCTATGCCATGGAGGACCGCTGCACTCACGACGGGGAGTCCTTCGCCGCGGCCGACGTTGAAGACTGCGAGATCATCTGCCCGCGCCACTTCGCGCGCTTCTGCCTCAAGACCGGCGCCGCGCTGTCGCCCCCCGCGTATGAACCGGCCCGCACCTCCAAGGCGCGCATCGAACACGGCCGCATTCTCATCGAAACACCCGGCTGACCGCGCCCGCCGTATACTGCCGCCCGGCAATACAACCTGAGCGGCAGCCGTGGCAACCAGTACCCGTCCCGGATCGAATCCCGTGTGGCCGATGCTGTGGGCGCTGGCCATGGTGGGCGCCGGCCCGCTCGCGCTGTCTCAGTCCCCGTCCCCCGCTCACCCGCAGACGGTGTCGGGCGACTTCTGGGTCGAACCGCCCACCCTGAGATCCCTGGGATTCGAATGGCGCATCACGGGTGACGACAATCGCAACGCGAGCGTCCAGGTCAGCTATCGCAGGCAAGGCGAGCTGGCGTGGCGCAAGGCTCTGCCGTTGTTCCGGCTGCAGAATGAAGCCGTCATCGGCGGTCTGCCGCGGGACGGGGACGGGCAGCACTTCAATCGCTATGTCGCACCCAATATGTTCGCGGGCAGCATTCTGAATCTCGAGCCGGACACCGCATACGAGGCGCGCCTGGTGCTCTCGGACCCGGATGGAGTGCGGGGCATCAAGGTCAGAAACGACAGCGTCAGGACCCGCCCAGAGCCGCAGCCCGCCGCGGGCGGCCACGTCTACCATGTTTATCCGTTCGACTTCAAAGGCACGCGCCAGCAGCCGGCCTTCACGGGGCTGCTGGCGGCCTACTACCTGGGCTCGGATCAGTCCGACCACAATCGCGAGATGCCGCCGCGCGTGCAACCGGGTGACACGATCCTGGTGCATGCCGGGGTCTACAAGGACAACCGTTTCGTCTACAGCGGCTTTGATCGCACCATCGCGGCTTACGGCACCCCATTCGACGGCACGTACTACCTGACGCAGAACGGCACTGCCGACAAGCCGATCGCCATCAAAGCCGCGGGCGACGGCGAAGTGGTGTTCGACGGTGATGGCTGCGACAACCTCTTCAATCTGATGGGCGGCAGCTACAACTATTTCGAGGGCATCACGGTCCGCAACACCCAGGTGGCATTCAAGCTCGGCATC
>Ga0210385_10001616_pt1 | contig 13903 bp, 17 predicted proteins | sample IncBWH26OmetaG_FD_160107 | JGI IMG/M metagenome (GOLD analysis project Ga0210385, IMG submission 160107) | Forest soil microbial communities from Barre Woods Harvard Forest LTER site, Petersham, Massachusetts, United States - Inc-BW-H-26-O ... | reverse complement strand
ATGGCCCGACAGCGCTCATCCGGACTTCACCATTGCGGAGTGGGTCAAGTCGCTGACCGATGCCGTCGTCATGACCTGTGGCAGTGTCGGTCTGGATGTGGAAATGTTCGCCAACCTGTTCGATGATGAGGAGCCATCGCAGCTGACGCTCGAACGGGATCTGAAATTCCTGGCGGATCGTGTTCGGCGCGGGACGCTGGATCTGGTCGGCGTCGGCCGCATGCACATCGCGAACAATGATTTCGTGAGCAAGGTGCGCGAGGGTCGCTACCGCGACCTCGAATTGTTCAACAAGACGACTCACCTCATGGAGGCGATGGCGGCAGTCGAGCCGGGCTTCGTGGAGGAGTCGCGCAAGAATGAGGCCGCGGATTAATGAGCGTGCTGTGCCGCTGCGGTCCCATCGGACCAGTGGCCCAATGCCACCATGAAGATGGTTTGCGGTTCCGGTACCTGCGTGTTCCCATCATCCACGATCACCGGCGAGCCCGGCAGATTCGCGCCCCAGGTCGCCGCATCGGTTTTCGCGATGTGGAACATCAGGTGCGAATGCCACGCCTGGGCCTCGTCCGAGAGGTAGCCATTTTTCGACATCATGTAGGACATCGATCCCATTTCGGGCGGCAGCAGTTTCTTTTGCGCGACCGCGGCCTGAACCTGTTCCAGTAACTGGGCCTTGCTTGTCGTTCCGGTCATCACCAGCTTCGTTCTGAAGAGGGTATAGGGCAGCACCGAGCGGGAAGCCGCGGGGTTGTAGCAGACCGGTCCGCGCAGTTTCGGATTCCAGAAGTTGCTGCTGTCGAAGGGACTCATCCAGCCGCGCTCGACCAGACAGGTGAATCCATTGCTACCCGCTGCCACCGTCTCGTAGCCGCCCTTGCCCAGCACCAGGATTTTGGCCCCATCGGAGACGGAGGGCGGGGCGGCGCTGCGCGCCAGGGCAATCTCGGCATCGCGGCTGGCGATCATGTACTGCTGTTTGGGCGCCATGGTGGGATACGGCTGCGGTGGGTCCGGGGCCGCCGTGGCGACCGCACTGCCGACCATAAAGGTCAAGATCACGCCCCAGGCAGTGCCTTTTCCGGTATTGATCGAGGTGGCTGGCATGGCGAGTCCTTCCCGCGGAGCGGTTGCTCCGATTCGTATGGCTATGATGGTTGAAGATGCCCTGAATCGACACGTCTGACCAGAAACCTTCAAATGCTGCGCTGCCACCTGGAGGGGCGCGGGAGCGAGGAAGCGGGCAACGGTTGACATAATATCGACATGGTCGTAGATTCCTCCACATAACAATGAGAAAGCAGGGTTTCTACGCAAAGCACTAGAGATCAAACTGAGACCTGAATTAGTGGTCAGCCGAACTGTGATAAAGATGGCGGAGGAAGGCGCGAGCTCTCCAGTCGACTTTCTCGCCAAGACAAAAAAGAAGCACACAAAAAAGCTCCAGGTGAGGTTACTCATGAAAGAAACCAACGCGCCCGCCGGCAGTATTCGACCCCTCCGACCGCACCCACGGGGCGGGCATTCGGGTTCGGACGGGATTCTGGTTCAAGAGGACGAATTGAGCACGGCCACGGCTCAGCGGCTGTACCGGATGCGCTGCGAATGCGGTCGTTCCTGGTTCGAGCTGGAGCTCAAGTCGCTGATCAAGTGCCCCAGCTGCTCGCGACTCAATCGGGTTGAAGTGACCTGAGGCCCGCGCCGTCGCGATTGTGATTCAGTTGCGCGGACTGCAAACTCGGCACGGCGCCGCCCGCGGCGCAAATCCATTTCGTCCACAGGGGGAGCACATGAGAGCAATCGCAAGAGTTGGCGTGTTGACGGCGCTGATGATGAGTCTGGGTGGGATCGTTCACGCCCAGACCCCGGTCACCGGAGTCGCGGACGCAGAGGCCCTGTTCCACAGCAAGAACCCGACCCAGGAGAAGAACAAGCAGGCCGCCTACCACATCATGAAGGAGCTGCTCGAAGCCAACCACTGGGAGATGGCCGACCAGTGGCTGACGGCGCGCTACATCCAGCACAATCCGCAGGCGGACAATGGCCGTGATGCGGTCGTGAAGTTCTTTACCCAGGTTCTGAAGCGGCAGCCGAAACCCATACCCGATAAGTTGGGAACGCCGATCGTCTCGGTGGTGGCCGAAGGCAGTTACGTGATCGTGACCCAGCCACGGACCATGAAGGATTCGAAAGATCCGACGAAGACCTACACCACGACCTGGTTTGACATGTGGCGCTTCGTCGACGGCAAGGCTGACGAGCACTGGGATCCGGCCACCCGCTAGAGCGTCCTGCCCTCTACGCCGTGACTGCCCACGAGAGGTTGTGCAGTCAACGGTAGGCCCCGCCCGCACCTCTTACAATCTCCTGCGGCGGGGTCTAAGCTTCGAACCATAAAGACGGATCGGCGAGGGGGCTCCATGAAATACGGCGTATGGTTCATTCGTCTGTTGTTCGCCGCCTGGATGATTCCAGCGGGCCTCAACCATTTCATTCCGCTGTTCCCACAGCCGATGGGTTCCAAGCCGCTCAGTCACGAACTGATCGTGGCCCTGCTCGATAGCCATCTGTTCGATCTGGTCAAGGCAGTCGAGCTGTTCGCCGGCGTCAGCGTTCTGACCGGGATTTATACCCCGCTCGCGCTCGTGATGTGCATGCCCGTCTCGTTCTGCGTGTTCTTCTGGGATACCCCGCTCGAGGGGTGGACCTCGCGCGCCGCGATCTTCGGCATCTCGGTGCTGGTCTGCAATGTTCTGCTGTGTCTGACCTACCTGCGCAGCTACCGTTCGATGTTTGCCGTGCGCTCGCAGCCCAGGTCCCTCGGCACCCCCGACCGGCCGCATGCGGCAGCACCCGCGGGGGCCCGATCATGAAACAGCTCGTTCTTGTTGGCCGCCTGATCTTCGGCGCCTGGATGCTGGTCAGCGGCGTCAACCACTTCTTCTTTTCACTCTGGCCCGCGCCTGTGGGACACGAGCCGCTCGCGATTCAGTTGATGGCCGCCCTCGTTCACTCGAGACTGTACGACGTGGCCATGACCATCCAGCTCGTCAGCGGCGCACTGATCCTCGCCGGGTTCTGGGTTCCCGTGGCGCTTTGCATCGTGATGCCGATTTCGACCTGTGCCTTGTACTGGTCGCTGATCCTGGACCATCAGCCGCTCGGGATCGTGCTGGCAGTGGCCGCATTCGCCCTGAACGGACTGCTGATGCTGGCGTACCTGGACTACTACCGCAGCATGCTGCAGCGGCACACCCTTGCCCTGGGCGAATCCGCCGCGGGCAACCGCACGTTCGACATTCTGTTCGTGAATCCGAGCGGGCGTAGCCCGCGGGGCCAGTTCGCGGCTGCGCTGCTCACGGTACTGGCCGTCATGGCCTTCTACGCCTTCCGGGTGACGGGCCTCACGGCGCATTGGTGCATGCTGATGCTGGTTTTCCCCGCCGTCGTGCTGCACGCACGGCGGCTGCACGACATGGGACGCTCGGCCTGGCCGCTGCTCGTGCCGACGGTCCTCACGGTCGCGGCCTTCGCGGTCTGGCTGCACCTCCTCAGCTTCGGCGCCCAGGTCGATTCAGCGCTGCCTCTGGCCACCTTCGTGGTCTGCTCGGCCTTCGCGCTGTGGGGCTGCCTTGGCAAGGGGCAGACCGCGGCCAACCGCTTCGGGGCGGCGGCGGTCGCTTAGGGCGAGCTCACGAGCAATGGCGGTTGCGGCCGCGGATCGTTTGAGAACAGCAGATTGAGCAGGAGCCCCCGTCGCGGGGGGAGCTCCTTCAGGTACGGCACGTAGGTCCGGGACGGAAAGAACTTCGCCTCGCGTCCCTGCAGATACATGGAATCGAACCTGCTTGCCGCAAGTTCCAGGAACTCCCGAGTGCTGCTGCCCTGCTCGGCGAGCTGCTCCGGGGCGAATTCGACATAGAAATAGCGCGTCTGTTCCAGGAAGCGCTGCGCGCCGCGCATCGCATGTACCTCGAACCCTTCCGTATCCATGACGAGCAGGTCAGTGTGCGGCCAGGCTGGCGGCGGCAATGCCGCATCGAGCGTCGTTACGGCGACCACGACCTCGCCCGTTTGCGATATGCGGCTGTTACCGGTGTTGATGGTGTTCTGCGTGAAACGGATGCTGCCCTGCGAATCACCGACGGCGCGCTGCTGCACCACTACGTCCGTCAGGCCGTTGAGCGCCAGGTTCAGTTTCAGCAGTCGGTGATTACGCGGCGCCGGCTCGAATGCCACGATGCTGCGTGACTGCGATCCAAGCGCGATCGGCACCAGCAGCGCGCCAAGATGGGCCCCGACGAACACCATCCGCGACTCCTGGTTGACGAGCGGCAGCAACCAGGAAACCGAAGACCAGTCATAGGCTCCCCACCGCAGAAGACTGCTGGATACACCGAAGTCCCGCGGGTCGACGATCAATACACCGTTTCGGGTATCGGCCACCACCCCGATCCCACTCTTGGCAAGCGTCAACGACCTGAGATGGCCACGGATTTTCCGCGACACTCTGATGCGCCACGGTACGAACATCCGTCCCTCCCAGCGAATCCACCAGGCGTCATTGTAGACGCGCGCAAGCGGTTAGTCAGGCAGTCAGTCGTGCGGCCGCACGCACGACCGCGGCATCACGCAGCGCGCGCATGTCATCAAGTCGCGACCGTGCCGCGGCGAGGATCTGCGGTCGCGCCTGCTCCGGACGCCCGCATGCATAGGGCGGTGAGGGCGCGTATTCAATGGCGAGCTGCACCGTTTGCGCATGGTCGGCGCCGGCGATCTCGGCCATGACCACCAGTGCCAGGTCGATACCGGCGGTGACTCCGCCGCCGGTGATGACATTGCCATCGCGTACGACTCGCGCCGGATCGGCAATTGCGCCGAATGCGGCGAGAGATTCGCGCCACGCCCAATGGCAGGCGGCGCGCCTTCCCACCAGCAGGCCCGCAGCCCCAAGCAACAGGGATCCGGTGCAGACGGAGGTGACGTAGTGCGCCGTCGCAGCCAGACGGCGCAGTTCGGCGAGGTAGGCCTGATCCTCCAGGGCGGCCACGGTGCCGAAGCCGCCCGGTACGCACAGCAGCGCGCACGACGGGATGTCCTCGAGCGCTGCGACCCCAGTGAAGCTGAGGCCGCCCTCCGCGGTAATGGGCGCACCCTCGATCGAGCCCAACAGGCACCGGGCACCCGGCAGCCGTGCGAAAACCTCGTACGGGCCGGTGAAGTCCAATTGGGTGACACGCGGGTACAGCGCGAATACCACTGCAAAGTCATTCGTCATAGCCGAACTCCTGGAATTTGACGGCACCCAGTGTGGTCAACTACCGTGTTGGCGTAAATGACAATATTCAGCCTATTCCTGCCATGACCCGAAGTGTCGGTTTTCTCATCTATCCAGGATTTCAGCTGCTCGACGTCGCAGGGCCCATTGCGGCTTTTGAGGTCGCCGAACGCTACTGCCCCGGTAGCTACTCGCTGCGCGTCATCGCTACGCACCGCGGGCTCGTGCCGAGTTCTTCCGGCATCGGCCTGCCGGCGCTGCGCTTCGGCCGGCCCGGCAACATCGATACCCTGGTCATATCAGGCGGCGATGGCAGTCGTTCCGCGGCCGAATGTCCGGCAATACTGCGATTCGTGCGGGTCTGTGCCCGGGGCGCGCGGCGCCTTACGAGCGTCTGTTCCGGCACCTACGTGTTGGCGGCGGCCGGGCTCCTTGATGGGAGACGCGCCACGACCCACTGGAGTCGCAGTGGCGATTTCGCCCGCAGATTCCCGGCGGTGCGACTGGATTCGGACCGAATCTTCATCAAGGACGGCAACATCTGGAGTTCCGCCGGCGTGACGGCCGGAATCGACCTGGCTTTGGCATTGATCACGGAGGATCTCGGCGAGCGAATTGCGCGACAGGTCGCGCAGCAATTGGTGGTCTACTTCCGCCGCCCCGGCGGTCAATCGCAGTTCTCAGCCCTGCTGCAGATGGAACAGCCCGACGGTCGATTCGCCGAACTGCTGGACTATGTCCGCAGTCACCTGGCGGCGCGATTGACGGTCGATGATCTGGCCCGCCACTGCCGCATGAGCCCCCGGCATTTTGCACGATGTTTTCGGGCCCAACTGGGCACCGGGCCGGCCAAGGCCGTTGAGCGGCTGCGGGTCGAGACGGCGCGGGCGGCGCTCGAGAGTGGCATCCGATCCAGCCAATGGATCGCAAGGTCCTGCGGGTTCGGGACTGCCGAGCGGATGCGGCGGAGTTTTCTACGGGTGATCGGTGTCACGCCTGCGAACCTGAAGCGCGCCGCTAAAACGCCAGCCCCAGCCGCCGGTAGAGGGCGGCGAGCAGCCACAGAGGCCCGATCAGCAGAAACTGTACGTCCTTGAAGAACGAGGGCCGCTTGCCTTCGACCGCGTGGCCGTAGAACTGACCGATCCAGGCAATCACGAAGATCGCGAGTGACGTGGCCCATAGCGGCCATGGCAGGGTCCTGAACCCATGGATGATGAGGAACATGAGGGCGAAGCAGACCAGCACGCCGGTTGCGAGCGCCCGGGAGAGAGACACGTAGTAGAGCAGTGCGAGCGCAGTGATCAAAGTTGCCCAGTTAAGCCACGGCAGGTCGACCCACCGTGGTACCGGCAGCGAGGAGAGCAGTCCGATCACCGCGAGGACGATCGCGGGGACGCAGATGAAGTGCAGACGCTCGTTCAGCGGATGGCGATGGCTTTCGCCATATTCATCGAGCCAATTCGACAGCGTCCGCATGTATGGATGACCCTGTCTATGCAGGCTCGTTGGTTGTCAACGGCAGTTCGAAGCGGATAAACGAGGAAATGATGTATTTGTCCCGCGACTGAGGAATTTCCCCGCAGTGCATGTGAGTCCAGAAGGTCGGAAAGAACAACGCATCCCCTGCCACCGGCCTGAATCGCAAATTCTGCCGGTAGAAGGCCGTCTCGCCTCCGGCCTCCACGGAATTCAGGTAAACGATCACGGCCAGCTGTCGGTCCCAGCCCCCTGGGCCAAAGGCGTCGAAATGCCATTTGAAGTGGCCTTCGCCTTGGCGGTAGTGCTGGATCTTGTAGCCCGTGGTTCGCAGCGGTGCAACCTTGAGCGACGGAAAATGTTCGGCGATGCTCAAGGCCACGCGAGTGACTGCCGGATGCAATTCGGCAAACGCCGCCGACCAGACACCATCGGGCTCGATATCCAGATCGGTGCTGATCTTTACGTCGGGTTCCAGCTGTCTGCCGCCATAGGCACTGGCCGTATGGCCGGCGCGTTTGCGCGGGTCGCGCGCGTAGAGGTCAATGATCGACTGGCATAGATCCGCGGAGAGCAGTCCCTTCACATAAAAAATGAAGTGCTCGGAGGAGGAGATTTCCATACCTGGCCCAGACTCTACAACGCAGGCACACGCGCCGCCAACGTTTTGCCGGGGCAAGTCCGTCAGTTTGAGATTCTGATGCTCGAAAAGCGCTTGTCTTATCGAAGGTGGGGTGCCAATCTCGAATGAGCCACCGAGGACGATAATGCGTCGAAGAACCTTCCTCACGTCGGGGCCCGCCGCAGCGCTCAGCGCGCCACTGATCGCGATGGACACGGGCGATGCGAGTGCAGCGGACACGGTGCCCCTGGGTGGGTCAGATGCCGGACCACCGGTATGGATATCGGGCGAAGATTCGTTTGTCCGCCCGGACGTGCACAGCGGTGACCGGCCAATTGGGGCGAGCTTCGCGACCCGCACCGCCGTCTATGGCACCTCCGGGGCCGCGGGCACGGCGCATCCGCTGGCGACCCAGACCGGCATCGAGATTCTCAAGCGCGGTGGCTCGGCGGTTGATGCGGCCGTCGCCATGAATGCCTGTCTTGGCTTTCTTGAGCCGACCTCCTGCGGACTGGGCGGGGACTGCTTCGCGATGTTGTGGGACCCGGGGCAGCGCAAGGTCGTTGGCCTGGCGGGATCGGGCGAATCGCCGCGCAAGCTCACACTCGAGATTGCCCGATCGCGGGCCAGGGACGGCGCTTTGCCGCCCGTCGGTGCCGTGGCCGTCTCGACCCCGGGTGTCTGTGATGCGTGGTGGACGCTGCATCAACGGTACGGCCGCCTCAAGTGGGCGGATCTGTTCGAGCCGGCGATTCATATGGCCGAAGAAGGCACGCCCGTGCCCGACCTCATCGCGGCCTACATCCGCGGGAACATGGCCGCCTTCGGCAGGCGGCGCGCGCAGATTGAAGAGCTCGACAACGCCATCCGAACCTACGGCGCCGGACCGGCGGCCGGTGCGGTGTTTCGTAACCCGGATCTCGCGCGTACCTATCGGATGATCGCCGCGGGCGGCCGTGATGCCTACTATAAGGGACCCATCGCCAAGACCATCGATGCCTATTTCAAGCGCATCGGGGGCTGGCTGAGTGCCGATGACCTGGCTGCACATCACAGTGAATGGGTGCAGCCGTACAAGACGGACTATCGCGGGGTCGATGTCTATGCCCTGGGTGCGAACACCCAGGGCATTGCGACCCTGCAGATGCTCAATGTTCTCGAGCAGTTCGATCTGGGTGGTTTGGGATTTCAATCGCCTCAGTCGATTCACCTGCAGGTTGAGGCCAAACGCCTGGTGTACGAGGATCGAGCGCGTTATTACGCTGACCCGCATTTTTCGCAAGTTCCGGTCGAGTGGTTGATCTCGAAGGAGTATGCCGCGCAACGCGCCAAACTCATCGGCACGCGCGAAATCCTGACTCCGGTCCATCCGGGTACGGCGCCATCGCATGGCGATACGACCTATTTCACCGTCGCCGATACGCGCGGCATGATGGTCTCGATGATCCAGTCGAACTTCCGCGGCATGGGCTCGGGGCTCGTCGCGGATGGCCTGGGGTTCATGTTCCAGGATCGCGGACAGCTCTTCAGTCTGGTCGAGGGTCACGCGAATGTTTACGCCCCGGGCAAACGTCCCTTTCAAACCATCATTCCAGGATTCGCGGTTCGCGATGGCAGGCCGTGGATGAGCTTTGGGGTGATGGGCGGGGACATGCAGCCGCAGGGACAGACGCAGATTATCGTGAACCGTCGCGACTATGGGCTGGAGGTCCAAGCCGCCGGTGACAGTCCGCGTTGGCACCATGAAGGCTCGTCGCAATCCATGGGCGAGGACGCGCCCGGTCTGTCGCCGATCGGCCTGCTGCGGCTTGAAAGTGGTGTACCCGCCGCCACGCGCGCGGCGCTGAAGGCGCTGGGCTGGAAGATCGGCGACTCCGACGGGGGCTTCGGCCGCTACCAATGCATCGAGAATCGACAGGATGGGATGGCTCGCGTGTACGCAGCAGCGAGCGAGATGCGCGCGGATGGCTGCGCGCTGGCATATTGAGGAGATGTAGATGCGGATCAACACCGGTATATGGGCGGTTGTCATGGCGGCCGCCGTCACAGTCGCGGGCGCGGACGAATACAAACCGCCGCCACTGAAAGATGGACTCTGGGAGGCACACAGCGTTCGGACCGCTGCCGGCAAGACAGCCAGTGATACTTCCGTGAAGATGTGTCAGTCGAAGCAGCTGACACAGCAGAGCGAGGCGCTCTCCAAGGAGCTGAGGCAGCGGAATCAATGCACTTCCGTCATCACTCAGCGGACCGGCGACACGGTCGTGGAGGAGTCGCGATGCGCCAAGGGTCCGAATGCGGGATCGGTGACCAAGGTCATCTACTCACACCTCTCGGACACCGCAACCCATATGGAAATGCACACGCAAATCGGCGGCGCCGAGAGCGTGACGGTCATGGACATGAAGTATCTGGGCAGCTGTCCGGCCGGGATGAAGCCGGGCGACATCATCATGCCGGACGGCAAGATGATCGGGAGCAATTAGAAACCCCGCGCGCCTGCTCGTACTAGCGGATCACAGGCGGCACGCGGTAGTCCGGAAGTCCAAGCTCGTGACTCAGCGCATCGCCAACATCACAGTACTGCTTCTGAGCCGGTCGCGTCTCCACGAGCTTGAACCAGTATTTGGGCTCTCCGGCATCTTCCTGCACGTTCTGCATCAGCCTATAGAAGCTGAATGTCACCGGATCAGGATCCGCATACGAGTGGATGACCGGCCGACTCGCGATAACGAGCGCTGGCGGCTGCCCGGTTGCGGATCGCAGCAACCGAAAATCGCGCACCACACAGTCTGCACCACCGCCGACAGTCACGAACTGTGATTCGGTGTGGGTGCCGTCAGGATGAGTGTCGAACAATCCTACGATGTTGAGCTCCGGCCATGGATCGGCCGAATCGGTCTGCGCTCCGGTGGGGGTCAAATAGAAGGTGACGACATTGAAGCTGTGAGCGTTGAAGTTCTCGCGATGCCCAATGACCACGCTGGCCGACTGACCGTCCAGCCCGGCGTTCACCGTATTCATGCCCCGATGCAACGGGATGACCGCGTAGCCCCGCAAGTCAAAGGTGTCCGGCAAGTCCGCGGCGGGTGCCGTTGCGGCGTAAATGGCCAGGATGAAACCGAGCAGCCTCATGTCCGTTCGCTTGTCGCATCGCTAAGTTGCACCGTGCACTCTGAGCCGTGATTGTGGCGGACGCCGGGTGCGAAAGTGGCAGATTCTGGCACTAGCGAACGGGGGCGAGCAGGCGGCCGCGGCGCCAGGCGGCCGGCGGCAGGCCGTACTCGCGCCGAAAAGCGCGACTGAATGCGGTATCGGTTTGATAGCCGACATCTTCGGCGATTCGTGCCAGCGGCGCATTGCTCCGGCACAGCAGATTCGCCGCGAGCAGCATGCGCCATTGCATGAGGTACTGCATCGGCGCACTTCCCACCAATTCCTGAAAGCGCTCGGCCAGTACGGAACGCGAGGTATTCACGGTGCGGGCCAGTTCATCGACGGTCCAGTGGTGGGCCGGTCTGGCGTGCAGTGCGTTCAGCGCGGGACCGACAAGCCGATCGTTAAGGCCGGCGAGCCATCCCGTCGTGCCAGTCGCTTGGCCATTCGCGTACAGGCGAAGTACTTCGATGAACAGTAGCTCGGCAAGTTTCGCCAGTACGGCCGGGCCACCCGGGCGCGGCGAGCGCGCCTCGGCCAGCGCATAGCGAACCGACGCCTCGAGCCATACTCCGGCGTTGGATCCTCGGACGTTGACTCTCACCATCGGCGGCAATCCGGCGAGCAGAATCTTTGCCAAACGGTGGTCGCAGGCCAGGTAGCCGCACACCAGTCGAGTGGCCGCTCCGCCGCCGCCGTAGGCGAGTTGCCGCGGGCGCCGCGCCAGAACCTCCCGCAGATTCGCGCCCTTCGCCGGTTCGAGGCCGGGTCGAGAGCACATTCGATGGGCGTGGCCCTGCGGAAAGATGACTACGTCGCCCGCCGCGACCTTCACCGGGAGCTCTCCATCGAGCTCGATGTAGCATTCCCCCTCGGTAATCAGGTGGAAGATCACGACCCGCTCGGCGGTGGGTTCGAGAAGCGGGGCCGCCGTGTGGGCATGCGGTGAGTCGTAACACCAGGGGGCGCTAAACCGACCGTTGATAAAGATCGCGCCGACCAGTCTTACCACTCGAAGGGTTTCCGAGAGCGCGTCCATCAGCGCTCGTCGATGTCGATGTGCAGCGCGATCGGCACGGCCTGCAGGAGCGCCTGGCTCACCGGAGAACAGCGGTGGCCCGCTTCGACGATGGCCCGCAATCGATCGCTCGCGAGGTCGCGTGCCGCGATGCGCACGGTGAGCACAACGTCTTGCGGACCCGCATCAACGGGCTCCCCCTCACGATCTGTGATGCCGAAAAGTCCCCGGGCATCGGACCGGCTGCTCGCCGTCACTTCGAGCATCGTGAGTTCAACCTGCGCGGCAGCCGCCGCCATCGCGATCCGCGTGGCCGCACACGATGCCAGGCTGGCACGCAGAAGCCAGCCCGGCGTGACCTCGGTGCCTGAGCCACCAAGTTCGATCGGCATGTCGGTCAGCAGCCGTGGGCCACTTGCATCACTCGCGGCGACCCGCAATCCCGCCTGCCAGCGCGCGGTAGCGGGCGAGTCATCCTGCAGACCAAGGCCGGGTCGACGTCTTAACAACATGGATAATCTTTCCATCGCGGTCGAGATCGCTCGCATGGTCATGCAGGTCATTTTGGGCGGCCCACTGACGATTGCCAAGTCTGCGGACGATTGGACAGTTTCGGCGGACGCGCAGACAGGACGATATTCCGGCCATGCTGGTCCAATCACAGCGGTCGCTACGCAACCAGATCCGCTACCGCATTGGGAGAGTTGTCATGCCACTGATCAACGTGAAGGTCATCGAAGGGGTTTTCTCACCGGAACAGAAGGCCAGAATGGTTCAAAAGCTCACCGACGCCATGGTGGAAGTGGAGGGCGAGGCAATGCGGCCGGTGACCTGGACAGTTATCGAAGAGGTTCGCAGTGGCGACTGGGCGATCGGCGGCAAACCACTGAGCACGGCCGACGTAAAGGCGCTTGGGGCGACCCGTCCGGCGCAGGTGGGTTAGCGAGCAGTCGATCTGGTGCGCAGGCTTGACCGTTGCTGCATTGCGGTCGAGCAGCGGCTACTCGGCCCCCGTGACGGGTTCCGGGCGGCGTGGCATCGTGAGGCGTCCTCGCAATTGAGCTCCGCTTGCCATGGCCACTTTGGGCGCGTGCAGATCGCCGTTCACGCGTCCGCGGCCGATGATCCGTATCGCCTCGTCCGCATGCAGATCGCCGGTGACCTCGCCTTCGACGATGATGACCCGGGCATGTACCGGCCCGCAAACGATGCCCTGCGGTCCGACAATGACGCTGCCGCGATGAAGGATCGGTCCGTTCGAGGGGGCGTCAATCCTGAGGTCCGTCGCGGCGGTCGGATCTGCCGTGGGGGCATCAGATTTCATCGGTCCGCTCACGGCATTTCGAGGGCGCAGCGGCGCACCCTTTGAGGTATCGCTGCGGCGACACTTCATACGCCGGACCCGGTCACTCGTAGTCGAACCTCGCGCGCGAATTCATCGAGCTTGAGAACCGCGGGTGCTGCCTTTTGATTGACAGCGCCATTGACGATGGCCCCCTCCCGTATCGTCACGTTCGGGCTATTGATACTGCCGCTTACGATCGCCGAGGCACCGAGAATGGCGGCAGTCTTCGCGTATACATTTCCGGTGATGGCGCCTTCGATCCGAATGGTGTCGGCGAAAATGTCCGCGGTGACCCTTCCGGAAGGGCCGATCGTGATGTTAGGCGCCAGCAACCGCTCACCGATCATTTGGCCGAGAACCACGAGTTCCTCGGTCGTCGCAAAATCGCCGCTCAGCACGGAGTTCGGCCCCAGCAGCGAGACACGTCGAGTTGCGCTTTCGGCGGGTTGAGACATGAGCGACTCGTGTCGAGATTCACTCAACCATACGCCGGCCACGCCGTCACGGCGGGAACCGGGTCACAGAGATATGCGTTGGATGCTCCGCCACCAGGGGCTGCTATGGTATTGGGGTCCGGCTCCATGCTATTAGTTGGACATAATGCCCGGGCCTGTCATTACGGAAAAAAACGCTGATCGTTCCTGGGTCGAACGGCCCCAGGACGCCGGCGGCCCAGTTGCCCCAGCGCGGTCCCCGTTCTATGTGGGCGTGAGTGGATTTTGCGACCTGGCCGAAGCCGACGTACCTCGGATGCGCAAGGCGGTAGCCGCCTTTTTCCAGATCGTACGAACACATATTCCGGATACGGAATTCAAAGTCCTGCTCGGCCTGACGGCGAGCGGCGACTTGCCGGTCGCCGAACTGGCGCTCGAACTCGACATCGCCGTCGAGGCCGTACTGCCCATGCCGATTGAGGAGCTGGTCGCCGACTTCGATGAGGCCAGCCAGCGATTGCTGCGGACCTTGCTCGCGCGCCCAAGCCTTCATTGCGTGCAGTTGCCGCAG
>Ga0210385_10001614_pt1 | contig 13915 bp, 8 predicted proteins | sample IncBWH26OmetaG_FD_160107 | JGI IMG/M metagenome (GOLD analysis project Ga0210385, IMG submission 160107) | Forest soil microbial communities from Barre Woods Harvard Forest LTER site, Petersham, Massachusetts, United States - Inc-BW-H-26-O ... | reverse complement strand
GGTAAATGGCAGAGTGGCGTGGATCGGCGTCGATAAAGGCGATAAGGTGCACGCGGGCCAGGAACTGGTGCGGTTGGAGGACGACGAATATCGCGCGCAGGTGGAGCAAGAGCAGGGCCAGCTTGCCAATTTAGAAGCCAAATTGGCGGAAGATGAGCATGGGTCGCGCCCGGAGGAGATACAAAAGGCGCGCGCCGATGTAGACCAGGCAAAGGCGGATCTGGCTGATTCGAAAGCGACGGTTGACCGCACCAGGCAACTTGTCGAGGAGGGCGTGTTGTCGAAACAGGCACTCGATGATGCGCAGGCCAAGTACAACGGCGATGTGGCCAAAGTGGCCAGCCTGCAGCGCACGCAGGATCTGGCGGTGCTGGGCCCGCGCAAAGAGGAGATGGACCAGGTGCGCGGACAAATTGAGCAGGCGCGCGGGGCGCTCGCGTATGCGCAGAACCAGTTGGATAACACGATCATTAAGGCGCCGGTGACGGGAACGATTCTGGACCGCAATGTGGAGAAGGGTGAGTTTATTACGACCGGATTTGTGGGAGATAAGGGCGCTAAGGGCTATATTGTCACGATGGCAGACCTGAATGACTTACAGGTCGAGTTAGACATCAGCCAGAACGATTTTCCGAAGTTAGGGCCGCGGCAGAAAGGCAGCGTGACAACCGATGCATATCCCGATCGCAAATACCAAGGCGTGATTGAGCAGGTTTCGCCAGAAGCGGACCGCGCGAAGGCGACGGTGCAGGTGAAGGTGCAGATTCAGCGCCCGGACGATTATCTGCGGCCGGATATGAACGCGACGGTTTCGTTCTATAACGACGCTCAATCGCGGGCCACTGAGGAATCGAAGCGCGTCGTGGCGGTGCCAGCGAACGCGGTGCAGAATGGCAGCGTGTTTGTGGTTGTGAATGGACAAGCGCGCAAGCGGCCGGTCACGACGGGCGGGACTTCGGACAAGGGGATCCTGATCGAGAGCGGGCTGATTGGCGGGGAAGACTTGATTGTGAATGCTCCTGCGAATTTGAAAGATGGGCAACGGGTAGAAGTGAAATGATGTAGCGCACAGGCCGTTGGGCTAAAGCGCCACTTCGGCTCGCGGAGGTGACGGCTTGCCGCAGGCCAATGTGCGGGGTTGATGGAGCGCACAGGCCGTTGCGCTAAAGCGCCACTTCGGCTCTGGCCAAGAACACGCCAGATTTGCAAATCCGGCCTGTTTTTGGCCGGGGCTGAGGTGACGGCTTTGCCGCAGGCCGTTGTGCGCGGTTTATATTGGAGAGCTGTGCTCGGAGAGAAACGATGAACGACACGATAGTTAGCACGATAGTTAGGACGCGTAGTTTGAGCAAGGAGTTTGTGCGCGATGAGTTTCACGTGACCGCGCTGGACAATGTGGATATCGAGATTCACCGCGGCGATTTTATTGGGCTGATGGGGCCGTCAGGATCCGGGAAATCGACGCTGCTGCATCTGATTGCGGCGATGGACAAGCCGACTGATGGAGAGATCGAAGTGCTGGGCGCGAACCTGCGGCAGCTCAGCGAAAAGCAGATAGCGCATTGGAGGAACGAACACATCGGATTCATCTTCCAATCCTTCAACCTGCTTCCGGTGCTCACGGCACTGGAGAATGTGGAGCTGCCGCTGAAGCTGACGCGGCTCGGCAAGAAAGAACGGATTGAGCACGCCGAAACTGCGCTCAAGCTGGTGGGTTTGGGCGACCGTATGCGACATCTGCCGAAGCAGCTTTCGGGCGGGCAGGAGCAGCGTGTGGCGATTGCGCGCGCAATTGTGACGGATCCCGACTTGATACTTGCCGACGAGCCTACGGGGAACCTGGATGCGGCGTCGGCGGAAGACGTATTGACGATGCTGACGCGGTTGAATCGCGAATTCGGTAAGACGGTGATCATGGTGACGCATGACCCGCACGCGGCGAAATTTGCCAAGACGGTTCGGCATCTGGAGAAAGGGCAGTTGCTTCCGCAAGGCACCTTGCCGGCGGATTGGGCATCGGCCATTGCGGTGAGGAATTAGTGCTCTGTGTGAACGCGGCGGCATCTGCTCGGTCCGAACAGTCAATCGCGTAGGATGCATCATTGAGGAGAAGCCCACATGGACGAAGAATTGAAAGCGTACCTAACGGGGATGGAACAGCGCATGGCGGACCGCACACAGGAGATGGTGCGCGATGCACAAACCGAGATCTTGCGCGGCTTCCAGCGTTATCTGGACGCCCCCAACATTCGCTTGCGTTCTCTTGAAGCAGAGACATCAAACCTGAAAACGGCGCAGGAGTTGCGTCTTGCTAATCATGAAGAGCGGATCATTGCATTAGAGTCGGCGCTCATGCTGAGGGGCAAGGGCGACGGATAAGCGGCCTGAAGTCACCGACGCTCCCGCTTTGAAACTTGACCGCCGCCGCACTTCGGCTCCTTAATGCCTGAAATGCCGGATGCTGGTGAAGACCATCGCTAAATTCAGCAGATTGGCCGCGGCGATGACTTCCTGATCGCGGACGGAGCCGCCGGGCTGGATGACCGCCGTGACGCCGTGTCTAGCGGCTTGTTCGATGCCGTCGGGGAAGGGGAAGAAGGCGTCGGAGGCGAGCACAGTCCCGGCGAGGGGCAGCAAGGCTTTCATCGCGCCGACCTTCACGCTGTCGACCCGGCTCATCTGGCCGGCGCCTACGCTGACGGTTTGCCCGGCGCGCGCGTAAACGATGGCGTTCGATTTCACGTGCTTCGAGACCCGCCATCCGAACAGCAGGGCGGCCCACTCGTCGGGCGATGGTTGGCGCGCGGTCTTTACTTGAAGCGACGCTTGGTCGAGCGGCGCGAGGTCTGCGGTTTGCGCCAAAAGGCCGCCAGAGATGGATTTGATGACGAGCTCCGGTTTGGCTAGTGGGCTTACGCGGATCAGGCGCAGGTTTTTCTTCGCGGTCAGAATCTGGAGCGCGTCGGCGGAGAAGGCCGGAGCGGCGACGGCTTCGGCGAACAGCTTGCTCACTTCGGATGCCGTTTCACGATCGATCTCACGGTTGAAGGCGAGCACGCCGCCGAATGCGGAAATGGGATCGGCTTCGAGAGCTTTGCGATATGCGTCGGCAAGAGCTGGCTGTTCGGCGCAGCCGCAAGGGTTGGTGTGCTTGATGATGGCGGCGGCGGGCCGATCGAATTCCTGGATGAGCTGCCAGGCCGCGTCGAGATCGACGAGATTGTTGTAAGACAGTTCCTTGCCGTGGAGCTGTTCGGCCCCGGCGACGCCTCCCTGAGCAAAACTATAGAGCGCCGCCTGTTGATGCGGATTTTCGCCGTAGCGGAGCGCGCTGGTGCGGGTTGCCGAGAGGGCGAGCCGGGCGGGCAATTGCTCCTCGATGGTCGTGCCGGTGGGGTCAATTTGCAGCAGGCGGGCTGAGACGGATGCATCGTAGGCGGCGGTGTGGAGAAAAGCCTGCTGTGCGAGCTGCCAGTGCGTCGCCGGAGTCAGGGCGCCGCCCTGTTCGGACATTTCGCGAACGACCAAGTCATATTGATCCGGCGAGACGACCACAGCGACATCCTGAAAATTCTTAGCTGCGGCGCGAATCATGGTGGGACCGCCGATGTCAATGTTTTCGATCAATTCTTCGCGCGTGACGCCGGGCTGGTTCGCGAACTTCTCAAACTGATAGAGATTCACGACCACCATCTGAATCGCGGGGATGCTGTGTTCTTCGAGCGCGCGCATATGTTCGGGTTTTGCGCGCATGGCCAGAATGCCGGCTGCGATGCGCGGATGAATAGTCTTCACACGACCATCGAGCATCTCCGGGAAACCGGTGATTTCGGCCACTTCGCGGACGGGAATCCGGTGTTCGCGGAGGAGCTTTGCGGTGCCGCCGGTGGAGATGAACTCCACTCCCATTTCGTGAAGTTTTTGAGCGAACGGTACGAGGCCGGTTTTGTCAGTGACGCTGACGAGCGCGCGCTCGATGCGAGGCATACAGAAACATTTTTGCAGAGAAACATTCCTAAACGCGCACAACGGCCACCAAACGGCCTGTGCGCTCATTAAAATCTATGTGTGCCTCACTATTGCACTTTGATTCCGGGAGATGGAATCGGTCCTGAAGTAGCGCAAGCCGCGGTGCGCGCCGTCGAAGCTACGGGCGCCGATATCTGCTGGCGGCGGGCCGAGCTGAATGAAGCCATCATTCTGGAGGCGGGGAAGACTCTGCCGCAGTACCTGCTCGATTCGCTGAATGAAACGCGCGTCGGCCTCAAGGGGCCGGTCACGACGCCGATAGCGGGAGGGTTTCAGAGCGTCAACGTGGCGCTTCGGAAAACGCTGGACCTGTTTGCGAACGTGCGTCCCGTGAAGACGCTGCCGGGGATCAAAACACGTTTTCAGGACGTGGCGATCGACATGGTGATCTTTCGCGAGAACACGGAAGATCTGTACTCGGGGCTCGAGCACGAGATCGTACGCGATGTGGTGACCAGCCTGAAGGTGATTACGCGAACCGCGTCGGAGCGCATTGCACGCTACGCGTTCAATTACGCGCAGAAGAATGGGCGGCGGCAGGTGATCGCCATTCACAAAGCAAATATCATGAAGTTGGCCGACGGGTTATTCCTGCGCTGCTGCCGGGAAGTGGCGAAGCAGTACGCAGAAATTCAGTACAAAGAACTGATCGTGGATAACGCGGCGATGCAACTGGTGATTCGGCCGGAGACGTTCGACATTCTGCTGCTGCCGAATTTATACGGCGACATTGTGTCGGATCTGGCGGCGGGGCTGGTGGGCGGCTTGGGCATTGTGCCGGGCGCGAATATGGGCGAGACGCACGCGGTCTTCGAAGCAGTGCATGGCAGCGCTCCCGATATCGCAGGGCAGGGGAAGGCGAACCCGACGGCGCTAATGCTTTCTTCGGTCATGATGCTGATCCATTTGGGCGAAGCGGCCGCGGCGCAGAAGCTGCAGGCGGCGGTGGAGTCCGTTTATCGCGAGGGCAAATATTTGACCGGCGATGTGGGCGGCAGCGCGTCCACGGAAGAGTTCACGGACGCGGTGATTCGGGCGATTAAGGGCTGACTCGGCTAGTTGAGGCCGTGCTTGCCAAGGAACACGATCAGATCGACGACGCGATTCGAGTAACCCCACTCGTTGTCATACCAGGAGACGACCTTTGCCAGGTTGCCGCCCAGGACCTTGGTCAGCTCTGCGTCCACGATGGAACTATTCGAATCGTGCAGCAGGTCGGTAGAGACGACAGGATCTTCGGTATAGGCGAGGATGCCTTTCAAGGGTCCTTCTGCGGCTTGCTTGAGGGCGCCGTTGACCTCTTCGGTGGAGGCATTCTTCTTGAGCACGGCGACGAAGTCCACGACCGAAACGTCGGGTGTTGGCACGCGCATGGCGTAGCCGTCCAGCTTGCCTTTCAACTCGGGCACGACCAAGCCGATGGCTTTCGCGGCGCCGGTGGAGGTCGGAATCATGTTCAGCGCAGCGGCGCGCGCGCGGCGCAGATCCTTGTGCGGGAAATCCAGCACGTTTTGATCGTTGGTGTAGCTGTGGATCGTGGTCATGGTTCCCTTGTCGATGCCGAACGAATCGTTCAGCACCTTCACCACAGGCGCGAGGCAATTCGTAGTGCATGAGGCGTTGGAGATGATGTTGTGCTTGGCGGGGTCGTACATGTTGTCGTTGACGCCCAGCACGATGGTGACGTCTTCGTTCGTGGCGGGAGCGGAGATGATCACTTTTTTGACGGAGCCGCGCAGGTGCTTCTTGGCGTCGCTCGCGTTGGTGAAGCGGCCGGTGGATTCGACGACGACTTGCACTCCGAGACTGCTCCAGTCGATCTCGGCGGGATCTTTGATCGCGAAGATCCTGATCTTCTCGCCCTCCACGAGGATGCTGTCTCCATCGGCCTTGATCTTGTGCTCCAGCCGGCCCAAAATCGAGTCGTACTTCAACAGATGCGCAAGCGTCTTCGTGTCGGTCAGGTCGTTAGCGGCGACAAACTCTATCTCGGGATTCTGGAGACCGGCGCGGACCACATTGCGCCCGATACGGCCGAAGCCGTTGATTCCTACTTTGATTGGCATGTAATTTTATTTTACGGGTGGGGGCGGATTGTCTTCGGGCCTTATCAGCCCGGTGACTCGTGTTGGGCCAAAGCGTACTCATCCGTCTACTGTGAATGGAATAAAATCGCCGAGGGATGACTAAACAGGAGATGCTCGCAAGGATTGAGAAAATCGGAATCGTCCCGGCCGTTCGTGCCGGTTCGGCGGCTGACGCTCTTTTCAGTTCCGAATCCGTCTTCAGCGGCGGTATCCCCATCGTCGAAATCACCATGACTACTCCCGACGCAATCGGCGTGATCTCCCAGCTCATTCGATCCAATTCCGGCGTCATCGTCGGGGCCGGGACTGTTTTGGATCTCAATACAGCTCGCGCCTGTCTCGATGCCGGATCCGCGTTTCTCACCACCACTGGTCTTGACCCAGAGATCGTCCAATTTGCACGCCAGCACGACATCCTGATAATCCCCGGGGCTCTCACGCCGACTGAAGTCATGATGGCGAGAAAGGCCGGAGCCGCTTTCATCAAAGTGTTTCCGTGCTCGAGTGTAGGAGGACCTTCCTATATTCGTGCTCTGCGGAACCCCTTCCCAGAAACGCGATTGATAGCCTCCGGTGGTGTGACTCAACAAAGCGCTGCAGACTACATCCGTGCCGGAGCTGATGCACTCGGCGTCGGCCGCGACTTGCTCCCCGAGGATGCGGTTCGCGCTCGGAATTCGGATTGGATTCAAGAACTTGCGCGCCGTTTTATCGACATGGTCAAGCAAGCGCGAAACGGTTGATCAACCAGCTTCCACAGGCTAGCCGGAAGCTGCTCCGTTTGCGCGATGGTACCGTGAAAAATCGCGTGTAAATGATCCGGCTTCTCGTCGACTTCGCCCTCAGCAATCGATTTCTCATTGTTTTCGCTGGGGCCCTGCTCCTCATTTGGGGAGCGATCTCGTTCCACAATCTGCCCGTCGAGGCATATCCCGATGTGGCGAATAATTACGTACAGGTCATCACACAGTGGCCCGGCCATGCCGCCGAAGAGATCGAGCAGCAAGTCACCATTCCGCTAGAAATCGCGATGAATGGCATCCCGCATCTCGATCATCTACGCTCTGTTTCCATTTTCGGCCTGTCCAGCCTCAACCTGATCTTCGACGATGACTCGACCGACGATTGGAATCGCCAGAAGGTGCTCGAACGGCTCTCAGAGGTCAACCTGCCCGCCGCCTTGCAGCCGCAGATCGGGTCCGACTACAGCCCCGTCGGGCAGATTTACTGGTACACGCTTCACAGCACCAACCCCAGCTACGACCTCATGGCGCTCAAGTCTCTGGAGGACTGGACGCTCGAAAAACAGTTTAAGTCCGTCCCTAACGTTGTGGACGTTACCAGCTTTGGAGGCATCACGCGCGAGTATCAGGTGCGGCTGGACCCGAACAAGCTGATCTCCTACGGGCTTAGTATCAGCCAGGTGGAGCAGCAGTTGGCGAATAACAACGTGAACGCGGGCGGTAGCTTCCTCGAAGCAGGGATGCAGCAGATTAACGTCCGCGCGATAGGGCTAGTGAATGATGTCGGCGATATCGAGCAAACCGTTATCAAGGCCCAGAACGGTACCCCTATCCGCATCAAAGACATTGCCATCGTGTCGCAGGGACCTCGCATTCGCTTGGGCAAAATCGCCAAAGCCATTCATCGCGAGGATGGCAAGATCATTGACAATCGCGATGTGGTGGAAGGCATCGTGCTTTTGCGCAAAGGCGCCGATTCTCAGTCCACTCTGGCCGGCATCCACGACAAAGTGAAGGAACTGAACGAACATCTGCTTCCTCCTGGAGTGAAAATCGTCCCCCACCTTGATCGCAGTGACCTGCTCGCCTACACCACTCACACCGTTCTTCACAACCTGACGGAGGGGATCATCTTGGTCGCGATCATCCTCTTCCTCTTTCTGGGCAATACACGTGGCGCTCTCATCGTGGCCCTCACCATTCCGTTCTCTCTGCTTTTCGCGTCCATTTGTCTCGACTTGAACAAAATCCCCGCCAACCTTCTGTCGCTTGGCGCTCTCGACTTCGGAATGGTGGTGGAAGGCGCAGTTGTCATGGTGGAGAACATCATCCGCTATCTGGGGCGTCGCAACGGCGAAACCAGGCCTGCCATTACGTCGATTCGCGAGGCTGCGCACGAAGTGCAGCGGCCGGTTTTTTATTCCATCGGCATCATCATCACAGCCTATTTGCCGATCTTCACTCTGCAACGCGTGGAAGGCCGCCTCTTCAAACCCATGGCTTGGACTGTGTCTTTCGCCCTGCTCGGCGCGCTGATCTTTTCCATGTTGATCGCCCCGGTGCTGTGTAGCCTGCTCTTCGGCAAGCAAGTGCGCGAATGGCGTAACCCGGTCATGGAGGCCCTCTCCAACGGCTACCTCTGGCTGTTGCGCCGCGCCATCCGCTTTCGCTGGGTCACAGTCGCCATTGCAGCCTTTGCTTTCGGCGCATCGGTTTGGATGATGATGAGCGGCATCATCGGTTCCGAGTTCCTTCCGCATCTGGACGAGGGCGCCATCTGGGCTCGCGCCACGCTCGCCCCCAGCATCGGTCCAACGGCCGCAACCGACGTCATGGATCGCGCGCGCATCATCATGGCATCTTTTCCGGAGGTGACTCAAGTCGTCTCCCAGGTCGGCCGCCCGGATGACGGTACCGACACCACCGGCTTCTTCAACACGGAATACTTCATCGACCTCAAGCCCAAAGACAAATGGCGTCCCATCTTCGGCCAGAACAAAGAAGAGCTGATCTCGGCTCTGGATCGCGAACTCGAGAAGATCCCCGGCGCGCTTTGGAACTTCTCTCAACCCATCGCCGACAACATGGAAGAGGCGGTCAGCGGTGTGAAGGGCCAGCTCGCGATCAAGATCTATGGGGACGATCTGAAGACTCTTGAAAGCAAAGGCCAGGAAATCGTCAATGTGATGCGATCCATCCGCGGCATCGCTGATCTCGGCCTCTTCCGGGTCATTGGCCAGCCTAACTTGCAACTCAAGGTAGATCGCAAAGTAGCCGCGCGTTATGCCCTCAACATTTCCGACGTCCAGGATGCAGTCGAGACCGCCGTCGGAGGAAAGGTCGTCGGACAGGTCCTGCAGGGCGAGCAGCGCTACGACATGGTAGTGCGTTATGACGCGCCGTTCCGCAGCACCATGGAGGCGGTCGAGAACATCCGCCTCCTCGCGCCGTCGGGCGAACGCGTCGCGCTATCGCAACTTTGTGACGTGCGCGTGCTCGACGGAGCTTCGGAGATATATCGTGAAGCGAACTCGCGTTACGTCGCACTAAAGTACAGCGTTGTCGGCCGCGACCTCGGTAGCACCGTAGAAGAGGCGATCGCCAAGGTCTCCCAGCAGGTCAAGCTGCCGGTAGGTTACAAGATTGACTGGGCTGGTGAGTACGAGAGCGCCAAGCGTTCACAAAAGCGCTTGTCAATAGTTGTGCCCATCACGCTGCTTGTCATTTGCATGATCCTCTATACAATGTTCAGTTCTGTGAAATGGGTGCTTCTCATCATGGGCAACGTGGCGATGGCGCCAATTGGCGGCCTGCTGGCGCTCCTCATAACAGGTACGCACATCAGCGTCTCCTCGGGCGTTGGCTTTCTCGCACTGTTCGGCGTTTCAGTGCAGACTGGTGTCATCATGCTTGAGTACATCAATCAGCTGCGAGCTCGCGGAGAAACAATCATGCATGCGGCAATCGACGGTTCGGTACGCCGCCTGCGTCCCATTATGATGACCATGTTGGTGGCGAGCGTCGGTCTTCTGCCGGCGGCGCTTTCCCACGGGATCGGTTCCGACTCTCAGCGTCCATTCGCGATCGTCATCGTCGGAGGCTTGATCGCCGCCCTATTACTTGGCATATTTCTTCTGCCGACCCTCTATGTATGGGTCGCGAGGAATGACGACGTGCTGCCTAAGCCCGAAGGCGAATCCGAAGCGTAAGGCGCGACGGAATTGTTGCCTTCATAATATCGAACTAGGGAATTATTCCCCGCGCAGGGCCTGCATGGGATCGAGCGCGGCCGCGCGCCGAGCCGGAACCGCTGATGCCGCCAACGCCAGCAGAAAGATCGCCGAGGCCGCCAGAATCAGCACCCGCACATCGAATGGGCTGACGCCGAACAGGAACGATCGCAGCAAGCTCGATGCTGCCGCCGCAGCCGCCAGCCCGATGACGCAGCCGGTAACCGCAAGTTTCGATCCGGAGATCAGGATCAGCCGGATGATGCCCGATCGCTGCGAGCCCAACGCCATGCGAATCGCCAGCTCCTGCACGCGCGACGCAACCGTAAACGCAATCACGCTGTAGATGCCCAGTACCGCAAGCAACACCGCCGCAACCGCGAAGCTGGTGATGAGAATCGTATTGAATCGGCGTGGCGCTTCGCTATCGGATACCGCATGCTCCAACGTCTGCACTTGAGTAAGCGCAAGCTGCGGATCAAGAGAGCGGACCGTAGCGCGCAGCGCGTTCTCCATCTGCTCGGGCGGCAATGCAGACCGCAACACAATATCGCCTCCGTTGCCGTTGAGATCGGACGGCGTCGCAAGCGAGCCGATGGCCGCCTCCGCCTGTTCTACGGTCTGATAGAACTCCTCCTTGGTTTGCGAATCGGGAGCGCCGAGTTTCACGTCGGCAACTTCTCCGACGACCGTGAGCCACGGAGTCGGCATCTCCTGAGTGCCGATACGGAGCCGCTTGCCGAGCGGGTTCTGCCCTGGCCAGTAGTGAGTTGCAAATTTGCGGCTCACGACGACGGCTAACTGGGCGCCGGGCCGGTCTGCCTCGGTAAAGTAGCGGCCGCGCACCAGCGGAATACCCATCGCGCGGAAGTAGTCTCCCATAACGGTCATGGGCGTCGCAAGGTTCATCTTCGCGCCCGCGGGCGGTACGTATCCGTCCACTACGAACGTCTCGTTGCTGTTGTCGCTGGAAGCGGGCAGCAGGCTAGTCATTCCGGCAGCTTCGGCTCCGGGCAACCGGCGCAGGCGAAGAAGCAACTCTTTGTTGAAAGCATCCACCGCCGCTTGCGTCGAGTATTGCCTGCGCGGCAGTGAGTAAACTCCGGTCGTGACGTGCGAGGGCCGATAGCCGAGATCCACTGCGCGCATCTTCTCGAAGCTGCGCAGCAGGAGGCCGGAAGCAGTGAGCAGCAACAGCGCGATCGCAATCTCGGCAACTACCAAGGCCGAGCGCAGCCGCGTGTGGAGTCCGCCGGCGGAGCCCGTGCGCCCTCCTTCTTTTAGCGTGTTGTTCATGCTCGTTCGAAGAGCCGCAAACGCGGGAGCTAATCCGCAAAGCACGCCGGTCACGACTGCCAGCAGCAGCGCGAACGCGATGACCTGCCAGTTGAGTGAGATTTCGTTGATGCGCGGCAGGCTTTCCGGCAACAAGCCCTTCCCCGATTGCAACGCGACCGCAGCCAGCGCAAGTCCCAATACGCCGCCGCTCACGCTCAGTACGAGGCTTTCCATAATTGTCTGAGTGAGAAGCGCCGATGCCCGCGCGCCCAGCGCAAGGCGCACGGCTATTTCACGTTGCCGCTGGATGGCGCGCACCAGCATCAGCCCGGCGAGGTTCGCGCAGGCGATGAGCAACACCACCGCGACGGCGAGAAACAGCGTCCGGATGATCGGCCGAGTCTGCTCGATCGTTTCCTCCTGCAGCGGTCGAACAAGGGCGTTGATATGAAGGCTTTTCATGAAAGGAGGATAGGCCAGCATGATCTGCCTGGCCACGCGCTCGGCATCGCTCTGCGCCTGCATGGCCGTCACGCCCGGCTTGAGCCGGCCGACCATGCCGTAGTTCCAGCTTGCAGCGCCCTGCGTCAGCTCTACCGGCGTCAGGCTCATCGGCACCCACAGCTCACACCGGTTTAGATGGCCGGCGTTGAGCGGGAAGTCAAAATTGCGCGGCATCACGCCGATCACCATATACGGCTTGCGATCGAGCAGGATCTTGGTACCCAGAATCTGCGGGTTGCCGTGGAATCGGCTTTGCCACGTGGCATAACTCAAGACAGCGACTTGCTGGCTCTGTTCATCCTCCTCGCGCGTGAAGGTGCGGCCGAGCAAGGGCTGAATCTGAAGCGCTGTGAAGACGCCGGGACTGATCCGCGCAGCGTTGATCTGCGCCGGTTCGCTCGAGCCTGACAGCTCAAATCCCGCGCCGCCGAAGCCCCCCAGCCCGTCGAATGAATGCGTGTCGCGCGTATAGGCTCGAATATCCGGCGCCGTTACGCCCGCTTCGTCAGTGCCGCTGAAATCCACGCCTCTCAGCCGATCGGCCAGCATCACCAGCCGCTCGGAGTTCGGAAACGGCAGCGGGCGCAGGATCACCCCTTCCACCAGTGAAAAGATCGCCGTGGTAGCGCCGATGCCAAACGCCAGCATCAGTACCGCCGTCGCCGCGAAGCCAGGCGACTTGCGCAGTTGTCGAAACGCGAATTTCAGATCGAAAAGAAGTGAAGACATCGATTCCAAGGACAGGGGACGTAACCCGTGCCCAAAATGTTCAAAACGAGTAGGGCCACGCGATGCAAGTCAAAGCAGACAGTCTGTTCGAAGCAGTTGCTGAGGCGTTACATTGCTAGCCGAATCCCGCGATACCGTCACCTAAGCGTATAACGCGCTGCGATCCTTTTGAGAGATGCGATCTTTAGTCAACGAGATGCCGACCAGATGTCAACGTCCATCTCTACTTCGCCGGCTGTCGTCACATTTCAGGCAAGCATTCTCGCCGCAGTGAGAAGTCCAGGGCTTTGCCGGCTCGCGCCACATGTGCAAGCAAGAACTGGATGTCTTTCAAGGCGCTGCGAAAGTTTACAATGCACACCCGCAATAGAAGTTTTCCACCAATCACGGCATTAGAGACGTACACCTCGCCGCCCTCTTGCAACCGGGTGAGCAGCTCGCCATTCAGGCGGTTCAGATACAGTTCCGCCTCCTCCTCGCCGGATTTGAGATCTGAAGGCCGATACCGAAACGTAGTGATGCTCAGGGAGGTGGTAAACGCCTCCAGTTCCGGGTAGAGGGCGACCTGCCGAAACAGCTCCTGAGCAAGGCGTATGTCCTGAGACAGCAGCTTAACGTAGCCTTCTCGGCCGGTCTGTTGTAAAGCCAGCCAAACCTTGAGCGCTCGAAACCCGCGTGAGTTCTGGGGTCCGAAGTCAAAGTAGTTAATGGCTTCGACGCCGAAGTGATAGTACGGCGGGTGATATGAAAATGCATCTCGCAAGCCCACCGGATCTCGGACCAGTGCGCACCCGGCTTCTAGCGGCGCGTATAGCCACTTATGCGGGTCAACCGCAACCGAATCTGCATCACGCAATCCAGCCAATTCTGGCGGAGCGTCCGGCAACATGGCTGCGAATCCGCCATACGCGCCGTCGACATGAAACCATAGGTCGAACTCCCGACATATGGTCGCTAGCTGTGCTAACGGATCGATCGCCCCGGTACTTACTGTACCGGCGGTGCCGACGACTAAAAATGGCCTGTCGCCCGACTGAAGGTCCGCTATAATTTGTTTCCGTAACGCGGGCAGGGAGATGCGTTGTTCGCCGTCAGTCGGAATCCATCGGATGGAGTCTGTGCCCAGACCCGCAATGTCGGCAGCCTTTTGCATCCAGGTGTGCGTTTCCGTTGAGCAGTAGGCGCACAAACCGCCTCGACTGATACCTTGCTGGCGTACGTTCCACCCTGCTTTTGCTTGCCGCGCAGCGAGCAAGCAGACGAGGTTTGCCATGTTACCGCCGCTGACGAATAAACCGCCGCAACCGGTCGGATA
>Ga0210385_10001612_pt1 | contig 13923 bp, 10 predicted proteins | sample IncBWH26OmetaG_FD_160107 | JGI IMG/M metagenome (GOLD analysis project Ga0210385, IMG submission 160107) | Forest soil microbial communities from Barre Woods Harvard Forest LTER site, Petersham, Massachusetts, United States - Inc-BW-H-26-O ... | reverse complement strand
GAGGGAAATGCGGCGCTTTGTGGCGAGGCTATGATTTGCCGGCAAGGCGACCACAATTCGCTCCTTAAGCACTTCCTCCGAGAAAAGGGTTGGTTCGCTGAGGGGTCCCCACATGAATCCCATGTCAAGGGAGTAGTCTCGAAGGCCAGCAATTTGCTCGCTCGACGAGACGCTGTGATAGGTAACAATCAGGTCGGGGAACCGCCTTTCGATAAAAGGAACGACCTTGGGAATGACTCTGACTTCGGCGAGCGAATTCACCCCAACTGACAGCGCCGATGACTTCCCGCTGGCGGCTCCCGATGCGATCTCGGCCAATCGTTCAACCCGCCGCTGGATTTCCCGCGCCTCCCTCAACAATGCTTGGCCGGCCGGAGTAAGGATCACATGCCTTTGCGTACGCTGGAACAGAGCTGTCCCGATCTCCTCCTCCAGCTGACGGATCTGCTGGCTGAGTGAAGGCTGAGCGGTACTGAGCCGCACCGCGGCACGGGTAAAGTTCAGTTCCTCCGCTACCGCAATGAAATATCGGATGTGTCGAAATTCCATAGACGATCCTTATCCTGGATCGACCTGATCCCAAACCTGCCGTTCAGGGCTGAACGGATCGTCGACCACCTTGCAATCCGCGTCAATGAACATCGTCGCCCTTTTCTCGGTGGTGTACGCTGGCCACGCCGGTTGGCCTTTGGCTGTCGGATGGCCGTTGCGCGCGAAGCTGCTCCAGAAACCACTCATATTGAGAGCCGTCTGAACGCTGTTCGGATCGGGAGCGCCAAAGGTCGAAGGTTGCGCACCCTGCGGCGGTTGCGCGGCTGGCAGGCCCGTGAGCGGCGCGGGGATGTTGTTGAATTTATAGACGATTTCGGCGGCGTGTGCGGCGCCCATCTTATGATCGGTGCCGGGGATGAGCCGGTCGGACTCGTGGACGAAGCAATACATGTAAACCGGCGCACCATGCTGCGCGAATTTGCGCTGGGCGATTGTGATTGAACCGATCACGTCGAAGCGCGCCGTGGCGATTGCAACGTAAAGATCGGAGGGTGATGCATCCGGGCGGCTCTTCTTGTAAGCCGCGAGAACCTCATCGGCATTGGAACCGAGTTCATTGTCGAGTCGCTGCTTCAGCGTTTCGTCGGTGAGCGAGTAGACCTCGGTATTCCGCTGCTGGGCGAAGAAGAAGTTCATTTCATCGCGGTTATAGCCCACCATGAGCGGCTTGTTTTTCGAAATGGCCGGCGCGGTGGGATAGAAGGGATCGTTGGGCATCACATGTCCGTCGAGAACGGGGCCGAATCCGCTCCCCGCGCCATTGCTGGTAAAACCATTGCGGGCCGTTCCGCGCAACATCGACGGACCCGCGGGTGGGGTGCTCGGAGCGCCCGGGGCCTGTGTCGGCGGCGGGGCCGGGGCCTGGCCGAGCGACGCCTGTATCCCCACAAGCTTATCTGCGGGGATATCCAGAAGCTGGCGCCACTGCGATTTGTCTATTCCGAGCTGCTTCAGCACGGCCGCAGTCGTTTGCGCCGCTGCATCCACGGAACGGAGGCGAATTCCAGGGCCGCTCTCGATGGATGCTTTGTTGAAGTATGGCGCTGCAGAAGGCATGGCATACAAGCAGGAGGTCTTGGCTCCGCCTCCGCTCTCGCCGAAGATCATCACGTTGTTCGCATCGCCGCCGAACCTGTCGATGTTGTCGTGCACCCACTTCAATCCGTCGCGGATATCTTCCAGGCCCTGGTTGCCCGAAGTGGCGTACTCTTCGCCGCCAAGATCGCCGAGATAGAGATACCCGAAGAGGCCGAGCCTATGATTCGTTGCGACTACGACGACATCCCAAGTCTTCGCCAAGCTGCTCCCGTCCTGGTACGTAGCGGAGCCAGAACCGGTCGTAAAGCCGCCGCCATGGCTGTAGAACATGACGGGCCGCTTGTGGCCGTCAGCTGCCGGCGTCCACACATTAAGGAAGAGGCAGTCTTCGGCATATGCGGGTTCGTTCGTGCGTCCCCTGCCTGGCTGCATGGAGGGTGCGCCGAACTGCAGCGCGTCGCGCACTCCGGTCCATGGCTGAAGAGGTGGTGCGGCCTTGAATCGGTTGGATCCTGACACAGAGCCGCCGTATGGAATGCCTTTGAATCTTACGAGGCCATCCCCTTGCGCGCCACGAAGGCGCCCATAACTGGTTTCGACCTCAACGTAAGCAGGGCTGGAGGAAGATGCGGCGGAAGGAGGAGTGCCGGATGCAGTAGGCCCAGAAGGAGCAGTCTGGCCCCACGCGTTGCGAATGATCGAAACGCTCGCCAGCGCCCCCGAACCTGCTGCAAGAAACCTACGGCGGGTCACGCCGTCCACGGAGAACTTCTTCTTATCGCTCATAAGAGTCCTTTCTCGATTTCTTTTGCAACCCTACCATCTTCTCCCGCAAATCAACAAAGCTTCCCATGTGTTCACGGAATCTCGTCCAACTCGCCCGGAACGATCATCGTTGCAATTTGGATGCGCTAAAGACATAAAGCGTCTTCGATTCGAAGCGCTCGCCGGGCCGCAGCGCGGTTGACGGAAAATTGGGGCGGTTTGGCGAGTCTGGAAAATGCTGCGTCTCGAGGCAGAACGCAGCCATGGACTGCGGACGAGGCGCGCCATTCGCTGCTGGCGCGGACGGAAACAGCGGCACGTAGAACTGAATTCCCGGCTGCGTGGTGAAGACCTGAAGTACCCTGCCGCTTTTCGGGTCCATCACTTCGGCGGCGAGGTGCCCGATCGCCGGATGGCTCAACACAAGATTGTTGTCGTAACCGCGCTGAGGAATCTGATCTCCGATCGAATGCATCTGGCGAAAATCAACGGGAGTGCCGGCCACAGGCTTGATTTCGCCCGTGGGGATTCCGGAACCGTCCGTCGGAGTAAACGAGTCGGCATCGAATTTTGCTATATCGCCGAGGACCGGCGACTGAGAATCGTCCGCCAAATTGAAATAAGAATGGTTCGTAAGGTTGACGACCGTCGCCTTGTCCGTGGTCGCCGAATATTCGATCGAAAGGGTGATACGGCCATGTCGCTCGCCCAAAGTGAATAGCACGTGGACGGTGAGGTTGCCCGGAAACCCCATGTCGCCGTCCGGCGAAACCAGCGTCATCTCAACTCCGTCTTTTACAATTGAGCCGGTCCAGACCTTCCGGTCGAAACCGATCGTTCCACCATGAAGCGCGTTATTTCCTGAGTTTTTGGGAATACTGTACGCCGCGCCATCCAGAGTGAACTGCCCGCCCGCGATGCGATTGGCAAACCGGCCGATGGTGGATCCCATAGCGGAAGTGCGGCCGCTGAGATAGCCGTCAACTGAATCGAATCCCAGGACTACGTTCCCTAGTTTTCCCTGGGCGTTGGGCACGCGAAGACTGACGATCCGTGCGCCATACGTGCTGATCTTAACTTCTGCATGGGGTGACGTGATCGTGTAGAGGGCCACAGGATCGCCGGCTGCACCGTTGCCCCACGCCGCTTCCGTGACTGTGGCCGCGGACAATGCAAGCGGTACAAAAAGTATGGCAGCGGCCAGACACGCGCCCAGCAGAAAACAGCGACGAGTTCGCATAGGAGTCTTCATTTTCGGTTGACCGTCACGCTAAAGGTCGTCGTTTGCGTGCCGTCCGGAGACTTCACGTCAATCTCGACCTTGGAAATCGGGAGCTTCAGAGAGTGTGGTTTGCCGGCGTCGGCCGCTTGGCCGTTAACAGTGATCGTCGAACGGGAGGAAGTGGGATCGGGCGTCACGTCGATGCTCTTCGCACCCGCTGGAAGGCTGATCGAGTAGTCCTTCACATCCGTTTTGAATTCAGGCGCCAGCGTGGCGCCTGTCACGGTAATGCCAACCAGGCCGGAAATCTGATCGACCGGCGCCGGTAGATATTTGTCGTGATTCACGTTGATCGCGATCCAGTTCGGATCCTGCAAACGGTCGCCTACCACCACTTGGCGCAGACCCACCGGGCGGTAGGACGGAATGAGCGTCGCGTCGCCTTTGTCCATAAGCGAACGCAACGCACTTTCCAGGTTGTCCAGATAAGTTTCGCCCGCTAGCGGCCGGTCGTTGTGGCCCGTCATGATGTATTTCACGTTCGGACCAAACTTCGCGCGAGCGCTCTTAATTACGGCCCAATAGATGTCGAGCGAAGTTTGAGTACCCTGCATCCAGAGTGCGTCGGGAATGGTTGCAGAGTTGCTTCCAAAGGCGTCGCCCGTAAAGAGATTTCCGGTCTGCTCGTCATAGATAACGATAGAGCCGGGCGTGTGCCCCGGCGCGGCGTAGATCACCACAGAGCGGCCGCCGATGTCGACGCGGTCTCCGTCGTGCGCCGAAACTACGTTCTTCGCGATCACATCGTCAGGGATATTGCGCATTTTCAGCAAGCGTTCGAGCCCCGGGCGATCGGGTTCGCCGATGTGCTCGACGCTGTCTCGAATAAATTGATCGGCTTGGCCAATGTGGTCGCCATGGTTGTGAGTGAAAATCACTTCGATCGGCAGCCCGCCGGTGAACTGCGATAGATAGGTCTTCAGGTCACCACGCCCGAGACCCGAATCGATCAAAAGGCACTTCGTCGTGCCCTTGATGAGGAACATTTTGTCGTTGTCAGAGTCGCGCACCATGCGGACGCCGGGCAGGACTTCTTCGGAAACGTACGCGGTGCGGTCGCGCCGGTCGATCAAATATTCAAAGTCGCTCACGTCGCTGTTCGTATCGCCGTCTTCGATCGCCACGGCGCGGATCGTGTACCCTGCTTTGAATCCGTGATCGCCTTCGTAAATGCCGGTGAGGAAAATCAGCTGCGTTGGGTCGTAAGCCGGACTCTTCGCCGTCGGCATGCTGCCGTCCATCGTGAAATGAATAGTCGCGCCAGGATCGGTCTCGAACAGCGTGACGGATTCCGTGGTGGGAAAAGTGCCCGAGGGAGGAAAGGCCGTTGGTGCGGGCAGTTTCGGTCCCGAACCCTGAGACGGAGGCGGACCAAACTGCGCGCGGGCGGCAGGGAGGGCCAGCACAGCCATCGCAGCAAAAATCACCCAGCGAATCTTATCCATATATCTTCTCTTCTCCTCCCAGTGTTTCCGTGCAACGGCTGGGCGCCCGACGTTCAGGCTACCCACGCTGCAAAAAAAGCTCCTCCCGCCGCGCACACCTCCGAAGTCGAGCCTCGGGTGGTCCAGGAAAATCCGGCCTTATGGAACGATGTGCTCCTCGCCGTCCTCCCAGAGACGATTCGGGTTGAAGGTAACGTGGGCCCTTCCGTGTACCGCGACGGTCTGCGACTGCGACGGATTCATGTGGTTTGGAATCGTCTGCAGATCTGGATTGCCGCGCAACACCGAACGGAACGCCTCGATCACATCATCCACCGTCTCAGGACTTTCCGGCATCGCATCCATGCTGCCGCCGTAAGCCGTGTGCCCGTTGTACATGCGGTCGTATTCTGTGCGGAGCCCCTGCAGGCGAATGAGCCCTTTCAGCAGCGTACTGACGGCCGTGGCGGATGCTCCCACGTTGCCGTTCGCCGCATCGCCCGAGAAGACGATTCTGCTCTGATCGTCCAAAAATACGCAGGAGCCGGCCGTGTGGCCCGGAATATGGTACACGGTGACCTTCCGCCCACCGAGATCGAACACTTGACCGTCGGAGAGGGGTTTGATCGTGGGGAGGTGTCCCCAATTGCCCCACTTCGCGTCAGCGGGTGTATACCCCCACACGTTGCGGTAGCCGACCGGCATGTTCCACATGAGCTCGCCATATCGTTGCTGCCCCTGCTGCGTGAGGCGTTGCACCATCGGAATGTCCGCCGGGTGCATGTAGACGACATCGAATTGCCCGATTCCACCCGCATGGTCTGGATGGCCGTGCGTGACAACAACATCGTAGGGCAGCGTCGTCAGCTTGGCGATGGTACCTTTATAATCGTAGAAGCCGGAACCCGTATCGATAGCAAGCGCGCGGGTCTTGCCCACAACCACGTATTGCGAATCCATACCAAATTCGTTGATGAAATATGTGTTGTAGGCGATCTCTATGATCTGAGGCCGGGTTATCGGGCCTTCCGTGGAACGGTCGAACTGGTCGGTCGACCCGTTAGAGGTAGTGGCGAGTGGTCCGCGCCCGGCAGCCTGCCCCGGCGCTGCTTGTGCTGCGGGAGGCTGGCTCGATTGCGCCGAGCCCGCGGGCACTTGCGTCGCCTGTGCGTTTTGAGCCTGCGCCTGCTTCGCGGCGGAGACCTTAAAGCCAAGCAGGAGTGCCGTAACCACGAAAGCCACTACCATAATCGAAACTCTTCTCTTCATTGCGATTGCTCCTCTGTGTTCCGGACGGAAAAGCCGAATTGCGCCAGATTTCGCGCGACCGGCCGACTTCCGCGAATTGGAACTAGTTTTCCGCTAATGGCTCCCGTATTCAGGATCGGTCTGCACGCGCGCCACGATTTCTTCCTCATTGGCCAGCCACACGAAATACTGCCCCGGAATCTGCACGGCAACGGTATTCATGGCCAGCTTTGCCGCTCCCAAATCGTCGAACGATGCGATCAAAACCGGATCAACCAGGTCGTCGAAGTAGAGCTCGAATTTGCCGTTCGCATTCACCCGCGCAGCCTCGGCCGGATTTAGTGATTAAGAGAATCAGACATCAGGCCAAGAATCCCATTCACGATACCGTCTTCCGCGCATCCTGGTTTGAGGCGGGAACTCAGCACCTCAAACGTGTTATGGCTGAAGGACTCGTCATTCGGAATATAGCCCGATCCTGCGCTGCCATCCGTCAACGTGACCATCATCGAATTGTGAAGCGGCGATTCGGATTTCAGGCGAAGCCAGATTTCGTTGTAGACCTCGGCGTTGACCGCGCTGAAAGCAATCGAGCCAACGGTGACGAGACCGAGACGAATGTGCACGGGTGCACCATCCACGTACTGCCCCTGCATGCCTTCGCGTCCCGAATCGGTTCGCGTCCGCCCTGGGCATTCGATCGTCTTCGTGCCTCCCCAAATACGAACGTCGCCGCTGAAGTTATCCGTGTGCTGCATCACTCTTAGAATTTCCTCACTGATGATTTCGCCTTCGGCCTTGACCATTTGATCGAGGCCTGCCGTGGCCTCTTCCACCGCCGCCGGGTCCGGCTTGGCATTGGGATCCGGAGGAGCCTGCCCCAGCGGCGGTCCGCCGGGCTTCCTGCCGCGCACGGCGGCAGTGAGGTCCCCATGGGGCTGAAGATACAAAGGATTCTGGTCGCCCGAGGCGCTCTGGGTGAAAACGGCGATCACTTTGTCGCCGTAATAGCTTTCGACGTCAGCCGACGCTTGACCGGGGAAATCAGCGCTGACGACTCCGGTGAGGTAGTAGTTGATGGGATGCATTGCATAGTTGTAATAGACAGCGATGGGATCGCCTGCGAGCGTCTTAATGGTGACGACTGCGAGCGTTTTATCGGATGGCGCGTTGACGTTCGGCCCCTGATACCAGAGCTTGGTTTGGGAATTCACCGCGTCGCGGTTCACGTTCAGGTAGACATCGCCCGCGCCGAAGCCGATGACGGCCGGCTGAAGGTCCGCTTTGGCTTCCTGCGTGGCCTTGACCATCGCGTCCGCGACAACGGTCGCCGTGTTGTCAGTGCCCGCGCCTCGGCCGCCGGCGGGCGGAGTTTGGCCGCCGCGGCCATTGCCGCCTGGCGGCTGTGTTCCCGGAAGACTCATGCTGCGAGAGAAGCCTCCGCCGTCGCTGTGCGTATGAATCGCGGACATGAGGATGTTCTCGACCGGGCACTGCAATTCGGCGGCGATGCGCTTCGATGCGTCGTTCCAAATCGCGTCGCTGAGCCCACCCTGGTCGGCGTTAATCAGGGCGGCGCGGGCTGACCCGTTATCGAGAACGATCACGCGAACGTAAAGATGGTCCCGTAGAGTTTCGGGCCAGCCGTTGGACATAGGCTGCAGCGCCGGGGTAATGTCGACCTTGGCGGCTCCGGCCCGCAGGGTTGCGACGGGCGCGTTTGTCTGGGCAGCGCAAACCGCAGCCGCAACGAGCCACGCGACGATTACGGACCCGATGCCAAGATACCTTTTCAAATTTGATTTCATCAGCCACCCCTTCGTTTGATCGTCGAGCGTGAGTAATTTGCCGAGACGTGCGCGATCACCCCGCTCTACCGACCCCCGTCAGATATACGCGCAGCTGGGTTTCTGGGGTCGGTTGTTCTGCCGAACGGAACTCTGAGTGCGGGTGCCCTGAACGTGAGTCTCTATTTGAGCGGCTTTGGCAAGTACGTCTCAGGCAACCCAGGGATCGAAAACGGTGTGTCGCAAAACCCACCCTTCCAAAAAGCGAACCCGCGCGGCGATTGCACCGAGCCGCAGTTCCACTCTTTGATCCGCTGGCAATCTTGCAGATGCGGATGGAGTGAGCAAGTAAACTACGGTAAAGATCGGTGACCGGCAGGCTTCGGCAGTGCCCCTTGGAGAGCTAAGCCGTTTATTTCTTTGTAGAAGGGCCTGTTTCAATAAGGAGACCAATTTTCTGGACAAACCTAGACTCCGGACGTAGTATACGTCGCAAAGCGCAGGTAAATGTGGTGAGAACGATCTTCATAGGTTTGTGCGCCCGGGTGATCGATGTCCAGAGAAAGTGCCCCTCCTCTTGAATCCGATCTTAAGGAATCGATTCGGTTCCCCTTCACAGAGGCAGACCGCGACTCGATACAAGACCAGCTAACGCGCGTCGTTGGTAGCGTGCCCTTCAACTCGAGCAAAAGGTGTCCCGCACTCCTCAGCCACGTGGTGGAGCACACCCTCGAGGGTGATACGGACGGATTGAAGGAACGCCCGCTGGGGATAGAGGTATTCCGGCGCGACCCAAACTACGATTCAAACAGCGACCCGGTCGTACGCATGGCAGCCGGTGAGGTGAGAAAAAAGCTGGCCCAGTACTACTACGATCCCAGCCATCGGCGGGAGATTCGCATTGAGTTGCCTCCCGGGTCGTACGTTCCGGAGTTCTATCGTCCTGAAAGGAACGAAGAATTAGCGTCGACTTCAGGCCAAACCTTCCAAGAGCAGCAGATTATTGAGCCTGTCGTTGTGGCAGCAGCTCTCCCCATCGCCGACGCGGCAAACAAAAAGCTCTGGCATACATGGCTTCCCGTCTGCTGCTTGGTGCTCGGCCTAATTGTCGGTGCATTTGCGGATCGGATGCACGGCAGAGCGGCTTCCGTTCCCACTGCGGCGCCCCTCACAACGCTTGACGAATTCTGGCGCCCGCTCATCAGCGCACCGGGTTCGGTCTGGCTGTCCGTGGGGCAAGCCTACGCTGAAAAAATCCTCCTGGAACCAAACGGGGCCCGCAACCGGTTCGATTCCCATTACGAGTTGACCTCCGGCGCACAAAAAACATACCCCACATTGAATATGGCCGATACGACGGCGTTGGTGGGCGTGGCTAGCGTGCTACAGAGCCGGAACAAACGCTATTCCGTTCATGGCGAGAGCGATACAGCCTTCTCCGATCTCGCCAACGGCCCCTCCGTTCTGATCGGCTCCTTCAACAATGATTGGACGATCCGTCTCTGCGACCAATTGCGATTCCACTTCGAGATGAACCGTGATACCGGCGAACAGTGGATCGTAGATAGGCAAAAGCCCGACGAAAAGATCGGGATTCACTCATCCAATCTCTCCACGCCCGATACCAGAGACGCGTACGCGATTATTTCCCGAGTGCGGGACCCCAGCACCGGCCAAATGGTTGTCGCACTGGCGGGCGTCTCAACTGACGGTACCGAAGCGGCAGGCACGTTCGTTTCCGATCCAGCCTATCTCGAAGATTTCGCGCAACACGCACCAACCAATTGGCAGACCGCCAATCTGCAGATTCTGATCGCCGCTTCGATCGTCGATGGTAGCCCGGGACGCCCACGCGTGGTCTCGAGTTATGTATGGTAAGTCGTGAACTCCAACTTTCCGTCAACGCAGTCCCAGACGACTGAATGGCGGAGGATGCAGTCGCGTGCGAACCTTCCTCGGGCCGAATTCCCTGCTAACAGGGAAAAATACGGGGAATATTGCTGTTCGCCGTGTCGATTCATTCGGTAAAGCCCTGAAGATTGGGGAGATAACGAAGACGCATAACGTCGGAACCAGAAGTGGAACAGGGAAAAAATCGTGCGTATCAGGGAATCGCAATTCCCTGATGTCATCTATGGACCGATTTAGCGACCACACCCCGCCATTGGGACGCAAGGATCTTCCGCCACGAGGAGGGCCTTGGGGCACTACAGCGCAACGCGTACGGGAAATGCGAAACTAGTCGAAAGCGCGAGCAACTGATACTATCCCCAGAAAAAGGCCCGAAGTGCGACGACCGTCATGACCGCCAGGTCGCATGCACTGGCGTCCAGCACAACTGCTTGTGACAATCCAGCTGTCCTTCGCCAAAATCTCATCCGGACCGTAAATGGCTCGATCCTGTCCATGATAACTGGGTTAAGCAGCTGAGCTTCGGCCCAGAATGCCGACGGGACCAAACTTTCCCTATCGCGGAAACGCCGACGATCGCACGTCGGGGGTACATATATAAGAATGGGCGAAGAAACTAGGCCAAGTCAGGCAGCCCGCTCGTAACGATGATGCAATCCACCGAGTCGTTCGAGAGAAAGTACGCGACGAGAGTCTGCAGAGTGTGTCCTACTGATCGGTGTTTCCTTCTTGAGCCCCAGATGCGTTCGGTCTTCATGATAGTAACGGACATAATCCGTGAGGAGCCGCTTTAGATGTCGCTCGTTGATTGCGATGACATGATCCAGTAGATCGCGCCGGCAGCTCTCAACCCAGCGTTCGGCAACGCCATTTTGCCAAACACTTTGATAGGAAGTTTGAACAGGATTGATCTTCATCGATCGAATAGCTATTGGGACCGCCAAGCCGTACTTTGCGTCGCGATCAAAGATAAGGTATGGGGAGTCAAATCGAACGAAAAGGCCTGTCGCAACTGTTGCACGATCCACGCACTCGTGGGATGTTTCGTCACATTAAAATGGAGGATCTTCCGTCGGTCATGTCCGATGACGAAGAAGCAATAAAGCACGCCGAACGTGATTGTCGGAACCGCCAGGAAATCCATCGCGGCAATCGCTTCGCGGTGATTACGCAGGAACGCGACCCATCGCTTGGCTGAATCGGGACCCCTTGGTGCGCGGCGCATCCATCGGGAGATAGTTCTTTCTGAGGTGTCGAACCCAAGCATTCAGGAGCTCACCGTGAATCCGCGGCGCTCCCCAAGTCGGGTTCTCACCGACCATACGGAAAATCAGGTCCCGTACTGCCTTGGGAAGTCTCTTCCTGCCGACTGGTTTCCTCAACTTCGAAATCAGCCTCCAGTACAAGCGGAAACCCGCCCGATGCCAGCCGACGACTGTCTCAGGCGTGACCACAATCAGGGAGTTCTTCCACTCGGAACAAATCCACCGGGCAGTCACCCAGAACAATTTGTCCAGGCCCTGCATTCTCGGGCGCGGATGCCGACGCTTGAAAACCGAAAGTTGTTGGCGCAGCGCCAGATTTTCCAGTAGGAGGCTGCGACGACGGCAAGACAGACGGGCGAGGGTGCCCCAGAAAAGCCAAATAAATGTAAACATCCTTAACATTTAACCGAAAACTAAGGAGAAGTGATGACCCGTAAGTGCTTGATTCCAAAACCGAGGAGCATTTTGGCGAGGCACAGGGCTTTGTAAAAACATTTGCTCACAAAGAACCTGTCTGCGCAATCACAGTCTTTAGCCGCTGATCTGCCAATTGCAAGGAATCAATCGGGTCATTCCCTTTTAAAATATCTTGGGCCAACGCGGCCAACGGGCCGTATCCCTCCAGCGAATTGAGTGCCGGGAAGATTCCCGATTTGCGCGAACCGGCGCTCTTGCCCACCGGCATCCACTCATCGATGATTTTCTTCATGATCGGATCGGCGCGAAAATAAGCATCCGAGTTGATGGACGCACGCACCGGGATCGGGCCGCAGTGCCCCTCCGTCCACATCACTCTCTGGTTCGCAGACCACCATTTCAAAAATGTCTTCGCCGCTTCCGGATTTTTGCTCTGCTTGTAGAGCATCAGGTTGGTGACCCATGAGATCGTACCTTGGTCTCCATGCGGTGCGATGGGCGGCGAAAGCAGCCCGATTTTGTCGATCTGATCTGGAAATTCCGTCTGCAATCCCAGCGGATCGAAGAGCATTGCGCCGCGGCCCGCAAAAAACTCTTTGTGCCCATCGTCAAGATCCATTTTCAGGCTCGCCGGATTCACCGAGCCGTCCTTCACCAAGTCGGAGAAGAACTTTACCGCCTCTAAATTGCGGTCATCCATCAAATCGACCTTGCCGTCGGCTGTGAAGATCCCACCTCCATTATTAAGCATCAGCAGGATCACGGTGTGCATCGCGATCAAGCTCCGCTGCGCGACGAATAGGCCGTATTGTCCCGGCGAGGTGAGCGCTTTCGCTGCCTCGCGTATCTCCTCCCAGGTTTGCGGCGGCTTGATGCCGGCCTTTGCAAACAGATCCTTGCGATAAAAAATCACGCGCAGGTCGATTCCCCAGGGGAGTCCCACGGTGTGACCGTTGTACACCATGCGTTCGAGCGTGCCGGGGAGGAAGTCCCGATCTTCGCCCGAACGCTTCAAATCAGCCACCACATCATCTAGCGCCATGACGTCGCCGCGTTCGAAGTACTGCACAGCCTGATACGAGCCTCCGGTGCTGAGATCCGGAGCAAGGCCCTCCGCGACGGCGATGGAGAAAAGCTGCGGCCAATCTTGCCATTGCTCCAACTCGTAGGTGACTGGGACATGCGGATTCTGCACGTTGTATAGGCTTACGAGCTTCTTTGCGGCATCGCCGTACGTACCGACCGGTCCGTCCTGCATATCCCAGAACTGAATCGAAGCAGGCGTCGCCGCCGCGTTTCCGCGCGCACGCCCCGCCCCCAGGCTTAGGCTTGCGACTCCGGTGCCAACCATCTTGAAAAAGTCACGCCTGCTCCATCGGTTCAAAGCAAGTCCAGTTGCCTGCCCTTCTTGTCTCATCCACGGAGTAAGCAAACGGCAAGGGGCATCCTCAAGATCAGCCTTCGAAATATCGACGGAATTCTTGCGCAACACCGGGGACGATGGCGGTGAGGTTCTGGCGGATGGAGAGATTCGATATTTCGTCATGTCAGCCCTTTCCTTTTGCTGCATCGTCGTGAACGATTTTTGCGAGCGAGAGCAGCTTTGAACTTACTTTCAGGTTGGCGCGATCGGCGGCCTCGGGATTGATTGCAAATCGAACGTGGCCGTCATCGAGGAGAAATTCGATCGCCCCTCCCGAGGCGGCAAAACCATCCGAATCTCCGACCAGAAGAACGCTGGTGCCGCGGAACGCCCCAATGACATCGCGCCAATGGTTCTTTTCCGAAGAACTGATGAATGCGATCTGGCAGCGCCGTGAAGCGGCAAGATTTGAGACGAAAGGAAAGCGGTCTACGGCAACGGTCCGGTCGCTAATCGTCTTGCCCGCGAAGGTCTTATCGAGGGCGTCGCCAAAGGGATCTTGCCCGATCACACAGATGGTAAACGAGTCCTGGGGGCTACCGAGGCTACCGTCCGGCCAATCCACAAACTTGGCGATGTCGAAAAGGACCTCGGCCTTTACTTGGTACTCCCCGGCTTGTCGCGTTTGCGGATACGCCCGTCCCGTCAGGAAAGACGACAGTAGGGAAACCAAAATGGTCATTGCGACCGTGCGGCAGAGCGACCTTTTGATCTCGTTTTGGGTGATAACGGATTGTGCCGTCGAGGTGCGCGGGTCCGTGTCTGCCTTCTTGGAAAAACGGGCACCCTTGGCACCCATCAAATCCTCAAG
>Ga0210385_10001611_pt1 | contig 13925 bp, 10 predicted proteins | sample IncBWH26OmetaG_FD_160107 | JGI IMG/M metagenome (GOLD analysis project Ga0210385, IMG submission 160107) | Forest soil microbial communities from Barre Woods Harvard Forest LTER site, Petersham, Massachusetts, United States - Inc-BW-H-26-O ... | reverse complement strand
CGGCAACGTGGAAAATGCCTCGAACACCCCCACCAGTTCCCCGTTCTGCAGCAAAGGCAGAATCATCGCCGAGCGTATCCCGAGAGTCCGGCAAGCCTCGATATCGGCGCGTGGATCGTTCTCCGTATCGTCGCAGCGCTGCACCGTCCGCGTCTTCACACACTCGCCCGACAGCCCCAACGCAGTGTCTAGCCTCGCTCCCAATTGCGGAGCGCTCCTGCCGGTGCTCGCCCGGCAAACCCATTCCCCACCGCGCTGCAGCACAATCGCCGCGCCGCTGGCCCCGGTCGCCAGACAGGCTTGTTCCACAATTTCGTTCAGCACAATCTGCAGGGCCAGTTCCGCCGAAATTTCCGGCGACACCCGCCCGCCGCCGTGCTCCGCAAACTTCGCTGCCAGTTTCCCCAGATCCCATTGGTCCGGCGCGGCCGTTCCCAAAACTCTCCCATCCTTTAGTCCTCCTTCGGCCGGGGAAAGAGCTGGCTTCGCGGGATCAGACCCAAATATTGGATTGTGCGCCATGTCGGAGGAGGATCGAACGGAAAATTCTACTTCTGTGCGGAGTTTCACCCCAAATCAGGGGGTTGTCAATATAGATTCGGGCACCTGACTTCCCCCAGCGGATGTCTTTCCATACGATTCGTAATCTCTGATAGATCCTGAGACTCAGATCGTCCGTCAGAAGCCCCGGACCGTCGTAGAGCCATTCGTAGAATCGCATTTGTGATCCGTTTTTCTGTCCCAAAATGACAAAAAATGGCAACCCAACACTCGTCCTGGAGTCCTTTGTTTCCTTTTCCTTCGTGCGCAGGAATGTTAGAATTACTTAATCTTGGGGTAAGTGAGAATGCTTCTCCGAGTCAGTTTCAGTCAATTTCCTCCCCGTGGCTTCTCTTGAAAACACCAGACAACAGGGCCGTCCCAAGACCTTTAATCCAGGGAGTTTGAAACATGCGGATCGCTGTCGTTGGTTCCGGATACGTAGGATTAGTTGCTGGCGCTTGCTTTGCCGACCTCGGTCATGACGTCGTTCTCGTCGACAATGACGAACGAAAATTGTCCGCCCTCATGAACGGACAAGTCCCCATTCACGAAAACTTTCTTCCCGAACTCTTAAGCCGTCACCGCGGTCACCGCCTCACTTTCTCTGACGATCTGCAGGAAGCCGTACGCGCCAGTTCCGCCATTTTCGTTGCCGTGGGCACTCCGCCAACCGAGCGCGGGGAGGCTGATCTGTCGTACGTAGAGTCGGTCGCTCGCGAAATCACCGGCGCCATCAACGGATACAAAGTAATCGTCGAGAAGAGCACGGTCCCGGTCTATACCAGCGAGTGGGTTCGAAAAATCATCCTGCGAAACGGCGCTGACCCGGAATCCTTCGACGTCGCTTCCAACCCCGAATTCCTGCGCGAAGGCACTGCCGTCACCGACTTTCTTTTTCCTGACCGCATCGTCATCGGTTGCGACAGTGAGCGTGCCGCCGAAGTCCTTCGCCAGGTCTACGAACCGCTCACCAGCGGCAGCTATTACGAACGCGCTGATGCCATTCCGCAACCCGACCGCGCTTCGATTCCCGCTCCCATCATCGTGACCAGTACCAAGAGTGCGGAACTCATCAAACACGCTTCCAACGCGTTTCTTGCCATGAAGATTTCCTTCATCAACGCGGTCGCGTCCATTTGTGAATCCGTGGGCGCCAACGTCAACCAGGTTTGTCACGGCATCGGCACTGACTCCCGCATCGGCCCGCGCTTCCTGAATCCCGGAATCGGCTACGGCGGTTCCTGTTTCCCTAAAGATGTCATGGCATTCCGCGCCGTTGCCCGTGAGTGCGGCTATGACTTCCGTCTGCTTGACGAAGTCATGCGTATCAACGAAGACCAGCGCGAGCGTTTCCTGCGCAAAGTGCGCAGCGCTCTGTGGACTCTCCGCGGCAAGCGCCTTGGCGTTCTCGGCCTCGCTTTCAAAGGAGGCACCGACGACATTCGCGAATAGCCGGCCTTATTCCTCGTCCAGGCTCTATTGCAGGAAGGCTGCAAGATCACGGCTTACGATCCGGCGGCGATGGAACGCACGCAGGAGGCGATCAGCTCGAATCTCAAGTACGCCAACTCGGCCTACGAAGCGGCCAGCGGCGCTGACGCTCTCCTGATCCTCACCGAGTGGGAAGAGTTTGCCAACCTCGATCTCCCCCGCCTCAATCAGGAACTCAAGTATCCCATCGTGATCGACGGCCGCAATCTGTACGATCCGGAAGTGATGGCGGCACACGGATTCACCTATTACAGCGTGGGACGCGCCGCCTCTCATCCCGACGGCGTACCCGCCGCCGCCCTGAAAAACGGGAAAATGCAGAACGGTGCCCCGAAAGCATGAGCCCACAACGCGCCCTGGTCACCGGCGGCGCCGGTTTCCTGGGATCCCATCTCTGTGATGCCCTGCTCGGCGAAGGCTGGAGTGTGGTTGTTGTCGACAACCTGCTCACCGGCCGCCGCGCGAACCTTGCCCATCTCAAAAATGATTCCCGTTTCGATTTTGTCGAAAAAGACATCTGCGAACCTTTCGATGTCGGCCGTGTCGACTACGTTTTCCACTTCGCCAGCCCTGCCAGTCCGGTCGACTACACCGTTCACGGCATCCCTACGTTGAAAGTGGGATCGCTCGGAACCTTTCACGCTCTCGATGTCGCGCTCAAATACGGCGCGAAGTATCTGGTCTCGTCTACTTCAGAGTGCTACGGCGATCCGCTGGAACATCCGCAAAAAGAAACCTACTGGGGCAACGTGAATTCCATCGGCCCGCGCTCGGTCTACGACGAAGCCAAACGCTTCACCGAGGCCGTCACCATGGCCTATCACCGCTATCACAAAGTCGACACGCGGATCGTGCGCATCTTCAACACCTATGGTCCTCGTCTGCAATTGAATGACGGCCGCGTGGTGTCGAATTTCATGAAGCAGGCTCTGCGCGGCGAAGACCTCACCGTTTACGGAGATGGCAGCCAGACTCGCAGCTTCTGCTACGTCAGCGATGAGATCGACGGCTTCATTCGCTTATCGAAGTCCTCTGAACATCTGCCGGTAAACATCGGCAATCCGAACGAGTTCACCATCCTCGAGTGCGCGCAGCATGTCATTAAAGTGACGGGATCGAAAAGCAAGATCGCCTACGAACCCCTGCCGCAAGACGACCCCAAGCAGCGCCGCCCCGACATCACCAAAGCCAGGCACTTGCTCGGCTGGGAGCCAAAGATTCAGTTAGAAACCGGACTGAAGATGTCGCTCGATTATTTCCGCAAGGCCGTAACCGAAGAAACCGCCGCCGCCAAGTAGTCAACATAGCCAACTTGAATTAATCTTTGTCATTCCGAACCGGGCCAAAGGCCGGGTGAGAACCTGCCCTGAGCGAAGCCGAAGGGAACCGGCTGTTGACCTTCTCAGCCCGATCACGGCGACGATGGTACAATCCCGCCCCACGGTTAGTCAGGCATGAATGAAGCCCTCGCACATCCGCCAGAGCAGGCGATCCCGCGCCTCGATCCGGTTGCAACCATCGCAGTGGCGCAACTGCTTGGCACGTCACTCTGGTTCAGCGCGAATAGTGCCGCAGACGATCTGCGCCGGGCCTGGGGTGCGAGCGTTTCCGACATCGGAATTCTCACCAGCGCAGTTCAGTTGGGCTTCATTCTCGGTACGCTGGTTTTTGCGCTCAGCGGATTGGCTGACCGATTTCCCGCCAGCAGAATCTTCTCTGTTTGTGCTCTTCTGGGCGCAGCCTTCAATGCCTGCTTCGCGTGGCTGTCGACCGGCATCGCGAGCGGCGCCGCGTTCCGGTTTGCGGTCGGTATTTGCCTCGCTGGAATTTACCCCATCGGCATGAAGTTGATCGTGAGCTGGGTCCCCGAGCGGACTGGTTCCGCGCTCGCTTATCTCGTTGCCATGCTCACGCTCGGTACCGCGCTGCCTCATGCGCTGCGCCTGATTGGAGCCGCATGGAAATGGCAATACGTTATCGGAACTTCCTCCGCTCTCGCCGTTCTGGCAGCCCTGCTGATCCGTGCCCTCGGTGACGGCCATCACCTTGTACTTCGCAGGGGCCCAGGTACCCAGATGGGAGGTGTTTTTGGAGCCTTCGCATCTCGCGACTTTCGTGCAGCCGCTCTTGGCTATTTCGGCCACATGTGGGAGCTCTACGCATTCTGGACCATCGTTCCCTTACTCATCGTCCGTACGTCACTTAACCTGAACCTGCACAACTTCAAAGTTTCTGGACTCGCCTTCGCCATCATCTCTGTCGGTGCGCTGGGATGCATTGCGGGTGGTCTCTTCAGCCGTAAGGTGGGCAGCGCACGTGTGGCGGCGGTATCACTTTCGCTTTCCGGGCTTTGTTGTTTTATCTTCGCGCTTGCCTGGCGGGTATTCTCTCCAGTGGCGCTTCTGGCACTGCTCCTCGTCTGGGGGGCCGCCGTGGTCGCCGACTCGCCGCAGTTCTCCGCGCTTTCGGCTCGGGCTTGTCCTCCCAATCTGGTTGGCGCCGCACTGGCGATTCAGATCTCTATCGGCTTCGCCATCACCATCGTTTCCATCGCTATCGTCACCGGCCTCTTCAATCGCTTGGGGGCGGAGGTTGCTTGGGTGCTTTTGCCAGGTCCGTTGCTCGGACTTCTTGGCTTCTATCCACAGTGGGCACGGACCTTCAGTCCCTCACGATAACCTCGGTCGTCCACGGCGCCCGTGTGACATCCGACCCCGGCTCGCCTCTCTATTCACCCACCGCAATGTGCCTTTGCTCGGAACGTGATAAATTGTCATTCGCAATTTAAAAAGCAAAATCCCATTCTGTTTCCACCTATGGAGAACCACTCGATGCGAACGCTCGTCTTCAGGATCGTGATCCTAACCATCGCCACTGTCGCGCTGCCGCTTACCCTCGTTCACGCGCAGGCAAAGGAAGAAACGTCGACCGTCAAGGTCGAAGCTACCAAGACTGACACAGCGAAGCCCGACCAGTTCAAAGCGGAACAACAGGCCAGCAAAGGCTCAGTCACGATCGGTGGAAACGCCATTAACTACGATGCTTATGCCGGCACGCTCATCGTGCATCCCAAGGGCTGGGATGACGTCCCGCAGAATGCCGACCCCGATCCCAAGAACAAGGGTCCGGAAGCCAGCATGTTCTACGTTGCCTACTTCAAGTCCGACACTAAAGGCGCACCGCGTCCAGTCACGTTTCTTTATAACGGCGGTCCGGGTTCCTCGACCGTGTGGCTTCATATGGGAGCATTCGGGCCGAAGCGCGTGGTCACCGCCGACGACACCCACACCCCGGCCGCGCCGTATTCGGTTGTCAACAACGACTACAGCCTGCTCGATGCGACCGATCTCGTATTTGTGGATGCTCCCGGAACCGGCTTCAGCCGGCTCAGCGGGAAAGATCGCGAGAAAGCCTTCTACGGTGTCGACCAGGATGCCCAGGCCTTCGCCGATTTCATCTCTCAGTTCCTGGCGAAGTATGGACGCTGGAATTCGCCGAAGTATTTGTTCGGCGAAAGCTACGGTACCACGCGATCCGCTGTTCTCGCCAACGTGCTCGAGAACGAACGCGACGTCGACTTCAACGGTGTGATTCTTCTGTCCCAAATCTTGAACTTCTCGCTGGATTCGGACTTCCCTAACTTCAATCCCGGCGTCGATGTACCTTATCAGCTCAATCTCCCCACCTACGCCGCCTCTGCGTGGTATCACCACAAACTGCCGGAGCAGCACCCCGACCTTCGATCTCTACTAACCGAGGTCGAACACTTCGCCATGAACGAGTACGCCCTCGCTCTCGGAGCCGGCTCTTCCCTTCCGGCGGACCAGCGCCATGCCATCGCGGCCAAGCTTCATGAATACACCGGCCTTCCCGTTGCCTACATCGAGAAAGCCGACCTTCGTATCAATGGCGGAGAATTCGAGAAGAATCTGCAGGACGACAGCAACTTGACTACCGGCCGGCTCGACACTCGCTTCTCCGGCCCTACCTTTGATCCGCTCAGCAAGGAAGCTGACTACGATCCGCAATCGTCGGCAATCTCCTCAGCTTACGTTTCCGCGTTTAACGACTACGTACGAAAGGAACTCAAGTTCGGCGAGAACCGCGAATACAAGCCGGAAATTGAGGTCTACAAATGGTGGAGTTTTGCACACCAGGCTCCCGGTCTTCCCTTTGCGTTCCCTGGAGCAACCAATGTGATGCTCGATCTCGCCGTCGCGATGAAATCTAACCCGACCCTGAAAGTCCTCTTGAATGCCGGTTATTTTGATCTAGCCACTCCGTATTACGAAGGCGTTTACGAAATGCAACATTTACCGATTCCGCCTGATTTGCAAAAAAATATCGAGTTCAAGTTCTACGAATCCGGCCACATGGTCTATGCCCACGAGGCCTCGCTGAAAGCGATCCACGATAACGTGGCCGCTTTCATCCAAAAAAGCTATAACGCCAAAACGAAGTGAGTCACAACCGGAGAAGCGATTTGCCGCGAGGGTAAGAAAAACTGAGTACTGAGAACTGGGAACTGTTCTTAAGAGCTTTCGGTCATTGTCGCCGCGAACTCGATCAACTGCTGCACTCCGTGGCGTTCGTCCCTGGTGTTCAGCATGAACGAGACGCCCATCCCGTACCCGGGATGCGAGGCTTTCACCACGCCGCTCAAGCGCAATTTCATATCCTGGGTGCGCACCGTAATCTCCACCAGTGTGCCGGCTGGAAAGGCCAGCGGCATCTCGAGATAACACCCACCGGGGGCCAGATCGCTCAGATAGCAGTAGTTCCGCACTGAACTTCCCCTCTGGTAAACTTCCGCTCCCAGACGGCAGGCATATCGAGTCTGCCCGCGGCGGTTATCCGGCTTGCGGGCTGCCCCTGCTTCCCCTTCACTGCTCTGCGCTTCTTTCCGCTCAACCTGCTGCTCCGCCGCAACTGATTCTTCATTCGGGCGGATGGAAGGTTCCACCGTCTCGATCTCCGAGACCGCCTCCTGCTGCGGCGCTTCGGCCGCGTTCACCTTCAACCACTCTTGCAGTACCCGCCGCGAAGCTTGCGGCACATCCATAAACTGGATTCCCGCGCGCCCGTTCCAATCCTGCCACACCACCTGTCCCGAGAGCCGCACATTCTTCATCTGCCCGGGCAGCTGAAACTGAAAATAAACCTTACACGTGGGCGGCAGCTTCTTGCCAAAGTTCACTCCCATGCCATCTTCTGCCAGGTTCACCAGCGTAGCTTTGGCTCGTTCTTCCCCGGCGTAGTCGATGGTCGCGTGCGTATGCACGGCAGCGCGCGCCTTGCGGCGTTTGTCCCGATGCAGCACGGTTTGCGCTGCCCGCAGCGTGCTCAACGCCCGCTCGTGGGATACCGGCTTGTACAGCACGAAGTTCACTCCCAGCGAAAACATCTCCCGGATGCTCTCCTGTCCCGCCACCACTACCACGGTCAGGGTCGAATCATTCAGCCGTGAAGACCGGCTCTCGTGCAGTAGCGCGACAACTCCCGCCTGCGTCTCGCAGTCGAGAATGATCAGGTCATAGCGTTCCTGCGCCAGCCTCACCGCCGCGCGGACGTTGTCCGTGCACAACTCCACCTGAATGCCGAGTTCTTCCAGCACGTGCCGTAGCACTTCCACTGATGCTTTGTCCGAGCAGACTAAGAGCGATGAAAGAGTCATACCTTCATGCATCCTAGGATCACTCCAGTTCTTCCGACAAGTTACCGCGGTCATCCCTACTGCCGCGGTTTCCCAGGGGCCGTGACCTAACTCCACTGCCCTCAACCCCGGTGACCTCAGTCACCACCGCGATTACAAAAGACCAATAGTCCTGCGTTGCACCGTGGTGCTTTGACGCCATCACCCCAGCTTCCTAGGATGAAGGCTGCCCCACCGTAGGCAGTGCCGGTTGGCCTGCTCCCCGAACGGTCGCAGGTTTTCTCTGTCCGGTTGGGCTCTTGGAAATCTTGAGTTGGAAATCTTGGGGATGAGAGTTGTATTGATTGCGGTCAACAGACGATACGAGGTTCACGACCGGTAAGGAACTTATGCCATCGCGCAAAAATAACGGGTTCTCGCTCCTCGAACTGATGATTACCGTCAGCCTCGGCCTGGTGATGGCCGGGGTCACGTTCATCTACCTCACGCCCTCAATGAATAGTAGCCACATGAACTCGGCGTATGAGACCACTTTGATGGCGCTGCGGAACACTCGCAACCTGGCCATCACTCAGGGTCACCAGTACCAGGTCAATTTTAATCCGGGTGGCTTTCCTCCTGGCACTATTCAGGTTGAATACCAGCCGCCGATTGTGCCTCCCGCGGTTGCCGCGGCGCCGCTGCAACAAGTCAATACCTACACCCTTCCACTCGACGTCTCTTTTGCCCTGCCAGCGACTCCCCCCGCCAATGCGCCGGACTCCCCTCCTCCGCTTGTGACTGGGGGCACAGCCATCGATTTCGAATCCACGCCCGCCGGGGTCCCCCTGGCCTGTCAATGCGTGGTCTTCATGCCCGACGGCTCTGCGCGAGATAGCCTGGGCAACTACAACAGCGGCATCGTTTACCTAACGCGCGTCGGTGACACTGTCTACAATTCGCGAGCCGTCTCGGTGTGGGGTGCCAGCGGCAGAATCCGCGGATGGACAATTGGCATGGTAGGTGGCGCGAAAGAATGGGTGCAACAATGACCGAAACTAAGAAATCCGTCAGGACGCTTCGAGCCCAGAGCGGTTTCACGCTGATCGAAGTCATGATCGCGATCGCGATCATGAGCATCAGCATGCTCGCCCTGATCGCAACCTTCGGCACCGCGATCGCCGCGACCGAATCAGCGCAGGAAGATCTCATCGCCCGCCACAAGGCACTGGATGCCATGGAAAGCATCTACACTGCGCGCAATAGCCAGCAGTTGCCTTTTTCCTCCATCAACAACGTTGCGGCCGGCGGCATCTTCTTGCCGGGTGCTCTTCCTCTGAGGTGCGCTGGACCGGATGGTCTGGTCGGCACGGGCGACGACGTCGCCTGCACCGCTCCCGATACTGGCGCAGCTTGCCCGGGAGGAGTGGAGTGCCTCATACTGCCCGGCCCCGATGGCATTCTCGGCGAGGCTCCCCCCAACGATGACATCCCTTATAGCCTAGGCAACTTCACCCGAAGCATCACGTTCAATCAGGTGTTTATGCCCAACGGCACTGTCAACACGAATCTCATCGCCGTCACCATTACGGTTGCCTATACCAAACCAGGATGGCCGGCGCGCTCGTACTCCGTGAATGGCCTGATCTCCAGCTACCACTAAGCCGGAACAAAACCATGAAGATGCCTATCTCAAAATCGCAACGCGGCTTCAGCCTCCTGGAAATGCTCGTCGCATCCTCCATCGGCTTGATCGCCATTATGGCGATGACCCAGCTTTTCAACATGGGTATGAACGCCACCCTTACGGTGACTCAGCGCGCCGATACCCAGCAGAATATGCGGGCCGCCGTCGAGTTGATGACCAAGGACATCAGCATGGCCGGCGCTGGCCTTCCTTCCGGTGGTCTGCAGTTGGCCAATGCCGATGGCTCCAGCAAAGTTGCCTGCAATCAGACCGGCACCTGCTACGTCACGGCTGACACTTATCCGCTGAGCGGAAGCGGGGTCGCAAATTATATGTATGGCATCTTGCCGGGCTTTGGCAACGGAGTGCAGAGCGCCGCTATCATCGCTGCCGCTCCCGCCGCGGTGAATGACAGCATAACTTCGATCTACTGCGACTACAACTTTCCGCTGAACAACTTCGCGTTTACTTTCCCCAGCGGAACCCAAGCCACGGTGGGCGCTGCGACTACTATCACCGCGGGCGACCCGACGAACATTCTTGCCGCAGGCGGCCTCACCGTGGGCGACCTGGTGCTGTTCACGGTTAGCACGCCGGGCACTGGCAAGACCGCCCAGGGTACCAGCTACGCGCAGACGGCCGCGGCAGTCGGCGAGATTACCGGCATCCCCAACAACACTACGATCAATTTTGCGTCCGCCGACGCCCTCAATTTCAACCAGACCGGCGCCAACAGTCTCGCCTCAGTCGCCGCCGCCGTCACTGCGGCGGGAGCCGAGACCACAGCATGCCGCCTTTACGCCGTCACCTATTTCCTGCAGGTTCCTCCCGCGGGCGGAACTCTGCAAACGCCTCGTCTGATGCGTCAGGTCAATGGACTCGCTGCCGTCCCCGTTGCCGATGGCATCATCAATCTGCAGTTCAGCTACGACGTCATCAATAACACTCTTGGGACGATCAGCGCGAATCAGTCCAATCCGATCGGCGCCGGGCTCTCACCTGCCCTGATTCAGAAGGTCAACATTTGGGTGCTGGGAGAGAGCATTACTCAAGCCGGGAAAAAATCCCAGAGCATGTATCTGGCGAGTTCCATCAGCACTCGCAATATGAGTTTCTGCAATTCTTATAGTGACCAAACCACCGCTTGCCAATAAATGGCGGTCTGAGGTTCTGGCTGTGCGCTTGGAGGGGGAGATATATGGGTAAAACTATACGAGATTCGCGAGGCTTCACGCTCATCGCGGCGCTATTGCTGACCGTCCTGCTGTCGGGTATCGCCGTGGGACTTTTGTACATGGTCAGCAATGAAGAACGCATGGGCGGCAATGACCTGGAAGGCAGTCTCGCCTTCTACGGTGCTGAGTCTGGCATCGAAAACCTGACTGCTCAACTCTCCCAGCTGTATCAGACCTCGCAGACTCCGACTGCCCCGGCCCTTTGTGCGCTCACCGCTCCCGCCAATAACCCGACTCTGGTTAACGGTTCGAACATTACCAGCATGAATTACAACGTGGGCATTGGCTGGCCGACAAACAACCTCTGTGTAAACGGCGCCAATACCGCTACCACGAACCCGACCGGCAATTGGGATATCGTCGGTTCTGGTTCCGATCAGGGCATGGTGGCAACACTTATCCCCTACACGTTGACGGTGACTGCGACCCGCGCCTCCACTGCCGGTGAGGCCACCAACAACGCGGCTCTCACCAACATCACGGGCGCGTCGGTCAACTTGTCGCGTACCGTGGAAGTGGCTCTGCTTCCGGCTTTCGAGTTCGGCGTTTTCTGCGACGGCGACTGCGATTACTTTGCCGGTCCAAACTTCAATTTCGGCGGCCGGGTTCACACCAACGGGAATCTCTTCCTCGCCTCCGGCGCCGACCTCACCTTTACCGATAAGATCGCGGCCGTGGGCCAGGTCATCACCACCCAGCTCGAGAATGGTTGGCCGACCGCTACGGACTACGGCGGAACCGTATACGTGCCCAACGCCGCGGGTGGTTGTCCCGGTGCTCCGGGGACCGGACCTGCCGCAAATTGTTTAGCGGTTCCCGCTGGCAGTTGGAGTGGCGGATTTCCAGCCCCTCCGGCCCCCGCCACCTGCACGGCTGACTGCGGAGGCTTAGCCAACGCGGGCTGGAAGGGGATTTCCACCACCACCTTCAACAGCTTCATCACCAACGGACTGACAGGCGCGACTAAGTTGCAGTTGCCTTTTGTTAATTCAGCTAATAAGGTTGGTGCTATCGATATTGTTCGCCGGCCGCAGAACAGTGATACTCCACTCTTGAGCAATTCCCGCCTCTATACGGAGGCTTCGATCCGCATCCTGCTTGCCGACACCCAAGCCGATCTTCACCCTGAGCGCGGCGCTCTCGGTGATGGTCAGGACATACAGCTAGGCGTCACAACCGTTGGCACCACCACCTCATCCGTCAACATCGTCGGCACGGGCAACTACATGTACTACGGCGTGGCCACTGCCGGAACGAACGGATGGGTTGCGCCCACCAACCCCGCGACTGGCACAGCATACGGCTGGACGAATTGGCCGCTTTTAAGCCAGATCACCAGCAGCCCGGCCAGCGTCGCCGGCGCTGCTCCTAATGCCGCGTCCGTTTGGCTGCGCGTCGAGTACCTGAACAACGCCAACGTCTGGGTCGGAATCACTACGCAATGGCTGGGATACGGCTTCGGCCGCGGCTACAACACACCCCCTACGGCTCCCTATGTCCTCGGAGGCGCGAACCTACCTTGCTCCTTATACCCCACGCCCCCCGCGGGTCAGTGTTACAACCCCATCAGCCCGGCGATCTTGATTCTGCAGCAGCTCAACCAGGGCGTCGCGACCGCCAGCGCCGTCGAAGCTGACAAGCTCGACTCCAGTGGAACGGCCGCCAACTGGATTCCCATCAACTTCTATGACTCACGCGAAGGCGAGCCGCGCGACGTTAACACGCGGCCCACCAACACCACTGCCACCAAAGGCACAACGGTCTACACTCCGTGCAGCCCAATCGGGGTCATGAACGTGGTCGAACTGGATGCGGGCAACTTGTGGCTCTGGCTGCAGGGAGTCGCGCCATATGCCGGCAGCAGCGGCCCATTGGTGAACAACACTAACTTTAACGGCTACATTCTTTATTTTTCGGATCGTCGTGGCATGTTGCCCGATCCCAACCCGCCCGGCGCGGCCATTTACAACGGCATCACAGGAGCAGCTGGGCTTGAAGACACGATCAATGGCGCTTCCTCCACTGGGGTCACGGATGGCAAGCTGGAACCAGCCACCTATTACGGCTATTCGCCGGAAGACGTGGACGAAGACACCTACTTCGACAACTACGGCCAAAAGAACCTGGCAGCGGGATTCGGATTGACTGGTGCCTTCACCAGCACACCGTACTTCCCGATTCCGGCTAATGCTGCGACCGTTAGCGCGAACCAGGTGAACTGTAATTCTTATACCTTGACCGCGGGCGGCGCTATTGAGACGTATCCGACCGCAACTGGAACGGCAGGCGCGACCGCGTTCGCGGGAAATCCGCAGAACAATGTCGTCTACGGCCCGCGACACGGACTGCGCCTCGTTGATGGTGGCATGAGTGCGAAAGGCGTGAGTTACTTGCCCCAGCCCATCGCCCCAGCGACTAGCGGCAACGGCTTTACCGTCGCTTCTGAAGAACCGGTCTATGTGTGGGGAGATTACAACACCGGCTCCGCCGATCCTCTCTGGCCCGCCGGAGCCACCCCCACGGCCCCACATTCGGCAGCTTCAATCATCGCCGATTCCGTCACGCTGCTCTCCAACCCTCCATCGAACGCCACACTCCCGACCACGAAGACTGGCTGGACCGATGTCGAAAGCTTCCTGCAGCCGGGAGTGGCAAACAACCGGCCGGGAAACAATAGCTATTACCGGATGGCGATTGCTGCGGGCAAGAGCGTTCCGTTCTTCGAGCCGGCCTGGGCCGTGACCGCCGGCTTGAAGGATTTCGGCACCGACGGCGGTATGCATAACTTCCTCCGCTATCTCGAGGACAGAAGCGATGGCATCAACGGAGGCGGCGGTACCGTGAACTATGCGGGCTCGCTGATCAGCATGTATTACTCGCAGTACCTAACCGGCGTGTTCAAGTGCTGTAACACCGTGTACGGCGCTCCCACGCGAAACTATTTCTTCGACACGCAGTTCCTGAATCCGACTCAGCTGCCTCCCGGAACACCGATGTTCCAGGACGTGGTCAGTCTGAGCTATCACCAGAACTTCACGCCACAATAAGCCACAAACCGCCAACAGCACCCCGGTCCAGTTCAACGGACCGGGGTGCTTTTTTTGTACTATTCCGCTGCCCGGGCTTCTTCTCGTATGATTCGCGGATTAAAATCGATACAGTCCTGACTCGATCAATCGATGAACACATCTTCGCTATCAGAGCACGAGTTCCGCGGCCAGCTTGCTCATGAAACCAATCGCCGCAGCTCTAAATGGATCTGGATCGTGTTCTCCCTCTGCGCCCTCGCCGCCATCGGCCTGTTCTTTATTCCGGCCTTCATCATTCGTCCCTTCCG
>Ga0210385_10001610_pt1 | contig 13937 bp, 9 predicted proteins | sample IncBWH26OmetaG_FD_160107 | JGI IMG/M metagenome (GOLD analysis project Ga0210385, IMG submission 160107) | Forest soil microbial communities from Barre Woods Harvard Forest LTER site, Petersham, Massachusetts, United States - Inc-BW-H-26-O ... | reverse complement strand
GCTCCGCGCCCGGCAGCGTCCGCGCGGCCTCGATGATCTTGTCCGCGTAGTCCCCGAGCTCGTCTTGCAGAGTGGCCTTGAGCTTCGCGTCCGTGCGCGCCGCGATCAGCAGTTCGTAGAGCACCGCGTTCCTGGGACCGCTGGTGATGTCCCGCAGAATCATCAGCACGGTTTCCAGCCCCGGCGCCTCGGGCGGTATTTCGGCGACCTGCTTGGTGATCCACTCGAGCTGGCGACGCAACACCTCGGATGCTGTGGCCGCCATGAAATCGCCCATCGTTTCGAAGTGACGGAACAGGGCGCCGACGGACACCCCCGCGCGCTTGGTGATCACGGCAGCCGATGCCCGGGCGTATCCGACGTCGATAATGGTGTCGATGCAGGCATCAAGAAGCCGGCCGACGGTTTCTTCGCGGCGTTGCTGCTGGGTCCTGGCCACGTCAGGCGCCGACACTCACGGCGGCGGACTGCGGCAACGCACCAGCGTGCCGCGCACCTGCCCGTAGGTACCGGCCCGATTTCACCGTTTTCCCATAGCCATCGCGGAATTGACCGTTGCGGAACACGACGGCACCGCGCACACCCGTCGCGACCACGGCCGCGTCGTTGCGGTTGACCATGCGCCGCAAGCCGCCGTAGAACGCAACCTCTTCCTCGTGATAGCCGTCCACCGATTGGTCGAGGCCGGCCGGGTCGATCACCACGAAGTCCGCGCGGTCACCCTCGCGCAGCGTGCCGGCGTCGATACCAAACCATTCCGCCAGCTCGCCGGTCAGCCGGTGCACCGCGGTTTCCATGGGCAGGAACGGCGAACCGGCCCGGTGGGCATCCCGCGCACGCTTGAGCAACCGCAGGCCGAAGTTGTAGAAGGCCATGTTGCGCAGGTGTGCGCCGGCATCGGAGAAGCCCATGTGGATGCTCGGGTCGGCGGCGAGTTTGTTGAGCTGCTTGGGCCGGTGGTTGCCGACGGTGGTTGTCCACCTGACGTTGCGCTCACCGTTTTCGACGAGCACGTCGAGGAACGCGTCGAGCGGGTGCAGTCCGCGCTCGTCGGCGATCGCGCCAAAGCTCTTGCCGATCAACGACTTATCGGGGCACTCAACGACCACGGCGTCGTGGAAGTCACGGTGCCACAACGACGGTCCGAGCTTGATGCGATCGAACTCACGCCGGAACTGCCGGCGGTATTTCTTGTCGGCCAGCAGCTTGTTGCGCTCCAGTTGATCGCGGAGATGAAGGGCCGCTGTTCCCGCGCCAAACTCCTCGAAGACCGGCAGATCGATTCCATCGGAGTACAACTCGAACGGGACCGGCAGATGCTGGAACCGAACAGCGGAGCGCAGGACCGCGTTGAGCACGCGGGTGCCGAGCCCGAAGGTGTACACGGCAAGCGGCATCGACTTGGCGTCGGCCGACACCAGCATGCTCATCCGGACTCCCTTGCCGCGGCCGAAGATCCGGCTGCTCGTCAGGAAGAACATCAGCGCCGACGCCGGCTTTTCGACGTTAGGTGCGCTCTGCAGCATCCGGCCGCGCTTGCGCAACACCTTGATCAGCCTGCGCCGCTCCCGCCACGTCGCGAAGGTGGACGGCAGCGCACGCGACCGGAAGCGCTCTCCGTCGAGCTTGTCGATGGCCGCGTCCATCCCGGACATGCCCAGCATCCCGGCGTGGAGCGCGTCGTCGAGCAACGCCGCCATCTTCTCCAGCTCGGCGTCGGTGGGTTTGACGGCGTCGTCGGTGGCGCGCTCGAGTCCCAGCACCGCAGTCCGCAGATCCGAATGACCAAGCAGGGAGCTCACATTCGGCCCGAGCGGCAGAGCGTCGATTGCCTCGATGTAGTCCGCTGCCGTCGACCATTTCTTGTTGGTTTTGGCGGCTTCCAGCGCGCCGAAGACATATTTGCGCGGCACCGCCTCGACCCGGCTGAACAAGTCGGCGGCATCCTCGGAGTTGGCGTACACCGTCGACAGCGAGCAGTTACCCAGCAACACCGTGGTGACGCCGTGTCGCACCGATTCCCGCAAACCCGGATCCAGCAGCACCTCGGCGTCGTAGTGGGTGTGCACGTCGATGAAGCCGGGCGCGATCCACTTGCCCGCCGCATCGATCACCTCCGGGCAACCGGTCTCGTCCAGCCGATCCCGGGAGACCGTGACCACCACGCCGTCGCGAATGCCCAGCGTACGGGTTTGCGGCGCGCTGCCGGTGCCGTCAAACCACAATCCGTCGCGGACGATCACGTCGTAAGTCACTTTTCCTCCAAGTCGGTGGGTTGCAACGAGGCTAACATAGATAGCAAGTGCTCGCAATCTTCTAGGCCACGGGTCGAACTCGGCAAAAGCGCAGGTCAAGGTTAGGCTCGCCCGATCAGCGACCGGGGCCCGACGGTGTTGTCGTCGGCGGTGTTGGGTTGGGGGCGACCGTCGCCGGGTCGGGCACGTTGACCGCAGGCGGCACGTCGCCGCTCCGGGAAGCCACCGCGGGAATCCGGATCACCGCAGCTCGCTGGCCACACTCATTGGTTTTCACGGTGACGTCCTCTTCGCCCGCGAACTCGCCCTGCGGCGGCCGCGCTCGCAGCGAGAGCACCAGCGTCGTGGTCTGAATTTGTGCTATCCCGTTTGGCCCGACACAAGGGAACTGAGTCGTTTCGGGCCGAGACTGCCATTGCCCGTCGCCGAAGTCCATCACGAGAGTGTCGCCACCCGGCGACATCGGCTGCGTGTGCTCGTCGCCGTCGAGCTGCGTTGCGGCGGCGGAGCATACCGTCGGAGTGCACGACGAGCGGAAGGCCCACCACGTGTCCACGTCCGGTGGCTGCGGGTCGGGCATGTAATTGAACGTCTGCTTTTCGCGTTGCACCTGGATGCGATAGATGCCGTCGAGCGGCACGGGCGGTGATGGCGAGGTGCTGGTCGGCGGTGCAGCGGCCGATGGGTTCGTCGCCGGGCCGGCGGCCTGGGTGGAGGTCGGTTCGGTCATGCGCCCGACCACGATGCCGATCGCGAGCAGCCCGACGAGCAGCACCGCCGCTGCGGTTGACAGCCAGAACAATCGCGTCCGGGGCTTTTTCGGCGCAGTCGCCGGGAGTTTCTGGGAGGGTGCCAACGCCCGGGCAGCCGATTGCAGGATCGTGCCGCCGCGGTCCGACTTCCCTTTACGGGATTTGGAATCCCGGGCCAATTTAGTGCCTGCACTACCGTCAATCTCGGGCCAGGCGTAGGCCGGGTAGTCGACGTTAAGGACAGCCTCGGGACTGCGATCGCCGATCGAGACACCGGCCTGTTCGTTGGCCGCATCGGCAAATTCGCGGCAGCTGTCGAACCGGTCAGCGGGTCTTTTAGCAAGCGCTCTGGAGAACACACCATCCAGACGTGCCAACTCCGGGCGCTGGTCGCTGAGTCTTGGCGGCGGACCGTTGAGAAGCTGGCGCAGCGCGGCGCTCGGATCGGAATGCTGGACCGGCGCGGCGCCGGTGAGCAGGTGGAAGGCGCTGGCCGCCAATGCGTGCTGGTCGGCGCGCCCGTCAATGTCGGCGCCCATCAACTGTTCGGGCGCGGCGTAGCCGATCGTGCCGACCGGGATAGTGGTCCCAGTGGTCCCGGTGGGCTCGCCGAGTCTGCGGGCTATCCCGAAGTCGGCCAGCAGAATCCGCTGCTCGCCCGCACCGCGACTTGTCAGCACGATGTTGGCGGGTTTCACATCGCGGTGCAGCAGTCCGCGCTGGTGGGCGTGGTCGAGAGCTCCGGCCACGGCGGTGATGATCGCGAGCACCTCGCTGGCCGGTGAAACCGCCGGGAACCGCTCGGCCATGAGCTGCGCGGCGGTAATGCCCTCGACGTAGTCCATCGCGATCCACAGCTGTCCCTCGAACTCGCCGCGCGCATGCACCTCCACGATGTGCGGGTGATAGAGGTTTGTGGCGGTGGCTGTCTCCGACAGAAATCGCTGGCGGAATTCACTGTCCGCCGACATCGCCACCGAAAGAACTTTCAAAGCCACCCAGCGCGGCGATCGAGGATCCTGGGCAAGGTAAACCTCACCCGTCACTCCGGAACCCAGCCTTCGCGCCACCGTGTAACCGGCAAAGGTCGCGCCGCTGGCTAACGCCATCCCGCGATCGTAACCGTGATCAAGGGAACGTGCTCGTCCGGTGCGCGCCGCCGGCTTCAAGGCCGAAACGTCTTGCCGCGCAGAATCACCAGATCAGGATGGTTCAGCACTTCCGGACCCTGCCGCGGGTCCTCCGAGTAGCACAACAGATCAGCAGATGCCCCATGATCCAGACCGGGACGGCCCAGCCAGCGACGGGCATCCCAACAGGCAGCGCCCAACGCCTCGGTTGCGCTCAGCCCGATGCCCTTGAGCGCGTCGACCTCGTCGGCGATCCGCCCGTGCTTGATCATGCTGCCGGCATCGGTGCCGGCGTAAACAGGCACGCCGGCCTCGCGCGCCGCGGCGATCCGCCGGTAGCTGCGGGCATACAGGTCACGCATGTGGGCTGCGTAGGTCGGATAGCGCGTGGCGGCGTCGGCGATGCCCGGGAAGTTCTCCAGGTTGATCAGCGTGGGGACCAGCGCGGTGTCGTGCTCGAGCATCAAGGTGATGGTGTCGTCAGTAAGCCCGGTGCCGTGTTCGATGCAATCGATACCGGCGTTGATCAGGCCAGGCAACGCGTCCTCGCTGAAAACGTGCGCGGTCACCCGCGCCCCGTGGGCGTGCGCAGTTTCGATCGCGGCCTTGAGCACGTCGTCGGACCACAGCGGCGCGAGGTCGCCGACGCTGCGATCGATCCAGTCACCGACCAGCTTGATCCAGCCGTCCCCGCGTCGCGCCTCCTCGGCCACCGCGGCCGGCAGTTGCGATTCGTCTTCGAGCTCACGCGAAAAGCCCGGCGAGTAACGCTTGGGTCTGGCGAGATGCTTTCCGGCCCGGATGATGCGGGGTAGGTCGGCACGGTCGTCGAGGCTGCGGGTGTCGGTTGGCGAGCCGCAGTCACGCAACAGCAACGCACCGACGTCGCGTTCGGTCTCGGCCTGTGCGATCGCTTCGTCGAGTGCGATCTCGCCGGGATCGCCGAGCCCGACGTGGCAGTGCGCGTCGACGAGTCCGGGCAGTATCCAACCACCGTCAAAGGCGGTGTCGGCCCCTGACACCGGCTCCAGGCTGATCCGGCCGTCCACGATCCACAGTTCGGTCGCGGCCTGGTCGGGCAACCCCAAACCACGCACGCGCATGCGCACGGTGGCGGCTACTTTCTTCCAGGGTTGCCCGGGAACTTCAACTTGGACAGGTCAAAGTCGGCCAGTCCGGGCGGCAGCTCGTTGAGACCCTCCGGCATCTGCGACAGATCGGGGAATCCCGCCGGCATGCCCGGCATGCCGGGTCCGAATGGGCTCTTGACCTTCGGCGGCGTCGGTCCCCGCGCCCCCTTCTTGCCCTTCTTGCCCTTCGCTCCCTTGGCCTTGCGTGTCGCGGACTTGCGGCCGATGCCGGGGATGCCCATGCCCCCGAGCATGGACGACATCATCTTGCGGGCCTCGAAGAAGCGGTCGACCAGCTGGTTGACCTCCGACACCGTCACGCCCGAGCCGTTGGCGATTCGCAGGCGCCGCGACGCGTTGATGACCTTGGGGTCGGCCCGCTCTTGCGGCGTCATCCCCCGGATGATGGCCTGCAGCCGGTCGAGTTGTTTGTCGTCGACGGCGGCCAGTGCGTCCTTCATCTGCCCTGCGCCGGGCAGCATGCCCAACAGGTTGCCGATCGGGCCCATCTTGCGAACGGCCAGCATCTGCTCGAGGAAATCTTCCAGAGTCAGCTCGCCGGCGCCGATCTTGACGGCGGCCTCCTCGGCCTTCTGGGCGTCAAAGACCTGCTCGGCCTGTTCGATCAGGCTCAGCACATCGCCCATGCCCAGGATGCGGCCGGCCATCCGGTCCGGGTGGAAGACGTCGAAGTCCTCCAGCTTCTCGCCGGTGGAGGCGAAAAGGATGGGGACACCGGTCACCTCGCGGACCGACAACGCGGCCCCACCGCGGGCGTCGCCGTCGAGCTTGGTCAGGACGACACCGGTGAAACCGACACCCTCACCGAACGCCTGCGCGGTGGCGACCGCGTCCTGGCCGATCATTGCGTCCAGGACGAAGAGCACCTCATCGGGGTTGACGGCCTCCCGGATGGCCGCGGCCTCGGCCATCAGCTCCTCGTCGATGCCCAACCGCCCGGCGGTGTCGACAATGACGACGTCGAAGTGTTTGGCCCGGGCCTCGGAGAGCCCTGCCGACGCGACGGCGACCGGGTCACCGGGACCGGACTCGGGCCTAAATTCTGGGGCTCCGGGATGTGGCGCGAACACCGGCACACCGGCGCGCTCACCGACGACTTGCAGCTGGTTCACCGCCGCCGGCCGCTGCAGGTCGCAGGCCACCAGAAGCGGCGTGTGCCCTTGTCCGCGAAGCCATGCGGCCAACTTTCCGGCCAGTGTCGTCTTACCGGAGCCCTGCAAGCCGGCGAGCATCACCACGGTCGGCGGTGTCTTCGCGAACACCAGCTTGCGGGTCTCGCCGCCGAGGATGGCAACGAGTTCTTCATTGACGATCTTGACGACCTGTTGGGCCGGGTTCAGAGCACCGGACACCTCCGCGCCCCTGGCGCGTTCTTTGATCCGGTGGACGAACGCCCGCACCACGGGCAGCGAAACGTCGGCTTCGAGCAGCGCGAGCCTGATTTCGCGGGTGGTGGCTTCGATATCGGCGTCGGTCAGTCGGCCTTTGCCGCGCAACCCTTGTAGGGCACCGGTCAGCCGGTCAGACAGCGATTCAAACACGCCCGCCAGCCTAGCGGGCGCGACCGTGAAGCTAGCGGTCGACGAGCGTAACGCTGGCGTCACGCCCGTGGGCCGGAGTCACGCTGGCGTGACGTTCGTCGGGCTCGTCGTGGCGAACCCGCATGTCTTGACGCCACGATGGCTCCCGACAAAGGTCAGGCGCATGCTCGAGGTGATCGACAAGGGGTCCTGCAGCCACGCGCATCCGGTGCCGCTGCTTTTTGTACATGGCGGTTGGCATGCCGCGTGGTGCTGGGACCACTTCCTGGATTTCTTCGCAGCTGCCGGCTATCGCGCAGTGGCACTGAGCCTGCGCGGACACGGCGCCAGCCCGATAACAAAGCGTTTTCACTCGTGTTCCATCGCCGACTACGTCGACGATGTCCGTGCCACGGCCGACGACCTGGGTGGCCAGCCTGTGCTGATCGGCCATTCCCTGGGCGGTTTCGTCGTGCAGCGATACCTCGAAAACCGCCGTGCCCCGGCCGCTGTCATGGTTGCATCCGTGCCGCCGCAGGGCGTGTTCGGACTGGCGATGCGCGTCTGGCGACACCACCCGTTGATCTCCTTCCGGTCGCTCGTCACCGGCAACTTGGCCGGGTTCATCGGCACCCCGGCTCTTGCCCGCGAGCACCTCTTCTCCGCAAACACGGCGGAGGACATCGTTGAATCGTGCGCGGCGCGCGTGCAATCCGAGAGCCTGCGCGCCTCCGTGGTGGACCCGTTGTTCCGCCGCGTCAGATCGAGCCGAGTGACAACCCCAGTGCTGGTTCTCGGCGCCCGGGACGACGGCTTGGTCACCAACACCGAGGTGCACGCCACGGCGCGCGCCTACCAGACCGAAGCCGAATTCTTTCCCGACATGGGACACAACATGATGGTCGAACCCGGATGGACTCACGTCGCGGAACGAATCCACACCTGGCTCGAAACGAGCGACCTGGTCAGCCATTCCGAGCGGTCATGACGACTGCCTCGGCATTCTGACAAAGGAAGCGATAGAGCAGTTCACCGGTGTCGAGCAGGTGCTTCGTGACGAGCGATTGCGACGCGGCGACGTCGCGTCGACGCACCGCCCTGAGCAGCGCCGCGTGTTCGCGATCGGACTCGCCCTTGTACGCCGGCAGGCCGAACTTGAGCCGAAGATAGCGTTCGCCGCGCCCATGCAGCAGGCCGATCATTTCGAAGAGTTGCGGCCGTGCGGCGGGCTCATAGAGGCTCAGATGAAAGGCCTTGTTGCGCGCAACGTACAGCGATGGATCGGTTTCGACCGACGCCGCCTTGCAGAGCACTTCCGCATGCCGCAGCGAGGCCGGCGTATGAGCGGGTATCGCGAGGCCGATTGCGAGACGCTCGAGTGCCGCGCGGATCTCATAGATTTCGCGCGCTTCATCGGCAGACAGCGGCGCAACGGTGGCGCCCTTGTTCATCTCGACCTTCGCCCAGCCTTCGCTTTCGAGCTGGCGCAAGGCCTCCCGAACCGGGATCGCGCTGACCGAGAAATGCCGCGCGATCGCATCTTGGCGCAGCGGCACGCCGGGCGCGAGGGTGCCGTCAACGATCGCCGCCCGCAGCGCGTTCGCGATCATCCGCGACGTGCTGCCGCGCTCCGCGAGCGCTAGCGAGGTGGGTAGCGCGTCCGACAGGCGAGAACGACTCATTGCGCTAATCAGTATATTATATAGAATTCATATTCGGGATGAGTGCTAGGTCACATCGGCTTGGCGCGCATTCGAATTCGGATGGGTCGTTCAACAGGATCAACCGGAGGGGCACGATGAGTTCAACGACGCAGCGGGCAATGCCTGCGCGACGTCGCACGCCGCTCAATCGTTCGCAGATCGCCGGGTTCTGGGGTGCATGGACCGGCTGGACGCTCGACGGGATGGATTCTTTCATCTACGCGCTGGTACTCACGCCCGCACTGACCGAGTTGCTGCCGCGTTCGGGGTATGCCGCGACAACGTCCAACGTCGGGCTCGCGGGATCGATCCTGTTCGCCCTGTTCCTGGTGGGCTGGGGCTTGTCGTTCATCTGGGGACCGATTGCCGACCGCTTCGGGCGCACCAAGGTCCTGGCCGCCACGATCTTCACCTTCGCCATCTTCACCGGGCTTTCTGCCATGGCGCAAAACGTCTGGGAGCTCGCGATTTTCCGTTTCATCGCGGGCGTCGGGATCGGCGGCGAATGGGCGCTCGCGGGGACCTACGTCGCCGAGGCGTGGCCGGAGGACCGGCGGAAAATGGGGGCAGGCTATTTGCAGACCGGCTACTACGCCGGCTTCTTTCTGGCGGCCGCCCTGAATTACACGATCGGCGTGCATTTCGGCTGGCGCGCAATGTTTCTGACGGGAGCGGTGCCGGTCGTCGTCGCCATCCTGATCTTGACGCGCGTAAAGGAACCCGAGAAATGGCAGCAGGCCGAGGCGGGCCAGACGGACCACGCGAAGCCGTTGCGTGAAATTCTCGGGCCGCGCTACCGGCGTCGCACCTGGGTGGCCGCCGCGCTGGTGACAATCGCGATTGTTGGTTTGTGGGCAGGTGCGGTCTACGAACCGTCGGCGGTGATTCAGCTGGCGCAGAAAGCGGGTCTCGGCAAGAGCGACGCCACCAGGACCGCATCATTGGCCACCGGCCTGCTCTCGATCGGCACCATATTGGGTTGTCTGGTCTTGCCGCTGATCGCCGAGCGGGTCGGACGCAGAAAGACGCTCGCAATTTACTTCGCGGGGATGGCGGTGTCGATCGCCGGCAGCTTTGGCTGGGCGTTCTATCTGCCCAATGGGCTCGGCCCGTTCATCGCGTGGCTGTTCGTGCTGGGCTTCTTCGGCGGTAATTTTGCGCTCTTCAGCCTCTGGCTGCCCGAGCAGTTCGAGACGCGTGTGCGCGCAACGGCATTTGCATTCTGCACATCTTTCGGCCGTTTTGTCGGCGCGGGCGTGAACTTCTTGCTCGGCGCGGCGGTGCTGCACACACATACGCTGGGTTTGCCCGTTGCGTTGACGGCCGTGGTTTTCGTGATCGGGCTTTTCATCATTCCGTTGGCGCCCGAGACCCGCGGCGAGGTGCTACCTGCGTAGCCCCACCACCAGCGCACGAACGATTCGGCACTCGGTAGATTCGGTTGCTATGTCGTCGAAAGAAATCTCATGAACGCACATGTCGAGCAGTTGGAGTTTCAGGCGGAGGCACGCCAGCTGCTGGATTTGATGGTCCACTCGGTTTACTCCAACAAGGATTCGTTTCTGCGGGAGCTGATCTCGAACGCCTCCGATGCGCTGGACAAGCTGCGGATTGAGGCGCTTCGGAACAAGGACCTCGATGTCGACACATCCGATCTGCACATCGAGATCGAGGTGGACAAGGATGCCCGCACCCTGACCGTTCGCGACAACGGAATCGGCATGACGCGCGAGGAGGTCGTGGATCTGATCGGCACCCTCGCGAAGTCGGGTACCGCCGAGTTGCGTCAGAAGTTGCGCGAGACCAAGAACGAGGCCGCCTCGGAGGAACTGATCGGTCAGTTCGGTATCGGTTTCTACTCGAGTTTCATGGTCGCCGACAAGGTCTCACTGCTCACCCGCAAGGCCGGCGAGAGCGCCGCCACCCGGTGGGAGTCCGGCGGCGAGGCCACCTACACCATTGAATCCGTCGACGATGCTCCGGTTGGAACATCGGTAACGCTGCACCTCAAGCCCGAAGACGCCGAGGACGAGCTGCACGACTACACCTTGGAGTGGAAGATCAAGGAGCTGGTCAAGAAGTACTCCGACTTCATCGCCTGGCCCATCCGGATGGAGGTCGAGCGACGCACCCCGGCTACCGAGGAGGGTGGCGAAGAGCAAGTCACCATCGAAACGCAAACCATCAACTCGATGAAGGCGCTGTGGGCCAAGTCAAAAGACGAGGTCTCCGACGAAGAGTACAAGGAGTTCTACAAGCACATCGCCCACGCCTGGGACGAGCCGCTCGAGGTCATCGCGATGAAGGCCGAGGGCACGTTCGAGTACCAGGCCCTGCTCTTCATCCCGTCGCGTGCCCCGTTCGACCTGTTCAATCAGGACGCCAAGATCGGCGTGCAGCTGTATGTCAAGCGCGTCTTCATCATGTCCGACTGCGACCAGCTCATGCCGATGTACCTGCGGTTCGTAAAGGGCGTCGTTGATGCAGAGGATATGTCGCTCAACGTTTCCCGCGAAATGCTGCAGCAGGATCGGCAGATCAATGCGATCCGTCGCCGTCTGACCAAGAAGGTCCTGTCGGCAATCAAGGATCTGCAAACCGAGCGGCCGCAGGATTACCGCACCTTGTGGACCCAGTTCGGCAAGGTCCTCAAAGAGGGCCTGATGTCGGACTTCGACAACCGGGACACACTGCTGGGTATTTCGTCGTTCGCGTCGACGCACAGCGACGAGGAACCCACCACCCTCGCCGAGTACGTCGAGCGCATGAAAGAGGGGCAGGAACAGATCTTCTACGCCACCGGCGACTCGCGTCAGCATGTCGTGAATTCGCCGCATCTCGAAGCCTTCAAGGCCAAGGGCTACGAGGTGCTGCTGCTCACCGACCCGGTCGATGAGGTCTGGGTGGGGCTGGTGCCCGAGTTCGAGGGCAAACCTTTGCAGTCGGTGGCCAAGGGCGAGGTGGACCTGGACTCCGAGGAGGACGAAAGCGGGGCCGAGCGCGAAGAGCAGGAGAAGGATTTCGCCGACCTGCTGAGTTGGTTGAAAGAGACGTTGAGTGATCACGTCAAGGAAGTGCGATTGTCCACGCGCCTGACCGAGTCGCCGGCCTGCCTCATCACCGACGCCTTCGGCATGACGCCGGCGCTGGCGCGCATGTACCGGGCTTCCGGGCAAGAGGTTCCGGTCGGAAAGCGGATCCTGGAGCTCAACCCGCACCATCCGCTGGTCACCGGCCTGCAACAGGCGCACAAAGAGCGCCCCGAAGACCAGGCACTTGCCGAGACGGCCGAATTGTTGTATGGCACTGCCCTTCTCGCCGAAGGCGGCTCGCTCGACGATCCGGCTAAGTTCGCCGCACTGCTCGCGGACCGTCTGACACGCACGGTATAGGACACGCCGCCCGGATCGCAACTATCCCGAAAAGCCTTGCCGTGCTAGATTTTACACCCGCCGCCTGACCACGCTCGCTGTGTCGAGGGCTGTGCTGCAACAGAAGTAACGCGGCCGAAGCACCGCCGCAGAGCATCTACGGGGGAGCTTTGTCGATGGAGCAGGTCCGGCCGCTGCGAGGCTGGCAGCGTCGGGCGATGGTGAAGTACCTGGCCGGCCAGCCGCGCGATTTCCTGGCCGTTGCCACCCCCGGATCCGGGAAAACCACGTTCGCGCTGCGGGTGGCCGCCGAACTACTCAGTCAACGCGCCGTCGAGCAGATCACCGTCGTCGTGCCCACCGAGCACCTCAAGGTGCAATGGGCGCAGGCCGCGGGACGCCACGGCTTGGCCCTGGACCCGCAGTTCTCCAACACCAACCCCCAGACCTCGCCGGAGTATCACGGCGCGATGGTCACCTACGCCCAAGTCGCATCGCATCCGACGCTGCACCGGGTGCGCACCGAGCAGCGCAAGACCTTGGTCATCTTCGACGAGATCCACCACGGCGCTGACGCCAAGACCTGGGGCGACGCTATCCGAGAAGCCTTCGGCGACGCCACCCGCCGACTTGCGTTGACGGGCACGCCGTTTCGCAGCGACGACAGCCCAATACCGTTCGTCGCCTACACGTCCGGCGCCGACGGGGTGCTGCGCTCGGAAGCCGACCACAGCTACGGCTATGCCGAAGCCCTTGCCGACGGAGTGGTCCGGCCGGTGGTGTTCCTCGCCTACTCGGGGCAGGCGCGCTGGCGGGATAGCGCCGGCGAAGAGCACGCGGCGCGATTGGGCGAGCCGCTGTCTGCCGAACAGACCGCGCGGGCGTGGCGCACAGCGCTGGACCCGGCCGGCGAATGGATGCCCGCGGTGATCGCGGCCGCCGATCAGCGGCTGCGCCAGCTGCGTACGCACGTGCCCGACGCGGGCGGCATGATCATCGCCTCCGATCAGACCGCAGCCCGTGCTTACGCCAAGCTGCTGACGACGATCAATTCAGAAGCGCCCACGCTTGTGCTATCGGACGATCCCGGATCGTCAACGCGCATCACCGAATTCGCCGAGAGCACCAGCCGGTGGCTGGTCGCGGTGCGCATGGTCTCCGAAGGTGTCGACATACCCCGGCTTTCGGTCGGGATCTACGCCACGAGCGCCTCGACGCCGCTGTTCTTCGCACAGGCCGTCGGCCGGTTCGTGCGGTCTCGCCGGCCGGGAGAAACCGCGAGCATATTCTTGCCGTCGCTGCCGAACTTGCTGCAGCTGGCAAGCGAATTGGAGGCCCAGCGCAACCACGTGCTCGGTCAGCCGCACCGCGAAACCGACGAGCCCCTCGACGGTGACCGCGCGGTCAGGGCGCAAACCGAGAAGGGCGACGCCGAGCAGAGCTTTACCTCACTGGGAGCCGACGCCGAACTGGACCAGGTCATCTTTGACGGATCCTCGTTTGGCACCGCCACCCCGGCCGGAAGCGACGAGGAGGCCGACTACCTCGGTATCCCCGGGTTGCTGGACGCCGAGCAGATGCGCGCCCTGCTGCATCGCCGCCAGGACGAGCAACTACGGAAGCGGGCCGTCGCAGGACAACCAGCACCGTCGGCGTCCATGCATGGCCAACTCCGCGATCTGCGCCGCGAACTCAACTCGCTGGTATCGATAGCCCACCACCGCACCGGCAAGCCGCACGGGTGGATCCACAACGAACTGCGGCGCCGCCACGGAGGGCCTCCGATGGCCGCGGCCACCCGCGACCAGCTCAAAGCGCGCATCGATGCCTTGCGCCAGCTCAACTCCGAGATTTGAGCCCAGCAGGTACGAGAAGACCTAGTCGCCGACCGGCTCGTCGACCACTGCGTCGCGGGAGGCGCCCAACACGGCCAGCAGGTGCTCCTCCACCGCCGCTCGCGCGACTTTGTCGGGGTTGCCGTTCGACTCGGAGGGCACCTGCACGCAGAAGACATCTGCCGCTGTTGAGCCGAAGGTGTTGACCTTCGCCCACTCG
>Ga0210385_10001609_pt1 | contig 13939 bp, 14 predicted proteins | sample IncBWH26OmetaG_FD_160107 | JGI IMG/M metagenome (GOLD analysis project Ga0210385, IMG submission 160107) | Forest soil microbial communities from Barre Woods Harvard Forest LTER site, Petersham, Massachusetts, United States - Inc-BW-H-26-O ... | reverse complement strand
TACAGCACCCAAAGATAAGAAGCTGTGTACCTTGGGTTTGTTTCTACTTACCTCGGCATGATCCCCACGATGTGAGATACGAAATTCTACGAGGATGTAATTCTACGAGGAAGAGGGTGCGTATCGTCGGATCATCTCGCTGCAAAATGCTGCATATTCTTCCAGGTCTCGCGGCGGACTCGTGTGGTGCGGTTTTACTCCACAGCGCTCCGGGGTGAAGCAAAGAGTGATCGTCAGCTCGAAGGGTTCGAGCAAACGCATTTGACGATCGAACCACAGTTGCGAGTTTGGCCTCTCGAAATCGGCCCAGCTCAGTCCGGTGCGCAACTTTCGCACTCCGAAGTCGCGAAGAATTTTAACGGCGGTCTCAAGCCGATGGTCTTCAAAATGAAACCACTGGCAAATGCCCAAAGCCGGTGCGTAGGCGGCGAAGTGCCGCGCCGCCAGTTTGGCGCCGCCATCTTCGCGAAACAATCCCATATAGAAATGGCGGTAGTAAGAGGAACCTTCGCTCTCGCGATGGCGGGTGGTCGCAGGCCACGCGCGAGGCAGATCGAAGAGGCTATACCAATACACGTGATCGGATCGCGGAATGAGGAACTCGGCGGTTTTTTTCAGGCCGAACTCTTGCACTTCTTCGGCTCCGAAGGAAGACGCGCCCACTTCTGAAATCCAGATCGGCTTCGTGGTCACCGCTCTGATCTCGGCCAATTTGTCGGGCCATTCGTGAATGGTCCAGTGGTTCCAGTCGAGTGGAAAGCCGTGAAGAGCCACCACGTCCAGATACTCGAGCGCTCCCAACCGCTGGATACGCTCAATAAATGCGGGGTCGATAGGAGAAATTCCGCCCAGAACTCGCAACAGCGAGGGATTTTCGGCGCGTACCGCCTGCGCGGCGAGTTTCACCATTTGCGCATAAATGGACCAATCGCGGTCGACTTCGAAATCCCAATGCGAGAGATTATTGGGCTCATTCCAAAACATGACTGCTTCGAGCATGTTTATCTGATGTTCAGACGTTCGCAGTATGACGCGGCCGCCTATGCTCCTTCCGGGGCAAACTGCGGCGGCACTTCATGCAGGTAAGCCGATTGATCGCACCGGCACAAGAAGACTTCTGACTCGGGCATACTTTCGATGATGAAACCCGCGCTCCGCAGGACCGCTTCGGCGCAGGCGCGGTTCGGAATCCACCAATTGGTTGGGTCTTGCGAATAATTCTCCTCGACGAAATGCATCTTAGGAAATCCGGGCTTATCGAAAATAGCGCGCTCGCTAAACGGATAATCATCGGCAAGCTCCACTACCGTACGGCTGCCCCGCAACATGGATTGAAAGACAAACCAATCATTGGTCACATACCGACGCAGCAGATCCAGCGCGAGAAGCGGATATCTCAAGTGATAGAAGACGCCCATGAACAGAACCAAATCGAAGCGCTCGCGCAGATTAGGAACTTCATAGACGGACATCTGCTGAAATGCGATATCGAGGTCCAACACCTGGGCCGCGAAACGCGCCTGGTCCAAGTATTGCCCGTCGTGATCGATGCCCAGCACGCGTTTGGCCCCGCGGCGCTTCATCTCGATCGAATAAAACCCGCCGTTGCATCCGACGTCGAGCACCGTCATTCCCGTCAAGTCGCGCGGAATGGCGTGCTGAAAGTTTTGCCACTTAGCAGAGGGATAGTCGCCGAGAAAGTGATTGGGCGCAGTTTGGACACCAGACAATGAGAGGTTGTGAAACCATGGACCTAGTTCGGTGATCTTGCTCTCGATTTCATGGAGCGTGAAGCTGGTTCCCAAGAAATTCTTTTTTCCCCTTATATGATTCGTATTTTACTCATCCGCCACGGCGCCACCGATCTGCTTGGCCGCGTGCTATATGGCCGCATGCCGGGAGTCCACCTGAACGCGGCGGGTTTGGCACAGGCGCAGGCGCTCGCACACGGGTTGCGGGCGCGCTATCGCCTCACGGAAGTAATTTCGAGCCCCATGGAGCGGGCGCTCGAAACCGCGCGGCCGATTGCCGAGGCGCAGCAGTTGGCGGTCTCGCAGGAGGGAGCGTTCACAGAGATCGACTTCGGCTCCTGGATGGGCAAGCCATTTTCGGAGCTGCACGACGAGGAACTCTGGAAGCGCTATTACCGGTTCCGTGCTACCACGCGGCCGCCAGGCGGCGAATCGATGATGGATGTGCAATCGCGCGCTTGGGACGGCATCGAGAGAATTCTAGAACGTAACCTGCACGCGCGGGAAGCCAGCATTGCGATCGTCACACACGGCGACGTCATTCGCGCCTTGTTACTTTTAGTGCTGGGTATGTCGATCGATCACATCCAGCGGATTGAGGCCGCTCCGGCCTCGGTGAGCGAGATTCTGATCGACCACTCGGAGCTGCGTGTCCGTACCATCAACGAGACTTTTTCTGCCAACAGTGTCTCCGATTTGTGAAATTTTCCCGGTACCGGTAAGGAGCTGCGACGTCGATGCCTGAGGAACCTGCGCCGAGCAGAAACGATCTGCTTCGCCTGCTGGTATCACGGCTCAGCGAGTTTGTCATTGTACTGCTCGATACCGAGGGGCGCTTTACTTCGTGGCATCCGGGTGTAGAGATGCAGTTCGGCTATACACAGGATGAGTTTGTCGGGCAAAGCCTGGAATTACTGCTTCCGCCGGCCGAGCGCGGGCAGGGAAGCGCACGGGAGGAACTGGAGCGGGCTGCTGAAACGGGGCGGGCGTCCGACACCCGATGGCTGATCAACAAAAGCGGCCAACGGATGCTGGCGGAGGGTGTCACGATCGGGCTGCAGAATACGGAGGGGCAGCTCGCAGGGTTCGGCAAAGTGCTGCGCGATGTCACCGAGCGCAAGAACGCCGAGGACAGCCTGCGAGTGCTGGCGGGTGCTCTCGATCAATCGACTGTGCTGGTTCGCGGTTGGGACGGAAAAGTAAGCCATTGGACCGCGGGATGCGCAAGGCTGTATGGCTGGATAGTAGACGAGGCGGCCGGCCAAAACGTGCACGAGCTGCTTAAATCGACTTTCCCCGCGCCACTCGAGCAGATCCAGGAACAGTTGCTGCGCAGCGGCATCTGGAAAGGCGAATTGGGATGCGTGCGCCGCGATGGGAGCCGGATCTTCGTGTCCGCGCATTGGGTGCTGCTGCCCAATAACTCCGAGGAGCCGCCGAGCGTGATCGAGACGCACACCGATATCACGGCGCGGCTGCAAATGCAGAACGAGTTAGAAGCCGCCAATGCCCGCTTGAAGAGCATGGCGCGGGAGCTGGAGCGGTCCAACGAAGAGCTGGAAGAATTCGCACGCATAGCCTCACACGATTTGAGCGCGCCGCTCACCAGCACGCGTTGGCTGGTGGACCTGCTTTCGTCGCGGCACGGCAGCCAGCTTGATGCTCGCGGCCAGACCTACGTCAAGCAAATCGCGCAAGGGCTGGAACGAATGTCGGACCTGGTAGAAGGCGTTCTGGCGCATGCGCAAGTCGGAAGAACCGCGATTGGATCTTCGGAGGCCGTTCCGGCGCAAGACGCGCTTGACATTGCGATCGACAATCTGCGGCAGCACATTGAGACCTCAGGCGCCAGTATCAGCCACGACGCGCTTCCGGACGTGCGGATCGAGTCCCAACCGCTGAATCAGCTGTTTCAAAACCTGCTATCGAATGCCATCAAGTACCGGCGGCCCGGGACGCCGCCGGTGATCCGCGTAGGCGCGTCGCGGCAAGGAGCGATGTGGCTGTTTTCGGTGGCCGATAACGGCATGGGCATCGAGCGCGAGTGGTTTGAGCGAATTTTTCAACCCATGCAGAGGGCGCACGGCTCTCACATAGCGGGAAGCGGCATCGGCCTTGCGACATGCAAGAAAATCGTCACCCGCGCGGGCGGCAGCATTTGGGTGGATTCGAAGGCGGGATCCGGTTCCACGTTTTATTTCACGCTGCCCAGCGCGGCCGATGACCGTGCGGCTCCAGAATAGCTCGCGGCGGCCAACGCCTGCAAGGCGCCCTGTACGCTCTCGATGACGGATTGCCAATCGCCCGGACGCGGCTGCCGGAACAAGCGCATGGTGGGGTACCACGGGGAGTCGTCCCGCGCCATCATCCAACGCCAGTCGCATTGAAACGGCAACAGTGTCCAGACTGGCCGTCCCATGGCGCCCGCCAGATGAGCCATCATGGTATCCACTGTGATGACCAGATCCAAAGTCTTCAGCTTTTCGGCGGTCGCGCGAACGCAAGCGGGATCGGTCTGCAAGTCTGCAATTTCTTGCGAGAGAGATTTCAGTTGCGCCCGTTCTTCGCCAGCCTGCAAACTGAAAAACGAGGTGCATGGAATGGCAAATAATCGCGCCACGTCTTCCAACGGAACGGAACGAGCCGGGTTGTAATTGCTGGATGCCCAGACCACGCCCACTCGCATCGGACGGCCGCCGTGGTGGGGAGCAATGACGGGCGCAGATGGAACATCGAGGTAAGGAACTCGGTTCGGGATGGTTTCCAGTTTCGTTCTGAAAATGCGCGGAAGCTCCACGACCTCCACCTGCTGATCCCAAGGCGGCTCTGGTTCGCCCCAAGTGATCACGGTGTCCGCAAGCTGCGATGCCTCAATCAGCGACTTGAGAGCTGGTTGCGCCTCGAGGGCAAGCGTTCGGGCGTGCTCGCGAATCAGCGGTGCATAGCGAACGAACTGGATGGTATCGCCTAAGCCATGCAGGCAACGAATCAAGACCTTTCGGCCGTGGAACGGCTGGCCATCCCAATAGCGGTGCCGGTCCGGCTTCCCGCGGGCGGCAATTGTATCGCTCTCCTCCCAGGCGCGCTCGAATTGCCCCAGAAGCATGTGGCAGATCCAACGCCCACCCCCACAGGCGTCCGGGTCGTAGCCGGCCCGCTCCGCCGTTTGGTACAGCCGGACGGCCTGCTCAATGCACATCGAGCGGAGCCGCTGTTCAGCCTCTTGGAAGTATTCTTCGGGAGTGAGCAAGTTTCCTGTGTCACCTGGCATTCGAACGGCATCAGTATATTGGCGAGTATCCGGCGGCAGTCTGCCGGCCCTCAGTCAAGTCACTCATCGTTTGCAAGGAGTTTACTAGCATGGCAGCTCAGCAACCAGCACTTTCACATGAGCCCACCCGGGCTAAGCTTCTCTTCGCCGACGACCATCATCTCGTACTGGATGCGCTTGCTTTCATGGTGGGAACTGAATATGAAGTGCGAGGCGTAGACAATTCAGCGGGTTTCGAAGCGGCGGTTGATCAGTTTGCGCCAGACCTGGGTATTCTGGATCTCCGGATGCCGGACGGTCACGGGTTCGAAGTGGCGCGGCGCGTACTGAAGAAGCATCCCGATTTGAAGCTGATGTTTCTCTCGATGCACACGGAATTGAAATTCGTCAGAGAAGCGATGGAAATCGGCGCGAAAGGCTATCTTTCCAAGCGGGCTTCTGCCGAGGAACTGATGCTGGCGATTCGCACGGTGCTGAATGGCGGCACCTATGTCGGATCACGAATGCAGGGTGACGGCGACCAAGAACGCACGCCGGAGAACGTGTTGACGGAGCGCCAGAAGGAAGTTCTGCGCCTGATTTCACAAGGCTGTTCGGCCAAAGAGATCGCAACCCGGTTGAACATCTCCGTGCGCACGGCGGAATTTCACCGCGCCGCCATCATGGACCGGTTGAAGCTGCACTCGACCGCCATGATGACACGCTATGCGGTGGAACGCGGGTTGGCCTAAGTCCCAGCGCCTGGGTCAGGAGCCGGCGGTATTCGGTGCTGGCAAACTAAGAGGATGACGTGGCTGGCTTGGGCCTTGTTTTCGGCGCTGTTTGCCGCAGCGACGGCGATACTGGCGAAAGTGGGCGTAGAAGGCGTTGACGCGAACTTTGCGACGGCCATTCGCACCACCGTAGTACTAGCTTTCACCTGGCTCATTGCCTATGCTGCGCGCCAGCCCGGCACGTTTCGCGCCCCGGGCACGAAGACGTGGCTGTTTCTCACGCTCTCCGGGCTGGCCACGGGTCTTTCCTGGCTGTGTTACTTCCGCGCGCTACAGATTGGACCCGCCTCGCGAGTCGCACCGATCGACAAGTTGAGCGTCGCACTGGTGATTCTTTTCGGCGCGATGTTCCTGGGCGAGAGACTCACCTGGGGCAAGGCTCTCGGCGGCGGCCTGATCGTTGCGGGCGCCGTCATAATAGCTCTCGATTAGTCGCGCCAGCTCACTGTTTGCTTCGAGGCAGCCAGGGCAGTACCATTCCCCGTTGATCCACAGCCCTGGAGCCTGTTCATAAATCAAGTCAGTGAGAACGACGATGTCGGCTGCACTAAGTTCGATTGCAAGTGACTGGATCATATTTCCTCGCAACAGAAGTGCGGCTGCACCAGCATAATTTTAGCTGTCAGGTACCAATGACGAGTACTGATCCCATCGGATAAGTCTGTCTCACTTCAGCCGACGGCCCGGCGCGTCTCAGCCGGTTTCGCATTCGCCTTCGGCCCATTCGGCCGAGCGGGAATGACGGGCAAAATCACCGCCGAGGGATATCCTTTTTCATGAAAGACCGTCTGTTTCGCTTTGATTACTTTGATCTCGTCGGAGACCGGTAAGGCGGAGTTCAGATTGCGGTCGAACCGCGGAAAGTTGCTGCTTGACACTTCCAACCGGATGCGGTGCCCGGCCGTGAACACATAACTTGTCACACCGGCATCGACGCTGATTTGGTAGGCGGTGTTGCGCTTCACGAACACGGGTTTTTCGAGCGATAGCCGGTAGCGCAAACGTTGGATGCCGTCGGTCACAATCATCGGGCGTCCGTCCGGCTGCACGTCGACGAGTTTGGCGGTGAAGTCGGTGTCGTTCGCAGAGGTGGCCACGTATAAGATCGCGCGCACGGGCCCGGTGACCTCGATATCTTCTGTTAGCGGCGCGGATGTATAGACCAGCACATCCGGCCGCGCCTCCACGACGGTTTGATCGAGCGGGCCGGGCGGCAAGAGTTTGGGATCGCAGCAGATGGCGCCACCCATGGTGGGCACTGGAAATTTCGGGTCGTAGGTGAAGGTATCCAGTTGCGACTTACGCACCGGGGCCCACGCCAGAGTGCCATCGCCGGAAGCAGAATTCGCGTGACCCTTGCTGTTCAGATAAAGCGGCGTGTAACGCGTGCGGGCGAGCGGCCACTCGTGTTCCTCTCGCCATACATTCGGGCCCATCACGAAGATGTGCAGCGAAGGGACGTCGGCTTCGTCTCCTTCGTTTGCCTCGCCCTTCATCCACCTGTCGAACCACTCCGCCTGCTTGAGGCGTATGGGAACCACTGCCTGCGGCCCGAAGTCGCGGGTCGCAAACTTAAAGCCCGGATTGTGGGCCCACGGGCCGATCCAGGTTTCAATTCTGTCGTGGCGCTTCGAAAGGCGTGAGAAGGCGTCGAGATCGCTTTCCGCATAGTTGTCGAACCAGCCCCCGAGCGAAAGAATCGGTATCGCCACACGCTTGAGTTGGTCGCGAAGGCTGAACGGCTTCCAATAGGAGTCATACGAAGGGTGATCGAGCGCTGATCGCCACAGCGGCAGAGGCGCGCCCATCGCCGCTTCGTCGGCTGTGCGCTCAGGAAGGTGCCAGATATAACCCGCAAAGACCGGCCGCACTTTCGAAGGAGGCGTCAGATTCTGCGCCAGCCATAGCAGCCGATGCCCGAGTTTCAGCGCTCCGCCAGTGGAATAAAACCTGTCCAGGTATTCGTCGTCGCCTGAGCACATGGGCGAGATGGTCACCAGGTGCGGGTTGTCCTGAACCGCGGCCCACCACTGCACCATGCCCAAGTACGAACTGCCCGCCATGGCGACGCGTCCGTTCGACCAGGATTGTTCGGAGATCCAGTTCATGGTGTCGCTGCTGTCCGGTCCTTCCTGCTCCGTGGGGCCGAAAACTCCCTGCGACGCATAGCGGCCGCGCACGTCTTCCATGACGACCGCATAGCCCCGGCTGGTGAAGAACTGGTATGTCCCCAAGGCGCCGGCTTTTCGATTGTAAGGAGTGCGGATCAAGATGGTCCCGTAGCGGCCGCCGGCACGGGGCAGATAGAGGTCGCCGGCCAGACGGATGCCGTCGCGCATCGGAATCACCAATCCAAGCTGCTGGATCACCTCCGATTGCGGAGTGCGCTTGACCACTTGCGCCAGCAGTCCGGTTGCAGCCAGCAGGCACACAGCGAGGAGACGGTTGCGCGGCCATGCCATGCTCTTCCAGACCATGCTCTTCCAGGCGTTCATGAGGCGGGCGAAACCGCCTTCTGCGGCTTGGGTCTGGCTCCGAACAGCGCTGTTCCCACCCGTATTAGCGTGGCGCCTTCCTCAATCGCCACTTCGAAGTCGTTGGACATGCCCATGGAAAGCTGGCGCAGTCCATAGCGCCGCGCCAACTCAGCCAAGCGCCGGAAATAGGGCCTGGACTGCTCGGCATCTTCCGACCAGGGCGGCATGGTCATCAATCCGGTGACTCGAATTGCGGAACAAGCTGCAGCCGCGTCCAGCAGCTCAGGCAACTCGCCCGGTTCCGCGCCGGATTTGCTCTCTTCGCCGGAGAGCTTGATCTCGATAAGCACTTCGGGCGCGACGCCGAGCTCACCTGCCGCGGTGTCGAGACGCTTCAGGAGCTTTGCCGAATCCGCAGTCTGAATTACCTGGAACAGTTCGCACGCCTGCCGGGCCTTGTTCGATTGCAAGTGACCGATCAGATGAAAGCGCGCGCCTTCGAGATCCTGCAACTGCGGCTGCTTCTCGGCAAACTCCTGCACGTAATTCTCCCCGAATTCCCGCAAACCGGCCTGATGGGCCTCCCGAATCCTGTCCGCAGAAAATTTCTTGGACACCGCCACTAACGTTAAGTCCGAGCGCTTCCGTCCGGTTCGTTCCACGGCCCGCTGAATGCGGGCCTCCACGCTGAACAACCGGGCTTGAAAACTGGATGCTTCAAGTGGCAAACCTCTATCATAAAAATACCGTTCACGCCGCCCAGCCTGCAGGGGCCGCCACGCTGCTCGAAGCGGTGGTGCTTTTCCATGTACCTGCAGAGTCTCGGCGCGCTGTGAGGATATACCTTGACAGGCTCTACGTGAATCGCGTCATGCCTCGATCAAGGCGACGGCAGCACTCCGTGAGATTCGGCAAGGGAAGCCGGGAATCAGTCTTCAACGTTTCCTTGATGCCACGATGAACAGCATCGCGAGGCCGAAGCCAAGCAGCGGTGCTGAGCTTGGCTCTGGCGCGCTGGAGGCGATCGCGAATCCACCATTCGTCGCGCTGACGCAAAAACTCTGATCAAATTCTTCGGGAAGACTCTGGTTGATTAACGACTCCGGAATACTGAAAGGAACAAGAAAATAAGTTTGCGTCATGAACGCCGTCACACTTCCATTAGCGGAGTGGCTCACTACAAAGTCGGCGGGAGAAAACTCACCAGTTGTGTTTAGAACGCCATCCTCAAGAGAGGCGCTTGAATCGAAAAGCTCCTCGCCATTGAAAAATAAGTCGTAAGCCATAGTTGCGGATGCAGTTCCGTCAGTGACCAGAAAGGGATCAATGTGCAGAGTTATGAATCCTGAAACCGAGATCGCTGCGCTAATCGATGAACCGGCTTTGGCAAAGGCGAAGGCCGCGGACTTTTGACCAGGCCCGGCTACCGTCACAGCAAGCGTTGAAGTACTCGCAGGGAAGATATCAATCGCAGGCCTAGCAAACGCGTCGGCCGCGCTCAACGTGCCCTTGTTTCCCATAAATATCTGCGGTGGGCCCGGAGGGCTCGAATAGAAGTTTGCCCCATCGGTGCTGTATCCTCCGATGACAGTAACGTCCGGCAGAGCTTGAAGAAGCAGATTTAGAGGAGGAATTTTAATCTCGGTGGCCCGAATACAAGGCGTTCCGCTGAATGCGATAGCCATTAACAATAGGATGGGCCGGAATTCTGGCAAGGCGATCTTGCAAAGGCGTAAAAGTTCCATTTATCCTCCTTCGGAACTGACGCAGGATAAATATATCACTAATACCGACTAACCCTGCAATAAGTTCTCTCCAATTACCGGCGTCGTAAGCCTCCGGATGCTACCGGCAGAGAATTTCATCGAGACCGCCACTAACGTTAAGTCGGAGCGCTTTCGTCCGCTTCGTTCCACGGCCTGCTGAATGCGGGGCCTCCAAGTTGAACAAACGGGCTTGAAAACTGGATGCTTCAAGTGGCAAACCTCTATCATAAAAATACCGTTCACGCCGCCCCACCCGCAGGGGCCGCCACGTTGCTCGAAGGCGTGGAGGCTTTTCTGAAGACCTGCCGCAATCCGGCGCTGCTTGAATATGGCGAAGACGCGGTGCGCCTGAGGCCTGGCGAGTACTCTTTGGAGCTGCGAGCGGAGAGATTGTGGATTGAGGCGTGGACCGAAACGCGCAGCATCTCGCGGCGGATACTGACCATCGAGCGTCACGGCCCGGGAGTGCTGGACTGCACGGTACAGCGGTTCGGCGGCAAACCGGGGAAGCTCAGCTTCCTCGATCTCGATCGTCCGCAATCCGCGCACAGATCTCACTCCGGCATGCGGCAGAGCTTTGCCGAGCAGTTCCGCCGCATGCTGTTCCGGCAGTTCCCTCGCTGGAACGTGGCTGCGCTGTCGTGCGGTCTCGACCTGCAACGCTCGTTTTCCTCCGTCTTTCCGCGTGCTTTCCTGACTTGCGGAAATCAACAGCTCGCGGCACTGGCATGTCCATCTCCGCAAGATGAGGCCGCCATGCTGACCTCTGCATTGATCTGGCACCAGCACCTTTGCGCACACAGCGGCACACAGACCTCGGTCGCTCTGTTTCTGCCTGACAGTAGCGGCAACCTGACTGCCCATCGGCTTCGCTGCATCCCGGGGCGGCCTTTGAACGCGCGCATATTCCGATACAATTCGCACGGGTCGGCGGGCGAAGTGGACCCTTGCGACTTGGGCAATCTTCAAACCCGACTTTCGAGGACCCCGTCGCAGGCTGAATACGCGGCGGCGTCACGCGCCGCGAGGCAGACTCCGGAGACCGATTCTTCTGAACGGTCGCTCGAGGCGCTGGTGCGGTCGAATCCCGCGGCCATCGACGCATCGCTCGCGCCCAATCCGGTTCATGGCCAGGTTCTCACCTTTGCGGGCGGGGACCGCGACTTGATCGATTTGCTTGCGATTTCCGTGGCGGGCCGGCTCGCCGTTCTCGAGCTGAAAGCCTCGGAGGACATCCATCTGCCAATGCAAGCGCTAGACTACTGGATGCGCATCCGGTGGCATGCCCAACGTGGTGAGCTGCAGCCTCTATTTGCCGGGACGCCGCTCGCGCCCGCCTCGCCCCGGCTGTTGCTGGTTGCTCCGGCCATGTCGTTTCACTCCTCGAATGCCGCGATCCTGCGTTACTTCTCTCCCGAGATTGAAGTCGAACGTGTAGGCATCAATTCGGATTGGCAGCGTAACCTGAAAGTGGTGTTGCGACTGAAGAGCGGGGATGCCCCGATTTCTCACGGGAGTTCTGAATGAGCATGTTTCAAGGTTTGTTGAGCGTCAAGAAAGCGCTCTCCACTCTGAATCCTAAACAGGTCCGGGAGATGAGCGAGCGTCCGGTGCGCGTAGCGCTGAACGCAGCCAGCCCGGAAGGTTACCAGCACATGGAGAACTTTTTCCTGCGCGATCTCAGCCCGTCGCGGCGGCGCGAATCGAGCTATTTGCTTACGCGCGGCGCTGCCATGGGCGCCAACTACGATCTTGTTATCTACGACGAAACCCTGCCCGCCCCGCCGCATGCGCTGGTGTTCGAACACCACCGGCCGCAACACGTGGTCAGCCGTATTCTGGATAAGCACTACGATCTCGGCGTGCCGCTGGCACGGTCTTTTCTTCCGTTTCGACGGCCGTATATCGAACGGGTAGTCGCTAAAACCGCGCGCGAGAATGCGCTGTTCTCCGTCACCACTGCGCTCCCGGACGTGATTCCGAACATCATCGAACTGCCTTGGGCGGTGGCGGAGTTTGCATCCGACACTGCATTTTTGACCATGAATCAAGTTCGGATGACATTCCTCATCGGCGCCGCCAGCGATCGAGAGGTTGGCTACATGGAGCAGAAGCCGGAGATTGCGACCGTGGTGGGCAGCGCATTTGGATGGCGTGCCCTCGCGCGGCAACTCGTCGGCAAGATTCCGTTCGGCGGTGGCCTCATCGCCAAGGCGGGTATTGCGTATGCAGGAACTAAGGTTCTGGGCCTTTCGCTCGATCATTATTACAGCATCGGTTTTACTTACACGCGCGCCGAACGCGACCGGCTGTATGCAGAGGCGTTTCGTCAAGGGAAGAAAGTAGCGCACCGAATTCTGAGCTACTTGCGTCCGGACCTGGCGGCAAGATACGCGGCCGAAGCAGCGCAAACCGTGCCGGTTCCCGTATTATCAGAGGCGCAAAGATAAGATCGAAGAAACCCGAATGGCGCGCCAGCGCCAGTCGCTTTACTGGATTCATTCCAAATGGAACCACTCGACCCGGCTGAAGTGCGCGTGCTGGGAGCACTGCTCGAAAAAGAGGCGACCACGCCCGAATACTATCCGCTTTCGCTCAACGCGCTGGTCAATGCATGTAATCAGAAATCGAATCGCGATCCGGTGGTGGATTACGACGAGGATACCGTTTACGACGCGGTGAACCGGTTGCGGGAAAAGAAGCTCGCGGTGATGATCACGGGTAGCGGTCGCGTCAACAAGTACGGCCAGCGGATCTCAGAAAGCTTGAACCTGGGGCGCCGCGAGCTGGCCGTGCTGTGTACGCTGCTGCTGCGGGGTCCGCAAACGCTGGGCGAGATCAAGGATCGCAGCGAGCGGATGTTTTCGTTTGCCGATCCTAGCGAGGCCGAAAGCGTTCTCGACAAACTCGCGGAATGGCCGGCGGCTGCGCTGGCGAGGAAGCTGCCTCGCCAAGCGGGCCAGAAAGAAGCGCGTTACACGCATCTGCTCTCCGGCGAGACTCGGTTGGAAACTGGCGCGGACGATCTGTCGGCGGCTGCACCGCCACCGACGCGCGTCGCACAACTCGAGCAGGACCTCAGCCGACTTCGCGCGGAGTTCAACGAACTGAAGAAGCGCTTCGACGATCTGGAAGCGCAACTGCGCTGACCCGTATTGAGAACTCGCGCAAAACGGGCGCGGTCCCAATGGAGTCGAGCACAACGCGCCAAACCGGCTGTGCGCCCCGCCCGAAGGCTTACGAATTCCCTTACTGCCTCTCCGCGCGCATCCACGCCCTTTGCGCTTCTAACCGGCGATCATGCCGCTGGACAGGCTGTAGAGCAGGACCGCAAGCACAATGGCGGTGATCGCAACATACTTGCCGTCGCGCTCCAGAGCAAAACCGATAAGCGAAACAATGACGCGCGCAATAGGAGTGGCGAGGAGCAATAAAATGCCTGCCTGGATGATGGAGCGCGCTCGCAGATCGATCGCCCCATGAAGGATCTGCCCGAGCATGCGATCGATGCTCGGCTCTCCGCGAAAGGTGCGATAATCCGCGATCTCGTTGCCGTGGAGGATCAGGAAGTAGATTCCGCCCGCCAGCACGACGAACGCTGAAAGCAGAACGCCGCTGCGCAAGACCACACTGACCAACCGCTCAATGGCTTTGTCGGAGACTTGCGGGGCGTTCATATGGTTCCCCGGATGCCGCTCACAATCATTTCCATCGCCACTAATCCGACTACGACCGCAAAGCCTTTTCTCAGAAGCGGTACGGCTAGCTTGGCCAAGAAGCGAGCACCGGCCATGGAGCCCACAAGCACGCCCAGCATTACGGGCATGATGATTCCGGGGTTCACATAACCGCGGCTGAGGTACACGCTCGCGCTGGCAGCCGCAGTGACGCCGATCATGAA
>Ga0210385_10001607_pt1 | contig 13956 bp, 12 predicted proteins | sample IncBWH26OmetaG_FD_160107 | JGI IMG/M metagenome (GOLD analysis project Ga0210385, IMG submission 160107) | Forest soil microbial communities from Barre Woods Harvard Forest LTER site, Petersham, Massachusetts, United States - Inc-BW-H-26-O ... | reverse complement strand
TACCTGCCGCAGCGTAATGATGCGATTTTCTGCCGCAACGTGATGATTTATTTCGACGAGGCGGAACAGAAGCGCTTGATTGAGAAATTCCATCGCTGCTTGAATCCGGAAGGATATCTGTTCGTGGGGCACGCGGAGAGTTTGTTCGGGCTGACGAAGAGATTTCATATGATCCATCAGAACAACGCGACGGTGTATCAGCGAATCGAGGGGCCGCAGTGACCTTTTCTCCTGACGATCGAGCCTCGGAGCTCCGCGATCTCTTTTTCGAGAGTGCGGAGGAAATTCTGCAGGCGATGAATGATGCGGGGCTGGCGCTCGAGGAACGCCCGAGCGACAAGGAAAGCCTGCGCAGCGTGCGGAGGGCTGTGCACACGTTGAAGGGAGATTCGGCTGCTTGCGGATATCGCGAATTGAGCGAGTTGGCGCACGAATTGGAAGATGTTCTGACTCCTGATCTGGTTAAGGAACATGCCGGGTTGATTGCCGAGGTCGTGCTGACTGCTGCCGACACTTTCCGTGACATGTTGGCGGCGTACCGCAACAATTTGCAACCGCCGGATGGTGGGGCATTGCGCGAGTATGTGCAGAAGCTGCTGCACAAACCGGCGACGGCGCGGCGCGAAAAGCGTCTGGAAGAAACCGCGGCTACATTTAATTGGACGGAATATGAACGATTGCTGATTGCGGAATCGTTCCGGCGGGGCGCGCCCGTGTTTCAAGTGGCGATGCACCTGGCCAGCGAAGCTATTTCGCCCGCAGCGGCATATGAGTTGGCGAAAAAGGCGCTGGAGCGCGCGGGCAAAATATTGGCGTTGCGTCCTGAAGATAGCGCCGAGGTGGTGAGCGGCGGTTTAGTGGAAGCGGCGCTCGCGTGCAGCAAGCCGGCCGATTGGATCCGCAAACGCTGCCAAGTGCCGTCCGTTGTGGCGCAGATTTCTGTGAATCGCATTCCGCTGCTGGAAACGGGGCCGCGCGACGTGCTGGATATTCTGGTGGAGTCAGAAGCGGCGGCGATTTCGGCGAGTGTTGCTACAGGTGCTGCAGACGACGGCGAGCCGGAAGATGAGGATGGGTCACACGATTCGACTGCGCCGACGGGTCTGGCGCATGCGGTGGCTGAAAACACCTTGCGCGTGGATGCAGGACGAATTGATACGGTGATGAATCTTGTGGGCGAGCTGATCATCGGGAAATCCATGCTCCAGCGCACTATAGCGGAATTCGAGCGGCGGTTCGCAAAGGACGCTCTGCGCGGGAAATTTTCGGATGCCCTGGCATTTCAATCGCGGATTCTGAACGAGCTGCAGAAATCGGTGATGAAAATTCGCATGGTGCCGGTGGAACAGCTGTTTCGCAGATTTCCACGCGTCGTGCGCGACGTTGCGAAGCAGCTGAACAAAGAGATCGCGCTGGAAATTGCGGGGCAGAACACGGATCTGGATAAGAGCATCCTGGACGCGCTGGCCGAGCCATTGGCGCATTTGATTCGCAACGCAGCGGATCACGGGATTGAGACCGTGAGCGAACGCGCGGCAGCGGGAAAGGTGGGGAGCGGCAAAGTGCGGCTGGACGCTTATCACGAGGGCGACCAAGTGGTGATCGAGGTTTCCGACAACGGCCGTGGCATCGATCGCGAAAAAATAATCCGGCGGGCAATTGAGCGCGGGTTGATGAGCGCGACGGAAACATCGCGGATGAACGAAGCGGAAATCAATCATTTGATATTCACCCCGGGATTCAGCACGGCGGAAAACGTGACCGAAATTTCAGGGCGCGGAGTGGGACTGGACGTGGTGAAGTCGGCGCTGGATAACCTGAAAGGCTCGATTGAGATTGAAACCGAAGCTGGCAAGGGGACGACGTTCCGGCTGATCGTGCCGCTGACTCTGGCGAGCATACAGGCGCTGCTATTCCATGTGGGCGGGCGGCTATACGCGGTGCCGATTGCGTCTGTTGTGGAGATTACGCGTATCAATGAAGACGAAATTCATCGCGTAGACGATCACGAGGTTTTTCAACTGCGACAGCAAGTTCTGACGCTGGTGCGGCTGGAGCGGTTGGAGAATTTGCGGGCATCGGAACGCACGAAGAGAGTTTTCGTGGTGGTGATTGGCGCGGGAAGCCGTCGATTCGGGTTGGCAGTGGACAAGCTGATGGGCGAAGAGGAACTGGTCATCAAGGCGTTGGAGGACCAATTGGTCACGTCTCCGTTGGTGAGTGGCGCTTCGATCTTGGGCGACGGGACGATCGTGCTGATCCTGAACATTCCCGCGGTGGTTTCGCATCTGGCGCGGATTCAGCCAGTGGGAGCCACCGCATGAGCGAAAAAATCCGCGTGCTGGTAGTGGATGATTCGGCGCTTATGCGGAAGCTGATTCCGCAGGTATTGCAGCGGGACCCGTCCATTGAAGTGGTGGGCACGGCGATGGACGGCGAAGTGGGATTGCGGAAGCTGGAAGAGTTGAAGCCGCACGTGGTGACGCTGGACCTGGACATGCCGCGCATGGATGGTTTGGAGATGCTGCGGCAGATTACGCGGAAACATCGCGTGCCGGTGATTTTGGTCAGCGCGCAGACGGAGCGCGGCGCTTCGGTGACGTTAAAGGCTCTGGCGCTGGGCGCTTTCGATTTCGTGACGAAACCGCCGGAAGCCGCTTCGGGACGGATGGACCAGATCGCGGCAGAACTGGCGATGAAGATCAAAGTGGCCGCCGGTTCGGGCGCGCCGAAAATGATCATCACCGTCCCGCCGACAAAGCAGAAGGACCAGCGGCGGACTTCGATGCCGAACTGGCCTTCGAAGATCGTGGCCATCGGAATTTCAACGGGCGGGCCGAACGCGCTGCAGTATCTATTTTCGCAGCTGCCGCCGGATTTTCCCGGATGCATTCTGGTGGTGCAGCACATGCCCGAAGGATTTACGGAAATGTTTGCGCGCCGGCTGGATGAATGTTCGGCGATTGAAGTGAAGGAAGCGCAATCGGGAGACTTGCTGCTGGCAGGGCGGGCGCTGGTGTGTCCTGGCAACCGGCACCTGAAGGTGCGGCGGATGGAGCATGGCAACGTGGCGATCTTGGTGGACCAGCCGAGAGTGAATGGGCACAGGCCGTCGGCGAACGTGCTGTTCCATTCGGTGGCGCAGGAATTCGGCAACGGCGCGATCGGCGTGCTGATGACCGGCATGGGCGACGACGGCGCGGAAGGCCTGGGCGCAATTCAGGCCGCAGGCGGACTGACGATTGCGCAAAGCCCGGACACATGCATCGTGGACAGCATGCCGCGGAGCGCGATCGAGCGCGGATTTGCGGGACGCGTGGTGTCGCTTTCGAGTCTTTCGAGTTTCTTGCAGGCGAAGTGCATAGCTGAGCGGCCGCTGGGCGACGCAGCGAATCAGGAATCAGGCGCAGACATTCTCACTACTGAATCGGGATTCCGAAGGAGATCGTGATGAAACAGTTCGAAGCATTGACGCGAAAGAATGACCACCAAGCCGTGAAGTACTTGATCGTGGACGATTCCGTCTTCGCGCGCAAGAGCCTGGCGAAAATGGTGGAGTCGTTCGGCGGAAAGGTGGTGGGCGAAGCCGGCGACGGGTGCACGGCGATCACCGAGTACGCGCGCACGCGGCCGGACATCGTGCTGATGGATATCACCATGCCGCAAATGGAAGGCATTGAGGCGGTGGAGCGAATCGTGCAGGAGCACGGCGAAGCGCGGATCATCATGGTCTCTTCGGTGGGCTACCAGGACAATATTCTGGCAGCGCTGCAGAAGGGAGCGCGGCATTTCGTGCAGAAGCCGGTGAAGCCGGACGCGCTGTACGAAATTATTCGCTACGTGCTGAATGATGATGGCGTCACGACGCCGGTGGGCGCCGCAGAGGAGAGCTCGCGATGAGGATGGATCTGATCCAGCCGTTTATCGGCTCGCTGGACGCGGTGCTGGCGGAGATGATGAAGGTACCCGCCAAGATTGTGGATTTGACGATGGAGGAGGAAGGATATCGGCGCCGGGGAACCGCCGCGGCTGTGAGTTTCAAAGGACAGATTGAAGGCCGCGTGATTCTGGATATGGAGCCGGGAGCTGCGGCGCAGGTGGCGAGTTTTCTAGCGGGCGGCGAGGTGGATCCCTCGGCAACGATTGTGACCGAGACGGTTTGCGAATTGGCGAACATGGTGATTGGGAATGCGGTGACTCAGCTGAATGATGCGGGATTTCATTTTAAAGTTTTGCCGCCAGAGGTTCTAACGCAGGAACAGTGCGAGAAGGCGGGGCAGGATTCGGAAGCGACGATACTTTGTTTTGAGACGCCGGGCGGGAATGTACATTTGAATATCGCGATGCAGTATTTGCAGCGTCGAACTGGGGAGAGGGCGCCGGTGGCGGTGCATTAGCGGTGAAGCCGCGTAAGACTGGTACTCCAGTGGCTGAAGCCGCGCGAATCTTCTACGGGTAATGTCGTGGCTAAAGCCACGACCTACAAAGATTATTATTCTTTTGGCGGTTCGGGCCTGCGGTATTCCACGCCGTGACGAAACAGACCTGCTTTGGGCAATTCTTCGCAGTAAACCACACGGGCCGGGATGAAAATGTTGGCTACTTCCGGCGTGTATGGCACCGCAACATCAATTGCCTCCTGCGCTTCGTAGCGGCGTTTGCTGCGGAAGCACATGCCTACGGGAGAGATATCTTCACAAACGGCGAGTTCGTCGTCCGTGTTGGGTTGGCGGACGCAGGCTGTGAGGCGAGTTCTCATGCGCAGGCGTCCGCGTTCGCGCTGCTCGCCGCCGGCAGGAAGCTCCGGCGGATCGCTGGGATTGACACGGTTGCGCGTAGCACGTGAGGCTAGCTTTTTTTCGCTTTCGTGGGGCGCTTGCGACCAGATGCTCGGGACGTTGCACGTCTTGCAGTAGCGCGCAATGCCGCGGGTGCCTTCGAAACCGCGCAGTTCCAATTCATTCAAGTAAACGACTTCGCGCGAACGGCAGTAGGTACATTCCAGCAGCATGCGCGCGACGGCTTCCTGTGATTCAGCGATCTGTGGGAATTCGATGGCCCAGACGTCATTTTCGGGCTCGAGAATTTCGACGCCGTACACGTAGCCTTCTTTTTGGTGTCCGAATTGGCCGACGATGCGAACCTGGCTTTGGCGATGCTTTTCGGCGGGGGCCAGGCGCCGAATCAGAATGTGCTGACCGGCGTGCAGGTCACGGTCGAGTAGGATGACGGCGCCAGTGCGATTGATCTGCATGGTGCGAGCGGGCAGCGCGAATTCCTGGTCGTTGCCATCTTTGCCGGTAGCTTCCAGCAATAAAGTCAGCGAGACACGGTCACTGCGACGCTGTGAAGCCGTTCCCATGCAATTCCTCCTGAATTGAAGCCGGGCAGAGCGAGGAACACGATAACATAACGAGGGCGCAGGTTGGACTCCGGACAAGGCCAAACTGCGGCTGAAGCTGACGGAGCGGAATTCTTGCGCTGAAAGAAAAGGAGTTAGAGAGCGTAATGGTACTAGTAAACCCCATTGACGGGGCATTTTCGGCGTGCTAGGCTCGGAGTTGGTTAACTATAGGGTTTGTGCTTAAATCGAGGATGGATCAGTACAAGGAGTCCAGACCATGGAATGGGTTACCCCTCAGCACGAAGAAATCGACCTGAACTGCGAAATCAGCTCCTACGCTAACGCCGAGCTTTAGCCGCGGATGCTCGTTAAAGTCCTCGGCTCAGCGGCCGGGGGCGGTTTTCCCCAGTGGAATTGTGGTTGCTCCAATTGCTCTGCCCTACGCGCCGGAACCCTGCGCGGACACGCGCGCACACAAACGCAGCTCGCCTTCTCCCTAAACTCCGCGGATTGGTTTCTGCTGAATGCTTCGCCCGACCTGCGCACGCAGATTCTGGCCGCGCCTGCGCTTGCTCCGCCACAGGGGTCGCGACGCTCGCCCATCGTCGGCGTGTTCCTGACCAGCGCTGACGTTGACTCCGTGGCGGGGCTTCTTCATCTTCGCGAATCCACGCCGCTCTGCATTTTCGGCGCACCGGCTGTGCAACGAATACTCCGAGAGGAGAACAGCATGTTTCGCGTACTGGATCGGGCTACGCCGGCGGCACAGTGGCGCGATATCTCGACGCTGCCGCAAATGGGCCCCGCGGCGGCCGGCGAGCCTTCGGGCGAATTATCCTTCCGTTATTCAGCTGTGCCGCTTCGAGGAAATTATCCAGACTATGTGAGCTGTGCGCTACGAAGCAAGCTGGCGGCGGACGAAGCCAGCGTCGGGCTGCTTATCGAAGCTGGCGGGAAAAGATTATTTTTTGCGCCTGCTGTTGCAAGCGCTGACGACGAGTGGAAGAAGATTGCGGAATCGAGCGATTTGTTTTTTCTGGATGGCACATTCTGGCGCGATGACGAACTGATCAGGGCCAGCGGTTCGGGCAAAACGGCGCGCGAAATTGGCCACCTTCCGCTTTCCGGCGAGGGCGGGCTGCTCGAGCAGTTTCCAAAGAGAGCGCGCGGACGCCGGATCCTGATTCACATTAACAACACCAACCCTATTCTCGACGAAGACAGCCCGGAGTATCGTGCGGTGCGCGAGGCCGGTTGGGAGACAGCACACGATGGAATGGAGTTCACGCTATGAATGCGTCGCATCCAGGAGCGCTGCTTCCTGTTGACGAATTTGTGGCTCGCTTTCACGCGATTGGAGAAGAGCGGTATCATCACAAGCATCCGTTCCACCTTTTAATGCACGAAGGGAGCCTTGGGCGCAGGCAACTGCAGGCTTGGGCGCTCAATCGGTATTACTACCAGAGCCGCATTCCGATAAAGGATGCGACGATTCTGGCGCGCAGCGAAGACGCTGAATTTCGCCGTGCTTGGAGAAAGCGCATTTTCGACCACGATGGAGATGGCACACATCCCGGCGGCATCGAGAAATGGCTGCGGCTGGTGGAGGCGACCGGTCTGACTCGCGAGCAGGCAGAGCGGGGAGACGGGATTTTACCGGCGGTGCGATACGCGGTGGACGCTTATGTTGACTTGGTGCGTTCCGGCACTTTTCTCGAAGCGGTGGCTTCGTCATTGACGGAACTTTTCTCCGGCAAGCTGATCGCGCTGCGGATGGATGCGCTCAGGAAATACTATCCGTGGCTTTCCGGCGGGCTTGATTATTTTCAGGGACGCCTCACGCAAGCGCCAGACGACGCGGCGTTCGCGCTCGCATGGGTGGTGAAACACGCGCGAACACCCGCGGAGCAGGAACAGGCGCTGGGAGCGCTGCGAGCGAAGTGCAACATCCTATGGGCGCAGCTTGATGCGATTTATTTTGCTTACGTATCGCCCGGGTGGCCGCCGCCGGGTGCTTTCCGACCCAATGCGGACTAACGCATGAACCTCGAACTGCGCGCACGGCCCAGACTCGCGGCGGGATGCCGTCTGAACGAACCCAATCAAGGGTCGCGCATGTTGTTAATGCCAGAACGCGCACTGCGGCTGAATGGCCCGAGCCTGGAGATCGTCGAACGCTGCGACGGAGCACATACGATCCAGCAAATCATCATCGAGTTGCAGAAGATTTATTCGAAGGCCGAACCGGAGCGCGTGGAGAAGGATATTCTTGGATACCTGACGCTGCTGCAGGAGCAACGCGCCTTGGATTTCGCGATTGAAGACACTCCCGGAAAGTCATGACTGCGATCGTCCTTCATCCGCTCGCGCTTATCGCTGAACTTACGCATCGGTGCCCACTGCACTGTGTATATTGCTCAAATCCTCTGGAGCTTATGGCTCGTAGGTTCGAACTTTCGACGGAAGAATGGACGCGTGTGCTGGGGGAGGCTGGGAAAGCGGGCATTCTGCAAGTGGATTTCACGGGAGGCGAGCCGCTGGCGCGACCTGATCTTGTGGAGCTGGTGCAGGCCGGGCGGGCTTCTGGCCTGTATGTGAATTTAATTACCTCGGGGATGCCGCTGGACGAAAGGCGACTTGCTGACCTGGTGAAGGCCGGGCTGGATCACTTCCAATTGAGCTTTCAGAGCCTGCACGAGGATGACGCGAGCGAAATTTCCGGAACGCGAGCGCTGGAGCAAAAAAGGCAAGTGGTCGCGTGGGTGCGCGCACACCGCGTTGCGCTTACGCTGAATTTTGTGATTCACCGGCAGAATCTGGAGCAGTTGGAAGAAATGATCGCGTTCGGAGAAGAATCGGGCGCGGGCCGGATGGAATTCGCGCACGTTCAGTATTACGGCTGGGCATTCGCCAATCGCGAGCGTTTGCTGCCGACGCGAGAGCAAGTGGAGCGTTCGATCACCGTGCTGCAGCAAGCGGAAGCGCGGCTGCGCGGGAAGGTGCGCGTGGAATACGTAGTCCCGGACTACTATGCGAAGTATCCGAAGGCCTGCATGGGCGGATGGGGGCGCAAGCTGATGTTGATCACGCCCAGCGGCGACGTGCTGCCGTGCCACGCGGCGCAGGTGATTCCGGGTCTGCGTTTTGGAAACGTGAAGGATCAGGCGTTGCAGGAGATTTGGGATTCCTCCGATGCGTTTCAAAAATTCCGGGGCGAGGCGTGGATGCGGGAGCCTTGCCAGACTTGCGATCGCCGCGCGCAAGACTTCGGAGGCTGCCGATGCCAGGCGTTCTTACTAGCGGGCGATGCGGCGGTCACTGATCCGGTGTGCACGCTCACACCACAGCGGGCTATCGTGGACGAAATCATCGCCGCGACAAATGCAGCAACTCCGGCGGCGATCGTCACGAAACCCGATTGGCTCTATCGCGCCAACCCTTCCTGAAGCGCGATTCCGCGATGCAGATCTAAACGCAAAATTAACGAAGCCCGCCTGAAAGGCTGGCGTCCACTACAGAGTCAACCGCGAGGAATAGGCGGGACGCCGCCACTAACAGAGACAACTGCAGGTGTGATTAGTTCGAGGTGAGACTGGGCGGGGGATATTCGGGGAGTTTGGCGTTTTTCTTGTCGGTGCGTTTTACTTCGAGTTCGTCGAAGAGGACTGACGGGCTGATTACGGTAGTGGGGACGCTGCCTTCGCGGTTGCTGACGAGGGGGTCGTTCCCGGCAGCGACTAGGTTGCTGCGCAGCGTACGTGTATCTAGTTCGTTGAAGACCGCGCCGCGGACAAGTTCCTCGTGACCATCGCTGACATACACGCGATATAGCAGGCGCGGGTTGTATCCAACCAGAGTTTCCGCATAGTAGCCGTAGGGTTTGCCTTCATCCTTACACATTGCAATCAATTTCCTTTTTAGATCTTCGGGCGAGCTGGACTCTTTCGGCTGAAGAATCAGGATGCCGATATTGGGCGAAGGCGGCTGGCCGGGAGCAGCGCGGCCGTGGCCATTGGAATCGGCAAAATCGCGGATGGGCATGCGGCCGAGAAGATATTCGACGAGGATGCCGTCCTTGATTACCGGCAGTGGGGCAACGCGAACGCCTTCTTCGTCAATCTGATAGCTGCCGATCAGGGATTTGCCATGGAACGATTTCATGGTGGGGTCATCCACCACGGTGATAAAAGTGGGCAGCACGCGGCCTTTGTAATTCGAGGAAAATTCTCCGGTGGTGCGCGCGGAATCGCCGGGCTTGGGCCGGATGCCGAGAATATTGGCGCCGATCATGCCGTCGAGAATATCGCTGGCGGCATCGTTCGAAAAAAGAACGGGGCCGCGATAGTCCTCTTCAACCATGGGAGCTTCGCGGAGAGCTTTCAGGGTCGTAAGCATCTTGGAGGCGTCGGCGAGCAGCTTTTCCTGCGAAGGCAATTCCGCGGCAGTCGAGCCGACATAAAAAGGTGAGCGGCCAAGTTCCATTCCATCTTCGGCTTGCGTCTCCGCGGAAAGATTCAGGGAGTAAACGGCATACCCCTGGCGCGTGCTGGTACCTTCGGTGTTCACAAAATAATCGTTTACGGCGCGAAACCTGACGTACGCAGAGAGGGACTGGATTTTTGCATCGCTGCGATAGAGATTGGTGACCTTTTCGAGAGTTTCCTTCCACGGCGCGGGCGAGAAATCGAGTTTGACAATCGGGCCGAGGGATTCCAGCGCAGGGGCGCGGGCAAAATCGTCGAAGGGCTGATCGGCGGTGTATTGGCTGAGAACCGCTTTCTTAGACGCGAGCGCTTCGTTGGCAATCTTGTAGGCGCGATCGGTGGCTGCCCACAAATCGCGGCGGATAGCGACGGGATCATCGTCGCGCGGGGCGATATTCACGACGCCCGTGCCCGGACCGTAGTAGCTGTCCTGCTTGTAATCACCGACGCGCACGACGACGCGCAAGTTGCGCACGTGGATCCGCTGATCTTGACGCAAGGCGCCGAAGGCGGCCTCGGCGGAAAACTCGTCCACGTCGGAAAGGCGATATTCGATGTAGTAGGGCGCGGGAACATTGTCCATCTTGAGTTGGGATTTGGAGCGATCCAGCTCTTCGCGCATGGCCTTGAGCAAGGGATCAGCTTGAACTGCAGCGGATGGCGCGGGCGGAGCAGCAGCCGGCGCGGGGGATTTTTGTTGCGTTTGCGCGACGGCAGCGGGAACAGCACCGGCCAGGACCAGCGCGAGCAGCAATGTGGATGCGACCGAGGAGCGGCCCAGCGGTGATGCAGTGATGGTCGCGTGAACCCGAGCTGATGTCGGAGCGCTCATGGCTTTGCTCCGGGCGGCGGCAGAACTGGCGGGCGTTCTGAACCGCGACGGCGTTTCTGAACTTCAATTTCCGTGAAGAGCATCGCGGGAGCCGCGGCTGCAACGGGCACCTGCCCGGATTCCGCGCCGCAAATTCCGTTGAAAACTTGCAGAGTGTCGCCGGTGAGGACGATGTTGTTCAGCGACAGCAGCGGCGTCCCGACGATATCCACGCCGCGCACCAGTTCATCCGGGCGGCCATCGGCATAGACGCGATAGACCATCACGGGAATCACCTGGAAGGCTTGCGGAGAAGCGCGCCCGGTGAGGGTGAAGCCGCCCTGGATGTCGTCGAAGTACAAACCGTAGGGCTTTCCCTGCTTCTTGATTTCCGCGATGAATTTTTCGCGCAGCACGGAATCTTTCACGGTGTTGGTGGAAGTGACGATCAAATTTCCCTGACGCCCGGTAGGCATCAGGCCGGGCTGGCGGCGTCCGTGACCGTTTGATGTGCTGAAATTTTTAATGGGCATGCGGGACATCAGAAAATTTTTGAGGATTCCATTTTCCACGGCGACCACGCGCGCGGCGGGAACGCCTTCATTGTCGAACTCATAATTTCCGGCCAGTTGCACGCCATTTAGTTCTTTCATGGTGGGATCGTCGGTGACGCTCAGGAACGCGGGCAGGACAAGCTGATTCACTTTTTTGGTAAAGGTCTGGCCTTCGTTCTCGTCGCGCTGACGATGGCCCTCGAGGCGATGGCCGAGAACCTCGTGAAAGAACACAGCGGCGGCGCGGCCCGAAAGCATGGCCGGACCGGCGTAAGGATCGGCGGCGGGCGCGGCGCGCAAGGCTTTCAGATCCGCGGCCATTTTGTCTACTTTCACGGCGAGTTCGGCGTCGGGAGGCAGCTGGCTTGGCGACGCTGCTTGAAACGATTCGACGCGCATTAATTCCATGCCATCGTCGGCGCGCGTTCCCGCTTGAATTACCAGGCGCGCGATGGCGCCCGGGCGAATCAACGCGGTGCCTTCACTGGTAGCTAAATAAGAGCGATTGGCAGAAACGTCGAAGGAAACGTAGGACGAATAAACCTCGGGATACTTCAGGAAACCGGCCGAAATCTTGCGGGTTCGCGCTTCCCATTCCTTCTGGTCGGACGGAGCGCGCAAGGCAGAAAGATTCAGGTGGTCCTGCGGTGCTTCGCTGGAGAAGTCCGGCGATTTGTCTTCTTCTTCGGAGCGTACCGCGTTGCTGGTCTTAACTCGCAGGAATGCGGCGGAGGCTTGCTCGTATTCGCGGTCGGTTAGTTGCCAAAGGACGCGGGCGATGGCGCTGGAATCGTCGTTCAGCGGGAGCAGGCCGGACGTGATGCCGGAGGGGCGGCTCTGGCCATGAGTGTTGTCCAGCGCGATGGAGCCGACGCGCATCATGACGTCTGCCATGCGGCGGTCAACGCTGGCGGAATAGATGACGCTTCCGTTCGAGGCTGCTACGTCGGTCTCGTCCGCGTCAGTGACTGCGTAACTGAGGTAATAGGGCGCGGGGTCGGTTTTGGCCAGGGATTTTGTGGCGCGTTGCAACTCCGCTTGCATGGTGGTGAGGACTACGTTGGCGGTTGGGCTGGAGGTGAGGGCGCCGAGCGGGAAGATGCAGAGCGCGAGGACGACTAGAAAAGCAAACCAGGGACGGGGTATTTGCATTGGGCTGGTGGGCTCTTTCTTCAATGGACGAATCTAGCATACGCGCGGGGGATGGGAGGCGCAACTGGCGCTGCGGATGACGATGTCTGCTTATGCACCGAGCGTGGGACGTTGCAGGTGCATGGCTTCGGCGGTTACGTCGGTGTATTTGAGGCCGGAGCCGGTGTTGAAGAGCACTACCCGATCGCTGGACTTGAGGTAACCAGAGGCTAGCAGGCGGTCGTACGCGGCGGTGGCTGCGGCGCCTTCGGGGGAGAGGAAGAGGCCTTCGTTCTTCGCCCAGTCGCGCAAGGACGAGAGAATCTCGGCGTCGGGAATGGCGAGGGCGACGCCGCCGGATTCGCGCAAGATTTCCAGCATGATGGAATCGCCGTAGGGTTTGGGGACGCGCAGGCCGGAGGCGAAGGTGGCGGCGTTGGGCCACATTTCGCTGGCGTTCGCACCCTGATCGAATGCTTTGGCCACGGGCGCGCAGCCGGAAGATTGCACGGCAATCATGCGCGGGCGCTTCCCGGGTTTCACCCAGCCGAGTTCTTCGAGCTCCGCGAATGCTTTCCACATGCCGATAAGGCCGACTCCGCCGCCAGTAGGATAAAAAACTGCGTCGGGATATTCCCAGTCGAGCTGTTCGACCAACTCGTAGCCCATGGTCTTTTTTCCTTCGACGCGGAACGGTTCTTTCAGCGTGGAAATATCGAACCACCCTTCGGACTTGCTTCGTTCGGCGACGATGCGGCCGCAATCGGATATGAGGCCGTCAACCAGAGTAACGTTTGCACCGTAGGTGATGGCCTCGACGTAATTTGCGAAGGGAACATCGCGCGGCATGAAAATGTAAGCGGAGATGCCGGCAGCTGCAGCGTAGGCTGCGAGCGCGCCAGCGGCGTTGCCCGCCGAAGGAACGGCGAGCGCACGGAGACCGTAATGACGCGCCATGGTTACGGCGAGCGCGAGGCCGCGGGCTTTAAACGAGCCGGTGGGATTCGCGCCTTCTTCTTTTAGATAGGCGTTCGGGTGGCGGCGGCTGGGAAGCATCGGCGTCCAGCCTTCGCCGAGAGTGACGGGGCGCGCGTCTGGTAGAACGGAGCGATAGCGCCACATGCCGGGCCACGGGGATTTGGCGGCGTCGCGTGCAATGGCGTCTCGTGCGGCGATTCCGCGCAGGGGTTGCAGATCGTAACGGACGTAGAGAGAACCTTTGCATTGTGGGCAGAGAGACTGGGGCGTCGCGGCGGAAAGTGTGGCCTGGCAGCGGGAACATTCCAGATTTTTGATCGGTGGCATGAAGTAACGATAACAGATGGCGCGAGAGTGAAACAGGATGCGGGATTATCGAGTGGAAATGGGATTTTCGCGATTTGGTGAAACGCGCGTGATTTTTCTGCGTGCGATGCGAGAGAAATTAAGCGAGAGAGTTTGGTAGCGGTACCGGGAATCGAACCCGGGTTTTCAGGTTGAGAACCTGACGTGCTGACCCCTGCACCATACCGCCGTTTATGAGCGAAGCAGCTTGCCAGCGCCGTGTGCGGGAAACACAGCACCTGAATGCAACCAACAGATTGTAGCATCGGCATCCGCCGGCGGGGAAGTGGCTGGGTGTGCATATAGCGA
>Ga0210385_10001606_pt1 | contig 13964 bp, 14 predicted proteins | sample IncBWH26OmetaG_FD_160107 | JGI IMG/M metagenome (GOLD analysis project Ga0210385, IMG submission 160107) | Forest soil microbial communities from Barre Woods Harvard Forest LTER site, Petersham, Massachusetts, United States - Inc-BW-H-26-O ... | reverse complement strand
AAGGGGACGATTTTCACGCCGAGGTGCAGACCATCCCGTCGGAAACCGAGGAAGTAGGTGTCGTCGGCCAAGTGAACGGCTCGCTTTTCAATGCCGTGCTGGACGCAGGAGAAGGGCCGGAACTGGCCATGCGCCTAGCGGCAATATTCGGCTGGGACCTGGACTTTTACACCGATCCGCGGCCGGGCGACACCTTCCGCGTGGTCGTCGAAAAGAAAACGCTCGACAGTGGCGAAGTGATTTCCTACGGCCGCATTCTCGCGGCGGAGTACAACAACGGCCCGCATCCCTACCGCGCGGTTCTGTTTCACGGCCCCAATGGCGATCCCGCGTATTACACGCCGGAAGGGAAGTCCATGAAGAAGGCGTTTCTACATTCGCCGCTGAAATTTGCCGCGGTGATTACCTCGCACTTCAGCCAGCACCGCTACCATCCCATTCTGAAAGAATATCGGCCGCACCTAGGAATTGATTACGCCGCGCCCTCCGGCACGCCCGTGCAAACGATCGGCGATGGCCGCGTGATTTTCGCCGGCAGGAAGGGCGGCGCGGGCAACTTGATCGAGATTCAGCACAGCAACGGTTACACCACGTATTACATGCACCTGTCGCGTGTGCTGGTACACTCCGGCGAACGCGTCCAGCAGGGCCAGCGGATTGGCCTGGTCGGCATGACTGGCCTCGCCACCGGCCCGCACTTGGATTTTCGCATCCAACATGGCACAGAATTTCTGAATTTCGAGCGCCTGCCGCTGCCGCCGTCCGATCCAGTATCGAAGCGCGACTGGAACGAATTCGCCGCAGCGCGCGACCATGCGCTGGCCCTGATGCCCCCTCTGCCGTCGCAGCAATCCCCGACCGTCGCCAAGAACTCGCCGCTGGCGGCTTTGCCAGCTCCCGCTGCTGCGGTTCCGACGAACTAATCGTCTGCTAGCGCGCCTGGTAGATGGCCTGATAGCGTCGCGTCGCGTCGCGTAACCAGACATATGCCGCAAGAGAACTTCACCCCGGCCGTAGCCGGGCTAATCAAGGGTTTCACCCCGACATGAAGGGCGAGAATCTGGTTAGGTTTAGAATGAGCGGATTCGTCAGGTAGAACCCACCGATGCTAAACGATGGCTTGCGCCAAGAATTGCAGGCAATGCGGGATGAAGACTTGCGCGTGCGCGAGGAACTAATCGCCTCAGGTGAGCTGGGCGGCGAATATGTTCCGAGAATGGAGGCTCTGCACAAGCGCAATGCAAGCCGTTTGCGAGAGCTAATTGATTTGCACGGCTGGCCAACCGAAGCCATCGCAGGGAAGGACGGCTGCGAAGCAGCGTGGCTGATCGCTCAGCATGCAATCGGTGAACCGGAGTTTCAGCGATATGTATTGAAGATGTTGCGTACCTCCATTTCCGAGGGTCATGTTCCTGCGTGGCACGCGGCCTATCTGGAGGACCGAATTGCAATGTACGAGGGTCAGCTGCAACGTTACGGTACGCAATGGATCGATGATCCGAGGGATGGACGTGCTCGCCCATGGACAATTGCTGACGCTAAGAACGTAAACGCATTGCGTGCCGAAGTTGGACTGGAGCCGCTGCGACCTGTTCCTGAGCCAGGTCCTGAACTGTCTGCGGGGGAACGAGAGACGCTGGAGCGGAATCATCGCTGGTGGCGGGAATGGCTAACGAGCAAGGGATGGGGCGTTCCGATTTAGGGGCAGCCCGGCAATGAACGCGGACTGCTGTGATGTCGCGCGAGCGGAAATTGATCCACCGTCAACTCCCGACCTTGTTTGCAATCGGAACCGGGGAGAGTCAACGGCGTGAAACGGATGTTGGCTTGCGCGTTGACTTGGGTTTCTGCTGCGGCCTAAGATGCTCGTTTGAGCGTCTTGCACACGTGAGCGACCAGACCGTCTCGCATTACCGAATCGTCGAAAAAGTCGGCGCCGGCGGGATGGGCGTGGTCTATCGCGCACATGATGACCGGCTGAACCGCGATGTTGCTCTGAAATTTCTCCCTGACGATCTGAACCACGACGAAAACGCGCGCGCGCTTTTGATTCGCGAAGCGCGCACCGCCTCCGCATTGAACCATCCCAACATTTGCACCATCTATGACGTAGGTGAAGCGGAAGGCAAGAACTACATTGTCATGGAATTCGTCAGCGGACGTTCGCTGGCGGAGCAAATTCCGGAAGACGGCCTGCCCGTGGAGACGGTGATTCGCTACGGCGAACAGATCGCGGACGCCATGGCGCATGCTCATGAACGCGGCGTTGTTCATCGCGATTTGAAAACTCCCAACGTGATCATCATGCCCGGAGGTCGCGTCAAGGTGCTGGATTTCGGTCTGGCGAAGCACATGACTCCGGGCGAGATCACACTGAAGACGCAATCCATCAGCACGCTCACGTCGGAAGGCGCGATTGTGGGGACAATGCATTACATGGCGCCGGAATTATTTCGGGGCGAGCCGGCGGACGCGCGCAGCGATGTGTGGGCGCTGGGCGTGGTCCTGTATGAGATGGCCAATGGCAAGCGGCCGTTCCGTGGAAGAACTTCGTACGAATTGAGCTCCATGATCTTGCACGATTCACCGCCGCCGTTGCGCGACAACGTGCCGTTGGGTCTGCGTTCGGTAATTGAGCACTGCCTGGCGAAAGAGCCGGCGCAGCGCTATCAGCACGCCAGCGAAATTCGCGCGGCGCTGGAAGCTTTGCGCACGAATTCGGCGGTGATACCGGCTAGCGCGATTCAAGCATCGGTCATTCTTCCGTCCATTGCGGCGCCTCGCTCGCGGTTCGGCCGCGCGGTTCTGGTTTCGTCGGTCGTGGCGGCGTTGCTGTTGATCACCGCGTTCGTCTGGAAGCTGGTCGAGGTTAAGTGGCGCGGGGCGCCCGCCGTGGGCGCGGCGTCCATTCAATCGCTGGCCGTGCTGCCGCTGGAAAATCTCACGGGCGATCCGAAGCAGGACTATTTCGCCGACGGAATGTCCGACGCGCTGATCACCGAACTTTCGCAGATCAAGAAACTGCGCGTCATCTCGCGCACATCGGTGATGCAGTACAAGGACAAGCACGAAAGCCCCGCGCAAATCGCGCAGGAATTGGGCGTGGACGCGTTGGTGGAAGGCTCGGTGTTGCGCTCTGCCGATCGCGTGCGCATTTCCGCGGAGCTGGTGCAACCGCAAACCGGCCAAAATCTTTGGGCGCACAGCTACGAACGCACGGTCACGGATATCTTGGCGCTGCAGAGCGACGTGGCCCGCGACATCGTGACGCAAATTCAGATTCAGCTGACGCAGCCGGAGCAAGAGCGGCTGGCGAAAACGCGCACCGTGGTTCCGGCCGCGTATGACGCGTACTTGCAGGGAAATTACTACGTCGCGAAACGAACCGGTGAAGCGCTGACGGAGGCGATTGCGGACTATCGCCAGGCAATTCAGCTGGATCCGACTTACGCGCCATCCTATGCGGGACTGGCGGGAGCGTTGACGCTCGCGGCGGATTACAAGGATGTGCCGTCATCGCAGGTCTTGCCGGAGGCGGAAGCAGCGGCGGTGAAGGCATTGCAGCTGGACGACAATCTCGCTTACGCGCACACCGTGCTGGGACAGATTCGGGCGTATCGGCTGGAATGGCCGGGGGTGCTGGATGAATTTAAGAGGGCGATTGAGTTAAATCCTGGCGAGGCGATCAGTCACCACTGGTACGCGCTGGCGCTGGCGTCCGCCGGCAGAAGCGACGAAGCGATTTCGGAAATCAAGCTGGCGCAGGAACTAGACCCTCGTTCGCTGATCATTAATGCGAATTTGTCGTGGGTTCTGTATTTGGCCGGCAAATACGACGAGGCTGCGGCCCAAGCGCAGAAGACTGTGGCGATGGATCCCAGCTTCGCGGTGGCGCACGGATATCTGGGCCAGGCTTATTTGGCGCAAGGAGAATACGGCAAGGCGTTGCAGGAATTGCAGCAGGCGCTAGGGCTTTCTGGAAACGAAACTTCGTTCAAGGCTGAGCTGGGGAATGCCTACGCGATGGCGGGAAAGAAAACTGAGGCGCAGGGGATTCTGCACGAACTCTTGCAGATGTCCTCGCGGCAGTATGTTTCACCGCTTAGCATCGCGCTGGTCTATGTGGGATTGGACCAGAAGGACGAAGCATTCAAGTGGCTGGACAAAGCATACGACGAACGTTCGGTCCGGCTGATCAATATCGCCGTGCATCCGCGATTTGCCAGCCTGCATTCCGATCCCAGATTTGCTGCGCTGGTGCAGCGCATCGGGTTGCCCTATGCGCCCGAAAATGGAAATGCGAAGCGATAACCGCGACGGATTCCGGCTCACGCGTTGCAAAAGAAGACGCTCCATTCGCTGCGCGCGTCAGCCTGCCGGCGGGAAGCGGTTGCGGCGCAATCTTTCTTGACGCTGTGGCGGGCGTCAACTACACTTCCGCCGTTCCTCGAAGAGCCCCCGGAATCGGCCTGAGTTTTTCCAATGGTGAAAGTTGAACATCATCTTTCCAGGAGATACGTATGGCCAATATTAGCTTCACGCTGAAGAACATCACCAAGGAAATCAAGAATTCGGAGAAAAAGCTGCGCGCGATTCGCGGGAAAGTCGCTGCGGCCGATCAGAAAAAAATTGATCTGGAACTGCGGCGGCTGGTGGAGTGCGGCAAAGAGATCCAGCAATTCTGCAGACCGCTGGTGCATTACGCGCAGACGTTCAGGACCAAACCCAAAAAGAAGTAACGCGATGCGCCGTCGCGAGCGATTTGAAACCGGCACCGCTGCCGTTCCGTGAAGTCTGAAATGCCAGGAGGGCCACTCATATGGCTAAGATTGCTTTTTCAGTTCATCCCATTACCAGGGCAATTCGCAGGGCGGAGAAGAAGTTGCGCGCTCTTCGGCCGAAAGTCAGCGATGCCGAGAAGAAGAAAATCGATCTGAACCTGCGGATGCTCGAAAAGTCGTATCGTCTGCTGCGTTTTCCTTGCCCGAAGGGGAAAGGGCCGATTCAGCCGTACGGGCAGTGGTTCACGACCAATCCGAAGTGAAGCGCGCAGGAGAGCTGTGATTTGGTCTCGCGGCGAGTGGAACCGGACTAGTCTGCATGCCTAAAGCAAAACGGGTGCTTTTCCGGCGTTCTCCGTTTTTGGTTTCCTACTGGAAAGATACCGAGCTGATCTTCGAAAACTACGCGACGGGGAAAGGCGTCAGCGCCGCGCCGATCGCGACCGAAGTGCTGAATTTCTTCAGTCGTTGGCGTTCTGCTGACACGCTCTTCCGTCGCTTTCCGCAGTATTCGACAGCCTCTTTGCGCGCGGCTCTAAAAGAGCTGGCTGGACATTCACTGCTGCAACGTTCCGACCGTAAGTTACAACCCCTCGAACATTCGATGGCTGCGTGGAAAGATTGGAATCCCGCGGCGGGTTTCTTTCACTTCACGGGGCGCGATCTTCCGTTTGAAGCTGACTTGGTTGGCATGGGGCGATACATGGAAGAGTTGACGCGCGAGAAGGCGATGCCTGTGCCAGTGAAGCATTATTCGCGGGCTGAGCAGACTCGTCTGCCACCGCCGCGCGTGGAAGGCGAATTCACTCGCGTGCTGACGGCGCGAAGAACTTGGCGAAGATTTGCAGTGGGGAAGCTCGCGCTTGCGGATTTAGCGACGCTGCTCGGATTGACGTGGGGAGTGCGCGAGTGGGTTGATGTTCCGCCGCTGGGGCGGTTTGCGGTGAAGACGTCTCCGTCGGGAGGAGCGTTGCATCCAATTGAGGCTTATGTGGTGGCGCGGGACGTCGACGGAATTGCGCCGGGGATTTACCACTACAACGCGACGCGACACCGTTTGGAATTGCTGCGGCGCGGAATGACGCGCGATCGGATGTCTGACTATGTGATGGGTCAGCGATGGTTTTCCGAAGCTGCTGTGTTTGTGTTCATGACTGGAGTGTTCACGCGGACGCAGTGGAAATATCGCTATCCGCGCGCTTATCGCGTGGTGCTGGCGGAGGCGGGGCATTTGTGCCAGACGTTTTGTCTGGTGGCGACTTGGCTGGGGCTTGCGCCGTTTTGCACGATGGCGATGGCGGATTCGAAAATTGATCGGGATTTGGGGATTGATGGAGTGACGGAAGGAGTTTTGTACGTTGCGGGAGTCGGCAAAAGGCCTGTGGGCGTGGACTGGAAAACCGCTTCGTCGCCGATTGATCCGACGGGGAAAAAACGAAAGTTGCGAAATTAGCAGCGCGGCGACGCCAAAGAATTCAAGAACAAATTCGAAATCGAAGTCGAGATCAAAGTCAAAAATGCCCGCCTAAAAAGCGAAAGCGGGCGGCCGCTACAAATTCAAATTCAAGGAGCCGGCGGGACACCGGCGCTACTCACGCTTTTAGTTCCCACGTGTCGCCGGCGCGCAGGAGTTTGGCCAGGTCGCCTTTGCCTTTTTTGGCGATTACGTCGCGGATTTGCTGTTGAATCAGATCTTCGTAGCGCGGCACTCCTTGCAGTGCGCGGAGGACGCCGATGGGCGTCGGGAATCCGGGCATGGAATCCATGCGCGAAAGGGCGAAGGCGTACACGGGATTCGGATTGTGCTCGTCGTGCACCAGCAAATCTTTATCGGTGATGCCGTTGCCGAGCGCTACTACTTCCAGGTCGAGGCCCACCAGGCGAATTCCTTTGTCGCGATTTTTTCCAAAGATTAGCGGCTTGCCGTGTTCTAGCTGGACGACTTGTTCGCTACGAGCTTCCTTTTCGGTGATCGTTTCCCACGCGCCGTCGTTGAAAATATTGCAATTCTGCAGAATCTCGATATAAGCGGAGCCTTGATGCGCTGCCGCTTTTCTGAGGGTTTCTTTCAGGTGCTGCTGGAAGACGTCTACAGAGCGCGCGATAAACGTGGCTTCGGAGCCGAGCGCTAGAGAGAGCGGGCTGAAGGGACGATCCACGGAACCGAATGGAGTGGATTTGGCCTTTTTGCCGACTTCGGAAGTGGGGGAGTATTGGCCTTTGGTGAGGCCGTAAATTTTATTGTTGAACATCAGGACTTTAAGGCCGACGTTGCGGCGCAGCATGTGGATGGTGTGATTGCCGCCGATGGATAGAGAGTCGCCGTCGCCGGTGGCTACCCAGACGTCGAGATCGGGGCGGATTAGTTTCACGCCGGTGGCGATGGCTGGGGCGCGGCCGTGAATCGTGTGGAAACCGAAAGTGTTCATGTAATAAGGGAAGCGGCTGGAGCAGCCGATGCCGGAGATGAATACGAATTTTTCGCGGGGAACGCCGAGTTCGGCGAAGACGGCCTGGACGGCGGCGAGGATGGCGTAGTCGCCGCAGCCTGGGCACCAGCGGATTTCCTGGTCGGTTTGAAAGTCTTTTTTTGTGTAAACCGGCAACGTGGCCGTGGTCATTATGCCGCTCCTCAAAGGTCTCTGGCGCTAATTCAACTGCAACGGCTGGTGGTCTAAAGACCGCCGCTACGAAAAACTAGTCTAGCAGCTCTTCGATCTTTGCTTCGATCTCAGATTGCTTGAAGGGCTTGCCTTGAATCTTGCCGTAGCTCTCGGCATCCACTAAAAATTTTGCGCGCAGGATCATTGACAGCTGACCCATGTTCATTTCCGGGACTAGAATTTTCTTGTAGCGCTTCAGAACATCGCCGAGATTGCGCGGAAGGGGATTCAGATAGCGCAGGTGGACGTGGCCGATGCGATGGCCCTTTTCGCGCATGGGTTTCATCGCGGCAGTGATTGGTCCAGCTGTAGAGCCCCAGGCTACGATGAGCAAATCTCCGGACTGATCGCCTTCGGGAACGATTTCCGGAATGTCTTGCGCTATGCCTTCAACTTTTTCGGCGCGGGTGCGAACCATGTGCTCGTGATTCAGCGGCTCGTAGTTGATGTTGCCGGTGACGTCCTGTTTTTCGATGCCGCCGACGCGATGTTCCAGGCCTGGAGTGCCGGGAATGGCCCAGGGGCGCGCGAGCGTGGACGGATTGCGGCGATAAGGGAGAAAGCCTTCGGGATTGGTTTCGAAGACCACGGGAATCTGCGGCAACTCGGCGACCGTGGGAACTTTCCAGGGCTCCGCGCCGTTGGCGAGATAGCCGTCCGAGAGAATAATCACGGGCACCATATATTTGATGGCGATGCGGCTGGCTTCGATGGCAATCCAAAAGCAGTCCCCAGGCGATGAAGGAGCGAGCACCGGAACGGGAGCCTCGGAGTTGCGCCCGTACATTGCCTGCAAGAGATCGGCTTGTTCGGTTTTAGTCGGTAGGCCGGTGGACGGGCCGCCGCGTTGAATATCGCAGATGACTAGCGGCAGTTCGACGGCGACGGCTAGGCCAATCGCTTCGGTTTTCAGCGCCATGCCGGGGCCGGAAGTGGTGGTGATGGCCAGCGCGCCAGTGTAGGAGGCGCCGATGGCGGAAGAGACGGCGGCGATTTCGTCTTCGGCTTGAAAGGTGGTGACGCCGAAATCTTTGTACATCGAGAGTTCGTGAAGAATGTCCGAAGCTGGCGTGATCGGATACGAACCCAGGAACAGCGGGATGCCGGCTTGCTGCGAAGCGGCGACGAATCCGAGTGCGAGCGCAGCATTGCCACTGATATTGCGATAGGTGCCGGGCGACAATTTGGCGGGGGGAATTTCGTAGCTGATCTGAAACGCTTCGGTGGCTTCGCAAAAGCTGTAGCCCGCCTGCATGGCGAGTTTATTGGCGGTTACCAGCTGCGGCTTGTTCTTGAATTTATCGTCGAGATAGCGGAGGGTGGGCTCCATGGAGCGGTTGTAGAGCCAGTAGCACATGCCGAGAGCGAAGAAATTTTTACAGCGGTCCATGCTCTTCGCATCGAGGCCGACATCTTTCAGCGCGGCGCGCGTGAGCTTGGTGAGCTGAACGGCAAAAAGGCGGTAGCCGTCGAGAGAATGATCTTCGAGCGGACTGACGGTAATTTGCGCTTTGCGCAGATCACTTTCACCGAAGTCATCGGAATTGACGATGAGGATGCCGTTGGTTTTCAAGTCCGCCAGATTCATTTTGAGCGCGGCGGGATTCATGGCGATCAGGACGTCCACGCTGTCTCCGGGCGTGTACACATTGCTGGAGGAAAAGTGGACCTGGAAGCCGCTGACGCCGGGCAGGGTGCCGGCGGGGGCGCGGATCTCGGCAGGGTAGTCCGGGAATGTGGCCAGATCGTTGCCGTAGAGCGCGACGGTATTGGTGAACTGGCTGCCGGTAATCTGCATACCGTCACCGGAGTCACCGCAGAAGCGGATGACTGCCTTGTCGATCGTTTCCCGTTTGCGACCCAAGATTTCAGAGATAGTTGTAGACATTTCTAAATGGCCCTCGCGGTGACGGATGTAAAGAATCGCCCGACAATCCTGTTCTTGGGACGGGTAACGCAGGGGAGGCGATGGTTGATGATGCGTCCAAAAGTATTGAATAGAAGTGGGACTTTTATTGGCCCAAAAGGACTTACGGGTGTGGCCGAGATTTCATTTGCTCCATTTGTATTGAATAGACATGCGAGGCGCAGAACGGATTTTGACGAATTTAAGCAGCCAAGCGCCCGGCAGGAAGCGGAGGCACAGTCAGGCGATTCATGAGAATCAGAACGGGAAAAAGTAATGGGGAGCTGTGAGGCGCCGTAGTCAACTGCGCGGCGCAAAAGGTTGCGCGGGTTCGCTTCTTCTCGCATAACTCCAGAGACAGAGTACCCAAGTCCGATTATAGGCTACCACAATGAGCGTGACTTTGCCCCGTACACACTAAGATGATGTTTCGTAAGAGTTGGGATGTCCGCAGGGCACGATGGGCATGCGTGCGCGGTCGGAATCGGCGGGGAACCTGGGTGAGGGCGGTAACGTCTTAGTGATAGCCCGGTGTGCCGAGAGTTTGCGGCACAGAAGTCGCCGATGTGAGTGAGCGGAATGGTGCCCGCTTCGTCCCGAACACCGCGGGACGAAGCGGCCGCTACATAAACGAGCCAGCACCGCACCCTGGGACGGCGTTGCGATGAAATTTGAAATGGAGCGATTGGCGAAGGCAGCACCCACTACCGCGCATGTGGTGAGGCATTGGTTTTTGGCGCTGGGGGGGCCGGGGCTGATTCTGCTGGGCCTGATTGATAGCTCGGTGATTCCTGTGCCGGGTAGCATGGATGCTATGACCATTGTGCTATCGGCGCATCAGCGGACGTGGTGGCCGTATTACGCCGTGATGGCGACGGTGGGATCGGTGATCGGCGCGTATGTGACGTACCGGCTGGCGCGGAATCGGGGTGAAAAAGCGCTGCACGACAGGCTCTCCAAGCGCAACGCCAAGAAAGTAGTGGGCGTGTTTGAGCGCTGGGGCTTTGGGGCCATTGCGCTGCCGGCGCTGCTTCCCCCGCCGATGCCGATGGTTCCGTTTGTGATCGCGGCGGGGGCGTTGCAGTATTCGCAGAAGAAATTCCTGGTGGCGATGTCGTTGGGGCGGCTGGTGCGGTATTGCATTCTGGCGTATCTGGGAGCGGTGTACGGGCGGAAGATTTTTGCGGTGGTGTTGGCGCATGGCGAGGTGGCGTTGTACGTGACGATTGGGGCGGCAGTTGCGGTGACGGCGATATTGTTGATTATGCGATACAGGCGGAAGCGGGAAGCGCTGGCGGGCAGCGGTGATTAGCAGACGAATTGCTGGCAAGGAACGAATCGGTTCCGCGTAGAGCTAGTTGATTGGTGCGAGCCAGATGTCTTGATCTACGTAGGCTGTGAGCGGGGTTCCCGCGGGGATGTCAACATTCTTGCCGTGTTTGATGAGGCCGATCGGACCGAACAGGACTGTTAACGCCACGGTTGCTCCGGTTTTGCTATCTCCTTCTCGTCCTTTCGTGCCGCGAATCCGTACGTGGTTGCTGCCGGAGACCAAAATATTGCATTTGAACGCTGAGTTCTCCTGGTCTTCCCATCATGCCGGCCTTTTTGGCGTCGGTGACAGTGGCTACGGCGTGCGCGCCTTTCGGAACGATGGTGAAACTTCCCACTTTCAAGTCATCATCGAGCAGGAATTCTACGGGGTCTCCTTCGTGAGCAGTCTTCGAGTTTAGATCCGCTGCGAATTTTAGAGAAACCTGCACGCCTTCCTTGAGCAGGCAGCCGTTGTTCGCGCTGCACGTAGGCTGGGAGGCGTCCGCAGGCGTCCCGCTACGCACGGCTTCCACATTGCCAGAGGGCTTCGCGGCCTGGGCGGCGAGCATAGCCTCCAAGACGGATTTGTCCACGCCCGCGTTTTTCAAGGTGATGAGCGCCTGCGGGGAGGTGTCGAAATCCGTGTTGCTGGACTGGATATCTTTCACGATCAGCGCGGCGTCGAAACCCTGTGCGGTCATGTTGATGATGTCCGTGTTGGTGAGCGGTTTTTGCGTTTGCGCGAAGGATGCAGGGACCGCGAAGACGGTTAGCGCTAGGAGCACCAGGAAATGGAGAGGTTTCATGACGGCTACTCCTGTGAAATCTATCTTCTGTGAGCGTGGAGCATATCTCAAATGGCGAGTAGCAGCAGGTTAAGTTTCTTTTTGAGTACTTATAGTGACGAGCGGCGCGTGCTCAGGGTCGAGCCGGTGTGCGGTGCGACGGTTATGCATTCCGGTGTCTGGAACCAAGGACACTGGCCGTCGCGGGAAGTCAGGTGGGAGTAGGCTGGACCGAACCTGTCCTACAGTACCATTGACTTTCGCTTTTGGTTCGCCTAGTGTGGATGCTTCAACCTGGGCCCAGAGGGGAGTGATAATGGCGCTGACGAAGAGGCAGAAAGAAGTACTGAATTACCTGGTGGGATTCATCAATAAGAACGGATATTCGCCCAGTTTTGAGGAAATTGCGCATGCGCTGAAGCTGACTTCGCTGGCGACGGTGCACAAGCACCTTTCGACGCTGGAGAAGAAGGGCTACATTCGCCGCGGGTACAACCAGAGCCGGTCAATTGAAGTAGTCCAACTGCCGAAGCCGATTCGCGAGCAGGTGCTGGATCGCCACGTAATCGAGCTGCCGCTGGCGGGCCGCATCGCGGCGGGGCGTCCCCTGGAAGCGGTGGAGACGAATGAGACGATTTCGCTGGCTGATTTTGCGCGCGGGCAGAATACTTTTGTGCTCCAGGTGAAGGGCGAGTCCATGCGGGACGACCATATTCTGGACGGGGATTACATCGTGGTGGAGCAAACGCAGGTGGCGAACCCTGGAGAGATCGTGGTGGCATTGGTGGGTGAGGATGATGCCACGGTGAAGAGGTTCTACCGGGAGCCGGGCGGGAAAGTGCGGTTGCAGCCGGCGAATTCGACGATGGCGCCGATTGTGGTGCAGGGCACGGACGTGAAGATTCAAGGGCGGGTTGTGGGCGTGCTGCGCAAGTATTAAGATTTGGGCCGGGGGGATTTGCGATGAGCCGGCCTGAACGCACGGAAGCCGCGGCGTATTACTTCACTTATATTGATCGCATTCCGCAGGACGACATCCTTGGCGTGATGGAAGCGCAGCTGGAGGATGTCGGCAGGATCCTAGCATCTATTTCCGAAGAAAAATCACTGCATCGGTATGCGCCGGAGAAGTGGAGTATCCGGCAGGTTTTGAGCCATATCAATGATACGGAGCGCGCGTTCGCGTTTCGCGCTTTGTGGTTTGGACGCGATTTTCACGATCCCCTGCCTAGTTTTGACCAGAACATCGGTGTGAATGCGGCGCGAGCGGATGAGCATGTTTGGGCTAGTCATGTGGCGGAGTTTCGCGATGTGCGGCGGGCGACTTTGGCGTTGTTTCGGAAGTTGCCGAGCGAGGCGTGGCGGCGGAGTGGCTTGGCGAGCGGGAACCTGGTTACGGTGAACGCGTTGGCATACATGATTGCGGGGCATGTGGCGCATCATGTGGCGATTTTGCAGGAGAGGTATTTGTAGGATTGGCGGCAAGTCGGCCAAACCAAAGCCAAAGGCGCCCGCCTAAAGGCGGCCGGTACAAGGTCACAAGCAACGGCAAAATCGGAAGCGGGCGGGTCTGAGACCCGCCCCAACGGCCATTGACGAAATCTCGCTTGCGGTTTGAGTTTTAAAGTTCTAGGATGCAGTTCCCCAGCTTGACCGGCGGAGTTATCTCGCCGGACACACTTGTCCCATTTTGGGTTTGGCACGGATAGCGCGTGGGACTACATTCAAAGACCCCGGTCCTTAATAGGCGATATTGTTTGTGGCAGGGCGAAATTGGGTCCTAAGGTAGGAGGGTAAATGTGGGGAGACAAGAAACCGGAGGCTCCGGAGAAGAAGGCGGTCCCGCAGCAGCCGCAACCGTCTCAGCAAGTGCAACCGGCTAAACCAACCGTACCGAGTGCAAACGCACCGGCTTATCCTGGGGAGGCAAAGACAATGGCACCGAATGATCCGACGTATCCGAACACAAGTTCGGGCAACACGGCACGGCTGGGTTCGAGCCTGCATGTAAAGGGCGAGATCACCGGGAATGAAGACCTGTTGATCGACGGCACGGTCGAGGGATTGGTTCAGCTGGAAGACCGCAAGCTGACGGTGGGAGCGAGCGCCAAGGTGACGGCGGACGTGATTGCCCGCGAAGTGGTGGTTTACGGCAACGTGAAGGGCAACCTGCGCGCGCGCGACCGAATTGAGATCAAGAAGGACGGGTCGGTGGTGGGGGATTTGACCACGGCGCGGATTTCGATCGAGGACGGAGCTTATTTCAAGGGTTCGATCGAGATTGACAAGACGGGCGACGCAGCCGACGACAGCAGCAAAGCGTTTTCGCGCGCGAAGCATGGCGCCGCGGCGACGACTACTTCCTAGTTTTAGTTCCTGCGAATTGCAAGGCGGGCCGCCTGGGGTGGTCCGCCGCTGCCTTCGTTGTGTTGCGCTCCGTCACGACTTTCTTTTTGTTTTTCGGCGTACTACTCCTCGTTGACATAAATGGCGACGTACTTTAGACTCATTGTTT
>Ga0210385_10001604_pt1 | contig 13969 bp, 8 predicted proteins | sample IncBWH26OmetaG_FD_160107 | JGI IMG/M metagenome (GOLD analysis project Ga0210385, IMG submission 160107) | Forest soil microbial communities from Barre Woods Harvard Forest LTER site, Petersham, Massachusetts, United States - Inc-BW-H-26-O ... | reverse complement strand
AAATGAAATTAAAACAGGTATTAAAGAAGCCTTAACCGAAGTAATAGACGATTTTAAAAAAGATAATATAGATATTGAATCTAATACTAATTATTTAAAACCTTTAGCTATTGTTAGTTCAACAATATTTTTTGCTTATTTTTTATTTTATTTACCTAATTCAATAACACCTGAAGATTTAACACAATATAATTTCTTTAATAGCTCATTAATTGAATTTAAAATTAATGTTAAAGATTTCGTATTAAATTATTTTTATGGTGGTAATGGAGGTAATGCTGGTAATACAGGTAATGCTGATAATACAAGTAATGTTGGTGATAATATAAGAGGTGATTCACATATTATTTCTAATAATACTTCACCTATAACTTCACCACAAATAACACCTAGAGCTAGTAGTTCGTCTAACTATCCCCTTTTTAATGATAATTTTACTAAAAATGATACAAACACAAACCTATAATGTAAATCAATTATTTTTAAGTAACGAATTATTAAAAACATTTATCAGTAAATTTTGGGTAGAATCTTTTGCAAGATTTATATTAAGTAGAAAAGATATTCATCTATTATTACTATGTAAAGTACAATTTACTGATAGTGATATGGGATATAGAACATTAGCAGATTTAAGAAGAGTTAATTTTAATGATAAAGAATTATTTACTAATTATTTAATTGCTAGATTAGGTATTTAAACTGAAGCATATGTCACACATCCTATTTCTAAAATAGAATTTTCATTTGTAATTAAAAAAGGTATAGCTTTAAATACTTATAAATCATTTGAAGATTTTGAAACTAAAATAACATCAACAACTCATACATTTAATAATATGGAATTACCTATTAGTATGAATCCAGTAGATTATGGTGAAATATTATTAAATAATAAAATTCAAATAAATGGTGAATTAGTTAATAGATTTGTTGTAGAAAAAGGTACAAGATCTTATATTATTGATTCTAATTTAGATAATTCAGTTAATAAAGTAAGAATACAAGGACCAATAGATCTTTCTTGGATTGATACTCTAATTTCTAATGATGTATTCAAAAGAGATATAGGTAAATCATCTATATATTTCATGGGAGGTGAAAGAATATTACTTAAAAAAGTATTATCAGCTAAACCGTACACTCCAATTAGTGTAAATTCAAAATTAAATGATAATTTTGTAACCATGGATATGGAAACTATTAAAGTTAATAATTTATTAACTCCTTATTTAATCTGTGCATTTAATGGATCAGATTATATTACTTCTTATGCTAATAAATCTCTAGATCTATTTAATTCATTTATTAATGGATTATTAACCTTTTTTACTAGTAAAACATTAATCGTATATGCTCATAATTTATCAGGTTTTGACGGTATATTATTAATGAAACATTTAATTCCATTTGGTAAAGTTGAACCAGTATTATTCAATGGTAAATTAATGTCTATAACTATTACATTAACTATAAATGGTTTTGAAGGTAAAAAAATAAAATTTAAAGATTCTTATTTATTATTACCTCAATCTTTAAGAAAGCTATGTATAGCTTTTGATATTTCTATTCCAAAAAGTAATTTTCCATTTAATTTATTAAATATTTTTTATACTGGAGTTATACCAGCATTTAAATATTGGACAGGTATAGATTTAAATACCTATGATAATATAGTAATAGAAAATGCTAATAAAACTTGGAATTTTAAAGAAGAAGCTATTAAATATTGTAAATTAGATTGTAAATGTTTACATGAAATATTAATTAAATTTAATGAATTAATATTTAGTAATTTTAAAATAAATATTAATAAATCTTTAAGTTTACCTGCTTTAGCTATGAGAATTTATAAATCTCAATTTATGCCTAAAAATACCATTTATCAAATGTTAGGTAATGTCGAAAAAGATATTAGACAAGCTTACACAGGAGGTGCAGTTGATGTTTTTATTCCTAGTAATAGAAAAAATATAATTTCTTTAATTAATAATAATATTAGAGCTTTATTTACTAAATTATTTTCTTATGATGTTAATTCATTATATCCATTTATTATGGCTAATAGACCAATGCCAGTAGGTAAACCAATAGCTTTTAAAGGAGATATTACTAAAATAGATCCTCAAGCATTTGGTTATTTCTATTGTAAAATTACTAGTCCAGAAAATATTAAACATCCTTTATTACAAAGAAAAATCAAAACTAGTGAAGGAATCAGAACCATTGCTGGAATAGGTTCCTGGACAGGTTGGATCTTTTCTGAAGAAATGTTTAATGCTATAAAATATGGATATTCTTTTGAAATCATTAAAGGTTATGAATTTGAAAGAGGATATATATTTAAAGAATATATTGAAAAAATGTATGCTCTAAGAATGGAATATCCTAAAGGTAGTCCTATGAATCTAATTGCTAAATTATTAATGAATTCACTATATGGTAAATTTGGAATGAGATTAGAATCTACAAATATATCTATATTTGATTCTAATAATCAAGAAGAATTAGAATTATTTAATACTATATTAGATAATTTTGGTGAAAGTGTTAAAAATTGGATTAAACTAGATAATTTTTATATTACTGTTAGAAAAAATTTAATTCCTTATTCTCATAATGAATCTGAAGATTTCTATTATGGTATAGATGTAAATATCGCTATTGCTGCTGCTGTAACTAGTGGTGGTAGAATTTGGATGTCTATTTTTAAAAATGGTAATAAATTTATTAAAGATTGTCCTAAATTTAATTTATATTATTCTGATACAGATAATATTGTAATTGATAAAGCTTTACCTAGTTATATGGTTGGTAATGAGTTAGGACAAGTTAAATTAGAACATGTAATTAAAAAAGCTGTATTTTTAGCTCCTAAAGTTTATGCATTGGTAACAACCGATAATGAATTAATTATAAAATGTAAAGGTAGGAGAGAGTAAAACTATTTATTTTATCCTCATATTTATTATGAGGAAGGATAAAATTGATCTATTATTACTTTACTAGTTTTTAACATTGAATAAGAATAAAGTTTTATATATTGTAATCCTTGATTAGTGTGAGTCAACCTCTATCATATTCATATTCCTCTAACAAATATTTTTAATTTAAAATAAGTTAAATATATGACAACATTTTGTCTATTTAAACTATTATATTTCTATAAATAGAAATTAGTTAAATATTAGTGTTAGATATTTTTAACTTAACCCTAAATATATATTTGAAGTATTATAACTACATGTTAAGCACTCTATTAGAAATTTAAGTAGAGATGGTTAGTTATTATGATATATGAAAGTATATACATATATTAGATATATACTCTTTTATTATAAAGATTTGATGATATTTTATGATATTTTATGATATTTATAGCCCAATATTCGGATAAATTTTTTATGTATTTAGGAATTATAAAAAATAATTCAGAGGGTTGGCTTAATAAAATTTTTAGTTTTTTACCCTCCTTACTACTAAATAAGTATAATAAATTAATTAAAATTATATAAGTCCAAGGGGGATATATAAATAATTAGTGTAATTCGATAGCATCTTTAATATATGAACATACTAATAAAGTAAATACATAACTTTGAATTAAAGATACAGCTAATTCTAATCCTATTAAAGCTAAAAATATAGAAAATGGTATTAAAGTTAACACAGCTATAATTATACTACTACTAAACATTTGATATAAGAAAGTAGATAATATTTTTAGTAATGTGTGACCAGCAACCATATTAGCAAATAATCTTATTCCTAAAGAAAATGCTCTAGCTAAATAACTTACAGTTTCAATTAAAACTAATAAAGGCACTAAAGCTAATGGTGTACCAGATGGTACAAAAAATGAAAAGAAATGTAATTTATGTATAGATAAACCTAAAATAGTTACACCAGTAAGAATAGTAAATGATAAACCAATTGTAACTATAATAGAAGTTGTTACAGTATAAGAATAAGGAACATTACCAGTTAAATTAGCTATTAAAATAAAGAAGAATAATGAGTAAATAAATGGTAAATATATTTCTTTACCTAATTGTTCTCTTACCATAGTATTTAAACTTGCAAATACACTTTCTAATCCTATTGACCATTTATTAGGTAATAATTTTGTTTCATTATTTCCCATATAATGTATTCCTATTATTATTAATAATACAAATACTGAATAAAAACCTAAATTAGTTAAAGTTATATTTAAATAACCAAAAATTGGTGCATTTAATCCTAATAAACTAGTAACTTCGAATTGTTCTAATGGAGAATTAATTATTAAATTTGTGTTAGTATTATGTAACATTTTGAGATTTTATTTTTATTCTGCTTAACACAGTTGAAATTTTTACTTTGTTTGTACTTATCTTTCCATATATTTATGCCTTTAAACTAAATTATCTTTATATTAAAATAGAATTAATAAATAAGATTAAACATATGAAGTTTTTAATCACTGATTAAAAATAGGGCAACACCCATAATTATATTGATAACAAGCCTATATATTTAGGATAAGGTAATTGATTCAACATAAAGATAATGTAACTCTGGATTAAATAATTTATTTATAAAAAATTTCTAAACCATTTCTTTTACTTTATTTATTTTAAACTTTCTTTTATTGATTTAATATAAGGCTTCGCCTATTATTAAGCCTTGTATTACCTCTGTCTTTTGTTGAGCGAAGCTCAGAATAAAGCAGAAAGTATAAGGCATAAGTATTAAAACATTAATTGTTACTGACTTCTGGTACACATGCTACACTTAAACACTTTATACTTTTATGTCTAGACACTTCTCACCTAGGTGGGTGTAGTAAAGAAATATCTAACCTTCGTTTAGATAAGTAGTGTAGACTAAAACAAAAATGAACACTCACCCACCTTACACCAAAGATGGATGGGTGAAATGGTAACTACCCTAAATAAGCAAAAGCATAGCTATACTTAAATAGTTAAATATTATATAATATTTTACGAGTAAAGAGACTTGAACTCTTACGATAAAATCATGAATTCCTAAGATTCACCCGGCTACCATTTCGGCACACTCGTTTATGTTTGTGCCTATGGCAAAGCAATGGTAATATTTTATAAATATTATTATATTGTCAAACTAAACCAGGCTAAATAAATACTAAATTTATTTAAATAAAATAATTAAGGAGTAGAGTAATCGAAACTCTGTCTATAAAGTGTAAATTTATTGCTAAACCACTCAGCTAACTCCTTTAATTAATATTAATTTATTACTATTTTTATATATTATTTTAAGTATTAATTCTGGAAGGCCTTAATATTTCCGCAAATGAAAGCTTAATTCCCTCCTCTGACCCTCTCCTTTATTAAGGGCAGAGCTATAGAATTAAAAAAATATTCATTTTATAAAATGTAAAATTATTACATTTTTAGTATGCCTAACCTTTAGGTAAGGCAAAATAAGGATAGTTGAGCTCCGCAAAGGGGGTAAAATAAAATTTATTATCCAGCAGCACTTTCCAGTACGGCTACCTTGCTATGACTTTTGAGATGTTACTTAAATGAATTAACTAAAACTAATTATCTTAATAAAGGTGTTCTATTTTGACCCTTATCATCTATAGAAGATAGAAAGAAAAAATAATAAACTTTAAGAGACCTTTATAAAAGTTTTAATTTCGCTCCAGTTTCCTCCAAGTTAAACTCCTTCCCAGCGACAGACAGTTAGTTCATCACGAATGCAATCTTCACCGTTGCGCTAATGATCAACGATTACTCGAAATTCCTTCTTCATGTCGCCGAATTGCAGACGACAATCTGACTTAAATTAACTTTTTTTAATGATTAGCTCTTCCTTATTTTCCTAATTTTTCTATACCTTACCTTATTAAGGGCAAAGAATAGAATAGAAATGGTTTCGCATCACTTTGTAAAAGTTTTTGTGGCACGTCTATAGCCCAGTTCATGAGGGCCATAACGACTTGTCTTAGCCCTAAATGAAACTCTATCAGTATCATTAATTGTTAAGTATAAATTAACAATAAGGATTTCGTCCGTTAGTGGAGTTAACCTCACTTCTCACAATACGGACTGACGACAGCCATGCAACACCTGTAACAGAAGTATTTTAGAAAAACACTTCATTTTTATTTAAATTAATAAATAAAAATTTGTTATGCAAGAACTGGTAAGGTTTTACGCGGATTATCGTATTAAATAACATGCTTCACTTCGTTTGCTTCGAGACCGACTAATTTTTTTGTTTTCAACTTTGCAGTTGTACTCACATGGCGGAATGGTTATCGTGTTAACATAGCCACCTATTTTTTTAAATGGGCAACCACCATTCATCGTTGACAGTGAGTGGTATCTGGGTATCTAATCCTATTTCCTATACTCACTTTCGTTTCTCAGCGTCAATCATTAGTAGATAAAAAGCTTTCACTCTTAATATTCCATTTAGTTTCTAAGGATATCAGACCTCTTCTAAATATTATTTAATATATCCTCTATTTGATTCTAGCTTTTATTTGTTTATTCTTTCTTAATTTTTATTTACATTAATAATTTAATGAGTAAAAATTATTATTTAATTAAAAATTAGTCTATTATTTCTATATATTTTCTCTGCATCTTTATATTAAAATTATATTGAATTATTGAAAATTTTAGAAAAAAGAATAAAGTTTAAAGCTGCCTACACACCCTTTACGCCTGATTAAGACGACTAACGTTAGCGTCTCTGGCCTTACCGAGTCTTCTGGCACCAGATTTGGACAACACTAATAGTAAGGTAATGTCATTATCTTCCCTTACGTTATCACACTTGACACAAGTATGATTTCAGTTAGCTAGTTCACTCTTACGAGCATTGACTAATATTCTCGACTGCTGGTAGTAACTACTACTTGGGAGATTTCATTCCCGATGTGGCCATTTGCTCTGTCAAGCTTGGCTATCGATCGTTGGCTTGGTAGGCCTTTACCCTACCAACTACCTAATCGAAATAAATAGAATCCTAAAGCAGAATTATTCCTTTTTTAATAAAATATAGCCTATTTATTTTCTTATTTTTATAATAAAAATTATCTTCTATTTATGAAGACTCTAGGGTATCTTATTTACTATCCTCACCTTTACACCTTATTAACTTTAGGATTAATAAAGTAATACTTTATTAATTTTAGATTAATAACGATTCGCATGTCTTAAAACTACTGAAAAACGTTCAATCAGAACCAAAATTAAATTCTTACTAATATTTAAACAATATAAAAATATTGTTGTATTGTATTTACTATTTATAGTAATAGTTATTATCTCTTTTAATTTGATTTTTTTATATTTAAATATTTATTTTTTATGCCTTTTTATTTTATATTAAGGGCAGAGCAAAGAATAGAATAGCTTCGCTCAACTATTCTAGTTTTAGTATACATAGAAAGCTGTCTACTGTCTTTATTTAAAGGCATTGCTAGACATATAATATTATAAATATTATTAATTAAAATTATACGGGCACTGTGAGATTTGAACTCACGACTTTATTCAAGTTCTCGTTTTCAAGACGAGTGCCATAAACCAGACTCGACCAAATACCCTTTAATATTTATATGTTTAATAATTAATAAATTATTGATTTACAATATTGATATATTACTCTCTTTTATTATACCTATGTTTACTTACAATAATCTAACATTAGTCAAAGGCTATGTATACAATAGCAATATTCAATAAATATTAAACAAGGCCTAAACTTATTAAGACCGAAGGGAATTGAACCCTTATAATATCCATTATGAGCGGACTGCATTAACCTATTATGCTACAGTCTTATAATATAAATATTATAACTTTTTAGTTTAAATAAAAAGTTATATAAATACATAATTATATTGAGCAGTAAAGGAATCGAACCTTTTACGGCTATTAACCAATTCTTTTACAGAGAATCACCATTACCAATCGGATCACCTGCCCTTTTATGCCTTTTTATTTTAAAAGCACCTGGACTTGAACCAGGACTTTCTCCTTAAAAGGGAGACACTCCACCACTCGAGTTCTGCTCTTTAATTATTTTCTACTATTGTTTTATTACACATCTTCTCACTATTTCTTACCTAACTTTGCCTTGCCTACACTTATGTTACCTTAAATAATTGGCAGCAGACAAAGGCTCCCTCTTCTATATTTTAATAAAGTAAGAGGGAGAGTGAAGCTACTCACCTAGCCACCCTTGGTGTAAGATGAGTAGTGTAGCCACCTGTTCAATGCAAAAGTGTAAGTGGTAAATTTAAATAAAGCTAAATGGATCCATTTTTAATACTAATAGTATATTGCTATTGCATAATTAGTAAAATAAACAATATTATTTAATTCTGAGTTGACCAGATTCGAACTGATATAAGCCATTACCAAAAAATGGTGTTTTCCCAAATTAAACTACAACTCATTTTAAATATGCCCTGCTTACGTTCTTACAATTTTGCTATTACATGGGCATATTTTATTAAAATTATAGCAATTTGTTTACTTAAGCCTGAAGGCAAAGAAATATTAAATATAAATATTTTATTATGCCGAAAACTGGAATTGAACCAATATCTAAATCTTACAAGGAATTCATTTTACCTATTAAACTATTTCGGCCTTTGCCTTGGGAGAGAATTGAACTCACATATCTATATCTTCAGAATAGCGCTTTGACCACTAAGCAACCGAGGCTTTATTTAAATCATAAATAAATTTTTAATTAAATTGGAGAAAGATAGAGTCGAACTATCATATTTGTAATGCAAATACAACTGATTACCATTATCAGATTTCCCCTTTTAATTCTTAAAATAGGTCTTAACTCTAACCTAGGTCATTATATAATCATTATTTGTAATAGCTTTAGCAGCAATGGGTATATATTGTTTATTATTACTTACTCACCTGCTATAGCAGGTGGAGCAATGGTAAATTGTTATTTGTTAATTTATCAAAATTTATATAAATTTGTAATTTTATATTTATAAAAAAACAAATACTAATATCAAGCTAACGACCTTATTTTTATTAAAAAAATAAAGGGTGAAAATTGAGCGAAGCTTTACCGAAGATAATACTATGCCTAGCCTTAAACAAAGGCAGAGGCAGAAATAAAGTGGAGTAAGAGCTTTAGCTTCGCTGCTTCAATTGCTCTGACGCCCAATGGACCAGGTTAGATAAAAATTTAAATATAATTTATTTATTAAAATAAGAATATAAATATACTCTTTTAATTTAAGGGGAAATTTAAGCATTATTTTTATTTCTAGAAATGAAGATAGGTGCTATCATAGCTAATAATAAAATTACACTAGTAATTATTAATAAGAATGCACCAGTAGTATAAAGATGTTGTCCAATAGCTTCAATTTGTAAGAAATTAGTAAATGTAGTATCAGCAATATTAGGATAATAGGCAGTATTAACTGAATTAATAGCAGATATTTCAGAATTAAATAATAAACCATTAAAATTAGTTAAAGTTTCTAATAATAGAGAAATTATAGAAACATTATTAATACTAAATGGCATAATAGTAAAAATTTCATAAATAAATAATGATCCTATTGCTATTGCTAAAGGTAAATTTTTTGTATATTGTGATCCAGTTTCTAATATATCTGTATATTTTATATTAATCATCATAATTACAAAAAGGAATAATACTGTAATAGCTCCTACATATACTATTATATAAGATATTCCTATAAAACCTACACCTAATAAAATTAAATATCCTGCAGCATATACAAATACAGAAATTAAAAAAATTACTGCTATAACAGGATTTTTAGATGTTATAACTAATACACTAGAAAGTAAAGTACCAAAAGCTAATATATCTATTAAAATATTTTTCATTTGTTTTTATTTATTTTTTATTTTATCATTATTTCTATTACCTTGTCAAAGGTTCCAAACCTTTTTATTTTTATAAAAAAGTGTAGCATTACCTACCATACCTAGCAATACTTTTAGACAGTAGATATTCTTTACCTTAAATAATGAGAGCTAAACAATATTCAGAAATGGTTAAGGATGAAGGTTGATACTATTTACATTAATAATAAAGTATTGGCTTTAAAGAAAGGAGTGATTTATTATTCATAAATTTAACTTAATAATTAATTATTTTATTAAAAATGAATAAGTTAATACTTTATATTTGATAACTTTCAATGAAGATTTTAAATTTTCAAATATTTTTCTGTCGTAAATTTAAATTGTTGGCTTGCAAATTCAATTTTAATTGATTAAATAGCAGAAATATTAAACAAAAAGTTCAAAATATTATTTTGCAAAACACTATAACTATTTTATTTTATGTCTAAATCCTCATCCTTAAACCTTTATATTTAACTAGAGAGTGATCGAAGCTATCCTTATTTTACCTTTTGCTATATCTTACCTAAGGTTAGGCATTGCTAGACAATAGGAGAGGAGCTCAATTGTATAATTTATATTCTCTTTTGGATTCGAACCAAAATTAACACTTTAGAAGAATGTAGTTCTAACCATTAAACTAAGAAAATTTATTATAAAAATACATTTATCTAAATTATATTATATTAATAAGGAATAAAATATTTATTATTTTTGTATATAGAAATATACTTTATTTTTATTTATCTTATTAATTGTGTACTTTCCCTGCTAATTATTTTTATTATATATATTGTTATAAATATAGAAGGGTCAGAGATTAGGCTGACACCTATTATTTAAAAATAAAGAGGGGATAATTAAGCATAAAATTAGTAAGGTGCTATATCAAAGGCAACTAAAATACTAGGAACTAAAATAATGAAAGCCACTGCTATAGGTAATAAATTTAACCAACATAATTCAATTAAAGCATCATATCTTAATCTAGGTAAAGTAGCTCTGAACCAAACAAACATAAAACAAAATATACATGTTTTAAGCCCTAATACTATTGATGTAATATTTATATAAGATTCATTTACAAATAATTCTGGTAAATTATAACCACCTAAGAAGAAAATGGCTGTAATAGTACTAAATAATACTATAGAACAATATTCAGCTAAGAAGAAAAATACAAATGGTACACTTGAATGTTCAGTGAAAAAACCAGCTACTAATTCTGATTCTGCTTCTTGTAAATCAAAAGGAGTTCTAGAAGTTTCTGCTAATATAGAAATAAAATAGAAAATAAATACAGGTAGTAAAGGTAAAATAAACCATACTGCTTGTTGACTTTCTATTATTGTTGTAAAATTAAATGATCCTGTTAATAATATTATTATTAATACTGCAGAACTTAATATTAATTCATAACTTATCATAGCTGCTGTGGATCTTAATGATCCTAAAAAAGCATATTTAGAATTAGCACTCCATCCCGCAAATAATATACCATATACACCTAAAGAAGATAAAGCTAAACTATATAATACTCCTAAAGAAAAATCTGAAATTGTTAATCCTTCTCCAAAAGGAATTATTCCCCAACCTAATAAACTAAATATTAATGATGATACTGGTGCTAAATAAAATAATACTTTATTAGATTGAGACGGTATTACTGTTTCTTTTAAAATTAATTTTAAAGCATCACTAAATGGTTGTAAAACTCCATAATAACCTACAGTATTTGGTCCAACTCTTCTTTGCATAGCTGCTAATTGTTTTCTTTCTATAATTGTCATGAAAGCTACAGATAATAATACTGGTAATATTATTATTAATACATCCATTAAATTTATTAATATATCTAATATATTTAATATTAAATTATTATTTATCATTAGTATTTATTATATTTTATTATTCATAAATTTAACTTAATAATTAATTATTTTATTAAATATGAATGAGTTAATACTTTATATTTGATAACTTTCAATGAAGATTTTAAATTATTAAATATTTTTTATTTGCCCTTTATACCTACCCCTTATGTCTATAGCAATGTATTATCTAAAGGTTAGACATAGGATAGTTGAGTGTAGATCAGGACATCTGATTAGAGTAAAGCAAGTGCACAGACTGACTTATTAATTATTAAAATTTTATATTATAAAATAATACACTATAACTATATTGTTTATGCCCCAGCTTTCTACTACAAATGGACACTTAGACACCCACACTAATACACCTACCTAGTGAGTAGTATAGTATAATAGTTGAGTGTAGCTCAGGACATCTGATTAGAGTAAAGCAAGTGCACAGACTGACTTATTAATTATTACTTAATTCAGACAATGGTCAGCTAAACAGAATAATATATAAATATTAGAAATATTTATCTAAATAAAATTAATTATATTAATTATACTATTAATTTTAATTGCTAAAATTTAAATTGTTTTAGTTAAGCAAGGTAGGTGCTATGGATCAAGAGTGGCTGTATGAAATAAATATATAAAATATATAGTTATTAGCCGAAAAAAGGAATTGAACCTTTGTTATACCGTCATGAATGGTATGTTTTAACCTATTAAACTATTTCAGCTTTTATTTGATTTTATCAATTTGCTCTTTATTACTTTTACAAGGATGAGTTATAATATTTTATAAAATTTATTATTTATTTTATTATTTTAAATTAATTTAGGTAGAGGTGGTAAACATAGAATTGCTAATTATTAAATAATAAAGGGGGATAATTAAGCATAAAATTATATTATTAAATTAATTATTATCGGTAGCAAGATCCATTAAAGTATTTTCAATTAATCCAATAACTGGTATAACAATTAAGAAGAATGAGAAATAGAATGCTGTTGCTATTTGTCCAATTTCAACATAAGGTGTATTAGGGTGTTGAGATCCTATCCACATTAAAATAAAGAAATCAACTACAAAGAACCAAAATGCTAATTTCATAGCAGGTCTAAATTGGCAACCTCTAATTCTAGATACATCAGTTAAAGGTAAAACTAATAAAATAAATAATGAACCAAACATAGCTAGAACACCTAATAATTTATTAGGAATAGATCTTAATATAGCATAATAAGGTAATAGATACCATTCAGGTACAATTGAAGGAGGAGTTTGCATAGGATTAGCAGGAATATAATTATCACTATGTCCTAATAAATTAGGATAATAAAATATTATAATAGATAATACTAATAAAAATAAAAATATAGTTACTAAATCTTTAAAAATAAAGTAAGGATGGAAAGCTAATCTATCAGTATTAGCAGTTATTCCATTAGGATTATTTGATCCATGTATATGTAAAGCAATTAAATGAGCTACTACTAAAGCAGCTAATAAGAAAGGTAATAAAAAGTGTAAAGAAAAGAATCTATTTAAAGTTGCATTACTTACACTAAATCCTCCCCAAATTAATTCTACTATATCATGACCAAATATTGGTATAGCACTTAATAAATTAGTAATAACAGTCGCACCCCATAAACTCATTTGTCCATAAGGTAAAACATAACCTAAAAATCCTATAGCTATCATTAATACTAATATTATTACTCCTATTGACCATAATAATACTCTAGGTGATCTATATGATCCATAATATAATCCTCTTCCTATATGGGCATATACAAAAATAAAGAAGAATGAAGCCACATTAGCATGGCAATATCTAATAATATAACCTGCATTAACATCTCTCATTATATGTTCTACTGATGAAAATGCAAAATCTACATGAGGTTGATAATGCATTGCTAAAAAACTTCCTGTTAATATTTGTATTACTAAACACATTCCTAATAATGAACCAAAATTCCATAAATAAGATATATTAGCTGGTTCAGGTGAATCTATTAAATAAGAATTAAATAATCTAAGTAAAACATGTGATTTTAATAATCTCATTTTATTTTTATTTTTTATAAAATTTAACATTACTATTTTAATTTAAAATAAAATAATGAATAATTTATTTTTAAATTGTTCTTATTTATTTTCAAATAAAATAAAAAACATTTAATTTAAGGCTT
>Ga0210385_10001603_pt1 | contig 13981 bp, 10 predicted proteins | sample IncBWH26OmetaG_FD_160107 | JGI IMG/M metagenome (GOLD analysis project Ga0210385, IMG submission 160107) | Forest soil microbial communities from Barre Woods Harvard Forest LTER site, Petersham, Massachusetts, United States - Inc-BW-H-26-O ... | reverse complement strand
GATCGTCGTCCAGGCGGTCGTGGGGCTCGTTGAACAAGTCATAGAGAACTGCAGGTTCCTGTCGGTATCGGCGAGCAAGCGTGCTCCACAATTCGAGTGATTCGATATTCGGGAGCGGAGCGACGAAATTGCGATTGCCACCGTAGACTCGATCCGCATCGAGCCACTGGAGATCAAGCAATGTGTACGCGCCACATGACGAAGCCCAGTAGATTATCTGATCGATTGCTTTTTGATACTCTTCGCCAGAACGTCCTAGCCGCCCCCGAAGAGCAAAATCCTGATTGAACGGAAGCCGGATGATATTGCAATGCCACTCTCTGACGATGAACTCTATTTCTGATCTGGAAAACGAAGCTCCAGACAAGAAGCCTTGTTCATCTGGTCCGGCGTATTCCAACCCGGAGCGATTGACACCGCGCAATGTGATTGGGTCACCGCTGTTCAAGCTGATGATACGATTTCCCGATGTTCCAAGGACAGCAAGGCCGTTGGAAAGTTCTCCATTCATGAAGCGGCCTCCGATTTCCTGCAACTGAGAACGTCTTGTCACCTTGAGCGAAACAAAGCGGAGTCGAAAAATCTGCAATTGCATTTTCGATTTGCCGGCTGCGAATGGCCTGTGGCTGCGGGTCCGACGCTACTGCCGGCACGCGCGGATCCGCCGCCTTTTACCAGCTCGTCAATTTCACGTTATCGATCCATTCATGGGCCGGGGCGCCGTCAGCGCTCTGGTCGAGTTGCCATTGCATCCCGACAGCATCCGCCCATGGAGTGGGATTCACCGCCCAAACCTGGTTGAATCCGTAGCCGTGGCCATCCATCACGAGCGTGTCGTACCGATACTGCGTGGGGCTGATGCGCTCCACGTACCACTGGACGTGATGCCAGGAATTGGCCCCCCAGTGCGGACAAGCGACACCGTTCTCAATCCATCGGTCGTTAGCGGCGTCCCACGTATCCCAGTAGCCATCGCCAAAGTCGCACTGGCTGCCCATCATGAACTCCTTACCGCCAAGCAGCTGCCACAGGTCGAACTCCGCTGACCAGATGTTGGCAACGGTAACGGCATCTTGGAAGACCCAGAAGTCCCATAAGAAATGAGTAGCGGAACTGGTTCCCGGCATGGTCTTGATGAAGAGCGTGTTGGTCCACGGTAAGCCATCGGCGTATAACTCGCGGCTGCTGCCGCTCAGCGAGGGAGTGTGTTGGAACGGCGCCATCCAGAAGTTCGTGGTGTCGTTCGTGCCCTCAGCGCACAGGCTGCAGTCCTGCCAGCCGTCGGTGGTGTTCTGAATCTCGTAAAGAACATTTGCGTTGGAGGGCGGGGTCGGCAGCACGGTACTGCTCGATGGCGGAGGCCCGACCTGGATCATCTCCGTAATCGATGTCCCGAAACCTCCCTCACTGTCCCATGCGCGCGCGTAAAGCAGATGTCTGCCGTTGGACAGTGTCAAGGTGTGGGAGAGCGTATCGGAAGAGTAGTTGGTCCGGTACGCGACGGCATCATGGACATAGATGATCCAGCCGGTAACGGCGCTCGGGCTGTATGCAGTGGCGTACACCTGGACTGTATTTGGATTTTCACCGGGCTTGGGGCTCTGCATCCAAACGCCCACCGAGCCGTGGGCCACCTGAGGCATAGCTACTACACACGCAAACACGAAGCTGAGACGAAAGGAGGATTTCGCCTTCCCGAGAAGGCGATTCCCTTTCTGCTTTGCGGCTGGTCGACATACGCCGCGGAGAGGAACGAGGGGGTCCCGTTTAAAGCTGTGGGCTTTCAGGACATCTGCAGAGAATACTGCCATGTTTCACCTCAAATTGTTCAAAGAACGATCTCTCTTGCGGACACACGAACGCGTCCCGAAAATGGTTCGGTTTCAATAGAGAATCGGATCTTTCCAGGGGGCCTTCGGCTTCTGCGGAACGGATCGAACGGACTCCGGAAAGCCGAACAAGGCAAAGAGACAGCAACTTGCGGGAAGGAGGTGCGGCAACCTCAAATCGAACGACGCGAACAGCACGCGCGATCCGCTCTGGTGAGTTCCGTCTAACTCATTAATTGAAGATGAGGATACACGCCGTATGCGCGAGTGGCAAGCCGTTGCGGCATTTTCCGACCGAGCACCAGGCTCCCCCGGGCGTTTGCAGGTAATTCCCGCTTCCGCATCATTGAAAGAGCACGGATTCGCGGTGAGTCCCTTCGCGGTCTTAACACGATCAAGTATGAATTAAGCATAAAGATAAGCTGATTATGACTGTATAATTTCGTCACTATGAGCTGGCTCTATTGGGGCGTTCGTTGCAAAAGCACCAAGTGCTGCAAGATCATCCTCGCGAAGTATGCCGGTGCCCCAAACTTCGTTCTGGCTGTATCTGCTCCTGAATGGACCGACTATCGATGCCCGGCTTGTCGCACAATGCACAGGTACACACGCGAGGAACTGGTGCACGTTGAAACGCCGTTCCCGCCTCGCAGCGATAGCATGTGGTTCAAGCTGGAAGGCGCTTGATTGCCTTCGCTGCCTTGTCCGCAATGCCCGGCGCCCAGGTTTCGCATTTGATTTGGGATCTCGAAAATGCCGAAGGGTGGCAATGACACCTCCTCACGGCTCGTCATCATAGCGCTGGAACTTGCGAAACCCGTCGCGGTCAACTCCCGCGTCTTCGATTGTCCGCTAACCTTCTGATTCAGAACGCCAGATTCCCGAGCCGTTTTGCAGGCAATTCCCCCCGCCCGCCGCATAATGGATTCAGATGTGGCTACTATGCCCATGAGAGCCCGCGCTTCTTGTGAACGACACCGGCATTTCGACCGGCTCAATGTCCGAGGGTGGGCCGAAAACAACCAGAAGTTACCTCGCTTTGAATCGGCTCGCGTCACTGTGAATCTGCGAACCTGTGGTGCCAGGCGCCGGCAAGTCATTTCCAGAGACGACTCTGCGAGTAAGTCCAATTAAAAGAAGACTTTGCTGAGGTATCCATGGTTTAAACCATTTAAAATGAATACCTTCATCACAGAGTATGTGGGGTGATACCACCCCGAGGCAGCAGTCGAACTTCTGGCTGCGTTCTTCGCTTTGGTCAGCTTGGCATGGCTGCGTTCTTGGCTTTGGTTAGATTGGCGCCACAGTGCTGTTTCGACTGCTAACTCGCGCCTTGCGTTCCGGCGCCTTTTTGCCGCGTCAGCACATATGACTTGCGCCGGTCTTTCGACGCATGGTCTATCTGCTTCCAGAACGCCGCAAAGTAGTCGATCGCGGAGATGGTCGACACCAGCACCGTGAAATAGATCGCAGCAATGGCGATCCATTCCACTGGAATCACCAGCATGCCAAACTGCCACTGGTACCAGCGGTGCGCCAGTACGGCGGAGACCACGCAGACAATCTGCACCACGGTTTTCAGCTTGCCCAGTTCGCTCGCCTGGATCGTGAAACCCTCGGTCGACGCGATGGAACGCAGGCCCGAGATGAGGAACTCACGCGCAATGATCACGACCACGATCCACACCTTGACAACGTGCGGGTTGTAGGCCACCAGCGCAATCAGCGCGCCCGTCACCATGATCTTGTCGGCGATCGGGTCCAGCAGCATGCCCATCGTCGTGATCTGCGCACGCTTACGCGCCAGGTATCCGTCGAGCCCGTCCGTAATCGAGGCCAGAATGAAGAGAACCGAAGCCAGAATCTCCTGCTCGCCGTTCGGTCCCTGCAAGGGGAAGTGCGGCGACAGGATCCACAACAGGAGCGGAATCATGGCAATCCTGCTCAGCGTGATGGAGTTCGGCAGATTCACGTTGTTCTCATCAATCCTTATAGAGTCTTTCTGAAATCGCGCCCGTTCGAAACCGCTTGGCCATCAAGACTGAAACTTTTGTACCTGCACGCGGCGCAAAATGCACCACCATTACAACTATAGACCGCACCCATCAGCCTCTCAACAATCCATCGCCACTCAAGAAGATCCAGGAACGGGCGCTTCTGATCGTGATTAGACAGGCTGCGTGTGTTGCAGTTTCGTCCCAAGGACATCGAGAAAGGGCTGTTGACTCTTCAATATGGCCGATCTTGCCGCGGACATCGAAAACCATGCGCCACGGTCCACTTCCGGAATCTCGATCCTGCGTCCGGAACGCGGCGGCCACTCCTGGGTACAAAAGTTGCTTATTAGCTTGCGGGGATCGCAATCGCCTTCGAAGGCCCAGGCAATGACAAGCTTGCCGCCAGCTTGCTTCACTGTACCCAGCTCAATGAATTCGCCGTTCGCTTCGAATCCTGTCTCCTCGTGGAATTCACGCCGGGCAGCATCCAGCGGAAGCTCGCCATCCACGTATTCCCCCTTGGGAATCATCCACGCTCCCGCATCCTTGTTCGCCCAGAAAGGCCCGCCCGGATGCACGAGGAACACCTCGGCTTCCGGCTGTCTCCGCCGAAACATCAGTAGTCCCGCGCTACGCTTCTCCATTGGGACCAGTATAAGTTCACCCATCGTTTACCATCAGGGTCAATGCTCGCGCTAGAAGCACAACTCACCGCCCGCGAGGTTTTGCAGGCTTTTCATCGTGATGAGCCCTACCTGTTTTTGGGTTCTGCCTTTATGGCAATAGGTGTTGTTTCGATCGCGCTCTGCGTCCTGCGAAAGCGATTCGACGCACTCCTCGTATCGTTGGGATGCTTCGCGGGACTGTACGGGGCGCGTTTGTGGCTGCGGTCACAGATGCTGAATATCGAGTTTCATGACGTTTTCTGGTTCAATCGGCTGCGCTATGCAATCGACTTCCTGATACCGCTTCCGGGGTTCTATTTCTTTCGGGTGGCAGGGTTCCTGAATCGCGGTGGAAGGAAGGTCGTTGTTGCGACGGCCCTGTTTTTCCCGATGATGTTCGCTGTTACCCTCGCCTTGGGCCCCATCAAGCTGGTCTATGACTTGAACAATCTTGTGGTGATTGTTGTGCTGGGGATACTCTTGCTTCGGTCGGTTGGCAGAAAGTCATCAGACCGGGACTTCAAGGTTGTCCGAATTGGAATGCTGTGCTTTGCAGCTCTTGCCTTATGGGCAAACCTGGGTGTGAGGCTGTCGTCATTCGATTTGGAGCCCTATGGATTCGCGGTGTTGCTGGCTTGCCTGGGATACGTGGCCGCGCGGCGCACGCTTGATCGCGACGTGGAGCTGGGCGAGATTCACCGCGAACTCGAACTCGCACGCCGCATGCAGCTTTCGATTCTTCCTGGCGCTTTTCCTGATTCCGCTTCGTTCAAGGTCGCTGCTAAGTATGTGCCAATGACCTCCGTTGCCGGTGACATGTACGACTTCCTCCTCGCCGACGACAATCGCGCCGGGTTGCTTATCGCCGACGTCTCCGGCCACGGAGTTCCGGCCGCGCTCATCGCCTCGATGGTAAAGATGGCGGCGGTTTCGCAACGAACGCAGGCGGCTCATCCCGCGGCATTGCTGGCCGGAATGAACGCTGCTCTCTGCGGCAACACCCAGGGCCAGTACGTAACCGCGGCGTATGTGTACCTCGATGCTCATATGCGAGAACTGCACTACTCCGCCGCAGGACATCCTGCCATGCTCTTGCTGCGGAATGGCGCCGTCACCGAAATCTCAGAAAATGGCATGCTCCTGGCTGCTGTCGATGGTGCCACCTACCAGAGCAAATCCCTGCCGCTGCAATCAGGCGATCGCCTGCTGCTTTATACCGATGGCCTGGTCGAAGCTCGTAATGCCGGCGGAAAGCTCTTCGGAGATCAATCCCTCGCCGCAGAACTGAAAGGTAGCGCTCGTATGTCGCCATCTGAAACCGTCGATCACCTGGTCGATACGGTGCAGCGCTGGGCCAGGTCGCAGGACGACGATCTGACCGTGCTCGTTTGCGACTTTGTCGGCGCGCCCAAGCTCGCTGCCGCAGACTGATCTAAACGAGAACGGGCCGCCTAAGCGACCCGTTCCATTTAAAGAATGTGCGACCTGAAAACTACGCGTAGATCCCGCGCTGCTTGATGGTGAACGCCACGCGATCGATGGCCAGCATATAAGCCGCGATCCGATTGTTTACGTTGTGAGCCTCTGCATAACGCACCACGTCGTCAAAGCTGTCCCTCAAAATCGTCTCCAGCTGCTCGTTAACGATGGCTTCTTTCCAGAAGTAGCCTTGCCGGTCCTGTACCCATTCGAAGTAGCTTGCCGTGACGCCGCCGGAGTTAGCCAGAATGTCGGGCACGATAAAAATGCGCTTGTCGGCAAGGATCTCGTCGGCGACGGCGGTGGTTGGGCCGTTGGCGCCTTCCACGATGATGCGCGCCTTGATCTTCTCGGCGTTGCGGCTCGTGATCACGTTCTCGGTAGCCGCCGGAATCAGCACATCGCAATCGGAGATGATCAATTCTTCGCTGGGCATGGCTTCAGCGCCGCGGAACCCGAGCAGCGTTCCGTTGCGGTACTTGTACTCGATCAGTTGATGGATGTCGATCCCGTTCGGATTTGAGAGGCCGCCCTCTTTCTCGGCAATGCCAACGATCTTGTAACCGTGTTCCATCATCAGCCGTGCGGCATTCGAACCCACGTTGCCAAATCCCTGGATAATCACGCGGCAGCCGTCGATCGGCAGGTTGAGATAACGCAGGCTCTCGTCGCACGCCACCATCACACCGCGGCCGGTAGCTTCGACGCGTCCGCGCGAACCGCCGATATTGAGCGGCTTGCCGGTTACAACGCTCGTCACGGTGTGTCCGACATGCATGGAGTAGGTATCCATGATCCATGCCATCGTCTGCTCGTTGGTGTTTACGTCCGGTGCGGGCACGTCTTTCTCAGGCCCGATGAAGTCGATTATCTCCGAGGTGTACCGGCGCGTCATGCGCTCCAGTTCGCCCTGGCTCATTTTTTTGGGATCGCAAATCACTCCGCCCTTGGCTCCGCCGAACGGAATATTCACGACCGCGCATTTCCACGTCATCCAGCTCGCCAGAGCGCGAACCTCGTCAAGCGTGACCTCGGGTGCGTAACGGATGCCGCCCTTTCCGGGGCCGCGTGCGATAGAGTGTTGAACGCGGAATCCCGTGAACATCTCAATGCGACCGTCATCCATGGTCACAGGAAAGTGAACAATAATTTCGCGCGCGGGCGTCCTCAGCAGCTTCCAGAGTCCTTCGTCCAGGTTCAGTTTGCGTGCTGCGAAGTCAAACCGCGCGCTCTGCGCTTCCCAGGGATTAATCTCCTGGTCCAATGTCATTGTTGCCGGTGCCATACCATCTCCAATTCTCTCTTGCCTGCCGCGGAAAGGCCTGAGGCCCTTTCACGAGCCAACTGATAGACGCAGCAGGATTTCCCCGGTTACCGGGCTACACTTTTGCTTCTTCGCTTCAGGATTCCCCTGAGGCTTTCGTCTGAGCTATTAAATCCCCAACATTCGCCCAAACCCATGTGAGTCTAGGCCTCCAGCACAGCCCCGTCAAGCCGGTGCGAACCAGCCTATGAACCCCTTGGTACCTCGCGGATCCCAGACGGGGAAGGACCAGTTCTCGAGATTCTGCAATTCAGGTTGGGCGCGGAGGAATCACAACCGCGGAGGGGAAAACTTCCTTGATTTTCTGGGTACAAATGGCGCTTCTGTCTCGCATATAGACACTTCGATGTAGGCCAATAACGATAAGATAGCTAATGCCCTACAACGTTGGTAATGGAGATCTTGTCGGAGGCGGTCTGATCCGTAACTAGTTGGGCTAGACTCATTTTGAGCCCCATGGCCTACTCCAATCACAATTATCCGGTAACGCTTGTGCCGGGAGCTGTTTTCGCCGCAACGCCTGGAGAACAGATGTCATCTGGTGACAGGATCGTGTTGATTGACGACGACCGGGTCGTCGGCGAAATCGTCTCTGCCCTGGCAAAGGCCATGGGGTTGCAGTGCGATGTCACGCGGACCCCAGAGCAGTTCTTTGATAGCGTCGGTCCGGACACCACCCTTATCCTGCTCGACCTCGTGATGCCGGAGATGGATGGGATCGAAATCCTCCGCCTCCTGGGCGAACGAAATTGCAAGGCACGCATCGTTTTAATGAGCGGCATTAACATCCGCGTCATCGAAACCGCCAAGAAACTGGCTCAGTCCCTGGGTCTCTCCGTGGTTGGCCATCTCCAGAAGCCCTTTCCCATTTCACTGTTACAGGATCTTCTGGGCGCCAATATCGCCCCAGAAAAGCCGACCGATCAGAACAACGAGGAATTGATTTCAATCCCGGATGAGGATTTGCGTCGCGCGTTCGACCGCGACGAATTCGTAATTTACTACCAGCCGCAACTCAACATAGCCACCGGCACCGTTACCGGCGTTGAAGCCCTATCACGATGGCAGCATCCTGAACTCGGGCTCGTGTTCCCTGATAATTTCATCCACAGAATTGAAGCCCTCGGACTCATGGATCGGTTTTGCTGGATCACCGCCGAACGCGCCTTGAACGAGGTAAAGCAGTTTTCGACCCCGCACGGTTACCTGCCACGGCTTGCCATCAATATTTCTGTCAGCTCACTACGTGACTTGAAGTTCCCCGACATCTTTATGAATCTCGCGCGCAAGTACGACTTCCCGGCCGAGCGCATCGTTCTTGAAATTACAGAGTCGGGCCTGATGGAATTTTCTCTTGCGCTCGATGTTCTCACCCGCCTGCGAATGCGCAACTTCCAACTCTCCATCGACGACTTCGGCACCGGCTATTCGATGATGAAACAGTTGCAGAACGTTCCCGCCATCGAACTGAAGATCGACAAGACGTTTGTCCAGCACATGCACGCCAACCACGCGGACCTTGTGATGGTCGAAAAGATCATCGAGATGGGCCACGAACTCGACATGGAAGTCATTGCCGAGGGCGTCGAGACGGAAGAACAGTACAAGATCCTGCGGGAAAGAGGCTGCGATGGCGTCCAGGGCTTCCTCTTCAGCCGCGCGTTGCCGCCCATCGAAATCATTCGCTGGCTTGAAAGCCATCGCGCCCAGCAAGTACAGTAATTCCGTCGCCATTCACACGGATCGCAAAGTTCCAGAAACAATTTCAACTTCATTCACTTGTTTCCCGTGACGCGCCTTGTTCGCGGTCATTGCAAAATGCTTTGCCGATTGGAGACTTTTATGCGCCGATTCGCAGGCGCGGCGCTTGTTGCCGCACCTCTGCTGACCATGCTGGCTGCGTTTGCACAGACTCCAACCGCGAAAGCGCCGCCGGCCGCCAGCCCAGTCCCACAACCGCAGGCAATGAAGCCGGGTACCAGCACCCCGACTCCAGCCCATTCGCTCGACCAGGCGGATCTCACTGCATTTTTCGATGGCATTCTTCCCCTGCAACTCGAGCGCAGCGACATCGCCGGCGCCTCTGTGCTTGTGATGAAGGATGGCGATGTACTGCTCCAGAGGGGTTACGGGTACGCGGATGTCAAATCGAAGAAGCCCGTCAATCCGGTGTCGACAATCTTCCGCCTCGCCTCGATCTCAAAGCTATTTACCTGGGTCTCTGTGATGCAGTTGGAAGAGCAGGGCAAGCTCAACCTCGACACCGACGTCAACCAGTATCTCGACTTTAAGATACGCCCGGCATTCGACAAGCCGATCACCCTGCGCAACCTGATGACGCATACCGCGGGTTTCGAAGAGACGCTTGACGACATCATTATTACCAATCCCAAGCAGGCCGTCTCGTTGCGCGAATATCTCATCGGCAATCAGCCCATGCGCATTTATCCCCCGGGCGAGATTCCGGCTTACTCCAATTACGGCGTGGGACTGGCAAGCTACATCGTCCAGCGCATCAGCGGTGAGCCCTTCGAGCAGTACGTGCAGGAGCACATCTTCGCGCCGCTGGGCATGACGCACTCGTCGTTCTACCAGCCGCTGCAGAAATCGCTCGTCGACTTGCCTTCAGAGGGCTATCGTTCCAACACCACCAAGCCGCCCGTCGGCTTTGAGATCTTCAACCCGGTCGGCGCCGGTGGCATATCCTCGAGCGCTGCAGACATGGGCCGATTCGGCCAGGCGCTGCTCAACGGCGGCGAACTCGACGGCAAGCGCATTCTCAAGCCGGAAACCCTCACCCTGATGTGGACGCCGCAGTTCCGCGCCAGCGATCAATTGCCGCCGATCTGCATGGGCTTCTACCAGGACTGGCGCGATCATCTTCGGTGGATCGGCCACGAAGGCGACCTTATCGCCTTTCACAGCCTTTTTTTCGTGGAGCCAACTCAGAAAATCGTGCTCTTCGTCTCCTACAATTCAGCCGGTGGAGGAAGCGAGCCGCGGCCCGAGATCATCAACTTCTTCTCGGACCGCTACTTTCCCGGCGCACCAGCCGTGCAGTATTTGAAGACGCCCGCGAAGGATCTGAAGAGCATCGAAGGCACCTACCAATCCACGCGCCGCGATGACACAACCAAATTCAAACTATCGTCGCTTTTCAGCCAACGCAGCGCATCCGTCGATAAAGATGGCTTCCTCACGATTAGTGGGGCAAAAGATCTACGCGGTCATGCTGTCAAATTGAAATCAATCGGCAAGGATTTATGGCAGGCTGAAGGAGAGCAGCAACGTATCTTCGCCATCCGCGCCCCTGACAACAAAGTGGAGCGTCTGGCCGTAGATTTCCCCGGCGTACAACTTCAGCGCGTCCCGTGGTACGAAAACCAGACATGGGTGATGATCGCGCTCTGGTCGAGTATTGGCATCCTGGTCCTCGTCGTACTCGCGAGTCTCATTCGAACCTGGCGGCGCCTCTTCCAACGCAGGCGCGGCCGTCCCGAGGCGCAGCCCGGAACCATCTGGCTCACGGCTGCGCCGCGGCTGGCAGCTTTTATTTGGGTCATTTTTCTCGGTACATTAATAGGCTATTTCGCGGTGAAGGGCGACGACCTTATGCCTCCGAACCCGGCTTGGTTCAAATGGTTTGTCCTGGAAAACTTCATTACCATGCTGGCGATCGTCATCAGCACGCTCGCGGTCATCGCTGGAATCGACATCTGGGGTCGTAATCTGCGCGTCATTACGAAGCTCAAGTTCACATTCGTCGCTCTCGCCTGCGCCTTCCTTAGCTGGTTTGCAATTCACTGGCATATCATCGGACCGACGCAGCGCATCTGAGCAATTCTCATTCGCCTTTGGGCCGCAATCGTAGATCCAGGGCGAGTTCCTCGCCGGGGCGCAAAAGAATTGCATTTCGCAACTCCCCTCGACCAAGCGAGTAAGACCAATTTTCATAGCCATCCAACGACACCACCATAGTGACTGCCACGTCGGGTGGAACAAGAATCCGGAACCGGGCATTTGTGAGTCCGCTTCCGCTGAGGAATATGCGCGGATCAGAAACCCAGCGAAACTCTGCATTGGCATTCAAAGGCTTGCCGGTCTTCGCGTCCGCTACAGTTCCGATTAGGATGCCGCCCTTCTTCCCGAGATGCACCAACGTGCTCTGGGCCGGTTGCTCATGGGAAAGAATCACAATCTCAGGCTTCGAGTTCACCGCGGCATAGAAGTACATCGTCTGTTTCGGATAGCCATCCTCCTCCTTCGATGCCGTCACGGTGAAACTGCCGAGATTCCCCGGAGAAATTGCGCACGATCCGCTCTCGTCTGATTTGCACCAGGGGATCGCGCCTGAAATCCCACCCGTTGGCATTGCCTCGACAATCGCACCACGTACAGGTTCATCCTTTTCATCCAGAACTTTCGCACGAATCGAAGCATAAACTTGTCCAAATGAAGTTGCGGCCGCCGATAAAACCCATGTTGCAATCAGAATTCGCCCCACGTTCGACTCCCTTCCGTATGCGAATGGCACAATTCTACGCGCGCCCCAATTTGAATCCGCTCTTCGAGTCCAACCACTATGTGCAATTACACTAGATGCTGTGAAGCTCGCATCTAGTCTTATTCAGCCCAGCCGCAAAGAATTTCTGGCGCTCGCCAAAAAGCACACACTTGTCCCCGTTTACCGCACGCTCACAGCCGATCTTGAAACCCCGGTTTCGGCCTTTCTGCGCGCGGCATGGCAGGAGCGTGAATGCTTTTTGCTGGAGTCGGTCGAGGGCGGCGAACAGGTGGGCCGCTACACTTTCATCGGGCTTAACCCGTACAAGCGCATCGTCGCGCGCGGCCAACAGATTGACATCACAGAAGCGCGGAGAACCACTCGCATCGAAGGCGACATTTTCGATGTGTTGCGCGACGCTCTCTGCGGACACAAACCGGCCCGCATCGCGGGACTGCCTCCGTTCACGGCAGGCGCAGTCGGCTTTTTTGCATACGATGCTGTCCGCCAGATCGAGCGCCTGCCCAACCACGCCAAAGATGAACTTGGTGTTCCCGACGCCTGCCTGCTCTTCTTCGATGAAGTGCTGGCCTTCGATCATGTGCGCAAGCAAATCTGGATGATTGCCACCGCGGACGTCACCCTCGGCAAACCCGACGAAGCTTACGCCAAGGCCGTGAGGCGCCTTGCAGCGCTCGAAAAGCGCCTGGCGAAGCCGCTCCCAAAACTTCCCCAGGCACGCAACGCAAAGCCTGTCGAAGTGAAACGCCGCACCAGCAAGAAGAACTTTCTTGCCGCCGTCGAGCGCACGAAAGAATACATTGCTGCGGGCGACGTCTTTCAGGCAGTGCTGTCGCAGCGGCTCGATGTGTCCACAGGTATGGACACGTTTCAGGTCTATCGCTCGCTGCGCACCGTGAATCCGAGTCCCTATATGTACTTTCTTCGCTTCACTCCGGATGGTCCGCTTGGCGGCCCGAACTCGCGGATCGCAAAATCCCGCCGAAAAGTAAAACCAGCCGCGGCCGTCGAGCTTGCCGGTTCATCGCCAGAGCTACTGGTTCGCGTGCACGATCGCAAGGTCGAATACCGGCCGATCGCCGGAACACGCCCGCGCGGCACGAATGAAGCTGAAGACCTTCGCCTCGAAGAAGAGATGATGCATGACGACAAGGAACGCGCGGAACATGTGATGCTGGTAGACCTGGGCCGCAACGACGTTGGCCGCGTCAGCGATTTCGGCAGCGTCAAGGTCGACCGACTGATGTTCGTCGAGCGCTACAGCCATGTCATGCACATCGTCAGCACCATTGAAGGCAAATTGCGGCCCGAACTAACGGCAGTCGACGCCCTGCGCGCCTGCTTCCCTGCCGGCACGCTGTCCGGTGCGCCCAAAGTGCGTGCGATGGAAATCATTGAGGAACTCGAGCCTTCCCGCCGCGGGACCTATGGGGGAGCCGTGCTCTACGCCGACTTCTCCGGCAACCTCGACTCCTGCATCGCAATTCGTTCGTTGCTCACCACAGGCGGAAAAGGATACGTTCAGGCCGGCGCAGGCATCGTCGCCGATTCCGTTCCCGAACTGGAGCATCAGGAGTCGCTCAACAAGGCACAGGCAGTGATTCGAGCCATCGAGCGCGCGCGAGAGTTATAACCGAAAACCCCTTCGTCGGAACAGAGCAGGCTTTCTGGGTAGGTAGAGCCACGTCTATTTGTGCAAGCTGTTCCGTGCGAGTTTTTCTGCGACTACAAGGGCGTCTTTCGAGCGAACGATTACGTCTGGATGAACGCCGATGCCCTCCCAATCCGGGCCGCCGTATGGATTCGTGATCGGTGTTTCGGGAATGCCGATGCCGAAGTGATCGTCAAGGCGATGGAAAATGCCTACATGCGCGCCACCTCCCGTTGTTTCGCCGACGAGGGTTGCGCGTTTCAGCATCTTCAAATTGTAGGCAAACTGCTCGGCGCCGGAAAACGTGCGTGATGAGGTGAGTATGTAGGCGGCTTTGTTTGCCAGCCTGCTTCCTGGCACTGGCGAATGAATGGACGACGCAGCGCCGGAAGGTTCCTTCGGGTTATACCAGGGGGCTGGATGATCGAAGAGCGGCGCAGCGATCTCCTCCACCATGCCCGGATATCCGCCCATGTTGTCGCGCAGATCAAAAATGATGGCGTCGGTTCCA
>Ga0210385_10001602_pt1 | contig 13989 bp, 14 predicted proteins | sample IncBWH26OmetaG_FD_160107 | JGI IMG/M metagenome (GOLD analysis project Ga0210385, IMG submission 160107) | Forest soil microbial communities from Barre Woods Harvard Forest LTER site, Petersham, Massachusetts, United States - Inc-BW-H-26-O ... | reverse complement strand
GTCCCCGATGGCCCGGCCCGCGAACCCGCCCGGCGCTATCTCAATGCCTGCGGTGCCCGCGGGGTTGCCTGCCAGCCAGTTCGCCTCGGCCAGCGACTCCGCGTCCAGCGCACCGGAGCGTCCCACCCCGAGATGGCCGAGGCCGCGGCGGCCGGCGTCCTGGATCGTTGCGTAGAAGCCGGGCCGCTCGATCACCAGGGCCGGGCCCTCAGGGGCGGCTGTCGTCGCCGCGCTCGCGGCCGGGGACGCGACCAGCGAGACCGTCTCCCGCACGGGCGTGAACCGGACCTGGTCGCCCGCGGCGAGCGTCGCGGGCGGATCGTTGTCCAGGTTCCACATGACCGTCGGCGATCGGCCGATAAGCTGCCACCCGCCGGGCGACTCGCGCGGATATACCGCCGAGTACGCGCCGCCGATCGCCACCGAGCCGGCCGGAACTCGAGTCCTCGGCTCCGTGCGGCGGGCGACCCGCAGCTGGTCGTGCGGCGCGACGAGGTAGGCGAACCCTGGTGCGAAGCCCACGAACGCGACGGTCCACCGGGTCTGCGCGTGCAGGCGGGCGGCCCCGTCCCGCCCGAGCCCGGTCAGCTCGCCCACGATGTCGAGGTCCGGGCCGTCGTAAACCACGTCGACCCGGACCTCTCGTGCTGTCTCGGGCGCTAGCTCCGCCGCCGTCCGCTCGCGCAGCAGCGACCGGGCCGCGCGCGCCGACCGTGTGTCGTCGAAGGCCACCAGTACGGTCGCCTCGCCCTGGACCACGTCTTCTTGCCCGCCCAGGGGCTGCCTCAGCAGCTCCCGGGCAAGCCGCAGTGCTTCGCGCCATGACGCGCACTCGACGAGAATCGCCCTGTCGCCCGCCCCGCGCACGCTCCTAGGCACAGCGCGGCAGCGCCATTGTGCTGAGTATCGGTATCACCCTGCGTCCACTGTGCGCCTCTTGCTCAAGAAGCATATTGTTGAGCAATCCACCAACATCGTCAAACGATATATGACCGGGCGGTGGCTTCCGGGGCCAGCGGCCGGACACGGAGGTACCGGGGTGATGGGGGGAGCCCGCCATCGCCCCGCGGCTCGGTGGCCGCCGCGGTAAGTCGGTCGGCGGCAAGCCGGCCGGCTCCGCCTGTTCTTCCGGCGAAGGGGCGCCGCCGACGAGGTCCCGCAGCCGGTTCCACCGCTCCAGGCGGCGCTGATCATAGCGGCGCGCGGCGCGGCCGGCGCGGCGTGGCCGGCTGGCGTAGCGGCGCTCCGCCCACCAGGACCCGGGCTTAGCCAGCCTGATCGCCCCGACCAGGGCCACGACGCCGATGACGATGCCGATGACGCCGGTCACGACCTTTCCCTTGAGCAGGCAGATCACGCAGAGCACGAAGGTGATGCCGATGGTGGCCATCGACGACCACCACTCCGCGGTCCCGATGGCGCCGGTCACGAAGCTGGCCCCGCCGATCAGGGCCCCGGTCGTCACCAGGACGCAGAAGATCGCGTCGACCGATTGCCGGCCCTGCTTGGCCCAGTAGACGTCCTTCAGGTGCAGCCAGAGCGCGAACTCGTCCACGGTGAGGCCGACGCCCACCCCGAAGACCGCGGCGGCCGCGTCGAGCGCGGCGCCTGACGGCGTCTGCGACACCAGGACGATGCCGGTGCCGATGATGATCAGGATGCCGAAGACCTGGTGGTGGACGTGATTGCCCGCGATCGTGACGTTGCCAAGCCCCGCCCCGCCGCCGCTTCCCGACCGGATCAGCCTGGTTACCGCCCTGGCAACGACGAAGGTCACCAGGATGCCCAGGAACATCCACATCATGGGATGCAGAAAGTCCACCCCCGCCACCGAAATCTCTCGTGCCTGCAGAGATGCCCAGCCAGCAGCCGTCCGGAACATCCGGACGGCTGCCGCCGGCGAGGCCCGGGGCATTCTCCAGGCCCGGCCGCGCTTCGGCCCGGCCCCTAGGTCCGCCGGCGCGTCCGGTCACACGGTCCACAGTGCCCGGGTCGGTGAGAGGCGAGCGGCGCGGATGGCGGGGAGCAGCCCGGCCAGGGAACCGATGATGACGGCGGCGGCGATGCCGCCGGCCAGGGACAGCAGGATCGCCTCGGACATGAACTGAGCGCGGATCTGGCCGCGGGTGGCGCCCAGAGCCCGGCGCAGCCGGATCTCCTGGCGGCGCTCCAGGACCGAGATGACCATGATGTTGGCGACCCCGATCGCGCCGACCACCAGCGCGACCGCGCCGAGGCCGGGACACAAGGTGTCGAGCGCGCCCTTGGCGTCGGCCTGCGCGGTGAGCGTGTCTGAGGGCCGGGAGACCGTGACCTGGCGGGCCGCGGTCCACGGCGGAACCGTCACCGCCTGCCCCCGTGACGACGGCGGCCTGTCCGTCACGGTCACCATCCCGGCCGCCGGCGAACCGGCACCGTAACAACTCGCCGCCGGGAAAGTCGCCCTTCACCGGTGAGTTCTGCCGCCGGCGGCGATCTGTATACGTGGGGGCAATGGGTCCCGCCGTTCCGCGAGGGACGACGACGCAAAACGGAGCGCCAGGTGCCAGCGACGATGCAATCCGGTCCCGGCAGCGAGGAATTCGCGCTGCTTACCGATCAGTTCCGGCCTGAGCTGCTGGTCCACTGCTACCGGATGCTGGGCTCCGTTCAGGACGCCGAGGACCAGGTGCAGGAGACGCTGCTGCGCCCGGAGTCCGCCGATCCTGCCGCGGTCGTGGCGGCCCGGTCGGGCCTGCGGCTGGCCCTGATCGCCGCGCTGCAGCGGCTGCCCGTCAGGCAGCGCACCGTGCTGATCCTGCGCGATGTCCTCGGCTGGCGGGCGGCCGAGGTCGCCGAGTTGCTCGGCACCAGCGCGACCGCGGTCAACAGCGCGCTGCAACGGGCCAGGGAAGAGCTCCGGCAGGAGGTTCCCGCGCCGGACAAGATCCGCGAGCCGTCCAGCCAGGCGGACGCCGCGGTACTCGACCGCGCCTTCGGTCTGCCACCCGAGCAGCCGGCCGCGGACCCGCCCCCCGCAGACCCGCCGGCCGCGGAACCGCCCGTGGTGCCGGGCCGGTGACCGACCCCGCGGCCGCGCCCCGGCCCGGACCGGCGCATCGCCGCTTGACCCAGGCGATTGGCTACGCCGACGGCGTGCTGGACGCTGTCACCCCGCAACTGCTTTCCCGGCCCACCCCTTGCCGCGCCTGGGACCTCCGCATGCTCCTCGAGCACGCCGAGGAGTCGCTCGCCGCCCTCTGGGAAGGCTTCATCACCAGCCAGGTCGCCGTGAGTCCGGCCCAGCCCCCTGCCCCGGCCGGCGGCGCCGGCTCGGCCGTGGCCCTGGTCAGCGCCTTCCGCCGGCGCGCTACCGCACTGCTGCGGGCTTCGGCTCAAGCCGATGGCGACGTTCCGGTCACCGTCGGAGGCCACCCCCTGCCGCTCGACTGCCTGCGCACGGTGGGTGCCATGGAGATCGCCGTGCACGCCTGGGACGTGTCCCAGGCCTGCGGCCAGTGCCTCCCCATCCCGGACGAGCCGGCCGCCGACCTGCTAGCCCAGGCATTCCTGCTCGTCCCGCCGGATGACCGTCACCCCCTGTTCGCCGCACCCGCCCCGGTGCCCGCGCGATGCCCGCCCAGCGACCGCCTAGTTGGTTATCTCGGCCGACACGCGGCCCGGGACGGCGGCGAGTAGTGCCCGGAGGGAATATCCTTAGCAGAGCTAATCTTATCCTTAGCGAAGCTAACCGTTAGGAACCCCGTGTCACTTACTCAGGAGAGCCCACTGGCGAACGCGCAGACCACGGAACCCGCTTATACCGCCCGCAGGCGCTTCCGGCCCGGGCAGATCGCCTCGTCGCTGCGGCACCGCAACTACCGGATGTTCTTCTTCGGCCAGCTCGTCTCCGTGATGGGTACCTGGATGGAGTCGGTTGCCCAGTCGTTCCTTGTCCTCGACCTCACGCACAGCGGGACGCAGCTTGGCCTGACCCTGGCCGTCCGTTTCCTCCCGATGCTGCTCTTCGGCCCGATGGGCGGTCTCTTCGCTGACCGGCGGGACAAGCAGCGGATTCTCTACGTCACGCAGACGCTGGCCGGGCTGGTGTCGGCGGTCTTCGCCATTCTGATCGCCACCGGCTCAATCCGCCTGTGGATCATCTACCTGCTTGCGCTGTCCCTTGGTTTTGTCAACGTGTTCGACAATCCGGCGCGGCAGAGTTTCATCTCCGAGATGGTTCCCGCCGACGACTTGCCGAACGCGGTGACGCTCAATTCCGTGGCCGTGAACATGGCCCGGGTGCTCGGGGCTGCCCTCGGCGGCGGCATCGTCGCGGCCCTGGGAGTAGCGCTGTGCTTCGCTTGCAACGCGCTGTCGTTCGGCGCGGTGCTGATCTCGCTGGCGCTGATGAGCAAGTCGCTGCTGTACCCGGCGCGCCGGGTGGCCAAGGAGAAGGGGCAGGTCCGCCAGGGGCTGCGGTACGTGCGCACCACCCCTGAGCTGCTCATTCCCCTGATCATGATCGCGGTCATAGGCGCGCTGGCCTGGGAGTTCCAGGTGTCGCTGCCGCTGATGGCGAGCAAGGTGCTCGGCGGCGGCGCCGCCTCGTACGGGATCATGGCGTCGGTCATGGGAGTGGGCGCGGTCTTCGGCGGCCTGGTGTCGGCCGCGCGCTCGAAACCGCGGGCACGGTCGCTGTGCTTCGCGGCCATCGGCTGGGGGATCTCGATCACCGCGGCGGCGCTCGCGCCGAATATGGCGGTCGAGCTGGTGGTGATGCTGTTCGTCGGCTACGGAAGCATCACCTTCAACTCCTACGCCAAGACCGTCCTCCAGCTGGCGGCGAAGCCCGAGATGCGGGGCCGCGTCATGGCGCTGTGGGGGCTGGCCTGGCTGGGATCGACGCCGATCGGGGGTCCGATCGTGGGCTGGGTCGGCCAAGAGTTCGGGGCCCGGTGGTCGCTGCTCATCGGCGGGGTCCCGACCATCTTGTGCGGGCTGGTCGCCCTCCCCGCGCTGGTCGCGATCGACCGCCGGATCGTTGCCCGTGCGGCCGTCCCCGGGCCGGTACTGGAGGAGCCGGTCACGATCCACTGACCGGGGGGCTTGACCCGCTGTTCCTGCTGCTGCCGGGAAAGTCGACGGGCCGCCAGACTCTCGAGTCTGGCGGCCCGTTCTCGTCCGGTTGCGGCACCCGCGGGGACGCGCGCACGAAATGGCGCGGCGCGCAGTGGGTGCGGGTGGGCGACTGGGATGACCGGCTACGCGGCGAGCAGCCGCTCGAAGAACGAGCGGTAGCGCCGCAGGCCCTGCCTGAGGTCCTCGGTGGAGACCTCGTCGGTGCCCGACCAGCGCGTTTCGAGTTCGGCCCGCTCGGTGGCGAACATGGCGGCCAGCCGCTGCATGAGCTCGGCGACGAGCGCGTCGGCCTCCTGGACTGCTTCCGCCGGCTCGTCGACGAACTCTGCCTGGATGTCCTTCCAGCGCATGGTGATGCTCTGCAGTTCGCTGTCATCCAGCAGGCTGGCATGCGGACCGGCGCCAGTCGTGACGCTGCTGCCGCCGTTCACGCCCGCGGCGCTGTTCACGCCCGTGCCGCCGTTCGCGCCCGCGGCGCTGTTCACGTCCGTGGTGGCGCGGTCGGTGTACCCGGGGACCGCCTCGTCCGCCGCGAGGGGGACGGCGTTGTCATAGCTGTCGTCGAAGCTGTCGTCGTAGTCGTGGCCGTCCGGCGCCAGGACGTCATCCTGGGCCGGCCGGGCGCCGGCCGCGGCGATCTGGTCGGTGGTCAGGCCGTGGGCCGGGGTGGTGTTGTTGGCGTCGTTCATTCTCTGCCTCACTGTCCTATCTGCTGATCGTGGTATTCGGTGTCAGAAGTGGTCACCGCGCCGTTGCTTTCGGGGCGGAGCAGTTCCTCGAACAGGGACCGGTAGCGCAGCAGTGCCTCGCGCAGGTCTTCGGTGCTTGCCTGCTGAGTCCCCGAGCGCTGCTGTACGGCATGCGCGAACCGGTAATTCTCGACGGTCTCCGGATGGTCGACCGAGACCAGCTCGGCCTGCGCGTCGAAGTCTTTCATCGGGTAACCCTGCGCCTCCATGACGCGGGTTATGAGGGCGTCGGCGCCAGCCGCGGCTTCCACCGGCTGGTCGACGAAGAGTTCCTGAAGATCGCGCCATTCGCCCGCGAAGCGCAGGCGGTCGGCCTCCGGCAGCGGCTCAATGTCAAACTGAGCCCGCTGCCGCTCACGTTCGCGCAGGCCGGCCTCGGCCGCACGCCGATCGTCGCTGCTCTCCACCGCCCGGTCGTATTCCGGCCCGAAGCGATCGCGGAGGGCAGCTGATCTGCGGTTCCTGGCCGCCACCGCGACCAGCGCGACGACGACCACCACGGCGATGGCGATAATGATCCATACCCAGGTAGCCATTAGATCCTCCTGTCATTGGACCCACTTCGCTACCCGGCCACAGACGTCCAAACGATAAATCGGCTAAAGCAATGTCCGGGGTATTCTGTTCCGCTAGCTGAGGCATATTCCAGCGCGCATTTCTGCTGACATCCGACCAGTCGGCTACCGGTCTCCGGTCCCAGGCGGCTCCTGGGGACACTTGCGCACCGCCGCTCTCACCGATGCTCAGCAGTCCCGCAGGAGGGCCGGACCACCAACGACAAGGGGCACCCTGGTGGCCGCCGGTCGTGCTGGAGCGGTGCCGGCCCCTCGGTGTGCCGAGAATCTCACTGGCACCTCGCCGGTCGCGGGAATGTCGTTCGGTCATCCGTAGCACGTCGGGCATCACTGGATCTGGGCTATCACCGGCCGCGCTCGACCGCACCCGCCATGACCAGCAATGATGAATTCCGCCGGGCCGCCTCCGGCCGCCGGGGCGCGCCGCACTTCCCTGGCGTGCGGCAGCCGTGGCGACGGGCCGAGTCGGCCTGCGCCAGGCCCTTGAGGGGCGGAGTTTACGTAACGAAAAGATTTTTGTCCAATGCGTGGGAAATTGCCGTTTACGCATTTACGCTTCCGTGATGTCAGGCGCTCCGAAGGCTGCCCGTACACGTGCACCAGTGCACCGTACCGGCAGCCTTCCTGGTGAGCGCGACCTACGCGGGAAGGGGCCCTTTGGGCAGCCCAGCAAGTACTAAGGTCAAGCGCCTACTGCCGTTCGCGGCCGCGCCCGCCGCGGTGGCCGGCCTGGCCGCAGCATTCACCCTCGGTAACTCGCCGGCCGCCTCCCACGCGGTGACCGACGCGGCCGGGCATCAAGCGGCGGCTACCACCGCCACCCCCGGGGCCAGCGCCGCCGGCACCGACCTGATCTCGCTCTCCCAGCATCCGACCAGCGGGCTGCCCGTTGTCCGGCTGGACGCGGCCCAGCTGGCCGCGATCGAGCCGAAGGGCAAGCACCACAGCCCGCTGCCGAAGGGCAAGCACCACCGCACGCTGCCGGCGCAGTACGTCGTCCAGTCCGGTGACACGCTCGCCTCGATTGCGCAGCACCTCTACAGCAGCCCGGACTACTGGCCGACGCTGTACGCGGCGAACCACGGCAAGGTCCAGTCCGCGGACGCCATCCAGGCGGGACAGGTGCTGACCGTCCCGGCTAAGCCTGCCAAGGTGCCTAGCGCGCCCCAGGAGCTCACGCCCGCCCCGGCGCCGCTGTCGACGTCGACGTCGACCACCTCCGGCTACTCGTCAGCCAGCCCGGTCGAGGCCGCGCCGGCGCAGACGGACAGCACCTACAGCGGCAGCAGCGGCTCGTTCCAGGCGTGCGTCATCGCCGCCGAGTCCGGGGGCAACTCCCAGGTGATGAACTCGAGCGGGCACTACGGGCTCTACCAGTTCAGCGCCTCGACCTGGGCCGAGTACGGCGGCAACCCGGCCGACTTCGGTGACGCCAGCGTGGCGGAGCAGAACCAGGTGTTCGAGAACGCCATGGCGGCCGGCGGCGAGTCCAACTGGGCGCCGTACGACGGCTGCTGAGCTGTTGATCGCGGCCGCGTGCCGCAGCGGGCCCGATAACCGCCCGCACGCCCCGGAACTCCACTGAGGGCTCATCTCGCGCACTGTCAGCGGTGACGCGCGCGCGCATAAAAGACGGGTCGGCGGTCAAGGACCGCCGACCCGTCACACTTCCCCGCTACGGCGCCCGTCGCTGGCCGGGGCGAAGACACCGGCGGCGCGCTCAGGTTCCGCGGGGTTCCGTCCTTGTTGCCGCTCGTGCGTGGCTCGCGCTTGCGTGGCGGCGCGTCGCATCCGCAGCATGAGGGCGGCCGACGGGGTCACCCTGCCTGACATGTAGGTGGACAGACGGGTGCGGGAGGTGCCCAGTCGGAGCAGGGTGCCCCGTTCCACCGCCGCCACGATGCCCTCGAACGGCCAGGTCTCGACGGGGTCATCAACGGAAGCGGTGATATTCCGGAACCGCAGCTGTATCACAGCTGATACAAGAGCAGCCAAGGGGCAATCGTGGGCTAGCGGGTGAAGGACAGCCGGACCGATCCGAGGCCCTCGATCTCGCCCGTCCAGCCGCTGGCGGAGTCGACCGCGCACTTCAGGAGGGAGCCGGTGATCACGCACTGCCCGGGGGACACGGACCGGCCGTACCCGGCCAGCCGGGCCTTGAGCCGGTCGAAGGACAGCAGCGGATCGTCCATCGTGCCGCCGGGACGGAGCGAGCCGACCCGCGTGCCGTCGCGGAACAGCCGGCCCTCGAGGCCGGTGAGCGGCGTCGCGGGCAGCGGGACGAAGGAGCCCACCACGATTCCCCAGTTCGCACAGCCGTCGGCGAGGACCGTCCCGTCGTCCGCGTCCGCCGGCGTCCGCTTGTCGGTCAGCTCGAAGGCCGGCGCCGCCTCGACGGCTGCGCCGTCCTGGCCGGCCCGCAGGCAGATCTCGATTTCGACGGCCGGCTGGCGGAACGCGCTGAGCGGCACGGACGCGCCGGACGGCAGCACGCGGCTGGCCGGTATGAAGCCAAACGGCCGGTAACCGGCGCCCATCCGGTCGCGCTGCCCTCCCGACGTGTACGCGACCTTCCAGCCGGCGACCGGGTCGCCGGCTGCCGCGTAGCGGTCCGCCACCTCCAGCTGAAGCGAGAGCGCCTCGAAGCGGCTCACCGAGTACGGGGCGAGGTCGGCGATGCTCCCCGTCTCCTGCCGCACCTTGAGCAACAGGTCGGCCAGCATGTACTTCTCCGCTAGTGAACTCAAGGAAGTCGCCTCCGGATACAGGTCGTTGCTGATGACAAACGGGCGTGTTGATCGCGGGGTTAACGGCCTGGCCGGACCGGAACGTGCACCTGGCGAGCGCCGGTCACCGGGGCTCGGGCGGATGCCCGAGGGCGGTCAGCCGGGCTGTGATCAGGTTGGCCAGGCCGCCCCGGCCGTAGATCTCCTCGACCCCGCTTGACCAGCGCTCGATCGGGAGCGTGACGTCCTTCGTCCGGTCGACCAGGACGCCGCGGGCGTAGTCGACGGTGACCTCGTCGCCGTCGTCGACCGCGGACCGGACACCGGGGACGACGAATAGCGGGAACGCCAGCGCGATGCTGTTGCGGCGGAAGATCCGGGCGACCGACTCGGCCACCACCCCGGCAACCTGGGACACGATCAGCGCCTCAACCGCGGTCTGCCTGCTTGAGCCGCAGCCGAAGTTCTGGCCGGCCACGACGAAGTCGCCGGGCCGCACCTGAGCGGGGAACTCCGGGCGCAGCACGCGCAGGCAGTTGAGCCGCAGCGTGTCCTGCGGGGTGGGGCCGGCCAGGCCTCCGCCGGCCAGCTGGTTGGTGTCGACCGAGTCGCCGACCGCCCATGCCCGGCCGGTGCGGGCCATCGCCAGCCGGCTGGTCACAGGTACTCCGCCGGGTCCACGATGCGGCCGGCGATCGCGCTGGCGGTGACCGTGGCCGGGCCCGCGAGGTAGACGCGGCCGTCACCGCATTCGCTGCCGCCGAACCGGCCACGGTAGTTACGAGTGGTCGAGCTGATGCACACCTCGTCGTTCAGGACGATGCCCGGCGTCTGGCAGATCGCGCAGCCCGGCTCGATCACCTGCGCGCCGGCCTCGAGCAGGATCGGCAGCAGGCCGGCCTCGGCGACCTGGCGGAGCACCTCACCGGAGGCCGGCGAAATGTAGAAGCGCACGCCGTCCGCCACCCGCCGTCCGGCCAGCATGCGGGCCGCGGTCGCGATGTCCTCGAACCGGCCGTTCGCGCACGAGCCGAGGCGGGCCTGGTCGACCGGCACGCCCGCGACCTCGCCGATCCCCGTCACGTTGCCGAATTCGAACGGGCGGGCGACCTGGTAGCCGAGCTCGTCGCAGTCGACCTCGATCGTGCGGGCGTACCCGGCGTCGTCATCGGGCCGGTACCCGGCACCGCCCGTGGCCGCGGCGAAGCCGAACTTGGCGCCGAGTTCCACGGCGTGATCGGCCAGGGTGATACGCCCCGCGAGCGGCAGCGAGTCGACGAACGGCCCGTCGAACTCCAGCGAGCAGTCGCCCGCGAACGCTCCGCCGTAGCGTCCCGCCAGGTACAGGATGACGTCCTTGGCGAACGGGACCGGGCGCGGCGCGCCGCGCAGCGTGACCCGGATCGACCGCGGCACGGTCAGGAAGATCTGGCCGAAGGCCCAGATGTAGGCGGCCTCCAGCGTGCCGACGCCGAACCCGGCCGCGTTGATCCCGCCGTACGCCGTGACGTGCGAGTCGTTGCCGGCCACGAGCTGGCCCGGCCGCACCAGCTCGCGGTCCAGCATCATCTGGTGGCAGACGCCGGGCTCGGACTCGATGAAGTTCCTGATCCCGAGCCGTTCGGCGTCGCGCCGGGACGCGCGGTTGCCCAGCGCCATCGCCACCGAGCGCGGCGGCTGGACGTGCTCGTTCATGACGAAGACGCGCTCGGGGTCGAACACGGCCGGCGGCCCCTGCGGGTAGCCCATCGCCGCGTACGCGGCCCGGACGGTGTGGTAGTTGATCACCAGCAGCCCGTCCACGGAGGCGTCGATCCCGTCCCCGGCGTACACCGCGGTCCCGGCGACGTTGTGCGCGGAGAGGACCTTCTCGGCGATGGTCTGGCCCATCGCCGTCACTGCCCCAGCGCGATCTCCCGCTGGCGGCGGGCGTGCTGCTGCAGGTGGTTGAGGTCATTGCTCAGCGAGAAGAAGGTGAAGCCGTCCGCGAGCGCCTTCGCCGCCTCCTCCCCGGTATAGCAGTGCATGCCCGCCGCGATGCCCGAATCCGCGGCGGCCTTGCACACCCGGGCCAGGGTCTGCCTGAATTCCGGCATGTCGGGGCCATCGCCGGGGGAGGCCGCTCCGAGCGCGAGCGCCAGGTCCGACGGCCCGACGTACACTCCCGTCAGCCCGGGGACCGCGCAGATCGACTCGATGTTGTCGATGCCCTCGGCCGTCTCGATCATCACCACGCAGCCCACCGCCGCGTCGGCGTCCCGGGGATCGGGCCCGATGCGCAGCGACGACCTGGTGGGCCCGAAGCTCCGGATGCCTGCCGGGGGGTACTGGCACGCGCTGACCACCTGCGCCGCCTCGGCCGCGTTGTTCACCAGGGGGACCACCACGGTCTGCGCCCCGGCGTCGAGCGCGCGCGCGATCCACGCGGGATCGTGGTTGGGCACCCGGACGACGGCGGCCGAGCCGCCGGCGTCGATCGCGATGAGCGAGTTCAGCATCGCCGCGTAATCCATGAGCCCGTGCTGCAGGTCGATGCAGACGTAGTCGTATCCGGTCATCGCCACGCGCTCGACCAGCACCGGGCTGCCCGATGAGATCCAGTAGCCGCTGATCGTCGCGCGTGAGCGCAGCCGTTGCGTGAAACCTGTGGCCATGTCAGTCCTCCACGTTGGGTTGGGGGCAAACTTCACCGGTTGTAGGCCGGCGCGGGGCCGTCGAGCCCGCGCCATACCTCCTCGCACGCGGCGGTCACGTCCGGTTCCAGGTCCGGGCCGGCCGCCGCGGCGATGTTCGCCTCAAGCTGGGACAGCGACGACGCGCCGAGGAGCACGGCGTCGGCGAGCGGCTGCGCGCGCAGCCAGCGGTAGGCAAGCTCGACGAGGGTCAGGCCGGCGGCCCGGGCGATCTCGGACAGGGCGCCGACCGCGGCGAACATCGGGTCGTTCCAGTAGCGGTCCCGGTACTGCGGCCCGAGCGCCGACGCGCCGAACCGGCCTTCGCCGGCCGGCGCCTGGCGCGCGGCGTGCTTGCCGGTGAGCAGGCCGCCCGCCAGCGGGTTGTAGGCGATGGTCGACAGCCCGTGGACGGCGGCGAACTCGGCGTATTCCTGCTCCGCGCGCCGGCTGACCACGTTGTACAGGACCTGCGACACGGCCGGCCGGACCAGGCCGCTGGCCGCCGCGCAGGCGTCCAGGTCGGCCAGCTGCCACGCCGCGTAGTTCGAGACGCCGACGCGCAGCACCTTGCCCGCGCGCACCAGCTCGTCCACGGCGGCCAGGGTGTCCGCGACGGGCGTGCCGCGGTCCGGCTGGTGCAGGTAGTAGAGGTCCACGTAGTCCGTGCCGAGCCTGCGCAGGCTGGCCTCGGCGCACCGGCGGATCGCGGCAGGGGAGAGGGGAGCGTCGGCGCCGGACTCGGCGCCGGGGATGCCGACCTTCGTCGCCAGGGTGAACGCGTCCCTGCGGCCCTTGACCAGCTGCCCGACGATGGACTCGGACGCTCCGCCGGCGTAGACGTTCGCGGTGTCCACGGCCGTGATGCCGGCCTCGGCGCACGCGTCCAGCATGGCCCGGGCCGTATCGAGGTCCGCCTGGGCGCCGAAGGTCATGGTGCCGAGCACCAGGCCGGCGGTCATTCGCCCCACCGCGCGGAGATGGTGCGCGGCGGGTCGAGCCGGGCGCGCAGCACCACGACCCGCGGGCGCCCCGAGGACAGGGCCTCGTCCAGCGTGGCGGCGAGCGCGGGGTCACCCTCCTGCAACTCCACCGCGTCGACCTTGAACGAGGCGGCGAGGCTGGTGAAATCGGGCCGCGCTAGTTCCACGCCGCGCACCGGGTGGCCGGCGTGCACCTGGTCGTAGCGGAGCATGCCGTACCCGCCGTCGTCCACCAGCAGGATGGTCACCGGGAGGTCCTCCTGCGCGAGCACCGCCAGCTCGCCGACCGCAAACATGAAGCCGCCGTCGCCGCAGATCGCGAGCACCGGCTTGTCGCGCAGCACGGCCGGCCCGATCGCGCTGGGCAGGCCCAGCCCGAGAGTGCCCCAGCCCACGGCGTAGTGCAGCTGCCGTGAGCGGCGGAAGGCACCGTACCCGCCTGCCCAGTAGCCGGCGATGGCCATGTCGGCGATCACGGTCGCGTCGTGCCTGGCGGTCACGGTGTCGATCGCGTCGAGTATCCCGCGGGCGGCAGGCCCCGACGGCTCGGCCAGGATGCGCGCCCAGACGATCTCGCGCAGCCGCGCGAGATCGTGCCGGGCCGCGGGCCGCGGCTCCACCGCCGCGGTCAGGGCCGCCAGCGCGAGCGCGGCGTCGGCGACGACGGGCACGTCGGGGCGGTAGTTCTTGGCGACCTCGCCGGCGCTGCAGTTGATGTTCAGCAGCGCCCGGGCGGTCGGCATCGTCCAGTTGCGGGTGTCCGGCCCGTCGAAGTCGGTGCCCACCGCCAGCAGCAGGTCGGCGCCGCCGATCAGCGTGGCGACCTCCGGCTCGTGCGCGGGCAGCCCGACCGCCAGCGGGTGCGCGTGCGCGATCGCCCCCCGGGCGGCGAAGGTCGTCACCACCGGGGCCCGCAGCCGCTCGGCCAGCCGCACGAGCTCGGCCTCGGCCCCGGACTGGACGACCCCGCCGCCGGCCCAGATGACCACGTCCGCGCAGTCCTCGACCAGCGCCGCCGCCGCGGCGATCTCGGCCGCGCCCGGGTGCAGGCGCGCGGGCGGGGTGACCTGCACGGGGCGGGCGGGGGCGGCGAGGACATCCATGGGGATGTCGATGTAGACCGGTCCGCGCGGGAAGGCGAGCGCGGTCTCGATGGCGGTGGC
>Ga0210385_10001601_pt1 | contig 14000 bp, 14 predicted proteins | sample IncBWH26OmetaG_FD_160107 | JGI IMG/M metagenome (GOLD analysis project Ga0210385, IMG submission 160107) | Forest soil microbial communities from Barre Woods Harvard Forest LTER site, Petersham, Massachusetts, United States - Inc-BW-H-26-O ... | reverse complement strand
CAGGCGGCGTACGGCCATGGCTGGTCTCCAGGATCGGCGTTCTGCAAGAGAGAAGGCGGCGGCCTCCGGTCTGATTCCCGCAGGCGCGGGGGCGGGACGCGTGGGCGGGGCGCGTGGGCGGACGCGCGACACCTGGACGGGGCGCCTGCCGGAGGAGAGACGACGGACGCTTGGGCGGACGCGGCACGTGGGCTGGGCGCCTGCCGGGCGGGGCGCGTTGCTATGAGATCGCGGGCTGGCCGATGTAGACGCCCCGGGGGCGGATCGGCGTGGCGCGCGCGTACTCCTCGAGCGCGTGCGCCAGCCAGCCGGCCGTCCTGGCGACCGCGAACACCGCCTCGCCGGCCCCGGGAACCATCCCGGCAACCGAGGCCAGCACCGCGAGTGCCAGCTCGATGTTCGGCGCCGGCAGCGCCCGGCGGCCTGCCTCGGCGAGCACCGCCTCCGCGACGGCCAGCCGGCCGGAATCCGGGGCCGCCGCCCTGATCAGGTCGAGCAGCAGCATGGCCCGGGGGTCGCCGGTCTGGTACACGAAGTGGCCGAGCCCGGGTATCCGCTCCCCGCGGCGCAGCAGCTCGCCGACCACGCGCGGCGCGTCGGCCGGCCCGCTGGCGGACGCGAGCAGCACCTCGGCGCCCAGCGAGGCTCCCCCGTGCAGGGCGCCGCTCATCGTGCCGAGCCCGGTGCCGACGACCGCATACGGGTCGGCCCGCACCGACGCGGCGACGCGGGCAGCCAGCGTCGAGGCGGCGAGCTCGTGATCGGCCGCCAGCACAAGGGCCGCACGCAGCGCGGCGACCAGGCCCGCGGAAGGGCGACGCTGGCACAACTTGGTCGCCAGCCGCCCGGCGATGCTGTCGTCGCCAGCCACGGCGGCGCTGTCCACGCCATCCACTGCGGCGCTGTCGTCGCCAGCCACGGCGGAGTGCGGGCCGACCACGGCGGCGCTGTCGTCACCGGCCACGGCGGCGCGCGGGCCAGCAGCGGGCAGGCAGTCGGCCATGGCGGCGATCAGGCCGCTGGCGGCTGCGATGACGGCGGGCCGGTCCAGGTGCAGCCGGAGCCGGTCGGTGGCTGCCACCGCAGGGACGATCACCTGCAGCCGCTCCAGCGGGTAGGTGTCCGGCGGAAGCGCAGCCTGGGCGGCGGTCCCGGCGGCGATCGCCTCGCCGGTGGCCCGCCACGGGCCCTTGGTGGACGGGTCGTCGAAGGACCCGGTCCACAGCAGGCTGGCAACCTCCTCGAAGCTCCTGCTCGTCGCCAGGGCGATCGCGTCATGCCCGCGGAAGCGAAGCCGGTCGTCGGCGATTTCGGTCAGCTCCGACTCGATCACCAGCTCGGCGCCGCCCGCCGCTCGGCGCGGCTTGCCGCGACGAGCGAGGTCTTCGATCTGGGCGGCGTCAAACAGGCTGGCGCGGCCGTCCGAGCCACGGCGCGGGGCGAGCACGCCGCGGCTCACGTACGAATACAGGCTGGCCGGCTTGATGCCGAGCCGTTGCGCCGCCTCGGCGGCACCGATCCACTCCGTCACGCTCCCGCTCCTCGCCGTGGCCCCGCGCGGTCACCTGTGGACCAGCATATTGACTTTAGTCAATGTTGACTAATATGGACAGCATGCCTCAGGCTATCGGTGTCAGGTGAGGGCATGTCACCGCAATTGGGCAAGCCAGTAACGACGGCTCATCCTCGCAACGGCCGGAGGAGATCACAGATGCCAGATACCGCGCAGGTAACGACCAACGGGGACGGGGCCGAGGCGCCGGCCGGGCTCGAGGGAGTGGTGGTTGCGCACACCCAGATCGGCGATGTCCGTGGCCTCGAGGGCTTCTACCACTACCGGCAGTACGACGCGATCGAGCTGAACCGACGCCGATCGCTCGAGGACGTCTGGTACCTGATGTTCCGTGGTCACCTGCCCGACAAGGCCGAGCGGGAGGATTTCGGCCGCGAGATAGCTTCGCACCGGGCACTGCCGGAGGACCTAGTTCCGTTCCTGCGACTGGTCGCCGCCACCGAGCCGTTCGATCCGATGACCGCGCTGCGCACGGCGATCTCGTTCGCCGCGCAGCGGGCGGGCTTCCGCTCCTGGCTGGATATCTCCGCAGAGCAGCTCTACGACAACGCGATGCAGATCTCGGCGCAGACGCCGGTGCTGCTCACCGCGCTGTACCGGCTGCGGGGCGGGCAGCAGCCGGTGCCGCCGGACCCGGAGCTCGGCGTGGCCGCCAACTACCTGTACATGCTGAGCGGACAGCGCCCGGACCCGCAGCGCGCGTGGGCGCTGGAGCGCTACCTGGTCTCCACGATCGACCACGGGTTCAACGCCTCCACGTTCACCGCCCGGGTGATCGCGTCCACCGGCGCCGACATCGGCTCGGCGGTGACCGGCGCGATCGGCAGCCTGTCCGGGCCGCTGCACGGCGGCGCGCCCAGCCGTGTGCTGGAGATGCTCGACGACATCGGCAGCCCGGACCGCGCCGAGGCGTGGGTCCGCGCCGCGGTCGGGCGTGGTGACCGGATCATGGGCTTCGGCCACCGGGTCTACAAGGGCAAGGATCCGCGCTCCGCGCTGATGCGTGAGGTCGCGAGCACCCTGGGCGGCTCGCCCGCGGAGTTCGCGATGGCCGTTGAGGACACGATCGTCCGGGTGCTCGCCGAAGAGAAGCCCGGCCGGGCCCTGAACGCGAATGTCGAGTTCTACGCCGGTGTCGTGATGGACGCCTGCGGGATCCCCCGGGAGCTGTTCACGCCGACCTTCGCGTCAAGCCGGGTGATCGGGTGGTGTGCGCACGTGCTCGAGCAGGTATCCGGCAACCGGCTGATCCGCCCGTCGGCCCGGTATGACGGCCAGGCTCCGCCGCAGCCGGTCCCGGCCACAGACTAGGCCGACCCAGTCAGGCAGAGCCGCACAGCCCGGCTTAGTCTGCCAGAGCCGGGCAGGCCGACACCCGCCTGGAGCCGGGCAGCCTGAGACAGCTTGCCGGAGCTGGGCTTTTATGGGGAAACGTGTCAGTACGGGGAATCGCGTCAGTACATACAGCTGACGCGTTTCTCCCCATTGTGGGGATATGCGGCGTGGGCTGGGCCTTACCGGCCGAGCTGGCCTCGGCTGCGCATTCCGCGAATCCGGCGCCGCTGGGACGGGTCAAGCGTCCGCCAGGCGATCACCGGGATCGCGATGGCGGCGACGATGATCAGCGCGCAAACCCACAAGGGCAGCACAGCCAGCAAAATCAGCCCGATGATGACCCCGCCGATGCCGAACATCAGGTGACGCGACATGTCCATCTCTCCTTAGGCGGGATGCAGGGATCCCACTTCCTAGAACGCCAGGCTATCCCCATATAGTTCCTGTGCCGACCGCCTAGCCCGGCGGCAACCCGGCGTTTTCCTGCGAAGATGGCAGTCTGACCTGGAGGGATCGATGACGCTCTCGCTGCCGATCGAGGACGGTGCCAACGAGCTGCTGTCCCGCAGCCCGCTGGCCCTGCTCACGGCGATGCTGCTGGATCAGCAGGTACCGCTGGAGAAGGCGTTCAGCTCGCCGTACCAGCTGGCGCAGCGGCTCGGCCACGAGCCGACGGCCGAGGAACTGGCCGGCTTCGACCCGGACGCGCTGGCCGCCGTGTTCAGCGAGCGGCCTGCGCTGCACCGGTTCCCCAAGGCGATGGCCGCGCGGGTCCAGGAACTGGGCAGGCTGATCGTGGAGCGCTACGACGGCGACGCGAGCCAGGTCTGGGAGACCGCGGCGACCGGCACCGAGCTGGCCCGGCGGCTGGCCGAGCTGCCAGGGTTCGGCGCGTACAAGGCGCAGATCACCATGGCCCTGCTCGGTAAGCAGCTTGGCGTCCGGCCGGAGGGGTGGCGGGAGGCGGCGGGCCGGTTCGGCGAGGAGGGCTCGCACTACTCGGTGGCCGACATCACCGACGGCGCCTCGCTGGCCGCCGTGCGCGAGCACAAGAAGCAGGCAAAGGCGGCCGCGAAAGCGAAGGCCTAGCCGGGCGCAGCACCGGTCATGAGGCGGCGGCCGCGAGGCGGCCGCGAAAGCGAAGGCCTAGCCAGGCGCAGCACCGGTCACCAGGCGGCGGCCTGCTGGCCGCTGATGCCGCTGCTGGACGGGCTGGGGAAGCCAGGCAGCGCAGTGAACCGGTGGCCATCTAGCCGGCCGAAGCCAGGACAGGCCACGAGCACGTTCACACCGGCAGGGCCCAGCGACAGCACGTTGCAGCTCTGGTCGGCCACGCCGACGCCGCTAGCGCCCGATGACACGCCGGACTGGGTCACGGTGTGCAGGATCCGGACGAGCTGGCCGGTGTTAGCGGACAGCTCGACGATCTGCGAGACGACGGTGTGTTGCAGTCCGAAGAAGTGCGAGATGTTCTGGACCGTCGAGGTGATGACCAGGTTCCCGTCCGGCGTGACGAGCGCGGCCGGGACGTACTGGCTCGGCTCGGGCTGGGGCGACCCGATCGCGCGGGAGGCCATGAGGTTCCGGCCCGGTCCGGCGAGATTGAGCAGCCGGTATCCCGTTTGCTGCCCCGCAAGCGGATTGCTGACGCCGCTCTGCCATTCGAAGGCCACGTGCTCGTTGCCGGCCCAGGACACGTTGAACGGGGCCCCGTTCGCTCGCGTGACCCAGGTGCTCACTGTGCCGGTCGCGATCGTGACCACGCGGATCCCGGTGTACGGGCAGGTCGACTTGTTGCAGTGCTGCACGTCCATGGCGAGCCTGGTGCCATCCGGCGACAGCGCCACGTCCTGCGCGGAGAGGTATGCGGGCACGGTGAGTGGAAGCGCGCTGAGCCCCGCCGACCGGCCGTTGGCTGCCACGCGCAGCAGGTAGAACTTGACCAGCCTCGGCTGATCCGACTGCTCGGTGATCACGAACGTCCGGTCGTCGCCCGCCGCGGTGATGCTGGGGCCTTCCGTGCCACCCTGGGCGTCGGTGAGCGTGGGCACGGTGATCCTGGCCAGGAGTTTGCCGGTGGCCGAATCGTGCACGGCTGCGTACGTCACGACGTGGGCCGCCGCCGCCCCGACGAAGCTCTGGTACGCGGTCACGTAGTAGCGGGGCATCGGGCCGGCCGGCTCAGGCACGCTGTTCGATGGCACATCCGCCGACTGGCCGCCGTGCGACCGGCTCACCAGGGACGCCCCCGCGACCACGCCGATCACGGCGACCACGGCGGCGACCGGGGCCAGCCAGCGCACGGCGCGTGTTCTCCGCCGGACCACGGGTTCGCGGAGTGGCCGGATCGACCCCGGAGCTACCCGTTCCGTCACTTCTTTGAGGTCACGGCGCAGCCGCTGCTCGATGTCGGTCACCGGATTTCGTCCTCCCCGAGTGCCCTGGCGAGTGCGGCGAGCCCGCGGGTGTTAGTCGAGCGGACCGCGCTCGGGCTGATCCGCAGTGTGCCGGCGATCTCGGCCACCTCCAGGTCCAGGTAGTAACGCAGCACGAGGACCTCGCGCTGGCGGCGGGGCAGCGATCGCAGCGCGGCCGTCATCTCGCCGCGATCGTCGGCGGCCGACGCCGCGTCCGGGCTGGCCGTGTCCGCAGACCCGGCCAGTTCCGGCACGTGCTTGCGCGCGACCGCGGCGCGGCGGTGCACCGACCGGCAGCCGTTCAGCACGCTGGACCGCACGTAGGCGAGGCTGCTGGACGGCTGGCGCAGGCCGCGCCAGCCGCGGTGCAGCCGCTCGAAGGCGTCCTGCACCACGTCCTCGGCGGTTGCCCGGTCCCCGACCATCACCAGTGCCAGCCGGACAAGTTCGAGGTGATGGTCGCGGAAGAGGTCGGTCACGGCCCGCGCGGCGTCGCCGCAACCGGCTGTCCCGGCTCCGGCCGCGCCCGGCTGGCCGCCCGAGTCATCGGCCATGAAACCCGCCATCGTCCCGTCCACGCTAAAGAGACGCCGAGCCCCCGGCCAGCGCTGCGCGCGGACGCCGCCGGCTCAGACCGCGTCGCCCTTGAGCGAGAACTCGGACAGCCGCCGGGACGCGAAGACCAGGGTGAGCACGGTCACGATCGCGCCCATGATCACAGCCGTGGTCAGCGTCAGCCCGGCGTGCAGCGCCGAGTCGTGCGCGATGCCGTTGGCCACGCCGAGTGAGTACTGCCCGACCGACAGCAGCCGGGCGCCGCTGACGAAGTTGCCCAGCACCGCCTCCCAGATCAGCACGTACAGCAGCCCGACCGCGATCGCGCGGGTGGTGAGCACGGAGAGCATGACGAAGAGCGCGTTGTAGATCACTGATCCGGCGAGCGCGCCGACGAACAAGCCGATCGCGAGCTTGCCGAACGTCCCGCTCGCGATCACGCCGGCGATCAGCTCGGGCACGGCCACGAAGGCCATGGTCAGCACCGCGCCGACGGCGAACTTGGTCACGATCACCGAGGACCGGCGCACCGGCGTGGCGAGCAGGTGCACGATGCTCCCGTCGTCGATCTCCGCCCCGAGCACGCTGGTGCCGATGATCAGCGCCGTGAGCGGGAGAATCACCGTGAACCCGAAATCGCCGAGGATCCGGCCCGGCCACGGCGCGCCCTGCGGGCGGGCCGCCTTCAGCAACAGCGTGACCAGGATCAGGATCAGCGGCGGGATCGCGAACAGCAGCGCCCGCCGCCGGCCGAAGACCGCGCGCAGCGTGATCGAGGCCACGACCTTGTTGAACACCCCGCTCATGGCGGCCATCTCCCTCGGCTTCTCAGGACTCGAGCAGGTAGGCGAAGACGCTTTCCAGCGACTCGTCCTCGGGCAGCACTTCGCGCAGCCGGATGCCGTGGTCCCGGGCCAGCACGGCGAGCTCCCGGCTGAACGTGCCGTAGTCGGAGGCCCGGACCTGCAGGCCGCCGTGAGCGACCTCGACGCCGGCAACCGCCGGCCGGCCGATGAGAGCCGACCCGAGCAGCCGGTCGTCGGACGTGCGGACCAGGAACACATGCGGCCTGCTGGTCATCAGCCGCCGGATCGCGCGGAAGTCGCCGGACGCGGCGAGCCGGCCGGACACGATCACCTGGATGGTGTCCGCCAGCCGCTCGACCTCCTCCAGGATGTGCGAGCTGAGCAAGATCGTGCGGCCCTCGGCACCAAGCTTGGTCAGCAGGTCCATCATGTGCAGCCGCTGCCGCGGGTCCATCCCGTTGAAGGGCTCGTCGAGCAGCAGCACCTGCGGGTCGTGCACGAGCGCGGCCGCGACCTTGATCCGCTGCCGCATGCCCTTCGAGTAGGTCGAGATCTTGCGGTCCTGGGCCTCGGCCATGTCGACGATCGCGATCGCCCGCCGCGCCGCGGCGGCCGGGTCGGCCAGCTCGTGCAGCCGGGCCGTGGCGACGACGAACTCCTCCCCGGTGAGGAACGCGTAGACCGAGTCGCGCTCCGGGACCAGCCCGACCGTGCGGTAGAGGCCCGGATTGCGCCAGCTCGCGGCGCCGTCCACGGTCAGCTCGCCGCGCGACGGCGCGAGGAACCCGGCTATCAGGTGCAGCACGGTCGACTTGCCCGCGCCGTTCGGCCCGAGCAGGCCGGTGACCCCGGGGCCGATGGTCATCGTGATGTCGTTGACCGCGACCACGTTGCCGTACCAGCGCGACACGTTGCGCAGCTCGATCGTGCTCATAGCGCGCCTGCCTTCCGGTACCGGGCGAAGAGGCCGCCGATGCTGGCCGCGAGCAGCACCAGGAACATGGCACCGTACAGCGCACCGTAGCCGCCCACGCCGGGCAGCGCGCCCTTTGAGGTGCCGCCCAGCCACAGCCGCACGCCGTCCAGCGTGGTGAACGGGCTGACCAGGCCGGACAGATGCGACGCGGTCGTCGGCACCTGGGTCATCATGTGAACCTTGATCGGCCCCGTCGCCGGGACGCCCGGCGGGCGGGCGCCGGGAGGCGGGTTGATCGTCGCGGAGCGGACGACGTTCCGCTGGGTGACCGCGATCAGGATCCCGGCCAGGATCCAGGTGAGGAAGAAGTAGATCGCGATGCCACCGGTCGCGTACGCACGCCGGCCGCTCAGCGAGGCCATGGCCAGCCCGATCGCGGCCAGCAGCACCGCCCACATCAGGCCGACGAGCAGGCCGGGTATGAACGCCCTGGTCTGGGTCCAGATCGCGTGCGGGCTGTGCGACTGGGCGATCGTGCCCAGGTAGAGCAGCACCAGCGGGATCTCGATGATGGCCAGGCACGCGGTGATGAACGCGGCCAGCTTGGCCAGCGGGTAGTCCATGCGGCGCAGTGGCCGGCAGAAGTACAGCGGCAGCACGTGGCTGCGCAGGTCGCGGGAGACGAGCTCGGGGGCCTGGGCCGCGACAAAGATGATCATGAGAACGACGCGCAGCTGGAACACGTACGTGTCGTAGGGCACGAGGCGCGGGTTGCCGTTGGCCACCGCGACCGCACTGGCGATCGCGGGCAGGCACATGATCACGAAGACGATCACCGGGACGATCTTGGCCTTGGCGCCGCGGCCCAGGCCGAAGGCCGAACGCAGGCTGTGCCAGTACAGGGCGCGGACGATCTGGGCCCGGCCCAGCCGCCGCCCGGTGTACCGGCGGTAACCAATGTCGTGGATGACTCCGGTCTCAGCGGACATGGGGTGCCTCCGGTGTGCCGCCCGGACCGCCGCTCGGGCCGCCGCCGCCGCTCGGGCCGCCGCCTGTGCCCGCCGTGACCAGCGCGTCCGCGTCGTCGTCCTGGAAGAGTTCCTCCACCCGGCGGCGGCGCTGCTCGAGCCGGTTCAGCGGGAGGGCCAGGTCCGCGATCGCGTCGCGGACGATGTCGTACGTTGCGTCGCCATCGAGCCGGACCAGCAGTGACCGTTCGTGCCGACGGGGCTCGAGGCCGCGTCGGCCGAGTTCGGCCAGCAGCTCGTCGGAGCCCTCGTCGACGTCGACGAGCAGGACCTGGCTCACCTGGGTCATGCTGGTGATCGTGTCGGCCCGCAGCAGCCGTCCGGCCTCGATCGCCACCAGGTGATCGCAGATCCGCTCGATCTCGCCGAGCAGGTGCGAGGCGACCACGATGGAGATGCCGAACTCGGCGCCGATCCGGGCGATCAGCTCCAGCATCGAGTTGCGGCCGGCTGGGTCGAGCCCGACGGTCGGCTCGTCAAGCAGCAGCAGCCGGGGGTCGCCGACCAGCGCCTGGGCTAGTTTCACCCGCTGCTTCATGCCGGTCGAGTAGGTGCCGATCTGCCGGTAGCGCTCCTCGTACAGGCCCACGTGCCGCAGCGACTCAGCGGCCCGTTCCTTGGCCGCTGTCGGCGGCAGCCCGGACATCCGGCCCAGATGCGTGACGAACTCGGTGGCGGTGACATCCGGCGGCAGGCAGTCGTGCTCGGGCATGTAGCCGGTCAGCCCCCTGATCTGCTCGCCGTCGCGCTGGCAGTCGCGGCCGAAGACCCGTGCCTCGCCTCCGGTCGGCTCGAGCAGGCCAAGCAAGATCTTGATCAGGGTCGACTTGCCAGCGCCGTTCGCACCGACGAGCCCGGTGATGCCCGGCGCCACGGTCACGGTCAGCGCGTCCAGCGCGGTGACCGGGCCCGGGTAGCGCTTGGACAGCGCGCTGGTCTGGATGACCGGCGCACCGGAGTCTGGTTCGGCGGCAGGTGCTCCGGCCGGTGCCGTTAATGGAGCGCTCACGTGCCTGGCCTCGCATTCGTCGTGATCCCCGGCTGCGGTGCGGTCCTGGCCCGGGCCAGTCCGCCGCGTGGTCGCGGCCGGTCGCACCCCCCGGGCACCCGGCCGCGCGTTGTGCCCACCAGCGTGCCGCCTCGCGGTCCCGCCGTCGTCACTCCAGAGGCTGATTTCTGCTACCTCCGTAGGGCTAGACCGGATGCTACCAACGGCACCGGGCCAACCTCGGTGGCCAATGGGTAGTGTTTTGCGGCAGATGCCGGGTCACCGTGCCCGGCACGATTCCGGAGGACTGGACGGCATGGCGCAGCGCCCGGGGGACGGCGGACGGCGAGCCGACGTCCCGGGATGGGCCCGCCCGGCGCTGGCCGCCTGCCTGCTGGCCGTCGTCGCGGCCGGGCTCCGGGTCACCGTGCCCGCGCCCGCGCTGAACGGCCCGTTCCGTCACGACGGCCTCGCCGTCGGCGTGGCGCTGGAGGCGGTGCTGGCCTGCCTGCTCGTTGCGCTCATCGTCCGGGGTGCGCGGGCGCCGCGTGACGCGCTGCTCGCGGCCCGGCTGCGAAAGATGCTGCTCTATGTCGTCGTCGCCGGGCTGGTCGTGATCCCGATGATTTACGCGCTGAGCCGGCACGTGCCGGCGCTGCCGCCGCGAACCCCCAACCTGAAGGTCGCGCCACCGCGGGCTGGCCGGCTGCACCCGCGCACGGCGGGCCCCAACGTCGTCCCGCTCATCGTGGCGATCATTCTGGGCGTGCTGGCCTTGGCCGTTCTCGTGTACTTCGCGGTGCTGCTGGTGCGCCGCCGGTTCTGGCTCGGCTTCCGCGGCAGGGAGGCCGGCTTTGGCATCGAGCCCGCGGAGGCTGACGACGAATCCGACCTGCGTGAGGCGGTCGAGTCTGGCCGGAGCGCGCTGCGCCGGTTCGACGACGCGAAGGCCGCCATCATCGCGTGTTACGTGGCCATGGAGGAGAGTCTTGAACGGGCCGGGACCGCCAGGGCTGCCGCGGACACGCCCGACGAGCTGCTCGCCAGGGCGGCCGGCAGCGGCCTGGTCCGGACCGGCGCCGCGGCACGGCTGACGGCGCTGTTCTACGAGGCGCGTTTCTCCAGCCACCCGATGCCGCTCGAGCAGCGGGACGAGGCGCAGCGGGCGCTGGCCGAGCTGGCCGACAGCCTCCGCGACCTCGAGCCCGCAGAGGCAGGCACGGCGACCGGTACGGGAACGACGGGCACGGCAGCTGGGGCACGCACGGCGGGCGGGGCGGCCGATGCGGGCGGGACGAAGGGCGGTGGCGGCGGGTGAGCGGCAGCGCGGCAGGCCCGCCGGAACCGGTCAGCGGCTGGCGGTCCGCGGTCCCCGAGATCTGCATCGCGGCCGTCACGATCGCGGTCGCCGCCGTCGCCGGGTACGCGGCGGCGGGCCTGCCCGGCAGTGTCCTGGCGGTGACGATCGGGGTCGTGGTCGCGCTCGTCGTGCTGCGCGTCCTGGCGCCCCCGCCGACCCCCGTGCACGACGTCGCCCAGCGCCCGGACACCGAGGCGATCCCGGCCTCGTTCGCCGGTTACTGGCGCAAGCGCGCCGGGCTGGTCGACGGGACCAAGTCCATGACCGTGTACGACGCGGAACTGCGCGGGACCCTGCAGCACCTGCTGGCGGTCCGGCTGGCCGAACGCCATGGCGTCAGCCTGCACGACGATCCCGCTGCGGCGCGGCGGCTGCTGTGCCCCGGCACCCGCGACGACCGCCTCTGGTACTGGGTTGACCCGGCGCGCCCGCCGGCCACGACAGGGACGCAGTCCGGCATCCCGCCACGAACGCTGGCCCGGCTCATCGACCGACTGGAGAAACTTTGACCGAGCTCACCCGTACCCCTGGCCAGACCGCCGAGCGGTGTACCGCCGTCCTTGACGAGATCGAGCGGGCGGTGGTCGGCAACCGCCGGGCACTCGAACTGGTGATGATCGGCATCCTGGCCGGCGGCCACATCCTGCTGGAGGACCTTCCCGGCCTGGGCAAGACCCTGATTGCCCGGTCGTTCGCGCGCACGCTCGGCCTGGACTTCTCACGAATCCAGTTCACCCCGGACCTGCTCCCCTCGGACGTGATCGGCGCGCCCCTGTACGACCAGCGGACCGGCGAGATGGTGTTCCGCCCCGGGCCGGTCTTCACCCAGCTGCTGCTCGCCGACGAGATCAACCGCACGCCGCCCAAGACCCAGGCGGCGCTGCTCGAGGCCATGGGCGAGGGGCAGGTGAGCATGGACGGCGAGACCCGGCCGCTGCCGCAGCCCTTCGTGGTGCTCGCCACCGACAACCCGATCGAGTACGAGGGAACCTATGAGCTGCCCGAGGCCCAGCTCGACCGGTTCCTGATGCGGCTGCGGCTCGGCTACCTGCAGCCTGACGACGAGGTGCTGATGCTGCAGCGGCGGCTGGACCGGGCCACGGAGCGGGCCGAGCTCGGCCAGGTCACCGACTCCGGCGAGCTGACCGCCATGTGCCGGTCGCTCGAGCAGGTGGAGGTGTCGCCCGATCTGCTCGAGTACGTGGTCGCGATCATCCGGACGACCAGGGAGCACTCGCAGATTCAGGTGGGCGCGAGCCCACGTGGCGGCCTGGCGCTGGTGCAGCTGGCGCGCGGCGAGGCCCTGCTGCGCAAGCGCGACTACGTGATCCCCGACGACATCAAGAACATCGCGGTCCCGGCGCTCGCTCACCGCGTCACCTTGCGGCCGGAACTATGGGTGCGCCAGGTCAGCTCCGATGACGTGGTGGCCAGGCTGCTGGCTACCGTTCCCACCCCGAAAACCGACCCGGCCGCCCCCGCCGCCCGGGCCGGAGCCTGATGCCGGTGGACACGGCGCGGGATCGGGCGGCGGCATCGGGGGTGCCCGGGACCTCCCAGGCACGCCAGGCGCGGCTGACCTGGTCGCTGTCGGCTCACGCACAGCGGCTGATCACGCTCGCGCTGGCCGGGCTGGCCATCGCGGTCATTACCCGGCGGCCCGAGTTCGCCGGGGTCGCCGCCCCAGCGGTGCTGCTGCTCGCTGTCCGGCGGCCGGCCCGGCCCGCCCGGATCGCCGTCACCGCGAGCCCGAGCACGGTGAAGCTGACCGAGAGCGAGCAGGCCGAGCTCACGGTCACCGTGGCCGGGCAAGGCGACCACTCCGTGGACCTGATGCTGCATCCGCGCTACGCGGTCGTGCCGGGAACGGCGGGCGGCCAGGGCGACGGCGAGCCGGGCCTGAGCGCCGGAACATCTGGCCTGCCGTTCCAGGTGACGCGTACCGGGCGCCGGAGCCTTGGAGTGCTGGAGGTCACGCTCTGGGACCGGTGGCGGCTGACCGAGGGCCACGCAACGGTCGAGCTGCCGATCGTCGACTGCTATCCGATGCCCGCGGCGCAGCAGCAGCGAGTGGTGCTCAGCCGGCTGCCCAGCCGCCTCGGTGAGCACCCGTCCCGGTCGTCAGGCGAGGGCCTCGAGTTCACCGGGGTGCGCGAGTTCGTGCCGGGCGACCGCCAGCGCAGGATCAACTGGCCGGCCACCACCCGGCGGGGACGGCTGCAGCTGAACACGTTCGCGGCCGAGCGCACCCAGAACGTGGTGATCATCGCCGACGCCAGCTCCGACGTGGGCGAGCCGGGGTCCACGCCGGTCGATCTCAGCTTCCGCGGCGCGGCCGGGGCTGCCCGAGCCTACCTGGCCGTCCGTGACCGGGTTGGCCTCATCGTCTACCAGCGCAGCGTGCGGTGGGTCACTCCGGGCCTGGGCGCGCGCCAGTACTACCGGATCATGGACCTGATGCTGCTGGAGCACGCGCGGGTCGCCGATCCCACCCGGGCCGCGGCGCTCACGCGGCTGCCCAGGGCGGCGCTGCCGCCCGGCTCGCTGATCCTGGTGTTCAGCCCGCTGCTCGACCGGCGGCTGGTCGAGACCGTGCGGGATCTGCGCGAGCGCGGCTTCTCGGTGCTGGTCATCGACGTGCTCAACGCCGAGCCGACCGGGAGCAACGACAGCGTCAGCGGGCTCGCCCGCCGGGTATGGCGGATGGAGCAGGACGCCATCCGGTTCTCGCTCCGCGAGCTCGGCATACCCCTGGTCCGGTGGGACGGCCGGCAGAGCCTGGACGAGCCGCTCGCCCCGTACACCAGGAGGGTCATGGTGATGCGCCGATGACCGCGCGCATAATCGGCGCCGCGGGCCTGCTGGCTGCGGCCTGCGTGGTCTGGTCGGCCCTGCCGCTCCGGCACGGGACTCTCGCGGCCGTGCTGCTGGCCGCCGCGATCGCCTGCGCACTGCTCAGCCTGGCCCGGCTCGCGCTCGGCCCCACATCCGGCGAGGCGGCCGCCTACCTGAACGCGGCGCA
>Ga0210385_10001600_pt1 | contig 14003 bp, 10 predicted proteins | sample IncBWH26OmetaG_FD_160107 | JGI IMG/M metagenome (GOLD analysis project Ga0210385, IMG submission 160107) | Forest soil microbial communities from Barre Woods Harvard Forest LTER site, Petersham, Massachusetts, United States - Inc-BW-H-26-O ... | reverse complement strand
TTTTTTCGCAGTGGTGCGAGCTCCTTGGCAAGCTGGCGCCGCATCTGCATGGTGAAGGACGAGGTGACACCGACGTGCTGCAACACGCCGGCAGCATCGTACAGGCCGAGAAGCAGGGACCCTACCGCGTCGGTGCCACTCTTGTACCAGCGGAATCCAGCCACGACACAATCGGCCGTGCGCACATGCTTGACCTTGATCATCGCGCGCTTGTCTGGCAGGTAGGTCGCCGACGCCAGCTTCGCCATGACGCCATCGAGACCGGCTCCCTCGAAGCGCGCGAGCCAGTCGAGTGCGCGAGCTCGATCGCGTGTCATCGGGGTAAGATACAGCGGCGCTCTCGCCCCACCGAGCAAGTGCTCGAGGAGCGTCCTGCGCTCGGTCTGCGGCTCTGCCATCCAATCGCGTTTTCCCTGCGCGAGCAGATCGAACGCCACGAACGACGCGGGGGTCTCCTGCGCTAACTTTCTGACGCGCGATTCGGCGGGGTGCAGACGTAGTTGCAGGGCATCGAAGTTAAGACCGTGCTCAGTGGCGATGACGATCTCACCATCGACCACGACGTTTTTCGGCAGGGCCTTGAGCAGCGCCTCGTGCAGCTCCGGGAAGTAGCGATCGAGCGGGCGCGTATCACGGCTCTGAATGTACAGCTCGTCGTCGCCGCGAAAGATGATGGCGCGAAAGCCATCCCATTTCGGCTCGTACAGGTAGTCACCTGGCGGCAACTCATCGGCGAGCTTGGCGAGCATCGGCCTGACGGGCGGCTGCACTGCCAGGCCGGCAAGCGTCTTCCGAGGGGGCGGCGTTGAATCAGGCATCACACATTGGCGGTTGCCGCGCCACCCCACCGACCAATGGGGCCCGGCTTACTTCCTCGCCCCCACGCTCCGTCAATCCGTCGAGCCTCGGTCCGATTACCAACGGAACAGCGAATTGCCACTCGCAATCATGCACCTCGCGCGTGGCCCATTTTGCCGGCGATTTACGCGGCGTCTGTAGCGAGTCTGCCGAACTCAGCCGACACGCTCATGACGCTGCACGGTTCGCCACCGGCCGCGTGCGCGCCTGTCGCAGTCACGCGCGCTCGTATGGCAACGCGAGTCTCGCTCCGTCATGGCTTGCCGCTTCCAGTGATGAGGAGCTGACGAAGCTCGCTTTCATCCACGGGCTTGACCAGATGCAGATCGAAACCGGCATCGCTGGAGCGTTTTCGGTCGACCTCCGCTCCCCAGCCAGTGATGGCCACGATTTTGACGCGTCCGTATCTGCGCGTACGTAAATGACGCGCGATCTCGTATCCGTTCATACCCGGCATGCCGATATCCAGCAGAACGACATCGGGGTGAAACTCATCGGCCGCCCTCAGTGCGTTCGCTCCATCGTTGGCGACGCGGGTCTCGTGACCCAGCGATCGCAACAGGAGCTGGAGGGTGTTGGCGGTGTCCAGATTGTCGTCGACGACGAGCACCCGTTTGGAGACTTGTGGGGGCTCGGCCGGCTTGGGCCGAAGCTGTACCACCGTGCTTTCGACTTCATGGCGGGGCAGTCGCACGATGAATTCACTACCTCTCCCGGGGCCTGCGCTGTGCGCCTCGATCGTTCCGCGGTGCAGTTCCGCGATGCGCCGCGCCAGTGCGAGACCCACCCCGAGACCACCGCCCACCCGATTGAGAGCCTCCTTCCCCTGGACGAACAAACCGAAAATTCCCTGCAGATCTTCGGCAGCAATGCCACGACCCGTATCGGTCACTGCAACTTCGATCCCGCTGTCAGTGACCCGCAAGCGCACGGTGATCCGCCCGGAGGCAGGCGTAAAGCGCACCGCGTTGGTGAGCAGATTCGCAAACAGCTGCACTAGCCGGTCGGGATCCCCGAGCACTGTGACGGGAGCGGCCGGAACATCGATATGCAGCGTCTGGTGCAGCCGGCCCGCTTCGGGACGCACCATCTCGACGGCGCGATCGAGCGCTTCGACCACGTCCGAGGCTCTGGGCTCGATCACGAAGGTCCCGCGCGTCACCCGGCTTACATCCAATAGCTCGTCGACGATGCGCGCCAAGTAGCTCGCCTGGCGTGCAATGATCTCGCGCATGGATGCCTGTGTGGAGCCATCGCCCTGCGCGCGCTCCATCACTGCGACGGCGTTGCGAATCGGCGCCAGTGGGTTTCGCAGCTCATGCGCCAGAATGGCGATAAATTCGTTGACGTGTTGAACCGCACGCTCCAGTTCCATGGCGTGTTCTCGCGCACTCAGGTCTTGCGTGACCTTGGCGAAACCACGCAATCGCCCCTCCGCATCGTGCATGGCGGTGACGACCACACGCGCCAGGAACCTCGAGCCGTCTTTTCGAACCCGCCATCCTTCACTCTCGACATGGCCCTTCAGGCGTGCCGTGGCGAGCTCCGCCCACGGGGCGCCGGCGGCGATGTCCTCGGCGGGATAAAACTTGGAAAAATGCCTACCCAGGATCTCATCGCGGGTGTAACCCTTCATCCGCTGAGCGCCAGTATTCCAGCTGGTTATTCTTCCGGCGGGATCAAGCATGTACACGGCATAGTCGATGACACCTTCGATGAGAAGCCGAAAGCGCTCCTCGCTTTCACGCAGCTGCTCCTCCGAGGCGCGACGCATCGTGAGGTCGCGCGTGATCTTCGAGAAGCCGACGAGCTTGCCGGAAGACGGCTCGCGCATGGCCGTGATGATCACGTTGGCCCAGAACCGTGAGCCATCCTTGCGCACGCGCCAACCTTCGTCTTCAAACCGACCCTCCCGCATCGTCGTCTTTAGCTCGTGCGCCGGCCAGCCCGAGGCGCGCGCCTCTTCCGTATAGAATCTCGAGAAGTGCTGGCCAATGATCTCGTTGGCCTCGTAACCCTTGAGGACTCGCGCGCCTGCGTTCCAGGTTTGCACGTGTCCCTCTGGATCGAGCATGAACACCCCGTAATCCTGTACGGTATCCACTAGGAGCTCGAACAGATTAGGGTTGGTTGACAAAACAGCTGCCTGATCTCAAATCTTGAGGTTAGCGAGTCATTTACGGGTCAAATCTCCAGTGCCGTCAAGTCTTATCAGTCAGCAGCGAACCCTTTCTGATGTCGGAATATACCCGCACTACCGCTGCGCTGGTGCTACGGCTTGGGCTCCAGAGTGTCTGCGACGAGACGTCGTGACAGGCGGCCGGCGCGGCTGCCCGCCAACCATTCGCGGAGGTTCGATTGCCTAACATCCGACGAGCTCAACGCGTTGATGCCGCGCAGCTGTCAGCGCTCGCCGAAGAGACGTTCAGGGACGCGTTTGCCGTGGCGAACGCCCCTCAGGACATGGATTTGCATTGCCGCACCCATTACGGCGAAGCGCTCCAGGCGCAGGAAATTACAGACCCGAACAGGGTCACCCTGCTATGCGAGCACGACGGCAGGATGGTGGGATTTGCGCAGCTTCGCTGGGGTGAAGTGCCCGATTGCATTGTGGCCGATACTGCGGGCGAGATTCTGCGGCTGTACGTCATTCGGGAGTTCCACGGCAAAAGCGTTGCTCAGGAGCTGATGCAGGCCTGCATGCAGGAAATGACCCGCCATCGGTCGCAGGTCGTATGGCTTGGCGTCTGGGAGCACAATTCAAGGGCCATCGCCTTCTACGGGAAATTCGGATTTGTCGAAGTCGGCGAGCACGTTTTTCAATTGGGGAATGATCCGCAGCGTGACATTCTCATGGCTCGGCACATCGCCGCTTTCCGAGCGACGCTCCCCTGAAGGCAGACGCTCCTGCGGGTTGAGGCGCTGTGTTCGGTACGGCCTTCAGACGTATCCCATGAGCCACAAGATCAGCACGAGGATCAGAACGAGTCCTAGCCCACCGCTGGGATAGAACCCCCATTGAGAGCTATAGGGCCACGTCGGTAACGCGCCGATGAGCACCAGGACCAGGATGATGAGCACTATGGTGATCATGCGTAATGTCCACTGCCTAATTTCGCTGAGTTCTCGTGAAAAGACGACTGCAGATACAGGCTCACGGCGCGCGACCATTCCGGGGCTGCGCTCCTGACCGGCGCGCCACCGCGACCGCGGCGAGTTAACGAGCCTTCCGCGCCGTTGGCGGTCTGGAATTCCCACGGACAGACACCACACGCGCTCCGCTTGCTGAACCACGCTCGTTGAGCATCCTTCGGTCCCTCCTGCCATGCGCCGTGTTTCCGGGCGAAGTTCACTCTAAGGAGAGGGCGGTCGTGCGGCTGTAGGCATTTCCCGTACAAGCATGTCGTCACAGCACTACGTCAGGGCACACAACATCTTCTAGGCGCGAGACCACCGAACGTACGAACCTTGAGGCTCAACGCTGCGCTGGAGCCCGATATCGAGACCCCAGGCTGAGCGCTGGATCACACTTGTGGCTGATGTGTGACGTGCTTCTTGCATCGACGTGACGTAATCCGCGGCAGACGCGTTCCCTGATTCGTACGGTGCAGCACCGGGAAAAGATGGTCGCAGCCGATGAACAGCGCTGACAGAAGCTTTGACGGGCTGGAACTGGAAACCCTGACGGCGGACGTGCGCCCCCGGAATGTAGAGACTTTGTTCCGCAATACGGTCGAGGACGCCCCGGTCGGCATCGCTTTCGCCGACCGCAACGGCCGCTACCGCCACTGCAACCGGGCCTTCTGCGCCATGCTTGGCTTCGATGCCGAGGAGCTCAAGTCTGAGTCCATGGAGACTCTGACGCATGGGGCGGATCTTGAGTCCACCACCACCGGACTCGAGCGGCTGTGGCGCGGAGAAATTGCCCACCTGGATACCGAGAAGCGCTATCTGCGCAAGAACGGCGGCGCGCTCTGGGTTCATGCAACCACCTCCCTGGTGAGCGGCAACGGCCGGGAAGCGGAATGCTCGGTCGAGTTTCTGCTCGATATCTCCGCACAGAAGCAGATGGCAGCCGCCCTGCTGGAGAACCAGACACTGCTGGCCACCGTCATCGCGGAGCTCCCCATTGCATTAGTCGCGTGCGATGTCAGAGGTCAGGTCACGCAGCACAACCGTGCGGCAGCTGAGCTGTTCGGGATTGCGGCGTCCGAAACCCCCGCGGGGCCGCGCAATCCTTATCCCCTGACCTCGCAGGTTTATCTCGCGGATGGCATCACGCCGGTCCCGCGGGAGGATCGTCCGCTGGCGCGCACCCTGCTCGGCGCCAAGGTGCATGACGCCGAGTACGTCGTCGTCCGGCCAGACGGGGTACGCCGCACCGTGTTGTCGAGCGCGCAGCGCATGGTCGGCCAGCTTGGCCAGCCCCTCGGGGCTCTCGCGGTGATCCAAGACATCACTGAGCGTCGGCGCGCCGAAGAGGAGCTCGAGCGGGTGCATAAGCAGCTGCTGATCGCCTCGCGGCAGGCCGGCATGGCCGATGTCGCGACCAACGTTCTGCACAACGTCGGCAACGTACTGAATAGCGTCAATGTCTCGGCGAGTATCGTCTCCGAGCGCATCAAGAAGTCCAAGTGCGCTGGGCTTGCGCGCGTTGCGGCCCTGCTCAACGACCATGCGTCCGATCTGGCCTCCTTTTTGACCGGCCCGCAGGGTCGGCATGTGCCCGCGTACCTGCAGGAACTCGCCGCGGAGCTGATCGCGGAGCGTGATGTGGCCAGCGAGGAACTGGCGGTGCTGCGCGCCAACGTGGAGCACATCAAGGAAATTGTCGCGATGCAGCAGAGTTACGCGCGCCGTGGCGGCGTGACCGACATGGTCGATATTCGCACCCTCATCGAGGACAGCCTGCGCATGAACGAAGGAGCCTTCAGCCGCCATGGCGTCAGCGTGATGCGCGACTTCGAGGAGGTGCCGCTGATCACGGTCGACAAGCACAAGGTGCTGCAGATCCTGGTGAACCTGATCCGCAACGCCAAATATGCCTGCGATGAGTCACCCTGCGCGGAGAAACGCGTGACGGTGCGCGTGCGCGCGGCCGATGGCAGGCTGGTCGTCGCCGTCATCGATACCGGCGTCGGCATTCCGCCTGAGAATCTCGAGCGCATCTTCAGCCATGGCTTCACGACGCGCAAAGACGGCCACGGCTTCGGTTTGCACAGCTGCGCACTCGCCGCCAGGGACCTCGACGGCTCGCTGTCAGGCGAGAGCGCCGGACCCGGTAAGGGAGCTACCTTCACCCTGACGCTGCCCCTCACCCGGGCGGAGCCGCCCCATGGCCGATGAATCCGAGCTGTTGACTCACCGCCTGCTGATGATCGACGACAATCCGGCCATCCACGAGGACTACCGGAAGATCCTCACGGGCCGCGACCAGACGCAGATCTCGGCGGCGGAAGCGGCGCTGTTCGGCGAATCGCAGTCGGCGCCCTCGCGTCCGACATTCGATGTGGACACGGCGATGCAGGGACGCGAGGGCGTGGAGCTGGCGCGGCGGGCGCTGCGCGAGGGGCGCCCTTACTCGGTCGCTTTCGTCGACATGCGCATGCCGCCCGGCTGGGACGGGCTCGAAACCATCGAAAACCTCTGGAGGGTCGACCCGGAGATCCAGGTCGTGGTCTGTTCGGCCTACAGCGACTATGACTGGATGGAGCTGCTGGCGCGGCTCGGACGCTCCGACAAGCTCATCGTCATCAAGAAGCCCTTCGAGCCGATCGAGATCCTGCAGTCGGCGAGCGCCCTGAGTCGCAAGTGGCAGAATGCGCGCGCACTCAAGCGCCACGTCGAGGGCCTCGAGCGGGTCGTGCACGATCGCACTCGCGGGCTTGAGACGGCGAACCGACAGCTGCGCCACCTCGCCTCCCACGACTCGCTCACCGGCCTGCCCAACCGCTTACTGCTCGAAGACCGCCTGACTCAGGCGATCGCCCAGGCGAACCGCCAGGGCCATGAATTCGCAGTGGCGGTGCTGGATCTCGATCGCTTCAAGCTCATCAACGATTCCCTGGGCCATCACGCGGGCGATGAGCTCCTGTGCGAAGTATCGGTACGACTCAAGGGAGCCATCCGTGCCGTCGATACGATCGCGCGTCTCGGGGGAGACGAGTTCGTCATCGTTTTCGACGGACCCATGACGCGCGCCGAGGCGCTCGAGATGGGCAAGCGCCTGCTGCAGGTGATGGAGCCGTCCATGCGGCTCCTGGGTATCGACGTGCACGTCTCGCCGAGCATCGGCATCGCTTTCTATCCGCACGATGGCGCGACGATCGATGCGCTGCTGGCACACGCGGACGCCGCCATGTACCACGCCAAGGAGCGCGGCCGTAACAACGTGCAGTGTTATACCGAGACCATGGGCACGGTCACGCAGGAGCGCGTGAAACTCGAGAGCGAGCTGCACGATGCACTGCGTGGCGGGCAATTTGAACTCCACTACCAGCCCAAAGTCGACACGGCGAGCGGCCGCATCAACAGCGCCGAGGCGTTGATCCGCTGGCGGCATCCACGGCGCGGGGTGCTGCTGCCGGCCGAGTTTATGCCGGTCGCCGACGAGTGCGGGCTGCTCGATGCCATCGGTGAGTGGGTACTGTGCGAGGCGTGTCGTCAGGGGAGGATCTGGCAACAGAGTGGGCCACGCCCCCTGCGCGTCGCCGTCAATCTTGCGCCTTCGCAGTTCCGGGTGGTGGACCTGGTGGGTCAGATTCGACGCGCTCTCGATGCCTCGGGGCTCGATCCCGGTCTCCTCGAAATCGAGCTCACCGAGACCGCGGTCATGAGCGATGCGGAAGAATCGGTGCATATCCTCGAAGCCATCAGTCGCATGGGTGTGCTGGTTTCGGTCGATGACTTCGGCACCGGTTACTCGAGCATGAGCTACCTGCGCCGTTTTCCGATCGATAAACTCAAGATTGACCGCTGTTTCGTCGAGCAGATGACTGCGCGCCCGGAAGATGCTTCCATCGTGGGCGCCATCATCTCCCTCGCCCACAGCCTGCGCCTCAAGGTGATCGCGGAGGGCGTGGAAACCCCCGAGCAGCTGCAGTTGCTCGCCAAGCTCGGCTGTGACCAGTACCAGGGCTTTTACTTCAGCCCCGCACTGCTCCCGGCCAAGTTCGAAGAACTATTGCGCGAGGACCCGGAGCTCACCGAGCAGGATGCGGTGCGCACCCACAGTAAACTCGCTGGCTTGAAAGGCTGAATTCAAGGCGCGGAAGCCGAACCGTCGCACACCTGCTGATCTAGCGCCAGAGAGACCTTTTGGCTGGCGCGAAGCGCCGTCTTGAACGAGCGGCCGATTCCACTGCGCGCTCAGAAGTTGGCATCCCAGCTCACGTGACCCTCCCGGCTCACCAGCGCGACCCGCACCCCCTCCTGATGGTCGAAATTGAAGTTCGGCAACAGGTTTTCTGTCGCCTCGCGCATGACATCAAAGGCGATCCCAGCCTCAACATGCTTCCACAGCTCCACCGTATTCAGGGTTTGCTCGACAAAGGATTTAAGAGGGCATACCGCGAAGACATTGATAATGGCGTTGTGCCGCTGCAGCGCAAAGGCCAGCGGCTCGTAGGAAGATGGCGCTGGCGGATGTGCCTCTGGCGCGCCAGGTATCTGCCTGCGCAGGGCAGCAATCTCATTGTAAAGGTATAAGAGCTTGAAGCCGCCTCTTTCGAGTGCCCCCTGGCGCACGTCCATGACGCGCACGAATCTCGCCAAGATGGAGCGCTCGTTCGGAGTCTCCTCGAAACTCGCATTCAGCGGAAGTATGAAGACGAGGTCACAGCCCTCGATGGCCGGAAACGCGATTGGCAGATTGTCTATCACGCCGCCGTCTTCAAACAGCTCGCCATTAAGTTCCGTGTACGGAAAGAGCGGCGGCAGATCCATCGAAGCGAAGACCGCAGCTTTCACGGACTGCAGGAACCCGCGCGGACTGCTTTTGGGATCTATGATGTCGTAAGTCACGCGCGGAATGTGCGGCGGCGCGGGATTATTCGTCGCGCACTCCAACTCGCCGGTACGCACATTGGAACGCGTAAAGTAAAAGTGCACCGGCGAATCTGCCAGATGCGAGATCACGGCCGCAGTTCCAAAAATCGTGTCGAAGCTGCGCTGCCACGGGAGGTCCGAGAGAAAGCAATTGCGGAGAAACGGCACGTACCAGGAGGGAGCCGTCAGTGCTTTGGCACTGATTGCGCGCCACCACCGTTCATGCGCGCCTCGCTCCCTCCAGGTTCCTGCTGGCTTTATCAGGCCTGCCAGCCAGAACAACGCATTCCACGAGCCAATCGAGGTGCCCGCAATGACGCTCACCTTGTGCAGAGCATTATGCAGCTCAAGGAATCGATAGATGGCGTTCATCGCGCCGGCCTGATACGCGCCCTTTGCCCCTCCACCTGCGAGCACGATCCCGATACGCCGTGTGTTCTGGAATGGACCTGAGGCATCTACTTCGGCCGCGGCGAGTTTCGGCGACCCTGGCTCAAACCCGCTTGGCTTCAGATGCAGCCTGAGCAGCGTCCAGTTGATGAGCGCGGATGCGTTGTAGGCTGCCACGAACCCGATCGCGAACAATGCGATCACCAATGCCGCGTGCACAAAGGCGGACACATCGCTGGTCAGGGCTGCGTTGATTGCCTCCGGCAGCAGTAGAGCGAGCCCGGCGTTGAATTGCGCCACCAGCGGAATCGCCAGGTGGGCATTGGCCCAGGCGAAACCACCGAATATCCACCAGATGGACATCGCGGCAAACGGCAACGAAAAGCCCAGCGGCAGGCGGATGAAAAGCCATGCCAGAACGTTCAGCCCGGTCGACAGCGGCTTCATGCAGGGCTCGCGGCACACGGAGCTTGAATCGCCGACCCACAAATTGTGCCGCAGGCGTGCCTGTGGACGTCGTGCTGCGACAGGCCGATCAGGTACAGCGCACACACGGTCATCGCATCGTCGCCTAGCAGGCGTTTTCGTTGTCTCTGGCTCGCCGTTCCGCGAACCAGTATCCAGCGACGAGGGTCTTCAGGTCGTTGATCTCCCCGGCCCGCACTCGGGCAATAAAGACCCGGGCGGGAAGCACGACCGTCAGTATGTCTTCTTGTTCGTCGCTGTTTCCGTGAACTCCACCGGCGTTGCCGGTATCCACCGAGCCGAATACCAGGGCGATGCGCTCGGATGTGCCGCCGCTGCTCACGAATGCCCCGTGGTGAATGACGAGGGGCTGGCGTAGTTCCAGACCCACCTCTTCATGCATTTCCCGGACTGCGGCATCGATGGCGGTTTCGCCCGGATCTATGGCTCCCGCCACCAGGTTGTCACGGTACGGATATTCGCCGGCAGCTTTTACGCCCGGGCGAAATTCGTTACTCAGCACTACTTCGTCGCGCTGTGCGTCGTAACCGAGGACGGCGACGGCGTCGCCACGTTCCATGACCTCGCGGGTGATCAACTCCCGCCCGCCCTCATGTTTTTCGATGTCAAAGACGTAGCGATACAGGCGCAGAAACCCTTCATGCAGTGGCACTCGCTCGCAGACCCTGGAATTCAAGACTCGGCTGGACATGCTCGACCTCGGCAATGGCGGTTCGCTTCGCGTCTCGAAGTAGCCGAGTTCGCGGTCTGTCGAAACCGACCACCTGCAACTATTCAGGCAACCGTGTGTGGCGGCCAACACGCCCCAGTGACAGGCAGCAATACAGAATCTGTCGGGCGAGATCAGCACCGCCAAAGAGCAGCGCCGGCTTGTATGGTACCCAAGTCGGATGGTCAGAGCCCCAAAGGCCGCCGCTGCCGTGAACGCGGGCAGGCCAAACCGCTTGAGTTTATGGATCTGCGGGCTGAGCCCGATGCTGCCATTGGTCAGCTCGGACTGTTCCGGTGGTGCGGCCGCTGGATGTCAGCCTCTGCTGAAGCCTCCGGGGACCGCACCCGCAGCACCTCAACGCGGCGCTTGAAGATGCTCGACGCGGTCTCTGAGGCCGCTGAGCGCGGCTGGCAGATCCTGATGGAGAGAACGCATGACCAGAAATTGCGGAATCCAGAATCCCGGATCAACGTAAACGTCGTACTGAACGACCGTCCCCGTGCCGTCGGCGGTCTGCGTGAGCAACCAAGTGCCCTCTTCCGCTTTGAGATCGCCACTGATCCGATGGAAGTCGATGCGGCGTGGTCGATCGTAATCCGCCCGAAAAACATAGCGAACCGTAGGCAGCAGCCACGAATAGCGCACCTCATGCTCGATGTTCTCCCAACGCCCGTCCGGGGCGCCATCGAGTCGGCGACATCGCTTTAAGCCGGGTACGAAAACGATCGCCTGCTGGCAATCGGTCATGACGCTCCAAATGACCTGCGGCGAGGCGTTGATGCGAACCGCCGCGCGCGCGCGACCCCGCGGGGCAGCCGGATCGATCTCGCTCGCAGCCTGCACCACCACTTCCCCGGCCGCGAGGCGACTCTGAATCCCGGGTTCCGCCACCCAGCCGGGCTGCGAGGCCAGCGCGATCGGCAGCACGAGCAGGAGCGCTGCCGCGATGAAGCGTGACCGCCGCGGGCTCAATGCCGCTTCGCCCCGGTTCGAATCGCAGCGTATGCCCACGAAAGTAGGTGGGTGCAAACCGGACTCGAGTTCAATCATCGTGGCGTCCCGTCACCCCGCCTTGACCGAGGGAACGGACTGCGTGCAAAACGCCGCGAGCGCCGCGGGTCCGCGAACCCCATTCGGCAGTGGGGTGCGCACCGTGTCCAACCATCACGACCCCGGGAGCGGAATCTCAAACCCAAGGCAACCTCGCTGGCGCTGACGAATTGCTGCCCCGGCAGGGGCTCTATTTTCACATAACCCGCCGCTAACCGGGATACAGTGCACACGCGCCTGCGGAATCATCGCGCGCCAGGATGCGTTGACGGTCCGGGTTGTGTATAAGAAATGCATAACAGATCGATCATGTTCGGACTGGAACTGGCAGACGCGGTGTCACGATGACCCATGGATTTGAAGGTCCGACGCTGGAATCCCCCAACGTTCCGTTCGACGAAACGGTTGAGCTCCCGGTCACCGCCGAACAGCTGCTCGAGCTTGAGCATGCCATGGAAACGGCACAGCCACCGATGCCCTTCGACGGATCTGATCGGAACAATTCCTCGCCCTGGGTGACCGAGAACGTGCCCGAACCTCCGTCCGCGTTCGTAAATGCGGTCATCAGACGCAGTGCGCGAATCGATCGCCTCTGTAACCTGACGCTCACTGTCGCCGCTGTCGGGATCGCGGCCGCGGTCGCGGGTCGCGCGCTAGATCGGCTGCCGACTGCCCCGGTTCGCACAAGCCTGGCCGCGGTCGTTGCCGCCCCCGCGCCCGCAATGCCTGCGGAGCTGCCAGCGGCACAAATGGTACGAGTGACAAACCCGTTCGACGCGACTGAAGTATTTGAGTTTCCCGCCGCAACCACCAAAACCGATGCCCGCGAAGCCGTGGCGGAGCTGCTGCTGCAACGTGCCCGAGATCGGCGCGCCCAGGGGCTGCTCATAGTGCACGCGCGCGGCCGTCACTCATTGTGAAGTGTCGCCAGGGCACGCTTGGCGCCGCCCCTTCAGCGTTGCCACCGAGCAGGCTCGCAAAATGACCTGCGGTACAACGAAACCCAGGGCTCAGCGCTCGCCCTAACGAAGTGCCAATCCCTTGGTCGCTAACGCCATCAGTCAACCACGCAATTTCTGGGCGGGAATCACCGCAATGTCGGAAACCCGCCGCCGCTTGCGCGCTTTGCTCCGCTAGATCCGCTCTTCGAATCGAACACTGAGCTTTCGATAGAGAGTCTTGGCGAGTGGGTCATAGCCGAAGAAGGCCACCGCTGCATCCATCCAGGTCAGCGGCCGCGATCGCGCCATCTCACGCGCGCTGCGCAGCAGTTGCGACGGTACGGAGGATGGAGCAGGGTCGAACACGTCCGCATCGTGTCCATCATGCTCATCCACGAACACCGTGCGCGTCACCCTTGAAAACACGTGCTTCCCGCTGTTCGTCTGATAAATCCGATACTCCTTCCAGTGGCCGTTCGACGCACAGGCCGGTGCCGCCGAGACGAGGAGCACTCCGCTGAATCCCAGATCCGCTTTGCCGTCGCGCGTGACAATCTGTTCCTTCTCGACGCCGACGTCAGCGTCATCCGCCAGGGCCGGCAGACGAACCTCCATTTCGAGCTTGATCTGCGAGAACTCTTTGGGCTTCGATTTGACGTCCTGCTGACGGGGCGCCTCGCCCGGTGTCCGGTCGCTGCCCGCCGCATCGTCATGGCGCGCAGCATCGCGGGACGTGCCTTGGGCTTCGGCGGAGTTTCGCGGTTTGCTGGTCTGCGCACCCGGGTACGGGGGACGGTTTCCGCTGATCGGCGAATCGGGGGACCCTTCAGTTCGTTCGAGACTCATGAGCGTGCATCCGTCGGCAGGTGGCTGAGCTAATGAGAGCCTGCGCCTAAAGCCGCGGCCGGACAGTAGTCAATCCGCGCTCTGACTCGTCAGCGCGCGCCCACAGCACCTTAGCTGCGACGCTCCCGAGGGCATCCGCCCGACGGGAGGCGACGCCAAGGGGACGCCAAAACTCATCTCTCTCTGCAGCGGCACCACCCGATCAGCGGGGTAGCTTGGAAACCAGGATTTCGCAGTCAGTGCCATAGTCCTTGGAAACGCAGTTCGTGAAATACAGGACCTTGCCGGAGGGCGCCCATCTCGGCACTGTGGCCCGGCCTTCGGTGTTCGCCACCAGTCGTACGTTACTGCCGTCGGGATTCATCACGAAGATCTGGTAGCGGTGATTTCGATCGGAGGCGAATGCGATGAGTTTGCCGTCGGGTGACCATGCCGGCCATCCGTCGAACGCGGGGTGGTTCGTGATGTTGCGCGGATTCTTGCCGTCGCCGTCTGCCACGAACACCTCGGAATTCATCGGACCGATCATGCGCCGGAAGGCGATGTGCTTCATGTCCGGCGACCAAGCAGGATACGTATTGACTCCGCCGCTGATCAACCTCGTCACCGTGCCGCTCACCAGATCCACGACGTCGATATCCGAATCATTCTTTTGTGGCGGGTGCAGGTCGTCA
>Ga0210385_10001599_pt1 | contig 14003 bp, 9 predicted proteins | sample IncBWH26OmetaG_FD_160107 | JGI IMG/M metagenome (GOLD analysis project Ga0210385, IMG submission 160107) | Forest soil microbial communities from Barre Woods Harvard Forest LTER site, Petersham, Massachusetts, United States - Inc-BW-H-26-O ... | reverse complement strand
ACCCGCTTCCAGCATCTGTCTCATGGACACGCCGGTCATACGAACTCCTGACTGTAGGGTTGATCCTTGCGCGTATCCCTGGTGGCCACCCGGACATCAACTGTCCTGAGCACCCAGCCACCGGGTTAATGAGACGCGTATGGAATTTCTCGTCGTTGCCAACGAGGGCGGCGCTTTATACCATGAACGTCCCGTAGGAACAACGTCTTACGGGTTACCCAGCTATACCGATAATGCACATCACCATCAAGTCCCCTGAAGAACAGCAGAAGATGCGCGAGGCCGGCCGGCTGGCCGCCGAAGTGCTCGACATGATCGGCGCCCATGTGGTGCCCGGCGTCACCACCGAGGAGCTGGACCGGCTGTGCTACGAGCACATCGTCAACGTCCAGGGCACGATCCCCGCGAACCTCAATTATCGGGGTTTCCCCAAGACGATCTGCTCCTCGGTCAATCACGTGGTCTGCCATGGCATCCCCAACGACCGGAAGCTGAAATCCGGCGACATCATCAATATCGATGTGACCGTCATCAAGGATGGCTTCCACGGGGATACCAGCCGCATGTACTACGTCGGCAAGCCCCCGGTCGCCGCCCAACGGCTGACCGAGGTGTGCTTCGAGGCCATGTGGCGCGGGATCCGCACGGTCAAGCCCGGCACGCGCCTGGGCGATATCGGCCATGCCATCCAGGAATACGTCGAATCCCTGAATTTCTCGGTGGTTCGCGAATACTGCGGCCATGGCATCGGACGCATCTACCACGAGGATCCGCAGATCCTGCACTATGGGGAGTCCGGCACCGGACTTGAGCTGCAGCGGGGAATGACTTTTACAGTGGAACCGATGGTCAACGCCGGCAAACGCCATGTGCGCCTGCTGCCCGACGGCTGGACCGTGGTGACCAAGGACCACTCCCTGTCGGCCCAATGGGAACATACCTGCCTGGTCACGGAGACCGGGGTGGATGTCTTGACCCTGGGCGCGGCGGACCGCCATTGAGCGCGGCGCCGACCCCACACGGATGCGTACATGGCCGGTAATGAGTCCCTCGAGGAACTGCTGCCCGAGGCGCTGACCGCACCGCCCTGGCCGCTGCTCGCGCGCCTGCCGGCGGTGCTGGCCGCCCACCCCGGCTCACGCGAGGAATATCGCCGGCAGCTGGGCCTCGCCCACGAGGACCTGAAGTCCCGGTTCCTGGCCGAGGAGCCGGTCGAGATCCTGGTCCACGCCCGCGCCCTGCTCATTGACACCGTGCTGCGCCAGGCCTGGTTCGAGCACCTCGGCAATGGGGTGCGGCACTGGGCCCTGGTGGCGGTGGGGGGCTACGGGCGCGGCGAACTGCATCCCTGCTCGGATATCGACATCCTGCTGCTGGTCGCTCAGGCGCCCAACGAGGCCGAACGCTCCCAGGTCGAACGGCTGATCACATTTCTGTGGGACATCGGACTGGAGGTCGGGCACAGCGTCCGCACCGTCGCCGAATGCGTGCAGGAAAGCGCCGCCGATGTCAGCGTCATGACGACGCTGCTCGAGGCGCGCCTGCTGCATGGGGATGCCGCGTTGCTCGCGGCCATGAATGCCGCGCTCAGTCCGCCCGGCATCTGGCCGGAGAAGGAATTCTTCGAGGCGAAGCTCAAAGAACAGGCGGACCGGCACCTGAAGGCCAATGACACGGCCTACAACCTCGAGCCCAACGTCAAGACCGGCCCGGGGGGCCTGCGCGACATCCAGACCATCGGCTGGGTGGCCAAGCGCCACTTCGGCGCCGAATCCCTCGATGGCCTGGCGCGCCGCGGATTCATCACCGCCAGCGAACTGCGGCGCCTCAAACAGGCGCAGTCCTTCCTGTGGAAGGTGCGCTTCGGGCTGCACATCGTGACCGGACGGCGCGAGGACCGGCTGCTGTTCGATCATCAGCTGAAGCTGGCGCAGACCTTCGGCTACGAGGATGCCTCCTATACGCTGGCGGTCGAGCAGTTCATGCAGCGCTACTACCGCACCGTGATGGATGCCAGCCTGCTGAATGAACTGCTGCTGCAGCTGTTCAGCGAGGCCATCCTCAGCAACGCAGAAGACATTCGCCCGCTCAATGCGCGCTTCCAGGTGCACAACGGCTCGCTCGAGGCGCGGCGCGATGATGTGTTTGCGCGCACGCCCTCGGCGCTGCTCGAGCTGTTCGTGCTGCTGCAGCAGAACCCCGACATCAAAGGCGTGCGCGCCTCGACCATGCGTGCGGTGACCCGCAGTCTGTGGCTGATCGATGAGGAGTTCCGGCAAAACCCGCGCCATCACCGTCTGTTCATGGACATCCTGCGCGCCCCGGTCGGCGTGACTCACGAGCTGCGCCGCATGAATACCTATGAGGTGCTCGGGCGCTACATCCCGGCCTTCGGCCGCATCGTCGGACGCATGCAGTACGACCTGTTCCACGCCTACACGGTCGACGCCCACACGCTGTTCGTGCTGAGCAATCTGCGGCGCTGGGCGATTCCGCGCTACGACCACGAAATGCCGACGCTGTCGCGCCTGATGCAGCAGTTGCCGAAGCCCGAAGTCGCCTATCTCGCGGCACTCTTCCATGACATCGCCAAGGGGCGCGGCGGTGATCACTCCGAACTCGGCTCGGTCGATGCCGAGGCTTTCTGCCTCGAGCAGGGTCTGTCACGCTACGATGCGCGCCTGGTCGCCTGGCTGGTACGCAACCATCTGGAACTGTCGGTCACGGCGCAGAAGCAGGACATCACCGACCCGGAAGTGATCAGCGCCTTCGCCCGCAAGGTGGGCGATGAGACCCACCTGGATCACCTGTACGTGCTGACCTGTGCCGATGTGCGCGGGACCAACCCCAAACTGTGGAATTCCTGGAAGGCTTCGCTGTTCCACGAATTCTACGAACGCGTCAAACGCGCGCTGCGCCGCGGACTGGAAAGTCCCATCGATCAGGAAGAACTCATTCGCGAAACCCAGGAGGCGGCGCGGCAGCTGCTGATCGGGCACGGGATATCGGCGCAGGATATCGAACGACTGTGGCGACGGTTCTCGGCGCAGTACTTCCTGCAGTACACGCCCGAGGAGGTCGCCTGGCATACGCGCCTGCTCATCGAGCGTCAGCCCGGGCCCGGCGAGACGCTCGTGGCCATCGAGCCGCGCAGCGTGCGCGGCACCACCGCCGTACTTGCCTTCATGCCCGAAGGCATCCAGGGTTTCGCACGTACCACCGCGGTGCTGGATCAGCTCGGACTCAATATCGTCGATGCACGCGTTTCGCCCACGGACGATGGCTTCACCCTGGGTCTGTACCACATCCTCGAGGATGATGGTGCGCCGATCACCGATCAGGACCGGCAGACGGAGATCGAGAACCGGGTGCTGCGCGCGCTGCTGAGCGCCGATTCGAGCATGCCGGTGGTCTCACGCCGCGCGCCGCGCCAGGCGCGCATGTTCAACACCGCAACCCAGGTCACCATCACGGTCGATGACCGCAACCAGCGCTCGGTGCTGGAGCTGGTGGCGGGCGATCGTCCGGGCCTGTTGTGCGATGTCGGTAAAGTCCTGTTGCAGCAGCACATCGAACTGCGCAAGGCGAAGATCATGACGGTCGGAGAACGCGCCGAAGACGTGTTCTATGTGACCGACCTGCAGCACCGGCCCTTGAGCGAGCCGGTGGCGCAGCGCCTGAAGGAACATCTGCTGCAGGCGCTGGATCAACGGCCGCCCGCATGAATCCGCGCCTCGGGTCCCTGCACACCTACCCCTTCGAGAAGCTGAACAAACTGCTGGCCGGCGCGCTCCCACCCGCGCAGCTGCCCCCCATACCGCTCTATATCGGCGAACCCCAGCACGAGCCGCCGGCCTTGGTGCTCGAGGCCCTGCGCCAGGGCGTCAACCGCCTCGGCAGCTATCCGCTCACTGCCGGGACGCTCGAGCTGCGCACCAGCGCCGCGCGCTGGCTCGAGCGGCGTTTCAGTTTGCGCGCCGGCAGTGTCGATCCTGCGACCATGGTGCTGCCGGTCAACGGCACCCGCGAGGCACTGTTCGCGCTGGTGCAGACGGTCGTGGACCCAAGCGACATGCCGGTCGTGATCACGCCGAATCCTTTCTATCAGATCTATGAGGGTGCGGCGCTGCTGGCCGGGGCGACGCCCTTCTATCTGAATGCCACGGCCGCCAGCCACTTCGCGCCGGACCTGGATTCGATACCGAAGGCGGTGCTGGATCGAACGCAGGTGCTGTTCCTGTGCAGTCCCGGTAACCCGACCGGCGCGGTACTGCACCAGAACTATCTGGCGCGGGCGCTGGATCTGGCCGAGCGCCACAACTTCATCGTCGCGGCCGATGAGTGCTACGCGGAGATTTTTCCCGATGAGGCAGCACCGCCGCCGAGCCTGCTGGAGGTGGCGCAGGAAACGGGCCGCGACCGCTTCCAGCGCTGCATCGTGTTCCACAGTCTCTCCAAACGATCGAGCGTACCGGGGCTGCGCTCGGGATTCGTGGCCGGTGATCCGGAGCTGCTGCGCAAATTCCTGCTGTACCGCACCTATCACGGCGGCGCGATGTCGCCCATGGTGCAGATGGCGAGCGCCGCGGCCTGGGACGATGACGCCCATGTCCGGGTCAATCGTCAGCTGTATCGCGAGAAATTCGATCGGGTGCTGCCGATCCTCTCCCCGGTCCTGACGGCGCGCAAACCCGAGGGCGCCTTCTATCTGTGGCTCGACGTCGACGGCGACGACGAGCGCTTCACGCGCGATTTGTTTGCGGCGCAGAATGTGGCGGTGCTGCCGGGCAGCTACCTCGGCCGCACCACCGAGCAGGGCAATCCCGGCGCCGGTCACATCCGCCTGTCGCTGACCGCGAGCGTCGAGGACTGCGTGACTGCCGCGACGCGCATCCGCAACTTTCTGGCACCATGACACCCTTATGAGCGACCCACAGAAACTTCAGGCCATGATCGACGCCGCTTTCGACCGGCGCGCCGAGATCACCCCCAAGACCGTCTCCCGCGAACTTTTCGATGCCATCGAGACCACCATCGGCCTGCTCGACAGCGGCAAACTACGTGTGGCCGAGAAGCGCGGTGGCGACTGGATCGTCCACCAGTGGCTGAAGAAGGCCGTACTGCTGTACTTCCGCAGCCATGAGAATGAGGTCATCGATGCGGGACATACCAAGTTCTACGACAAGGTGCCCCTCAAGTACGCAAACTATTCGGCCGCGCAGTTCCGTGAAGATGGCACGCGAGTGGTGCCGCTCGCGGTGGTGCGTCGCGGCGCTCATATCGGCAGCAATGCCGTGCTGATGCCCAGTTACGTCAACATCGGCGCCTACGTGGACTCCGGATCGATGGTGGACACCTGGGTGACGGTGGGCTCGTGCGCGCAGATCGGCAAGAACGTGCACCTGTCGGGCGGGGTCGGCATCGGTGGCGTCCTCGAGCCCCTGCAGGCGAACCCGACTATCATCGAAGATGACTGCTTCATCGGCGCCCGTTCGGAAATCGTCGAGGGGGTCATCGTCGAAGCCGGGTCGGTGATTGCCATGGGTGTCTTCATCAGCCAGAGCACCAGGATCTACGACCGCACCACCGGCCAGATCCTACAGGGGCGGGTGCCCGCCGGATCGGTCGTGGTTTCCGGCAGCCTCCCTTCCCCCGATGGCCGCTACTCTCTTTATTGCGCGGTCATCGTGAAGCGAGTCGATGCCCAGACCCGGGCGAAGACCTCCATCAATGAGCTGCTGCGGGCCTAATCGGCGGCATGGGCGACATTCCCTAAAGGTATAACCGGCGACCGTTTTGTCACCGGGCGACGACTGACGGCATAACCGCAAAGCCCGAGACTGTTACTCCCAGGTTACAAGGGAGTTTCGAGTCGATGCGTATAAGAATAATCGCCCTATTGGCCGTCCTCGTCGCATTGCCGGTGGCGGCGCAGCAGAAGACGGGTCCGGGCGTTCCAGCCGATGACAGTCTGACGTGGCAGGGCATCACGCTCTACGGTGTCATCGACGTCGGCCTCCAGTACGACACCCACAGCGCACCGTTCACCCCCTATCGGCCATCTGCCAGCGGCAACATCGTGCGTTCGAACGATTACCAGTCGGCGTTCGGCGTGACGCCAAGCAATATGGGCCAGTCACGGGTCGGCCTGCAGGGCAACGAGCCACTGATCGAGGGCCTGAAGGCCGTCTTTCAGATCGAGACCTTCTTCAATCCGCAGTCCGGCCAGATCGCCGACTCGCTGCGCTCCCTGACCGCCAACAACGGCAAAGCGGTCACCAGCCAGAGCATCGGAGTCGACGGCAGTTCGGCGGGCCAGGCCTTTCAGACCGCTTTTGTGGGCCTGGAGTCCGAGCAGTTCGGCACCCTGACCTTTGGCCGTCAGGTCACCCTCGTGTCCGAGGGCACGATCAAGTATGACCCGAACTACAACGCCACGGCCTTTGGCCTGCTGGGGGCCTCCAACACCTATTCCGGTGCGGGCAGCAGCGAGACCAACCGGTTGAACTCGACCGCGAAGTATCTGTGGAAGCTGAATGACCTGTTCCACATCGCCGCTCTGTATCAATTCAACGAATCCAATGGCTCCGGACAGACCGCCGTGCAGGCGGATGTCGGCAGCAGCTTCGCCGGCGCCTCGGTCGATGCCTACTACTCCAAGATCAACAGCGCCATCACGGGCAACTCGCTGACGGCCGCGCAGGTCACGACGCTGCCCGTGGGCGATGCGTTATCGGACTCCCTGGCAGCCACGGTGTCCGATAACACCACCTATTCGCTCATGGGGCTGTACCAGTTCGATCCGCTGAAGTTCTTCGCCGGCTACGAGAACATCAAGTACGCCAATCCGAAGAATCCCTTGAGCGCCGGCTCCCTGGACATCGGCGGCTACGTACTTGCCTACGTCAACGACAAGGCCTACACGGAACCCAAGATCATCCAGGTGGCCTGGACCGGCCTGCGCTATTCGCTCACGCCGCACCTGGATCTCACCGCTGCGTACTACCTGGTGCATCAAAGCTCGTACGCCGCCACCGCCGCAACCGTGGGCTGCGACACCATTGCGCACAGCACCTGCAGCGGCAATCTGCAGGCCCTGTCGTTCGATGCCGACTACCGGTTCAATGTGCGCTTCGACATCTACGGTGGCGCCATGTACAGCAGCGTCCACGACGGTCTGGCCAACGGCTACCTCTTCAGCACCAACATCAACCCGACCATCGGAGCACGCTTCAAGTTCTAGATTTGCAAACTATGGCTGGCACCCGGGTCTGTTGCCGTTCGTTACAAAAAAGCTGCCGAACTCGTGCGCGGTGCTGGAATACTCGGCACCCATGGAGCCATCGCCACACATCCTGTTTGTCGAGGACGATCCTGATATCCGCGGCATGGTGGCGGACTTCCTGGAGCGCAACGGCTATAGGTTGAGCGTAGCCAAGGACGGTCGCGACATGGACCGGGTGCTGGGTGTCAGTCGCATCGATCTGCTGATCCTCGACATCATGCTGCCGAAGGAAGACGGCCTGTCGCTGTGCCGCCGGGTGCGCGCCGGCAGCAATGTGCCGATCATCATGCTGACCGCCCGCGGCACCGAGGTCGATCGGGTGGTGGGTCTGGAAATCGGCGCTGACGATTACCTCACCAAGCCCTTCGGCACCCATGAGCTGCTGGCGCGAATCCGCGCGCTGCTGCGGCGCGCGCAATCCGTCGCGCGCACCCCGCAGGAGCGGCAGCGTTCGGTGCTGCGGTTCGCCGGCTGGACGGTGGATCTGGGTGCCCGGCGTCTGACCGCCGCCGACGGCGCCCATGTCCCCCTCACCGGTGGCGAATTCGAGTTGCTGGCGGCCTTCTGCGAACGGCCGAACCGGGTGCTGACCCGCGATCAGCTGCTGGATCTCACGCGTGGCCGCAGTCCGGCGCTGTTCGATCGCAGCATCGATATCCAGGTCAGCCGCCTGCGACGTAAGATAGAAGCCGATCCGCGGGAGCCCGTGCTCATTCAGACGGTGCGCTCGGGAGGCTATATCTTCACCGCCGAGGTCACCGCTGCTTGAAACGACTGCTGCGCTGGCTGGTGCCGGCCGGCTTTCGCGGGCAGGTTGCCGCCATACTGATTCTGGGTGTGGTGCTCTCGCAGGTGCTGGCGGGCGTGCTCTATGTGGTCTCGCTGCCGCAATGGCAGCGGGTGCTGCGCCCGGACCTGGCCGTCACCAAGGTGGCCATGGTGGTGAAGCTGCTGGAAGCCGTGCCCGCCCCGCAGCGGGCGGCGTTCGCGAAACTGTGGGACGAAGCGCAGTTCCAGGTGCGCTACGAACCGACCGTGGGCGTGCTGCCATTGCCGCCCCGGGACACCGATGCCTCGCTGCGCGCGCAACTGGCTGCCAAACTCGAGCGCGACTCCGCGGACGTTGAGGTCAGCGCGCAACCCGCTGCGGCGGATGCGAATGCCAAGATGATCCGGGTACTGCTGCGGGGCGGCGGTGCGCTGCAGATCGCGGCCCCGATCGGCTTTGAGACGCGGGTCGGACTGCTGGAGCAGCTGGCGACCGTGGTGTTCCTGATCCTGGCGATGGTCGGTCTGTGGTTCTGGCTGACGTGGACCGTGAATGCGCCGCTCGATCGCTTCGCGCGCGCCGCCGAGCGGGTGGGGGTGGACGTGCACTCGCCCCCGCTCGCCGTGCATGGCCCGCTGCAGTTGCAGCGCGCCATCCGCGCCTTCAATGAAATGCAGGTGCGCCTGCAGCGTCTGCTCACCGATCGGACCTTGATGCTCGGGGCGATCAGTCACGATCTCGGTACGCCGCTGACACGGCTGCGGCTGCGCGTGGAAACGGATCGGGCGGATGACAAGGCGAAAATGCTCGCGGACATCGAAGCCATGCAGATCATGCTGACCTCGGCGCTGTCGTTCGTGCGCGGCGTGGATGATGCCGAGCCGCGCGAGGTGGTCGACCTGGACTCGCTGCTGCAGACGGTCTGCGACCTCGTCTCGGACCTGGGCGGGGAGGTCACTTACGGCGCTCCGCGGCGCAGCAACTACTGCTGTAAGCCCCAGGCCATGCTGCGGGCACTCACCAATGTCGTCACCAATGCCGCGAAGTACGGCCTGCGCGCGCGCGTATCCCTGCAGCAGCTCGCAGATGGCGGGTTTGTGATTGAAATCCAGGATGATGGTCCGGGGATTCCCGATGGCGAAAAAGCCAAGGTCTTCGAGCCTTTCTATCGCACCGATGAGGCGCGCGAATCGGATCGCCAGGGGATGGGGCTGGGGCTGTCGATCGCGCGCTCGATCATTCTTGCGCATGGGGGCACCATTGAACTGCGTGACCGTGAGCCTCACGGTCTGAACGTGCACATCTTCCTTCCGGCAACCTTTCTGGCTGCTTTTGTGTAACTGAGTGTTTCGCTGACAGCGGCACGATACCGAACGGTGCAAATTCCAGCCTCGTCCTGATGCGAGGCACGGCATCATGCAGCCTCACGATTCACCAGGCTGAAGCTGATGTCCTTCGTCCGATACGTCCTCGGTAAGCCTTATACCGTTGCCGCGGTCCTGATTCTCGTCAGCCTGCTCGCCATCGGCGAAGGCCTGAGAATGCCGGTGGACATCTTTCCGAGCATCGATATTCCGGTGGTCAGCGTCGTGTGGACGTATGCCGGCATGAGCGCGCCTGACATCCAGAACCGCATTCTCACCCTGCACGAGCGGCAGCTCGCATCACTCGTGGATGACATCGCGCGCATCGAGTCCACCAGCTACCAGGGCGTCGGCGTGGAGAAGGTCTATCTGCATGAGGGCGCGGATGTGACCCGCGCCATCTCGCAGCTGGCCAGCAGCGCGCTGTACGTGCTCAAGTACATGCCGCCCAACATCACCCCGCCGCTGGTGCTGCGCTACGGTGCCACGGACGTACCCATCATTCAGCTGAGCCTGTCCAGCAATTCCCTTCCCGATACCCGACTGAACGATCTGGGACAAAACATCATTCGCCCGGCGCTCGCGGTGGTGCACGGCGCCGAAGTTCCCTACCCCTACGGCGGCAAGCCGCGCGTGATCATGGCGGACCTGGATCCGAAGGCGCTCGAAGCGCGCGGACTCACCGCCAACGATGTGAGCAACGCGCTGCAGGCACAGAACGTGATCCTGCCCGCCGGCGACGTGAAGATCGGCACGCAGGACTACACCCTGACGATGAACAACAGCCCGAACGTGCTCGATGACATCAACAACTTTCCGGTCAAACAGGTCGGCGGACGCACGATATTCGTGCACGATGTGGCGCACGTGCACGACGGCTTTCAGGTGCAGACCAACTCAGTCACCGTGAACGGCGTGCCCGGTGCCCTGATGTCCATCCGCAACACCGGCGGCGTCTCGACCCTCGCGGTCATCAACGGCATTCGCGCCGCGCTACCCGAAATCGAGCGCCTGGTGCCGAGCACGGTCAGCATCAAACCGATCTTCGATCAGTCCGTATTCGTGAAGGCGGCGTTGAACAGCGTCGTGATGGGCGGCTGCATGGCCGCGGGTCTCACGGCGCTGATGATTCTGCTGTTCCTCGGCAATTGGCGCCTGACACTGATCATCCTGGCCTCGATTCCACTGTCGATCCTGACCGCCGTGCTGTGCATGGGCACGGCCGGTGAGACCCTCAACACCATGACCCTCGGTGGTTTCGCGCTGGCGGTCGGCATCCTGGTCGACAACGGCACCGTGGTCATCGAGAACATCGAGCGCCACGCCGCACTCGACCAGAACATGCGCGAGGCGATCATCCGCGGCGCGGGCGAGGTCGGAACGCCGACGTTCCTCTCGACACTGTGCATCTGCATCGTGTTCGTGCCGGTGTTCCTGCTGGAGGGCACCGCCCGCTACCTGTTCTCCCCGCTCTCGGTATCGGTGATCACCGCGCTGCTGGCGAGTCTGGTGCTGTCCTTCACCCTGGTGCCGGTGCTGTTCAACTTCCTGATGCGCGGCGTCGGGCACACCAGTGAACACAGTGCCGCGCCCCGGCACGTATTCGCCCGCATCCATCACCGCTTCGAGGAGGGCTTCGGCAGTCTGCGTGAGGCCTATCGCAACACGCTCTCCTGGTGTCTCGCCTTCCCGAAATACGCCGGCGCCGCATTCCTCGGACTGATGGTGGTTTCACTGCTGCTGTTTACGCTGCTGGGGCGGGACTTCTTTCCGCAGGTGGACGCCGGTCAGATGCGCCTGCATGTGCGCGCACCCCCCGGCACGCGCCTGGAGAGCACTCAGCAGTACTTTGCGCAGGTCGAAAGCACCATCCGCAAACTGGTGGGCGCCGAGCAGATCAGCGTGATCCTCGACAACATCGGTCTGCCGTACAGCGGCATCAATCTGTCGCTGAGCGACACGGCGACGGTCGGACCGATGGATGGGGAGATCCTCATCTCCCTGAACCGCAAACACAGTGCGACCGCGGGGCTGACCGCGATGCTGCGCCGGGAACTGCCGCGGCGCTTCCCGCAGCTCACTTTCTTCTTCCAGCCGGCGGACATCGTCGATCAGGTATTGAACTTTGGCGTCCCCGCGCCCATCGACGTTCGGGTCCTGGGCTCCGACGCCGATACCACCTATGCCACTGCGCTGTCCTTCGCGCGCAAGCTGAATGGCATCGCCGGGGTGGTGGACTCGCACGTGTTCCAGGTGCCAGATGCGCCCTCGCTCAGTGTCGATGTCGACCGGGCGCAGGCGCTGCAGCTGGGCACCTCGCAGCGCTCCGCGTCCGAGAACGTGCTGGTCACGACCAACTCGAGCGCCCAGTCGGCGCCCAACTTCTGGGTCGATCCGCGCAATGGCGTCAGCTATCCGCTGGTCGTGCAGCAACCCACCTACAGCTTCGACAACACCGGCAATCTGCTGACGACCCCGCTGACCGGCCTGGAACTGGGCAGCACGCCGCTGCTCATGAACATCTCCTCGATGGGACGCGGCACGATTCCCCTGGTGATGTCGCAGCTCAACATCCGGCCGGTCTTCGATGTTCACGCCGACGTGCAGGGTCGCGACCTCTATGGCGCAGCGCGCGACATCGAGCGGCTCATCGACGCCAACCGGCCGCCGCTCAGTTCGGGGATCACGGTAAGCCTCGGTGGCCAGGTCGAGACCATGCGCAGCAGCTACACCGGCCTGTTCTCCGGAATCGCACTGGCGATCATCCTTGTCTATCTGTTCCTGGTCGTGAACTTCCAGAGTTGGATCGATCCGCTGATCGTGTTGCTCGCGGTGCCCTTCGCCCTGGGCGGGGTGATCTGGATGCTGCTGCTCACCCAAACGCATCTGTCGGTACCGGCGCTGATGGGCACCCTCATGTGCATCGGCCTGACCACCGCCAACAGCATTCTGGTCGTCAGCTTCGCGAATCAGCGTCTCGAGGCCGGCGACTCGCCGCTGGTCGCCGCAGCGACTGCCGGCTATACCCGGCTGCGGCCGGTGCTGATGACCGCCGGGGCCATGATGCTGGGCATGGTGCCGATGGCCTTGGGCGTCGGTGAAGGCGGTGAACAGAACGCCCCGCTGGCGCGCGCGGTCATCGGCGGACTGCTGTTCGCGACCTTCGCCACCCTGATTTTCGTTCCGACCATGTATCGGCTGATGCGGCGGGTCCCCACCGAGAGTGCCGCACCACTCGCACGAGGCGCACATGCAAACGCGTAATTCCGACCACGACAAATCCGTCAAGGAAACGGACTACGAGGATGAACTCTCCCGCGATGATCAGCAGGCGGCCACGCACACGGTATCGACGGCCTACTCACCCGATACCTCACGGCGACTGCGCAAGGGCGGCATCGTGGTGGCCTGCGTGCTGATCGCGGCGCTGCTGCTGGTGCGCCTCGTCGGGTTTTTCCACGAGCACGCACTGGCCGGGGAGGCGCGCACCGCCGCCTCTGCCCCGCGCACGGTGGATGTCATCACTGCGGCGCCCGTCGGGGCCGCGCAGCATTTCGCCCTGCCCGGACAAACCGCAGCCTGGCACTCGAGCACCATCTACGCCCGGGTCAATGGCTATGTCGCGAAGTGGTTCGTCGACATCGGCGATCACGTGCACACCGGGGAGATCATGGCCACCATCGATACGCCGGAACTTGACGCGCAGCTGTCGGCGGCGCGCGCCGAATTGAAGGCGGCCGAAGCGCAGGTTCAGGTGCGCAAGGCCGAGGCAGCCTTCAGCAAGACGACCTACGAACGCTGGCACGATTCTCCCAACGGCGTCGTCTCGGCTCAGGAAACCGACGAGAAGCAGGCGGCGTTTGCCACGGCGACCGCCCAACTGCAGCAGGCCGATGCACAGGTGGCGCTGGATCAGGCGCGCGTGGATCAGTACTCGGCGCTCTCGGACTATAAACAGGTCCGCGCACCCTTTGACGGCACCATCACCCAGCGCAATATCGATATCGGCAATCTGGTCACCGCCGGCAGCACCTCCGCCACGACATCCCTCTACGTCATGACCCAGAATGACCCGATGCGGGTGATGGTCGAGGTACCCCAAAGTGCCGCAACCGATCTGATGCAGGGCGAGCTGCCGGTCACCGTGAGCGGCACGGGGGGCGGCCAGGCGCTGATCTACTCGGGCAAGGTCACGCGCACCGCGCAGGCGTTGAACGCACAGGCGCGCACGCTGCAGGTCGAAGTGGACATACCCAACGCTTCCGGGAAGTGGGTACCGGGTATGTATGTCACGGCCAGTTTCGATCTGCCGCCCCGCGGGCTGGTGCAGGTACCGGCCGCCGCGCTGCTGTTCCGCGCCACCGGCACGCAGGTCGCGAGCGTCGACAATCAGGGCCGCGTCACGATGCGCGATGTCACGATTGCCCGTGACGACGGCAACCAGGTGGAACTGGGCTCGGGCGTGAAGCCGGGCGAGCGACTGATCCTCAATCTCAGCAGCGAGATCAACGGCGGTGATGTGGTCGAGGTCGCGAGGCAGCCATGAGCACGCGCGCCCTCCTCGCCGCCTGCCTGATGCTGCTGC
>Ga0210385_10001598_pt1 | contig 14012 bp, 10 predicted proteins | sample IncBWH26OmetaG_FD_160107 | JGI IMG/M metagenome (GOLD analysis project Ga0210385, IMG submission 160107) | Forest soil microbial communities from Barre Woods Harvard Forest LTER site, Petersham, Massachusetts, United States - Inc-BW-H-26-O ... | reverse complement strand
ACGCCGTACTATTCGCCGGCGATCGCCCAGATGACCGTGGTTTGGAGGAAGAGACTGAAAAAGCTATACGTGCTCAAGCCGGCGGTTGGACTGCCTACCTTAAATAGATCTTCCATATAAACGGTGGCCGCGAAGGCGATCGCCGGAAGTAAGTAAGCGGCGATTCGCAAGTAGAAGCGGTAATAGTTCAATCGGCGTTTCATCGGTCTACAGCTCCTCGGGTTCACTGCGCAAAGAAACCATTAGCCCACCTCGGGCGAAACCACGCGCGGCGTGGCTTGCCAGATCGTTGAATGACGCCCTCTCAGGTACTGCACCAAGCCGAGCAACAGGGCTAGATTCATGGTGCAAAAGTGCAGAGGCAACGAGAGCAGACCGGCAGACTTGCCGCTGGTCTTGAGCCAGTAGCCGCACAGGGCGGCTACATAGAACGCGCACTCTGCGAGGAAGACCGCCAGGAAAATGCGTCGCTGGAGCAAGAGCAGGCTGCACAAAAACGCGACGACCAAAAAAACCGGCGCCAGCCAGCGAAGAACTCTGTGAGAGAAGAAACAAAACGCAGGCATGCCATTTTTCGGGTTAAGACAGCGGAGGTTGCTGAAGAGAGTCTGGAAGTCGCCGGCCCCAAGGCGGATTCGCCGTGCAAACTGCGACGAAAGCGTAGGCGCGATTTCCTCCACGGCGATAGCCTCGGGATCGTAGACCACGCGGTAGCCCTGAAACCGGATGTCGAGAGGAATCTGGAAGTCTTCGATGATCGAGGGCTTTTCAAGGCGAAAGAGTTCGCGGCGCACGGCCAGCACGCTGCCGTTGCCACCGAGTGAGCAGTTCAGGCGATTCTCAAGGAATTTCAGCGCGGATTCGTAGCGCCAGTAGAGAGATTCGCCGGCCGGATCGGCTCCCTTGGCCGTGAGTCGAGTCTCTTCCCCGCTCACCGCGCCTACCCGCGGATCAGAAAAGTGCCGGACGAGCGCGCGGATGCAGCCGGGTTCGAGCGTGGTATTGGCGTCGGTGCTGATCACAATGTCAGCCGAGGTCTGTTGGGCAAGCGCGCAAAGGACGGCGAGTTTTCCCCGCCGTTCGGAAAAGTTCCACACGCGTACGCGGCTCGTCTGAATCTGGCTGAGAATTTCAGGCGTAGCATCCGTGGGCTCGTCCAGGCCGATTAGAAATTCCAGGCGGTGGTGCGGATAGTCCAGCTCGAGGCAGTTGTTTACCTTAGCCCGAATTACAGCTTCTTCGTTATAGGCAGAGAGCAGGATGGCGACGGATGGCAGCTCGTGGGTCGCCCGGGGGCGGCGGCGGGTTCGCTTTCCGAAGAGAAACCGCAGATCGGATTTGGCTTGCGACAGCGCCGACAGGCCGAAGAGCAGGACCGGATAGCCGGCATAGTTGTAGGCAACGGCGCAGACGCACGCCCAAAAGATGGTCTCTGTGGCCAGGATTCTCATGTAGTTTGAACGCGGGCAAGTCCGCGGGAATCGCGTGAAATGTGCCGAAGAACCTGGACTGGGGCGCCCCTCATCGCACCAGAAAGATGCGCGAGTCCGACGCCAATCGCTATCGGGTAATACAAGTAATATTCATAGGCGATATGCGCAAAAAAGCCTCCGAAAACGAATGCAATCAAGCTCACCAAAGTTGCGCGGGCCAGCCAGTTGATCGCCAAGTCGTCTGGCTTCAGAATTTCCAGGCGCGAGATGCGCCACATGCCGGCAATGGAGACGCCCAGAAGCATCAGGAAAATGGCAAGAGCAGGCAGGCCGGATTCGGAGGAAAGCTCGGTGAAGGAATTGTGAGCTCCGAGCCAAGCGGTGGGGCCGGCAGTGATGTTCCCTCTAAAAGCAGAAAAGTTGCCCAGCCCGAGACCAAAAACCGGATTCTGAATCGTGTAGCGGATGGAGTCCATCAGGATCTCGCTGCGTTCGTTTGCAGAAGCGTCCGCTGAGGCTGAGGCCGAAGTTGTGGGGGCTGAATCACTCCAAATCGTTTGGATTCGTTGCCAGAAGACTCCGGGCGCGGCCGCGACGGCTACAACCAATGCGATAACCAAGCCAAGGCCGACCAGCTTGCCGCGGCCGTTGTGCCGAAGGATGAAGGTCCAGGTGAGGACAATCGAGAAAGCGACGGTCATCAGGCCGCTGCGCGATGCGGTGAGAACCAGCAGCCACAGCATGGATGCCGTGGCGCCAGCAAGCAATGCTGACTTGAGATAAGAAGATTTCTCGATGAACAGGACCGCAATATAAGGGATCGTGAGAGCGGCTGCGATACCCAGGAAATTCCACCCCAAAATTCCTTCGCTGACTCCAGCCATGCGCGCGCCAACCCACGCGGATTGCGATGGATTAAGCACCGAGTAGGCGCTGACGGCAAGCTCGCTGAGAACGATCGCCCACAGCACGATTCGAATTCGCTGGAGCGAAAGAAGCGTCTGTGTGAGAAGGAAGAACACAAGCAGTGTCTTCAGCCAAGTCTGCGTGAAGACGTCCAGGCTTCCCCCGCGCCAAAAAGCAAATGGGATTCCGGCCGCGAACCACACAGTAAGCAACAGCATCAGCTTGAGCTCTTTCGACTTGAGAAACGATGCGGATCCGGAGAACCAGGCGCCCAGATAGGTGACCACAGCGCATGCGCCGAGAATCAGCGTGAGGTGAATCTGACCGACGGCAGGAAAAATGTCTTCCGGACGCGCATAAATCGCCACCGTGAAAAGGCATAGGAACAAGAAGCTCGCCTTTGCGGGCAAAGTCTCTTCGGCTTGCGCAGACTTGCGCTGCCCAATCGCCCGATGAATGGGAAACGTGGCGGTATCGCTCATGCGTAGACCTGCGAAGAGCCTCGGACCGTGCGGACATGCTTTCTTCTGTCTGAAGCCATGCCCACCGGTACAACCCGGTGCAAAACTTCCTCCAATTTGTCGACGACCGCATCCCATCCATACTTTTCGGCGACTACCTTTCGGGCGGCCGCCGCGATGGAATTTCGGAGCGAACGGTCGTGCAAAAGGGTGACGACGGACTCAGCGAATTCTTCGGGCGTGTCGGCAATGCTCAGCTCGCGACCGGCTTGAAAAGGCAGGCCCTCGGCGCCGATCGTGGTCGATACGACCGCCTTAGCCATCGCCATCGCCTCTGGAATCTTGATGCGCGTGCCTCCGCCAACTCGCAAAGGAACGATCACAACTTCGGCTTCGGCGAGATACGTTCGGACGTCGTCAACACGGCCGGTAAGCTCGACATTGGGATAGCGCGCGGCCAGAGAGCGCAAGCGGGACGACGGATTGCGGCCCACGACCGAGAGGCTCGCCTTGGGAGCAGCCCTGCGAATTCGCGGGTATACGTCGCGAAGGAACCAGCCAATTCCGTCTTCGTTGGGATCCCAGTCCATGGAACCGACGAACGCCATGCGCCCAGGCTGCGATCCGGTCCCCATAGGGCAGAAGTAGTCCGTGTCGACGCCCGTGGGAAGCACGGACACGTGATCCACGTCGAAGTCCTGACGCATTGTCGCCCGATCGTCATCCGATACAGCAAGGACGTGATCGAAGCGCCGGCAGACCATGGCTTCGATGGAGCGGGTTTTCGTCCATTCGTTGCGAAGAATCCATTTGCGAGCTGGATTGCTTTCGACGTCGCACTTGCGCTTGCGCAGGAGGTATTCGACGTTGTGCTCAAACACGACTTTCGGCTTGAACGGAAATTCGAGCAACGGCGCTGCGGTGTGAAGGAAGTCGCAGAAGAGTAAATCGAAACGGCGGCGCGCCTGCAATGCCGCGACGGCCGCAATGAAGTCCGGGCGATTGCACTTCGAGAGAAAATACGGCCACGAGCCGAACTGGCTGCCGAGAAGCTCGGAGTAAAAGCCGACCGAATACTTGGCGGCTTCCTTCCAGAAGACGGGCGTGTACGAATCGAAGAGATGGTTCATCTCCGAAATCGCAGAGGCATCCTGAACGGGATCGGCAAACGAGACGGCGTGGATCGAGGCGCGTTTAGCCAGCCGCGAAAGGATGTTTAAGGAGCGGACTTTTCCGCCTGTGTCTGCCGGCAGAAGTGGCTGGCGAAGCGTAAGTAGAATGTTCATTTGTGAGTCCCGCGAACTTAAGGAGAGATTTTTCCGGCGAAGCAATCGCTCAGGCGCATAGTGCGGCAGGTTCGTAACAAGAGGGCTCGGCCGAGAAAACGCCCGGGTCACGATCGAGGAAAATGCGATTCCACAATTCAAAGTTCAGCAGCCGCCAGCAGCCGTCCGTGGCCCGCGCATTTCCTCGGCGGTGCGCCTCAAGCAGGGAGCTCACGAAAGCCGGCCTCACGAGTTTTCGATCGGCCAGCCGTCCGTCCGTGAGAACCGCCGCAAGCCTGTCAAACAGCGGTCCGCGCAGCCACGGTTGAACCGGCGTGGGGAAGCCTTTTTTCGTCCTGTGGATAATTTCCTTCGGCAGGCGATTTTCCATGGCCCGGCGAAGCAGATATTTGCCGGAGAAGTTGCGGATTTTCAATCGCGCAGGCATGCTCGCCGCAAACTCGACGAGCTTATGATCCAGGAACGGCACGCGGCTCTCGATCGACGCGGCCATGCTCATCTGGTCTTGCTTCATAAGAAGCTCAACGAGATAGGTCTTAATATCCAAATACAGCAAGCGATTCAGCAGATTACTATTGCCGCCGCCTTGCCGGAAAAACTTCATCGAACTTGCGTAAGGATTCGCATCGTGAAGTTCGTCCGAAGTCTCACGCGTGAGCAACTCGGGCTGCTGCGACTCCGGGAAGGCACAGTAGAAATTATCGAAGTGCATCTCTTCGAAGCGATCGGAATGATAGAGGAAGGAGTGGCGCAGCTTGCGCATGATCCAGTCCGGTCCGATGTCCGAAGAGAGAGCGTCGCGCGTCAGGCGCTGCAGGGAGGTCGGCACCATATTGCGATACATTCTGCCCGAGCGGAGATTCCAGAGAGTGGCGCGATACTTCAGGTAGCCTGCGAATATCTCATCGCCGCCTTCGCCTGTGAGCACGACCTTTACCTTTTTCGAGGCCAGGCGAGAGACAAAATACAGGGAAACGCTCGATGGCCACGCCAGCGGCTCGTCCTCATTCCAGATCATCGAAGGAAGGCTCTGGAAAAACTCGTCGGGTCCCAGAAGGACCTCATTGTGTACGGACCCGATGTGTTTCGCCATGATTCGCGCGTAGGGCAACTCGCTGTAGCGGTCGTCCGCGTAGCCAACTGAAAAGGTCTCAATGCGATCGTTGCGTAGGGCGGCCATTTGTGCGGCTATTGCACTCGAATCGAGGCCGCCGCTGAGGAAGACTCCTACCGGAACGTCACTCATTAGGTGAGATTGAATCGTCTGCCTGAAAAGATCATTAAATTCCTCGATGCAATCAGACTCGCTGCGCTCGGATGGCGCGGCTTCGACGTCAAGATCCCAATACTGGCTGATCTGCGGAGTGTGATCGGCTAAGGAAAGATCGATGGACAAACGGTGGCCCGGCATCAGCTTGCGCACACCTTGGAACAGGGTTTCGTCCGAAGCGAGGTAGCCGAAGGCAAAAAACTCAGGAAGCGCCCGGCGATTCAGCCGGCCTTGCAGGCCGTCGACTTCGAAGAGCGATTTGATTTCGGATGCAAAGACGAAGCGGTCGCCATGAAGCGCATAGTAGAAAGGCTTTATGCCCAAGCGGTCGCGCGCGCAGAACAGGCGCTTGCGGATGGAATCCCAAATCGCAAAGGCAAACATGCCGCGCAGATGATGCACGCAATCTGGACCATACTCTTCGTAAAGATGGAGGATGGTTTCGGTATCGCTGTTGGACGAATAGCGATGTCCGCGGCTCTCCAGGAGGGGACGCAGTTCGCGGTGATTGTAGATTTCGCCGTTGAAGACAATCCACACGGTCGAATCTTCATTCGACATGGGCTGCTTCCCGCCCGAGAGATCGACGATGCTCAGTCGGCGAAATCCCAGCGATGCCGGCGCGGAGAAGAATATGCCGTGATCGTCAGGCCCGCGATGATGCATGGTGGCGGACATCGCCTCCATCTCGCGCGCTGGAAAGCCGCCGTGCTTTAAATCAAGAACACCGCAAATCCCGCACATGTTGACCCCTTTTCAATCGGTCCAGACCACTTCTTCGACACTGGAATCGCCCAGGACGGGAAGCATGGAAGGGCGACTCCATTCGTGCATCGCAACTTGAGATTCGGAAGCAAACAATCGTCGCTTGCCCGCTGCAAGATATGAGCCATCGCACAGCACGTATTGAACGCAATCGTCGGCAGAGTTGCTGAAGCTGTGCACAAATCGAGCGTCACTCGTATATCCGGCAATGGACCACTCACCCGGACAATCCGAGAAAAAGAATTCGTGCGTGGTGTCGTCCACCGAGAGCTTGTAAGCGGTGATGGAAACTGGGGAGCGTTCACCTTTTCCGGCACCCGCTTCGGGCTGAATTGCGTTGAGAAAGGCTTCGCCGTGAAACCCGGGAATCAGCACCGTGGCGCACTCGAGCGGCAATGGAGACTTGGCGCCCACACGGAAGACGGGTACCGGCTCTTTGCTGCCATAGCGCGGCGAATACCAGCCCTGCGAAATGTCGCGGCCCAGCTCGGCGCTCGCGGCGAAGACGGCCGTGAGCCTGGCGCCATCGTCACCCGCGAATCGAACACCGTCTCGGATCGTGCAAAGACGGCCTGGCGCAAAGCTCCAGCAAATATCCGCTTGATGCGTGCCTGTGCCTTGCAGAACGTCACGAACCAGCCAGAAATGCTCCTTGAAATGGAAGACAAATCTCCGGTGCACAACCGGCGTCGGGAGCCTCGAATAGCCGAGGTGCGATCCGGCAAAAAGATCGCAGGTTTCGCCGGTCAGCCAGCGGTCCACGTTCGCGTGTGCCAAGTAGGTCCACTTGAACGGAGCTGCCGGCACGGCCTGGCTCACCCCGTCAATTTGGACCGTATTGTGGCAACCAGTTTCGCGGAAACGGCTGCGTTCGCCGGAGACGTCCACGTATGTCGCCGTCCCCGGGTCGATCAGGATCGGCTTGCCGTCCGCGGAGAGCTGAAGGCTCAACGCGTCTGCGTGGCCGTGTCCGGCCCACCCGAAGCCCTGCGGGCCGGCGTCGATCACGAGCTGTTGCGGCGAAGGACTTCCCGAGCACATGACGTAAATGCCGCTCGCCTTTAATGCGGAGGATTTCGCATCCGGTTGAACCTCTCGAAGAGAGGCGAAGGTTTTCGCGGCGTTCGTTCCGAGCAGCCATACCATTTCTTCAGAAGCGCGCCGCGCGGCGCGCTTGAAATCGCTGCGACGGAACAGCACCGCTCCGATAGCAAGAGGGTCAAGCATGTGCGAGCGCTGATTGCGGCGCGAATCGAAGACCCGGCCGCCGTCGTCGTCGCCAAATTGCGGTAGCGGGCCTGCGCCGCTGAGAGTGCAGAGGGCGTCGAGCATTTTTTCGATCTTGTCGTCCAGTGCGGGTGGAACGGCGATGCCGTTCATGTCCGCGAGAATGCGCGCGTGGAGGAAGAAATCGAGGGCGTAGACGTGATAGTAGGTCGATTGTTCGAAATGCATGCCGTCGGCCAGCACCTGCCGTTCTGCTTGCTCCAGAATGATTTTCCAGCCGAGCTGCTGCCAACGAAGAACGCTGGAAGAAGCGGGCGCGAGAGTGCCAACGAAAAACAGCGCTACAGCTTCGCCAAGAAGATGCGTGTTGGGGGCGAAGTAGGTGGAAAGATAGCGTTCAATGTAACGGCCGCTCTGCATGAGCGCACGATGAAGATCGGATGCGAATCGAGGAGGGACGCCGTCCGTCCCTTCGACCAGATGCCACACCCATAGCCAGGAAAGAGTGCGGAACGCAACCTCCAGGCTGCTCGCCCAATTGATCCCTATTGGAAAGGGATTCTGTTTGCGCCAGTGGTACCACTGCGCGAACAGTTCGCCGGCATAGCATCCGTTACCTGTGAGGCGGCAGGCTTTCGCCAGAGTCACGAGATGTTGATGACGGCTTAACTCCCAGATGACCTTGTGATCGCCGACGCGTTCGAAATCCAGGTAAGGAACACGAAACCAGGCCACGCGAGGCGAAGACTTGCCGTGCACCGCGTCGCGATGCCAATCGATTTCTTTGCCGTAGTCGAGTTCGCTATATCCGAGAAGATCGAACTTGTGATCCAGGATTCGGTCCGCGTCAGCGATTATTCTTGCCGGCGCTTCCGGTACGCTGGCGCGGAGCTGCTGAAGGATTCCGGGGACATCATCGCGCTGAAAGAAGAAGCGGCCTCGATTGGCGAAAGGCGCCGATCCAGCCCGCCCGCGCGTCTGAATCGCTATCTTCGAGCGCGCGAAGTCCCAGCGTTTGAAGAATTCCTGCGCGGCCCGCACGCGGATCTCTTTGGAACTCATCGCCGCGACGCGCGCCACACGCTTCGGGAGATAGTTTCTAACGGACATGGACCAGCTCCGCGGAATCTTCTTCGCGCTTGCGACCGGATTCGCCCAGGAGCCAATCCACAGTCAACTCGATGTTGTCATCGGCCTCATCCAGCCGCGTCTGTTGCCTCACCTGCTGATAGTGCTCGATGACGGTTGCAAGTTTTGCGCGGAGGTCCGCTTCGTCTTTTTCGCGATAAGTCACAACCCCATGCGGACGGGTGCCGTTGTCACTGGCGATCACCGGAACACCAAGAGCAAGAGACTCGAGCACCGATGCGGCAACGCCGTCGCACATCGGCGTACGGAGGTAAGCCGTGGTGCGCGTGAGCAAAGTGAGAAATTCGTCGTGCGTAAGGTTTCCCAGAAGGAGCAGCCCCTGGCGCTCCTCGTCAGTCCACTGGTTGACGTAATCGATAGCCGCCTGCATTTCCTTCGAGGGAAATCCGAGCCAGATGAAACCGGCGCGCGGATAATCCTGGCGGAAATTGCACATCGCTTCGCGAAGCATCGGCAGGTCGTATTCCGGGCGAAAGGAAACGTAGGAGAAGAACACCTGATCGTGTTCCGCGAGGAACGTCTCGGTCTCCGGGGTGAGTGCCACGTTTTGAAAGGTCAGGTTCTGCCTGGAGAAAGGGGGTATCGCGACGATATCGTCCGCTGCAATTCCGTAGTCTTCGATCGCGCGCTTGATCGGCAAGCTGTCGCAGGAAAGCCGCCCAGCCAGTCGGAATAGCTGCCGATAGGCCCATTTCGTGGCCAAGTTGCCGCTTGGAAAATACTTTTGCTGCAGGCCACCGCGCCAGCTCAAGGTGGACGGCCGTCCAGCAAGGCGACCAACGATCGCCGCGAGAATCGCCAGCACGTAGCCCGGCTTTGATTGACCGTTCACATTGATTTGAAACCGATATCCCTGAGCCGCGAATCGTACCAGCTTTTGCACGTAGTCGAATCCGTTCTGAACGTCTACGTACTCCGTGCTTTTGATTTTGCGGCTCTCGTTGATGTTGAGCACTTTGCAGACGTGACCGCGGCTGCGAATCGCCTCGGTGAGTAGCTTTGTCTGTACCGCCCACCCGCAGGCGGGCGGAGGATAATTGCCGATCTGGAGCAGTTTCAGGGCGCCGGCACTCTGACGGGAAGATGAGATCACTGGAGCGTCGCTCCTTGTGTGACGACTTTTGCATGGTCGACCGATGGCGCAGCTGTTCCCGCCGTGCGGCCGCTGTCGGCATGCCCGATGCTCAAGTTCAACCGATGCAGGACATTCCACCCTGCCGGCGGCAAGTGGCCGCGGAGCCACTCCTTGGCATCCGCCGCCGTCTTCTCAAAGGCCAGACAATACGCCGCCATGCTTCGCGGAGTTGCAAACTGAAGATTGGAGTAGGCACCGGGCTGCGCTCCCCATCTTTGTTTTTGAGCGTTGAAGCCCCCGAGGAAATCGTATGCGGTCGCCCCGCGAGAGATAAAATTCTCAAGTGTGGCCGCACGTAGAATGAAACCGACCCGCAGATCCGCAAAGTCCGTGTCGAACCCTTCTTGAAGCGCGTAAATGCAGTCGCGATATCGAAAATTCATCTGTACGGCTACCGCTCTGCCATTTAATTCGAGAGACCACAATTCGAGCCAGCCGCGATCGAAGAAAGCTTTCGCCATTCGCGCATAGAGGTCGCGGCGTTCAGTTGAAAGAAAACTGCCCGGCTCGCGAACAGAATTCCACCGCTTTTGATGGAGACAGTAGAGCGCGTCAAGGACCAAAGGAATTTCGCTTTCGGATTCGCATCGCCGTAGCCTAACCTGGTACAGGCTTTCTGCTCGACGCCGGCAGCGAGCGATCTGGCGTCGAAATTTCGGCGGCAGGCTCTCGAGATAGGACTCCGAGGCCACAGGCAGGGGGACGACGCTATTCGCTGTTGTCGTGTGGCGCACCGACCACTTCTCGGCCTCGAGTTGGAATTGCAATTCCTTCGCCGCCAACGAATTGGCCGGAAGCGTGTTCAGCGCGCAAATCCCAGCGTTGCGATTCCGCGCGATCCAGCCGAGAAACGCGGCCACACACCTCTTTTCCTCGCCCGAACGAAGGATGAGGTCGAGATTGTCAGAGTCGCCCGAGCCGTCGCCCACCAACCGCAACTCCCTGATATGCCCAAACAATGTGTGCTTCGTAATTTCCGAATACATCGGCGCCAAGCCGATCACACGGCCGTTGGAATCCGAAAACACCAGCACGATCAGTCGGCGGTTTGAACCGAATGCCTCCCACCACGCGCGCAGCCATTCAGGCGTGGAAAAGATGGAGAGCGTAGGGTTCTGCTGCAGGATTTGTTCCCACGCGGACATGATTTCGCCCATGGCCGACCAGGAAAAATAGGTGCTGGTTTGTACGCCAAGGTCCGTCTTCGCGGCCGTTTCGCCGGCAACGAGACGCTCCGCTGGAATTGATATCGAATGTTGCAGATTATCCGCAGCGCCATCCTGACCAGACGGCTCTACAGCGTTGAGTGTCCCCATTTTAGTTTGCCCCTTCATCGAAGTCAGAAATCGACTGCCCCTGAGCCACAGAGATCACGGCACGATGTGGCTCACATTCCCTGAATGCCGATCCACTGCGCCTATCGGAGAGAGCGGATGAGCCGTTCCCTCCCCGCGATTGATCGTCTTTGCGAACCATGACGATTTTCCGAATATCTTCGCGACGTAAACCTTGCGGTAAAGTTTGTAGCCCAGTCGAAGATGCGCGCTCATTGAAGCCGTATTCCCCTCATCGACCATCACGATGATTCGCCTCCGGTTCAGCCGGGCCAGCAACCCCTGCAGGTAACCCGTGTGGAACCGGGACCAAATCTTCGCCCGGCGATATTTCGCAACCACAAATGCGTCATAGCCGTAAAGAGCATCCCGCGGGATCTCAACGGCGTACGAATAGCGCTCTTCGATTCGTGATCCCTTTTCGCAAAACCATTGATAGCCGATCACCTCGCCGCCCAAGGTCGCCACAACACAGTGCTCGTTGGAGGCGAACCGCTCGGGAAGGCGCTCGGGAAAGTTTTGGCAAGCCGTCATCTTTTCCAAATCGGCGGGCGTTCCCTGTCGCACTTCCACCTCGCCAGGACAGCGCGTTGGCTCACCGGAAGGACCGCACACATACTCCAGACAGTGCAGACAGTTCACGTCCACCGGCGTAAACGGAACTTTCTGAAGCACCTTCTGGAAAATAACCAGCGGAGAAGCTTTTTTCATGATCAGTCAAAATCCGCGGCCGATCAGGCTTCGAGGACCGCAGTTTGCTGAACGAACGCCAAGGATTCAGGCATCACGACCGAAACCTTCTCCTTCGGAGCCCCCATCGGAGAATGCAGATCGATCACGATCTGGTCCGGTCTGAGAAGCGCTTTAAGGGTTTGCGTATCGATTGCATCGGTGCCCAACGCAATCACCTCCGCATGCCGCACCGTAGCTTCCAAATCCGTGGAGAGACAGGCGCCAATGTGAGGAATTTCGTCTTCGATGAACTGGCGGTTTGACCCGTGCAGGCGACCCAGTGCAACGTCCGGATCCCAGATCTGCACGTTGCAACCTTCTCCCATAAGCTGTTTGATGAGCCGCACATAGGGGCTCTCACGAAGGTCGTCCGTGCCAGGCTTGAAGCTGAGGCCGAGAACGCTCACGTTCTTTCGTTTCGTAGAGATGATCGCGTCGATCGCACGGGCCAGATGCGCGTCGTTGCTTGGCAGAATCGAGTTGAGCAGTGGAAGCTCCACATCGAGTTGCTTTGCACGGTAGCCGATCGCGCGAAGGTCCTTCGGCAGGCAGGAGCCTCCAAAAGCCGCGCCGGGCTTCAAGTACGCTACGGAAATATTCAGCTTCGTATCCGAGGTGAAAATCTCCATCATCCCCGCGATATCGACGTCGAGATACTGGCACATCGTCCCGATCTCATTTGCGAACGCGATTTTCAGAGCGTGATAGGCATTGCAGGTGTACTTCACCATTTCCGAGACGGTGAGCTCCGCCTCGAAAACGCGCCCGGGAAACTCCTGGTAAACCTCGCGAATCGCCGCCAGGTGGGCGAGATTGTCTGAGCCAAGAACCGTCATGGCCGGATTCATGTAATCCGCGACGGCGCAACCTTCGCGCGTGAATTCAGGATTGCTGCAAACGGCGAAATCGACGCCGGCCTTCTTGCTGCTGGCGGCTTCAAGCGTGGGGATTACAAGAGAGCGCCCCGTCCCGGGCAGAACCGTGCTTCGGACCACGACCCAGTGAAACTGGTCTTTGTCTCGCAGCGCGCGCCCTATTTCGCGGCAGCTGTGTTCCACGCTACTCAGGTCAAGCCTTCCGTTGTGCATGCTTGGTGTGCCGACGCAGACGAACGAGATTTCGGTGTCTCGAATTGCCTCGGCAGTCTGCGTCGTGGCGGACAAGCGTCCTTTATTGCGTGCCTCGATAACCAACTCTTCCAGGCCAGGCTCCAAAACCGGAGCGTGGCCAGACTCGAACATTTTTACTTTGTGCGGATTCACGTCCACGCCAATCACCTGATTGCCGCGATTGGCCAAGCATGCCGCCGTAACAGCGCCTACGTAACCCAATCCAAATATGCTTATGTGTCTCATAGATCCTCGGTTGTTGTCGTTTTCTGTTCGAATCGGACAAGCGCTGCTGAGGTGTTTCTATAAACTTGACCTATCGATCGTGCAGCCCGTTAGTCAGCTGCTGCACTCTGCTGGGCCTGCCGCACCGTCGCCGGCGCAGACGGTAGGTTTTGATAGATCGACTTAAGGTTCTGAAGAAGGCTGGCGAAATCGCATTTCGTCCGGACCGATTCCTGGGCGGCCTGGCCGAGACGGAGACGAAGAGCATCCTCATTCAGCAGGCGTAGAATTGCCGCCGAGAGTTCTTTTGGACTTTGGACAGGCACCAGGAGTCCACTCACTTCGTGCTCGATGATTTCGGGCACGCCGCCCACCCGCGTCGCTACCGTAGCGAGACCGGCCGCCATATACTCCATCACCGCATTGGGCAGGCCTTCCGCTCTGGATGCGAGAACTCCGATTTCGCAGTGAGGAAGGATGTCCGCCACGTCCGTTCGTTGGCCCAAAAACAAGATCGAGTCTTTCAGGCGGGCCGCGCGAACCTGCGCCTCAAAAGCAGCTCGCATTTCTCCGTCGCCGACCAGCAAGAAGCGCACATCCGGATGTTCGCCACACACCGTTTGAGCCGCCACGATCAGATCGCGGTGGCCTTTCACCTCGCGGTGCATGTTCGCAACCGTTACGATCAGTCTGTGATGAGATGAAACGCCAATACCTGTCAGCTGCTTACTCTCAACCGGCTTGTATCGCTCCACGTCGATTCCGTTGTAAACCACACGAATCTTTTCGCCCGCGATGCCGTCCTCGGCCATCAACTGCGAGCGAATCGCTTCCGAATTGACCAGGATGACATTGGACATGTTCTGGACGCGGCGCAGAACTTTTCGCCTCGTCGGCGTATACCACGGCGAATCTGAAAGGTCTCGCTGGCACGAAACAATCACCGGCACGCCGGCGATACGCGCCGCTGGTACGACGAA
>Ga0210385_10001595_pt1 | contig 14022 bp, 11 predicted proteins | sample IncBWH26OmetaG_FD_160107 | JGI IMG/M metagenome (GOLD analysis project Ga0210385, IMG submission 160107) | Forest soil microbial communities from Barre Woods Harvard Forest LTER site, Petersham, Massachusetts, United States - Inc-BW-H-26-O ... | reverse complement strand
GGCGTTTGCATGGTGCTGCGGACGGAGTAGACGTAGGTCTTGTCGAATTGCGCGTCGCTGTCGCTGTAGGTGGGCGTTGTGCTTTCGCCGATCTCGGTCATCGCAGAAGTCTGGGGAGTGGCGGCGGCCGCCGTGCCAGGAGAGCCTGTGCTATTGGGCGTCACCTCTGCGTTGGCGGTATTTGTGGCGGAAACGGCTGCCGAGGTTGTGGGCGTCTGCGCGTTGGCGCGATAGATGTGATAGCCGGCAATGACCGGCGTGCTGCCCGTCAAAGTGGTTTGCGGCGCGTTCCAGGTGAGGACGATGCCGGATTGTGCGGCCTGCGTTTGCAAATCGGCGATCGGATTCGGCGCGGGGAAAATATTAAGATCAACGTGATTCGAATCGGCGGATTCTTTTTTGGGCGAGGAGCGCGCGCGGATGACGTACGTGGCGACGCCTTGCTGATCCCCGGGGAGAAAATCGCCGGCTGTGAGCGTATCAAGATAGCGAAAATGATCGCCTACGATATAGGTGCCGACCACAGCGGACGGTATCGTGACGACCAAGGCAGGGGCGGCGGGCTTCGTAGCGGGATTTCCAGCAGAAGCGGCGCCGGGCGCGGCGTGAATCGCGCGATAGATTTCGATCGCGGGCGATTGCGAGAGCGGGTCGTGATCAACCGTGTCTTTGGGAATCGTGCAGGTGAGGACGACATCGTTGCCGGATTGCTCGGCAGCCAGATCGGCGATGGCGGAGGGGACGGGCGGCTTGCGCTCCATCGGATCGCCGGGAGACGCGCAGCCGACGAGCGGCAGCGAGCAGAACAGCACGAAAAGCGCGCTTGCGTAAGTCAGTGAGACGAAAGTCCGGTTGCGTCGTCCGCGACGAGAGGGTTCCGAAGGGCGCGTTGGCATTGTGGGTTGTTAGACTTTTCGAATTCTACAAAATGTAGCGGCTCAGGTCCTGGTCCTTCACGATGTTCGCCAGCTGCTTGGTGACATAGGCCGCGTCCACTTTCACCGTCTTCTTCTTCATCTCGGGAGCTTCAAATGAGATGTCCTCAAGAACCTTCTCAAGAATGGTATGCAGGCGGCGCGCGCCAATATTCTCAGTGTGTTCGTTTACCTTGGCTGCAAAGCGCGCGACGGCAGCGATGGCATCGTCCGTAAAAGTAAGCTTCAGGCCTTCCGTATCCAGGAGCGCCATGTATTGCTTCACCAGCGCGTTCTTAGGCTCGGTGAGGATGCGGATGAAATCGGCTTCGTTGAGCGAGCTGAGCTCGACGCGGATCGGGAAGCGTCCCTGTAATTCCGGGATCAGGTCCGAGGGCTTAGTGGTGTGGAACGCGCCGGCGGCTATGAAAAGAATGTGGTCAGTGCGGACCATGCCGTAGCGGGTGTTGACTGTGGTGCCTTCGACGATAGGGAGAATATCGCGCTGCACGCCTTCGCGGGAGACGTCCGGTCCATGACCGCCTTCGCGGCCTGCAATCTTGTCGACTTCGTCGACGAAGATGATGCCCATCTGCTCGACGCGATCGACGGCGATGCGCGTCACGTGATCCATGTCGATCAGGCGGTTCTCTTCTTCCTGAATGAGATAGTCGAAGGCCTCGGCCACCGTCATCTTGCGCTTCTTTTTTTGCTGCGTGAACATGCCGGACAGCATGTCCTTCATGTTGATGTCCATCTCCTCGATGCCTTGATTGGAGATGATCTCGAAGGACGGCATGGAGCGTTCGCGGACTTCGACTTCGACCAGGCGCTGATCGAGCTTGCCTTCGCGGAGTTGGACGCGGAGTTTGTCGCGCGTGCGTTGCATTTGCTCGCGGCGCTGCGCGTCGTTGGGAACCGGCGTGGGGCCTGTGCCCGCCTCGGAAGGCATGGGCGACGAAGGCAGCAAGAGATCGAGCAGGCGCTCCTCGGCGGATTGCTCCGCGCGCTCGGCTACTTCGTCCAGCTTCTCTTCGCGGACCATATCGATTGAGGTTTCCACTAGATCGCGGACCATCGATTCGACATCGCGGCCGACGTAACCGACTTCGGTGTACTTGGAGGCTTCCACTTTGACGAACGGGCAGCCGGCGAGACGCGCAAGACGCCGGGCAATTTCGGTTTTGCCAACGCCGGTGGGACCGATCATCAGGATATTCTTGGGCAAGATATCCTCGGCGAGTTCCGGGGTAAGTTTCTGCCTGCGCACGCGATTGCGCAGGGCGACCGCGACGGCTTTTTTCGCCGCGCCCTGGCCGACGATATATTTATCCAGCTCGACTACGATTTCGCGAGGCGTGAGCTCGTCAAACGACGGCAGCGCCTCGGTTTCTGCAGGCTGCGATTCTCCGGTCAAGTAAATCACCATTATCCTTACGTTATCCCCGCCGTTCCATTCCTCGGCGACGTCTGTCAAATCCCTCACAGGGTGCTTACAGTTCTTCGATGCTGAAATTGGCGTTGGTGAAGATGCAAATTTCGCTGGCCAGGCGCATAGCCTCCTGGGCGATTTCCTTGGCGCCTAGCTTGGTGTGCTTGGCAAGCGCCCGCGCCGCTGCGAGCGCGTAGGGCCCCCCGGAACCGATGGCGCAAACGCCGTCGTCTGGCTCGATCACGTCGCCATTGCCGGAAAGCAGAAAGGTGGACTTGGTGTCCGCGACGAGCAGCAGCGCGTCCAGATGACGCAGCGAACGGTCTGTGCGCCACTCCTTCGCCAGTTCGACAGCGGCGCGTGGAAGATTGCCGTGAAACTCCTGCAGCTTCCCTTCGAAACGGCCGAAAAGCGAGAGCGCATCGGCAGTGCTGCCAGCGAAGCCCGCGATGATCTTTTCGTTGAAGAGGCGCCGGACTTTTTTCGCGTTGTGCTTGATCACGCTTTCACCCAGCGTGACCTGGCCGTCCCCTGCGACGACGACTTTGTTGTCCTTGCGGACGCTCAGGATCGTGGTCCCATGCATCCTTTCGCTTCTAAGCTCACTTGGCATCCAGTCATTATACCGCGCGCGGAAGGCGATAGACCACACGTGTGGCGGGACACGTTGTTGGGGAAGAACTTGCGGTTACTCTCACGATGTATGCCGAAGCGTGGAGTACGTAGAAGAACGGTTTATCACGTGGGTGCAGCCAGCGCGCTCGCGTCGCAGCTCGTGAAGATACCGATCACGGCGGCCGATATGATTGGGTGTAGAACCGCGCGCAAGTGTGTGTCGAATCGAGATTGTTTTGGCCGAGTTAGCAAGGATCGGAATAGGAATGATTGCCTCTGGCGTCGTGTGGAGCAGGCGAGCAGCATTGGCTGCGGCTCTTTGCGCTGCGGCAGGATTTACGGCGGGGTGCGACCGCGGCACGATTAGAAATCTGCAGGCAGCTGATGTCCCGGTGCAGGCGCTGGCTCACGTGACCGGCGATCCTACTGTGCGCTACCCGGAAAAGTTTCCAATGCAGGTAGCCGTCTACTGGGCGGCGCCTGAGCAGAGCACGCTGGAGATCGAACATTCGCTGGGCGCGATGGGAATTCCGTACTTCATCACGCGCGACCTGAACCAGGCACTTCGCCATCCGCTTGTGATTCTCTACCCGACCGTCGATGGACGCACATTCAGCGACGCTCAACTGGGACAGATCAATAGGTTCGTGCAGGGTGGAGGAAACCTGCTGGCGACGAACATTTTTGCCGGAGGGCTGAAGCCGGTCTTTGGCTTCACGAATTACGAGCCGTCGCAGCAGCGCTACAAGGTGGACTTTTCGGCCGGGAGCGATCCCACGCTGCACTATCTGAATCGTCCCGAAGAACTGGAAACGCGGCTGGGCGACCCGAAACTGGGGAATATTTTCTGGACGAACGGCTACAGCGCCGATCCGAGCGCGACGGTTCTAGCTCGATTCGAGGACGGATCGGCCGCTGTGCTGCGAAAGAGCTACGGAAAAGGAAGCGCCTATCTTCTCGGCGTGGCGTTGCAGGACGTAGTGTTGCGGAGCCAGATCAATCGCGACTACGAAGCGCAGCGGCACTACGTGAACACTTTCGAACCGGGCACGGACGTCTGGCTGCTGCTGCTGCGCGCGTGGTGTGAATCGCGCGAGCCGGGTGCGGTCCGGTTGGCGACAATACCCGGCGGGAAAGATTCCGTCCTCCTTCTATCGCACGATGTGGATTGGGAAAATTCGTTCGCGCCGGGGCTGGAATTCGCGAAGATGGAAAAAGAGCACCACGCGCTGAGCACCTTTTTCATCCAGACCAAGTACGTGAGCGATTACAACAGCAAGTCGTTCTTCTACGGCAAGGACCTCGACGATCTGCGGCAGCTTTATTCGCAAGGCTTTTCGATCGGGAGCCATTCCGTGATCCATTCGCGGGGGTTCAACAAGTTCGATCTCGGCAGCGGCACGGAGGATTACGCGACGTATCGGCCGAGCGGAACAGGTTTCGATACGGCAACCGGCGCGACCGTGTTTGGCGAAGTGCGCGTGACCAAACAGCTGCTGAACGGCGAGCTGCCGGGCCAGCAGACGATTTTCTTTCGCGCAGGGCATTTGCGCGTGCCGGACTCGCTGCCGGAAGCACTTCAGCGAACGGGCTATGAATTCGATTCGTCGTTCACCGCGAACGACCTACTGACCAACTTTCCATTTTCGCTGCCGCTCGGCCTGGGATTTGCGGAAGACAGCGGGCTCTATGAATTCCCGGTTACGTTTGAAGACGAAGAGGCGCCGCCGCTGGCGCAACGGGTGGATTCCGCTCTCGAAGTGATCCGCGCGAATGCCGAGAATGAAGCAATTAATGTGCTACTGATCCATCCGAACGTGGCGGGAGACAAGCTGGCCGCGGAAAAAGAGCTGCTCGAGAAATTGCCCGCCGACGTGACGCCAACCGACATGCAGAGCTATGCGCTCTTCTGGCGCGGGCGCGATCATTTGCAGTGGAACGTGGCACAGGGGAAAGCAGCGGACGAAATAGTGCTGAACGTGACAGCGCCCGAACCGGTGAGGGGAATTACGTTCGAATTTCGGCGCGAGATTGCGAACAGCGACTGCGGAACAGTACTGCCGGATAGGAAGCGCATCGTGCTGGACGATCTAAAGGCGGGCGAGCAAGTTGCGGTTCACGTTCGCTACGCACACTAAATCGTCTGAGCGAATCCGACGACTGAAGTTAGTTCGAAACGTCGGCGCTGGCTGGCGCGTTCAACGATGATGAATCAACGGGCTGCGCCGCGCTCTTGTTGGCCTCGAAGAGCGACGAGTCCAGCGATGCCGTGACCGTGTAAGATTTGCCGTCTTCCACCAGGCTAGTAACCAAAAGTTCGTAACGGAAGCCTTCCGGGTGCTGACGGCTACGCAGCAGGGCCAGCAGGCCGTGCGCTTCGGCGTTCGCGCCGACGACTACGTGGTTGTTCTCTTCGAGCGGTGAGACCAAAACCCCCTGGAAGGCCGAGCCGTCCTGATCGACGCGGGAGTCGATCGGATCCAAGAGCTTTATTTTCAGGGTAGTGCCAGCCGGAAGCGCATCCGCGGCATCGGCGGCGGAGGGGCTGAGGCGCGACTGGAGCTGAAAATTAACGACCGAGCCGGCCGGAATTTCGAGAGGGCTGATGCTGGCGGTCTGGCCGAACCCTGGTGCGGCAAAAAACACAGCTAAGGCGACGATGATGGCTGGGCGTCTCAAGGTAAGGGTATCCCCTTAGTTTTTGGCTGGGTAAGACCTTATATAAAGACTTGCCCAGCTCGCGTCAAGGTAAAAAGGATGCGGTGTGTGTAAAAAAGAGATGCCCGGTTGGGAGAAAAAATGAGGATTAAAAATTTGGTGCCCAAGAGAGGACTCGAACCTCCACTCCCTTGCGAGAACTAGCTCCTGAAGCTAGCGCGTCTGCCAATTCCGCCACTTGGGCACATCGATGCGGCACTACGAGGCGGCAACCATCTTGCCGCGCGCCGAAGGGTTTGTCAAACGATGCCGCTTGGTTGCAAAGCGCGGTTGGATCGCGCGGCCGCGTAAATTAGGGCTCTTGGAGGGAGCGCGCGCCCGACGGGCACTTCCTTACTTGCTCGGCGATGCGCTCCGCGGGTGCGGCGTCCATATTGATCCAGGGGCGTACGTGTGGATTGAACACGGATCCGAGGCTCAGCACGCACTTGGCTGAGTGGATGCAGACGGATGGCTTCCAAATCACCGTGACGCCGTCCTTCGAATATTCATGCTTATCGATCGACATATCGATTCGCCTTCGAGGTACGAGATTCGCTCTGGCAAATCGTGCGCCGTTGCGGATGAATTTGTCAAACCTCTTCATTCTGTATAGGGAGTGCGCCGAGCACTCGGGCAAAGGCCCCCGTGGAGAAGTCCTATTGACGCGGGCGGCTCGACGCCCTACCCTGCGTTAAGGGGTCGCGGAAAATCAGGAGGAAGTTCACATGGCCACTGCTCGCGCCATGCTTGAGCGACGTCGTTCAAGCCGCGTTAGAATCCGGATCCCGGTGAAAGTTGTTTCGCCGCACACGGCGACGCACATTCACGCCGGCGAAGTTCTCGCTGTAAGCCGCACCGGCGCGCTGTTGCGCGCGCCTTTCTCGCCTGAACTTGGTTCCCGCATCGAATTGCGCCACGGCATTTCCGAAGAACGCCGCGAATTTCGCGTGGTGCAGGTGAGTCCCGAAAAGCCGGATGGGCATTTCGAGCTGGGCGTTGAGATGCTTTTCCCGGGACGCAATTTCTGGGGCGTGAAGTTCCCTGACGAATAGCACGGCTCGGCCACGGGCCGCGAGTTGGCCGGAATTATCCCGGCATGCGAATCACGATCTTGCCGAAGTGCTGTGCGCTTTCCATGTGGCGCAGCGCTTCGCGGGACTCCTCGAACGGAAACACGCGATCGATTACCGGATGAAGTTTCTGCGCGGCGATTGCGCGGTTCATCGTTTCAAACATCTCCGCGGACCCAACGTAAATCCCCTGAAAACGAATACTGCTATGAATCACCGGACCGATATTCAGCGGCTCGGCGATTCCAGCGAGCACGCCGATCACACAAACGAGTCCGCCTGGGCGCACTGCACGCAAAGAGTGCGGAAGTGTGCCCGCGCCACCGACTTCGAGGACGATGTCCGCGCCACGGCCATCGGTGAGGCGCAGCACTTCCTTATTCCATTCGGGCACCTTCTTGTAATTGATCGTTTCGGATGCGCCGAGCGCTTTTGCGCGCGCGAGTTTTTCGTCGCTGCTGGAGGTGATGATCGTGCGGGCGCCATGCAACGCCGCAAATTGCAGGCCGAAGATTGAAACGCCTCCGGTGCCGAGGAGCACCACTGTGTCGCCGCTCTTGACATGGGCCGTCGACACGAGGGAATTCCAGGCGGTGACGGCGGCGCAGGGCAGAGTCGCTGCTTCTTCAAAGCTGAGACGGGCTGGTAGATGGACGAGGCCGCGCTCATCGAAGACGCGGGCGGTCGTAAGCACGCCGTCGATCGATCCGCCGAGCGCGGAAGGGGCTGCCTCGCGATCGATTTCGCCGCGATGCCAATTTTGAAAGAACGACCCGGCCACACGGTCGCCCGGCTTGAAATTGCGCACGCCTGCGCCGACGGAGATGACTTCGCCGGCGCCGTCCGAGCAGATCACCAGCGGCTTCGGCAGATTTGGGTTGTAGCGGCCGGTGACGACGAGCAGGTCGCGATAGTTCAGCGACACAGCTTTGATCGCCACCAACACCTGGCCGTAGGCGGGCGCGCTATTTCGACGGCATCAAAAGTGAGCGCATCGATTGAGAATTCGCTGGTGACGCGGACGACGGTTGTGGTTTGCATGGTCATCTGAACCATCCCGTGAGATTAATTAAATCCTAAAAACTATTGCGCCAGGAGGTTCGGCCCCAAGTGTGCAAATTTGGCAGCCTTACAGCAATCGACGCTCTTGACTTCCGCCCATCGAAGAGGACTATAATCCGCTCACTTGGATATTCCTAGGCCCGCGCGAGCGGCCGATCTTCTCACGAAGACCTGACCACGACTCCGGCGGGCAAGGAGGATATCGTGGGTTCCATTCAAAATGTTCTGTACGCGTTGTTGGTCGTCTGGGGTGTAATCACGGGTGTGCTGATTTGCGTAATGATTTACAAGAGCACGCTCGAGACGCGCGAGGAAGATCAGATCTTTCTCGACGCGGCCCAGAATCACATGGCGGCCGAGCAACAGTTGATCGTTCAGCGAATCGAGAAGCTGCAGCGGCCGGTGATGGCGCTGATGGTGGCATCCGGAGCCTTGCTGGCGGTGATCGCCGGCATCTGGGTCTACCAGGGTCTTCAGAGCTTCTAGTTTCGCGGCAGACGCTCGCTGTCTGTTGATCTGCTAAGGGTGTGTACCCTCCCGCACCACCCGAGCCGATGGTATGCCCGAGTCGTGTGCCTAGCGACCAAGGCCTGGGCAGTGGCACGACCTACTTGCGCGGCACCACGGGGCGCCTCGTCTGGCTAATGAGGTTAACGAACAAGCGATACGCTCCAGGCACGCCCGCTGGCAGCTCCCGGAAAAACACCAAGCCAGCATATATGTAGACGCCCTTGCCGTAGCGCGCGTACATCAGGCTACCGTTTGCGGGCGTCTCATTAGGATCCTGCAACGCCAGAATCGGCGTGTAATGCGAGTCCCAGGAATCCCAATAGTAGGTGCCGCGTTCCTGAATCCAACCTTTGAAATCGTCAGCCGTGATTTCGTTTGGTGTGGTGAGCAGCGGGCTGTCGGGCGCCAGAAATACCACGGGTGAATTCGGATCGGTGGTGCGCTGCGCCGTGTTGGCCATCTGCGAGGGATATGGGCCGGGCTTGTATTTGTTCCAGATAGGCTCGCGCTGATACTGCACGACGACCGTGCCGCCGTTCTTCACGTAGTCCAGCAAACGCGGATTCGTGCGCGCGACGTCCGGACGCAATTCGTAGGCGCGAATGCCGACTACGATCGCGTCGAAGCGGTTCAGGTCGCCGAACGACAGCGCAACTTCATCGAGCAAGTCCACCTGGATGCCCAGCTCTCGAAGCACTTCAGGGAGCGGATCGTTGTCCGCTGCGACGTAGCCGATGTGGAGGCCTGCCGGAATATTCAGGTCAAGCACGTGAACCGTCGCGTCGTTTGGCTCGCTCCAATCCCGCGTGGGCAGCGTGGGAATTGCTTCCATCGACGTACGGAAAGTCTGGTCGCCGAGTTTTGCGAAGGGATGCAAAGGATACGCGCCTGGACCGAGCTTTGCGGGCGGCGTAATCGTGTAGCGGATCAGCTGGTCGCCGGGCGCGGTGAAATCGAGCGGATCGAGCGCCGGCGCCGTCCAGCCCTTTGGCGCATCGACGCCGATCGAAACTTTTGCCTCGGCGGTACCGTGATAACGGACGCGCGTGAATAAGTCGATCGGCGCGGACGCGTGCTTAGCGGAGACCATGATTTCGGGTGGCTCGACGGTGAGCGTCACGGAGGGCACCAACTCGAGCGGGTGCGTTTCAATCCGCGTCGTCTTCGTCTCGGAATACTCCACCGTGCGCTCCACGTTGAATGTGTAGCCATTTAAAGTTACGGGCTGTACGAAGCGAACGAGGGGAGTGGGAAATGGGAGAACCGCTTGCGCCGGAGTAATGTCAGTGGCGGACGCCCCGGCAGGAACTGCCACCGTGAAACGGTGCGTGCTGTTCTGCTGTGTGCCATTAAAGGGCTGACCATTGGGCGGCTGTGCGTTTTGCGCGGGAGCGCTAGTTGAAACGGTCCAGCCTGCGGGAACTTCGAGCGTGGCAGATGCGATCGGCGCTTGCACATCGACGGCCGGCTTATCGGGGAAGTTTGCCGTGACCATAAAACTTTCGCCGGCAACGATCTCGTTGCGGTCGGCATTGAGCCCGATCGAGAGCGAAACGACTTCCGTGAGCGCGTGGTCGATCTTTTCACGCACGCGATCGAGCTCGTAGAGTGCTTGCGCCTGATCGTTACCATTCTGTGCAGCCACCTGGTCGCGCAGAACGGCAATCTGTTTGGCTGCCGAGGCGAGCGAGTCCGCCGCGGCCGTGCGGTCCAGGGCGAGTTCCTGCGTGGACGCCGCGGAGAGTGCCTGATCGGCCGAGGCCAGTGTGGGCGCCATCACCGACTGGAAACTCGGGAATCGCGTCGCGAGCGAAGTGATCGGTTGATCGAGAAGTTTTGGATCGAAGGCGCCGCCGGCGCTATCGCGCGTTTCAACGATCAGGCTCGATTGGCGCCGACCGAATCCGCCCCCGAAAAGCTGTGGCGTGCCCTGCGAAGGCTGCTGGCCGTGGCCTTCCGCGCCCATCTCGACGTAGCTGACGCCCCAGAGCGGCGATATGTTGCTGGTGGGAAGCGCCACGCTTGCTTGAGGCGTTCCACCGCCTGCGCCTCGTCCGCCACTTTGTCCGGGTTGACTTGCCTGGGCGCCTTGCGCGGATTGGGTGATTGTTGCTGCGCCGCCTTGCGAAGGGGTAGCAGCTGCTGCGGCGTCTCGTCCTCCTCCGCCACCAGGACCAAAATTAAAATTCGCCGGTCGCAATTCAAGCGAAGTCTTCCAAGCAGGCAGGCCTTCTTTAATTTGATCGGGGAATTTCGTCGGGTCGGCCGCTTCCGCCACAGCCTGCGGCGTGTATATGCCGCTCGCCTGATGCTGGCCGTGCCCGTTCCTGACGCCGCCCCAGCCGTTGATCACCACGTCGGGCCGATACGTGCGAATCACGCGCACCAGATCTTCCATCGGCAGCGTGTCGCCCCAGATCGCCATCGTCCACTGAGGGCTTTTCGAGAAGCCGGTGTCCACGGCACGCGTGAAATACTGATGCACGCCGTAGTGACTGTCTGCCGAAAGCAACTCCGTGGTGCGAATCACACCCAACTGGCCGTCCTGCTCAGGACCGACGGCATTCTGGCCGCCCTGTCCGCGTGTGATGGTGAGCAGCGCGACGTCCGCATCGATGCCGCGCGAGAGATAGGCCAGAAGGCCCGAATCTTCGTCATCGGGATGCGCCGTGATGTAGAGGATTCGCGTGGCCACGCGCGATTGGTTGATGGCTTCGACGGTTTCCGCGAGGGGAACTCCGGGACCGGATTGCGCCAACACCACGAAGGAACCTATCGCCATCGCCGCGAGGGCCATTGCGCCAATGCACTTCGCCTGTCCAAGCTTTCTCATCGAACCCCCTCGAACGGCCACTCGCGCAGCCAGTGCGCGCGCACCAAATATACAAGAATTCCCGCGGATGCCGCAGCCGTGGCGGCGATCATCGGCCGCGAGCCGGTGGACACGAAAATCGCGCTCCATCCGAGGATTGCGACCGCTACCGGCAGCGGATAAAGCCACATCCTGAATGGCAACTTCCGGGCGCCCCAACGGCGGCGCAACAGGATCAATCCGGCTGCCTGCCCGACGAATTGGATGATGCATCGCATGGCCAGGATGGAACGAATCGCGTCGCGCAAGGTGAGCGATAAACTGAAAATGATGGCGACCCCGCCCAGCGCGAGCAGCGACACGTAGGGGAAACGTTCTTTTTCATGCAGGCGCGCGAAGATGGAAAAGAAATTGCCGTCCTGCGCGGCTGCATAGGGCACGCGTGAATAACCGAGCATCGCCGAAAAAACCGAGCCGAAAGCGGTGATCAAAATCAATGCCGTGGCAAGATCCGCCCAGCCGCTGCCGAAGACGCGTTCAGCAAAGAGGCTCACCACAGCTTTCGTTCGGACGGCTTCCTGCCAGGGAATTACCCCCAGGATGCTGGTCTGCATGGCCAGATAGAGAACCGAGACCCCGATAATCGAAAAGAATATGGCGCGCGGAATCGTGCGCTCGGGATCTTTCATTTCCCCGCCAAGATTGCAGACGTTGTAATAGCCCAGATACGAGTAGACCGTCTGTACGGTGGCGTGACCCATGCCGGCAAAGAATACCCATGATAAATTCCATGCGCCCGGCGGAAACGTAAGCACGAGGCCTGATTGAAAGTGCGTGGCGCCGCCGTAGATCAGCCAGAGAATCGTGGCGATCACAACCATGCACAAGATAATCGAGATGCGCCCGATCGTGGTGATGCGGCGATAGAGAAGTATGACCGCCAGAAGCACCACGGCGGCGGCAACAACGCTGTCTGCATGCGCGCCGAAGACGCCGAGAACGCGTTGCGCCTGCGCCGATTTCGATGTGAGGTAGGTTGAGTAGCTTGCGAAGCCCAACGCGCCGGAGGCGACGCTGAGCGGCCCTTGAAAAAGCGTCTGCCAGATATACAGGAACGACATCAACCGGCCCCAGCGCGCAGGACCGTAAGCTTCGCGCAGAAAAACGTAGCTGCCGCCCGCCTGCGGCATCGCCGCACCGAGCTCGGCCCAAACGCAGCCGTCAAACAACGCAAGCATCGCGCCCAAAATCCAAGCGATGAGCGATTGCGGGCCTCCCATCGACTGCACCACAAGCGGTATCACCACAAATGGGCCGATACCCACCATGAAGGTGATATTCAGCGCGGTGGCTTCGGTGAGTCCGAGCCCGCGTTCGAGTTGCCCGGATGCGGCCAATGTTGCCCCTGGAACGAATCGAGAGAGGATATCAGCAAAAGCCGAAGTGGCCGCTCGAAAGTAAGCTGTGCTGGGCTACCATGTCCGGTGACTCTGGGACCAGATAACCTTGAGCGTACGAATTTCAAATCGACTGGTTTTATCAGGTCCGCGACTAAGCCTTTTGTGGCTTGCGGTCCTCGTTGCAACGATCTGGGTGACGGAACCCGCTGCGACCCGTGCCGGTCAAATCGAATTGCCGCCGGAAGCCAAGCAGGCGATGGCCGATATTTACAACGGTCAGCCCGAGGCAGCTATTCCGATCGCACGCACTCTCGAAACGAGCCGACCCGGCCATCCCCTGGGCTATTTGCTGGAGGCCGAAGCAGACTGGTGGAAGATTTACTGCGCAGCCTGCCAGATCAAATTCGGCATGGTGGACGACTGGTCGCACGGGCGGCGCCCCTCGCACGATACGTATCTGGCGCTAACGGACAAAGTGATCGCGCTCGCCAACGCTCGGAACGCCCAATCGGAAACGGCGGAGATGCACGTCTACGCCGGACTCGGCTGGGGGATGAAAGCTCGAATCTACGACGAGCGCGACGAGCATCGCAACGTGGCCCACGCAGGAGTCTCCGCGAGGGCCGAGTTCACGCGCGCTTTGCAGCTCGATCCCGATACTCCCGACGCCACCGCAGGCCTGGGGCTTTACAACTACTACGTCGACACGCTTTCGCCCATCGTGAAAGTGCTTCGCTTCTTTATGGGCATTCCCGGCGGGAATAAGGAAGAGGGAATCCGCGAAATGAAGGAAGGCGCCGCGCATGGCGTCCTGTTCGCCACGGACACGCGTTATTATCTGGCAAAAAATCTGCGCACGTTCGATCTGCGTTACGCCGATGCTCTGGAAATAGCGCGACCTCTTGTCGAGGAGCATCCGCGCAATCCGATCTTCCTGTTGTTGTTGGGAAATTTGAACGCCGAGTTGGGAAGCAAGGAAAAGGCGGCGGGTTATTTCCGCGCCGCGCTCGATTCATCCGGTGCCGACGAAGACTGCGCCGGACGCGTGAAGGAACTGGCAAATTCCTTCCTCGCGCAGCTGAAATAAATCAGCACAGAGCTACGCTCGCGCAGATTCTTCCTGTTCAAACGCATGATACGAAGAGCGAACCAAAGGCCCGGACTCCACGTGTTTGAAGCCCATCGGCTCGCCCAGTCGCTTAAATTTGGCAAACTCGTCCGGGTGGACGAAACGCTCGACGGGAAGATGTTCGGGCGTTGGTTGCAGATATTGGCCGAGCGTGAGGATGTGCGTTCCTTGCGCGGCGATTTCTTCCATTGCGGAGAGAACCTCTTCCTGCGTCTCCCCGAGGCCGAGCATCATGCCGGTTTTGGTGGGAATCGAAGGTGACAGCTCTCCGGCCCGCCGCAGCAGTTCCAGCGAGCGCTCGTAAACGGCGCCCTTGCGTACACGCCGGTAAAGGCGCGGCACCGTCTCCATATTGTGGTTCAGCACGTCCGGGCGCGC